>Ga0137366_10004850_pt1 | contig 10585 bp, 8 predicted proteins | sample SagtaG_8_FD_104938 | JGI IMG/M metagenome (GOLD analysis project Ga0137366, IMG submission 104938) | Vadose zone soil microbial communities from Sagehorn Ranch, Mendocino, California, USA - Sage1_L_60_16 metaG | ecosystem: Environmental > Terrestrial > Soil > Vadose zone | place: USA: California... | reverse complement strand
CCGCCAGTATTACCGGCTGCTCTTTCAGTACCCTCCATGCGGGTCGAGTCGCTGCAACTCTGTGCAGGCCCCAAGCATGGCCTGTCCTACGACGCTTTCAGTACCCTCCATGCGGGTCGAGTCGCTGCAACTCCTCTGGATCGCTCATGTAACTGCTCTCTGGTTCCACTTTCAGTACCCTCCATGCGGGTCGAGTCGCTGCAACAACGTGTGGGGTGACTGCTGCAAGATATAATACAAGAACCTTTCAGTACCCTCCATGCGGGTCGAGTCGCTGCAACATGCCTCCTGGCAGAAGGCCACGATATCGGCACGAGTCTTTCAGTACCCTCCATGCGGGTCGAGTCGCTGCAACCAAGTCAAGTGAGACGCGCTCTCGCCTGGACTTTGCCCTTTCAGTACCCTCCATGCGGGTCGAGTCGCTGCAACACCCGCTCTTGCGGGCAGCCTTGCCGAATGCGCCGCGCTTTCAGTACCCTCCATGCGGGTCGAGTCGCTGCAACGTTGGCTTGATGAGGCCCGAACCCAGCACCGTGCCGTCCTTTCAGTACCCTCCATGCGGGTCGAGTCGCTGCAACACGCGCGCCACGACCACAAGCCATCGCTTGTTTCGCCTCTTTCAGTACCCTCCATGCGGGTCGAGTCGCTGCAACCACCAAATGAAATCCGGAGAGCAACAGAAGGCCCAGGTCTTTCAGTACCCTCCATGCGGGTCGAGTCGCTGCAACGCGTTCTGGCGCGCTCATATCGTTGGTGAAGATGAATCTTTCAGTACCCTCCATGCGGGTCGAGTCGCTGCAACCTCTCTGGAGCCATGGCGTGGTATACTAGCCACGACACTTTCAGTACCCTCCATGCGGGTCGAGTCGCTGCAACCCCGAGCCGCGCGCGTGCTATAGTATCCGGATGCTCTTTCAGTACCCTCCATGCGGGTCGAGTCGCTGCAACCGCGATAGCCCCTGAACCGTCAGGGATAGCCGTCAGGCCTTTCAGTACCCTCCATGCGGGTCGAGTCGCTGCAACGGAGCGTAATCTCTCATGCGCGTAGGTTCAGGAGCTCTTTCAGTACCCTCCATGCGGGTCGAGTCGCTGCAACGCCCATTGGTGACAGCAGTAACCGGCGTGCCATAGGCTTTCAGTACCCTCCATGCGGGTCGAGTCGCTGCAACCGCCGGTGTCGTAGCGTAAGAACATCCTCGTTATTTTCGTTTAAAGCGATGGAAGCCATTCCCTGGTCATTGTAGCGGGTCGTCAGCGATGCATTGATCGACTCTAGTATACGAAATATGCCCATTCATTCGCAAGTCGCTTTTTGCGCAAAAAGTGGGGGGAGTTGCGACGCATGGTCATGCCCTTCAAGGCTTTTCTCATGGGTCCTCATCCAATTTCCTCTCATTCGCTCCTTCCACTGCTACCTCACGAAGGGTATGGAAACGGGCGAGTTGCGAAAGCGCCTCTTGTTGCGGCGAAATTTGGGCTATTGTGCAATTCAATGGCACAGCCGGTTCATCAGAGGACGTCATTGCAGAAGCGACGGAACTCGCAGCTGACGCAGATGGCCTGGCGATCTGGTGGTGATGGGAGCGCTTCACGCTCGATCATCGCTCGGATCGCGGAAACTGCTTCTCTTACCTGGTTCTTGAGCCGGGTGGTGAGAGCGATCGGCTCAGCCCGGCGTAATGGCAATTGGTAGAGGAAGCCGCGACGCACTGGGATGTTCCACAGCGTTTCGACCAGTAGCCCATAGGCCGCGAGCTGGAGCTTAACGTGCGGGCCAGGCTTGCGATCGGACAGCTTGTACTCGACAACTATCCCCTCTGCCCCTGGCATCTCTTTCCCAGGTGTGATAATGAGCAAATCGAGACGACCTGAAAGACCCAGCGCCGGTGAGCGTAATACGACATCGAAATGCCGCTCTCCTCCGGTGAGGCCATAACTGCGCAGCAGGCGTCGCTCCTCCCGCTCCTGCTCCTCGCGATGACGTAGGATGCCTTCTTCCATTTTGCCGGTGATCGGACGAATACGGGGGAGGCAATACCGGTAGAAGACGACGCGTGGGCAGTGACACCATTGTTTCAGATCGGTCACTTCCAGCAGTATGCCTTCCTCCTTTACGATATCAGTCCGCATGTGCCCCTCCTTTCTCTTTGAAATCGAGCTGTTTGCTTTGCCCCAGGTCACGCTCGCAGAGAGGGATCAGGCGCACATGGGCAGCATTGCCCTGTAAGACGCGCCTGATCTTGAGCAGCAATTCCTCCTGCAGCGTGCGTGGGAGGTTTCCCCAGAAAGCGCTGTACTGGATTCGCTCCAGACCGTAGTCCAGGCACAAATCGGCAACTTTGCCGCGCGCCCGGTCATCGGTGATGTCATAGATGAGCAGATAACGCATCTCACTACCAACCGGCAATAAACGGCTCGTAGCCTTCACGTTCACGGCGTACAAAGGTGGCGATATGGCGTGCCTGAGACTGGAGTATGACGGCGAGCCGCTGGCGCTTGCCTTCGTAGCGGTCAGTGGAGTCCACGCGATTTTTGATGTGTTCAGCCAGGCGTCTGCGCGTTGGTTCGTCGATGCGACCAGTTTCGTCGAGCGAGACGTCGAATTTGCGATTTACGAGGCCCAGAATGGTGCGGTCAACGATGGCCTGGCGGAACTCCTCTATCAGGTCCAGTTCGAGTGATGGTTTGCCCGGCCTATCTGTGTGGATAAAGCCGCCATAGGGGTCAAGCCCGGCCAGGATCAGAGCGCGTTCGACTTTAGCGTAGAGGATGCCATAGCCGTAGTTCAACGCGGCATTGAGGGGTCGGTGGCGCCTTGCGTTTGACGTCCAGGCCAATCAAGGTCGGCCAGCAGGAGCCGCCGCACGCCGGTCCAGTAGCGTTCGGCTCCGCGTCCTTCCGCTGCCAGAAGCTGCAGCCTGATGTCGTCGCAGGTATTTCCGGTAAGCGCCTCGGCTGCCAGGAGGGCATCACGAACTTCACCGACGATGAGCTGCACTTCCTCGAAACAAGCAGGGTCGGTTTCACGCCGGTTCTTGACCATGGCCCGTAGAAGGTTGACCTGGTTTTCGAGTTTGCCACGGACGAAGGCGCGCGCCAGGATAGCGCCACGTTCATCGGTATAGGCTTCGAGCTGGGCACGGCGGGTCTGGATTGTTCCGGTGAGGCCAGACGAGTACAGGGTGCCGTAAGAGCGGCCGTTACCACTCACGAAGTGGATAGGGATGCCGTTTTCGCTGCAGACGCGCACGACATCGCTGGTCACGGCTACACCATTGGAGGTGATGAGCACCTGTTCGAGCATGACAAGGGGGACCTCTTGCAGCTTTTCCTTGTCGCGCATGACCCGCAGGCGTCCCTGGTGCTTGCAGACAAGTACGCCAGGCGTTTCGACAATGAGTTCCATGCTTTTAGTTTTCCCTTCTCGCGCATGACCCGCAGGCACCACTGGTGTTTGCAGGCAAGCACGCCGTGCGTTTCGACAATGAGTTCCATGCTTTCCTTTCAGTACCCTCTAGACGGGTCGAGACGCCGCAACCGAGCTGGAGCGGGCAGCACGCAAGGCGCGCAAGCTCTTTCAGTCCCCTTCCCCACGGGTCAAACTGCCGTACCTCCCTTTAACTCATAGCGTATATACCATTGCCTTTCGTGGTATCCTTGCCCACCTGCAGGACCATGCCCCAGGCAAGTAGGGGCAGCAATGGCTGGAGACTACCGCCGAAGGTGATTGCTCCTATCAAGCCGCCAATAGGGGTAGATTTCCCCTGGCGGCGGGAATAACTGTTGACATCAGTCCAGGCGGTTGTATCCTCCAGCACCTCCACATTACCAGCTATTTCAATGAGCCTGTCGCGTTCTTCGCGTTCAAACATGTTGCCGCCATATTCGCGCGCCAGGAAATCATGCCGCTCCAACAAGCGCTCGACAAGGGGACGCAGCAGCGAGCGCTTGACGAGTTTTTTCTGATCGGTCAGGCGTAAAGGTGTGAGAAACCGCAGCGTGAGCTGGTCAGGTGGTAGCCTTGCAGCGAACGCTTCGGCATCGGCCCAGGTGGTAGGGAGGTCTGGAACGGTGACGCGATTGCTATCCGAGGATTGCACAAGTTTCAACTCGCCGGAGAGAAGGTTGATTACCTGCACCTCATCGACGGTAAAGCGGCCGCGCCGCCAGTTATTTTCCTGCGTGCGGCGTCCGATGCCCGATTGAGCCATTTTCTGCAGTGCCATCGCTACATAGGGAAACAAGTCGAGACGACAGCCGAAGAGCGTCAGGCCAAACTCGAACGAATCGCCCGGCTTGAAGGTGCGAACATGATCGACAGGCGGGCGGATTGCATAGGGACGAGGCACGTCGCGACCCCGTGGAGCCTCGTCGCGCAGTGGCGCCACCAGGCTGCTGACAGGGCACGCGTGCACAAGTGGGCAGCTCGCGCAAGTAAGCGCCTCCTTGTTGACGCAGAAGCGACCCCACAGGGCTTCGAAGAACGCTCCACGCAGTGCAGATCCAACGTGCTTGTTCACTTCCAAAGTTTCCATCACTTTAGCACAAACGCGGAGATGGTGGGCTGGAAGGGAGGGTAATGCTTCCATATGTTACTCCTACTGTTATGAGACTAGGGCAGATCAGTGCGCTGATAGAGAGTAAATCCCTGGCTGGAGCGGATTACACGATAGGGTAGGAGCACCGGGCGAAGAATACGATCCTTTCCAACTGCGATAGGCGCATCAGAGTAGATATTCGCCTTGTCAAAAGTCATCTTGGGACTCCAGTCATCAAGCACCTGGAGGGTATATCCCGGCGAGACCGCTCTTGACATGGCCTCCTCTTCACCAAGCTGCAGGTATCCCTGACTTATGGGCAAATGGTCGCGTATAAGGGGTGGGCCATCAATCTGAAAAAAACTTCCACGTTTCCCTAAGTAGTTTAACTCGAGCAACAGCGGGGAGAGATGTTCTGCAGTCTGCTGTGTCTCAACTTGTGCTGCCAACCCAAGTGGTCCACTATACTGAATGTACTCACGAAAGGCTACACTCCTAATGTATGGCCCCTGGCCCTCATCATCGATCTCTCGCTCTTCCTCTATAGCGCTCTGCTCATCACCCTGACCACTCTTCACACCTCCTTGACCACCCTTTGGGCGGCGGGGTTTGTGGATGCGGACAAAGCAGTTATTCACAACGACCTGCTGTGGTGGACTCATCGCGATCGTAAGATCGCGGAGAAGTGGGAAGAGCTCGGACCCAGCACTCACCCCGTATTTGCGTAAAGCCACATCCAAGAGTGCCATCTTGATGCTAAATGGGGTGGGTACGAGCAGACTATGTCCCCCTGTCGAGGTGGCATCGGAAGTTTTGAGTGAGAACAAGCTCACCTGGTGAAAAACGGCGATAACCCACATCAGCGTTCCCTCGTACCTTCTTTCGCAGTTCCATGTGTTTTAAACTCTGGGAGGCGATACGGCTGGGCATTCGCAACGAGTGCAGTCATTACCTCAGTGAACGATCCCAGTGAATCAAACGCATGCAGAGTAACTGCATCTGGATGCAACGTCTTCAAAGCTGCGGCAATTCGTTCAACATGCATGCGGTACTCATCATGCAACGGACTGAATGCTGGTGCTGGAACCACACTGCTACTTGTGGCGATCACCCCTTCAAAGTCCGCTACATGTGGGGCCTGTGTGTTGCGGTGAGCACCATCTAGTTGCAGGAAGGTATAGAGGACACTTTCTAAGAGTGCGCGACTGCGGCGACTGCGCTCTTCTTCACTTAGTCCAACAGGATAGTGCTGGGCGATGTCGTTATAGCCAACACGCGCTACCTCAATGTGACACATGAACGCATAGACGCCAGATGAGGCCGGGCGATGGAAGAGATTTTGCCCGAGATTGGTGCCATCGCTCGCTTTCTTCTCCTGACCACTATCTGCGACATACTTTGTATGGAGATAGCTCTCTGTCTTTGTCAGTTCTGGTACCCCGACTGTCCATCCAAACTCCACCAGTGACTTGCGAGGGGTAGATTTGTTGCCTCCTGTGACCAGGATGCCAGCGACGTCAGTCAGTGCACAGGTACTGATGATGCGATCCATCAACTGGTAATCTTTCTCGCTGCTGCTGATCTTCCTGTCAGCCACATTCTCAAAGTCCCAGTTTATCCGGTTCGCATTCCCAAGGCTTGCGCCCTGTGAGAGCGGGAGTTGGTAGTGTTGGGCTAGTCGACGGAAATGCTCAGCCTGAATATGCTTGAGCATATCACCACTAATCGCATTGACATGTGCCGGGTGCAGGCTTCGCCCCCTGCCTGTCACAATGTAAACCTGGCGGGTGTTGAGCTGATTGCCCTCGCTCCCCTCATTGTTGAGTGCATGGAGGTCGAGAATGACTCGGCCGCAGATTGATACTGAATGGAGTATCTGTACTGTCATCAATTTGTTCCCTCTTTCTCATCCTCAGTGTACTGGCTACGACTGTCGTTTTCATCACCCTCGTCCGTCTTTGGTCCCTCGCCGCCCTTCCCACCGACTGCTGCATAACCATAGGCAACAAGCATCTTGCAGACTAGAGTTGGGCCGTGCTCCTTGACTAAGACTAGCACATCGTCAAGATCGCTCCTTAGGACCTGCCGACGGTAGTGCGTACGTGGATAGTTGAGTGGGTCTTGCTTGCGCTCCTCACTGGTATTTTCATAGATCTGGTCTGTCTCAGCGTTGTAGTCATGTACGAACTCTGTCAACGCTTCCATAAACTCGTCGGCGGAATTGGCCTTCCGGCGTAGGTTGTGTCCGAGTCCGTAGCGCACGGTATACAATGGCTTCTCAGCGCGTTGTCCCGATTTATAGTTGGCATTTTGGCGCTGCGGAATAGTTGTGCTCCACCTGATGGCAGAGGCAATGTGATGAAAACCTGGATGTTCTCCCGATGAAAAGCTAAATTCGGTCAGATCATCCTCGCTGCCGATTCCTTGGTCAAGAGATGCCCCGTCCGGTTCTGTCATAGTAATCCTCCTAAAAATTTCGTCCAATGACGCAACACTGTACTGCTTTACTCGTGGGCTTGTGAGCAAGGTGTGAACCACGTACTCACCATAGCCAGCACAGAAATCGAAGAAAGCGTCCATCCGGCTGCCCGTAAGGAAGTCGCGGTAGGCGCTCAGAAGTTCGCTTCCTTCTTGAAACTGCTCTTCTAACGGTCGAATGAGCTTCTCGTGCTCATCAATCACCTCTTGCACTGCAACAACATCTTCAAGCGTCTCAATGCGATGTAACCATGGTGGTAAGCCGAGAAAGGAAAGGTTGATCATCGTATAAGAATTTTTACTTAGCAGCACATAAGTAGCGACGTAGAAGCCTTTAACGCTCTTCCGCGGATTGAGTGGTATCTCTCGCTCCTCCCTGCGTGCCTCTTGACAGAAGGAAAGATACGCACTCGCATACTGTAATGATGCCAGTATGTCTGCTTTAATCGGTGAGATACTCATACCATAAAAAGTGGGCTCGAAGTGCTGTTTGAAAATGTCTTTGTGATCTGCAAGAGTGATATTGAACGGAGCCAGCACATAGGTCTTGCGCATATTTTCGTCGGTAAAAGCACGTGGTGCTGCCGCTACAAAAAGACCAACAGCCTTGAGATACTCCAGCAGCCAGAAGGAGTTAACATTTTCCATGAGCAGTTTATCCATCTTGGTTCGGTTCTGGCCCTTCCCCATACTTGGATTGAAAACTTGTGAGACGGTCAATCGGCGCTTGACGCTCTTCAACTTTACCTGGGCGGCCCATTCATCCGCAGCCACCTCGGGATCTGACCAGGGTGTTGCAAAAATCTGCAAGATAGTGCTCAGATTCCTAGCCTGATAGCCTGCCTGTACCGTTTCGCACCACTGGATGACAGCTTGATTGTGGATGCCCTCGACCTGCATGCGGTAATCACCAATCAGCAGTGCCACATCGCGATGAGGCTGCCCTTGGAAACTTTCCTGTAGGTCTTGCATTGCTTGTTGCCCAGCTAAGCGACGTGCTGCTCGTTGTGCTGCTCTGAGGGCATTCTGTTGGCGAATCTCCTCCCAGATCAGGTTGTAATCGATCATCGGTACGCCTTCTGGAAGGTCTTTCTTACGCTTGATAGCCTTGGCCATATCGAGAGGAAGTGCTCGCTGTTCAAGCCACTCCTCCTGCACTGGTTCTGGTAGGAGGATGACATAGTGCGACCCTGCATCTTCAATACGCACTGGGCTATAGCGCCGCGCTTTGTGGCCTGCCTGAAGCAGTTGTTCCAGCAAGACTGCCACGCCAAAGGCGAGTAATGCGTCAGTAAGCGTGCCTGTTTGCTTAGGTACGTAGTAGGTATTCTGGTACATGTTATAGCCCCTCCAACGATTTTCCATCACACAGTCGTAACGCTCGTACAACCAATGTATAGATCAGCCATTGTTGGATATCGCCACTGTCGAGAAGCTTCCCATCCAGAGCCCCTTCTTTCACAAATAGGCGCTCTTGCATGGTAGTACGCGTCGAGAGTTGCCTGGGAAGACCAATCCTGGTGAGTGCCTCTCCGATCGCTTCCTGGGCATGCTCATGTAGAATGTACTTCTCAATCGTCGATGCAAATGAAGAGTGATGCCGGGTGATCGCAGTAAAGACGGCCTGGCTGAGCCACTCGTCCCCATCAAGCGCTTCCACAATAATCGGCCAGGATGCCCAGGCGCCCTCCGCTGCATGCGGAGGGCGCTTTTGCTGTCGTAATTCCTCTTCAGCCTGTTTGTGGAGTGGCTGCTGCCGTGGCATGAAGTGGGTATGGACAATCATCTTGTGCTCAGGCTGTGGCTCATGAATGGCTTGCTGATAGGCATGCGACCACTTCTGCCACTCCACCTGGAGCTTGCCAACGTCGTGCAGCGCAATGGCCAGGAGCACAGCACGCTTAATCTGTTCGATAGTTACACCATAATCTGGATTGGATGCGAGACGCTGTGCAACCAACGTTAATTGCGTTGCTAGCGTACTTCGCTGCTGATAAACCGAGAGCATTTTTTCAATGTGTTCTGTGTAGTTCTCCAGAGCATAGCGTGTCTCATATTGCCTTGCTACGCTCTCGGGTGGCTCCTGCGCCAATGCAGCAATGTCTAGAGCTTGTTCTGCGGGTTTGAGCCGAAATCCACGTTCCTCATCGTATGCTACCAGACTTGGATGTACGACAAACACGGGCGAGAGGTCAATCATCTCTTCGTGAGTAACTCGTTCCCAGTGATACTCGATCATCCGCTTTACATCTTTCAAGGGATCATCTTTATCTGGGGCAGGGTCAGCTTCAATTTCAACAGGGAACTGGATCATCCAAGGTCTAAACCCATCCTTCTCGCGCAACTCTATGATCCATCCACGCAGGGTTCCTTGGAACAGTGAGAAGCCACGCCACGCGTATGGGTTAAGTATCTGTGGAGGATTGTCGTGAACCAGCAGCATGCGGGAATCTACTTTGCGGATCAGGCGTGCTCGACCCCCTCTCTCTCCACGGAACATGGCGGCATTCATATCCTCCCAACGCCCGTAGCTTTCTTGTAATATCTTTGTGATGAGCTTCTCATCAGTGGGATTATGAACAGCAGAAACAATTAGTTGCTCATCGCTAAATGATAGTGGTTGTCCGTTGTATTGGCTCCGGCTAAACACTTCCCAGGTGTTGTCACAACGAGCCGTATCGTAAGGAAGATACGGCTGTTTTGTATCGTCAGGGAGGCGGTAGATATGTACGTCCCCTTCCTCATTCTTATACCGAGCGCAACGCCCGGCCCGTTGAATAATCGCATTCGCAGGTGCGAGTTCCGTGTGCAACTGTTCACAGGTAATATCCAAACCCACCTCGATCGCCTGTGTCGCGACAATAATGAGACTGGAGATACGCTGTCCGCTACCTTGTTCTGCGCTGTATTTCTTGAACTGCTGCCGAATCGCTGTTTCCTTCTGTTCTCGATGCTGCTTAATAAACCGAGAATGGAGAAGCTGTACCTCCGTCTTTCCCCGGCGCAAGGGATCTGCCTCTACCTCTCGGCAAAGCGCATCATACAGGTCTATAGCCCGTTCAACCTGGTTACAGATTGCTATAGAACGGGTACGATGCTGTGCAAGGACAGCTTGAGCACTCAACGGGTCAGGAACAACGTGGTAACGACGTATTTTCTGCTGCGACTCGATCTGGGATAGCTCAGCTTCATTGACCACTACCCGTGCAACTTTAAGTTCACGTTCTAATACCCTGAGCATTTGGTCTGAGAGAGTCGCTGTCATCAGAAGGAAAGGGAAGGCATCTCCAAGGGTGCGCAGCAGTTCAATGAGTGTAGCGAGTGCCCCTCGGGCGTTCTGTTCATCGATGGGGAACAGGTGCAGTTCGTCGCATACTAGAAAAGAAGAGAACACTGCCCCAGCATTCATATTAGCTTGGCGACCACTGAGCGAGTAGGGGATGCTCAGCGCACTACTTAACACCTGGTCAATGGTCGTGAAAATGAGATCACCCTCGAACATTGGATCGCCTTGTTGCTCCCCTGTTTGCAGGCGGATGGAAGGTTTCGTCTCATTTGGCCAGGTAGCT
>Ga0137366_10004845_pt1 | contig 10588 bp, 8 predicted proteins | sample SagtaG_8_FD_104938 | JGI IMG/M metagenome (GOLD analysis project Ga0137366, IMG submission 104938) | Vadose zone soil microbial communities from Sagehorn Ranch, Mendocino, California, USA - Sage1_L_60_16 metaG | ecosystem: Environmental > Terrestrial > Soil > Vadose zone | place: USA: California... | reverse complement strand
GCTGGCCGTCAGGGGCCCACTCAGGACCAGCACTTCCTGCAGTGGATACGAGTTCGATCGATCAATCATCAGCGGCTCGGTCATATTGTGGGAGTTCCGGGGCGAGAATTCTAGGACAGAGCCGTGCCACCTATCAAGAGCCGAACAGTGCAAAGTCTGGTGCTCGGATATTCATTTCTGGTGCGTTCGCCGCAACGTGGTCGCATGACGGCCCTGTCATTCACGGCAAAGGCTCGGCAAGCGAGCACAAACGTATATACTGGAAGTGCTTAAGCTCGAGGAGCTCTGAGTGCCACGGCTTCGTGTTTGAGTGCGCATACTCGCAGAGAATCAGCTTCTGCATGCACTGTGTCAGGCAATATTGCCTCAGCTGGGATTGCTCGTTCACGGATTTATCTGGAATGTGGGCGTAGTCTGCGGTAGCCGAGGTAGCCGAGGTAGCCGAAAAGGAGCTTAAGGATGTCAGGGATCAACGGCGACAAAGCGAGATTTCACAGGGATCGCAAGAAGAAAATCGCGAAACGCAAGCGAGTGCGTGAACTGCTGCGCCCGAAATCCTCAACTCCAGGCACCGGCGGCGAAGGCATGACCAGACCGGTGAGGGAACTGCAATGAAAAACCTGTATGTTGGAAACCTGCCGCACAGCACGACCGAGGACCAGTTGCGCTCAGTTTTCGAGGTCCATGGAGCCGTGGACCGGGTGAGCATAGTGACGGATCGGGAGACTAGGCGCTCTCGGGGCTTCGGATTCGTGGAAATGACAGACGCAGCTGAGGCCGAAAAAGCCATTGCGGCATTGAACGGAAGTGATTTGGGAGGTCGCCCGTTGAATGTCAATGAGGCGAAGCCCAAAACAGACAAGCCGCGCAGCGGGGCCAAGTTCGGTGGCAGAGGAAAGGGTGGCGGAGGCGGGCACGATGACTATCGCGGTCACCCGCGTCAGCCACGGGAACCTCGCTGGTAGCGGCTCTTTGCATTCGCGGTTGCGTATTTAGCGTGGACTCAAAAAAACAAACATTGGGGATTCTATGCCAGGACGAGGTCGATCAACGTTCACAAAGCGCCAGAAGGAACAAACCAGGCAACAGAGGCAGCGGGAAAAAGTCGAGCGCAGAGACCAGCGAAAACAGGAAAAGCCGGCGGAAGGTGTAGACGAGATGCGCGAATTGCGCGAGCACGCGGAAGCACAGGCGGCATTGTTCAATTTTGGTTCGGATGAATCGAGTTCCGACGAGTTACCCGGGAAAACCTACAAAGAAGGCGCGCCCAAAAAGACCGGGTAGATTCGTCCCCGTTTTCGACTGCCTCCGACTTGCCACTGTTCATAGCTCTGCAAAAATATGGCCAGCGCTTTTAGAGCTGGCCAAGTTTTTGTTTCGCGGCGTTTACGCGGCCTGTTCGGCACTTTAGCAGAAGGCAAGTATGGAGCCGCGCGCCGAAATCCCGAGCCCAGCCGGGCCTCCTAGTCTTGTGCTCTGGTGCCCGGGACCGGAATTGAACCGGTACGTCCTGTTAAGGACCCGGGATTTTAAGTCCCGTGCGTCTGCCAGTTTCGCCACCCGGGCAAGTTCGTGCATCCTCATAATAATACAGAGCTTACATTGACATATCTTGTCCTGTCGTATCCTTGACCATATCCTCAGTGCCAGTTCCGGTGCCAGTTTCAAATTCGCTCGGTTTCACGAGGCGTTCCACAGCGGCGAGCTTGTGGGAAGGAGCAAGATGTGCGTAGCGACATGTCATTGAAATCGTCTTATGGCCCATAAGCTCCTGAACCGTCCTCAGGTCTACCCCGGCCATCACCAAACGGCTCGCGAACGTATGTCTAAGGCAGTGCCAAGTGAAGTCACTGATCGCAGCAAGCCTCACAGCGTCTTCGAACCAGTGCCTCGGGCTGCTCAGCCGTTCACCTCCTCTGCCGACGAACACCGGGCCACTGCCGATCGATCTCCTCCGCAGCGCACGTAGCGCAGTGACAGTGACAGAATTCATCGGAACATGCCTTGTTTGTCCGTTCTTCGTCTGAGGAATCGTGAGAAGCTGTCGCTCCAGATCCACGCATTCCCACGTGAGGCGATACTGCTCGCTCCTTCTGATGCCGGTATTTAGAGCGAGTTCGAGTTCGGGCAGGTGGTGCGAGAAATGGGCGATCACGACGTCCCGGAGCCTCTTTTCTTCAGCCTGGCCTAACCAACGAATTCTGCCGTTGTCCTCTCGTCGACGTCTGACGAGTCTTGCTGGGTTGGATTCGACTTTTCCATTCTCGACGCCTAATCGGAAAGTGAGCGAAAGCAGCGCCTTGAAGCGATTCACAGTGGCTGGTTTCCAGCAGTTCTCCTTCGCCTCTTGATTCAACCATCGCTCGATGTCTTGGGGTGTAATACTTTCGGCGGTTCGCTTTCCGAACTGCGCAACCAGCTTGCGCATTCGATACTCATCGTGCGCAAAGCTGAGCTTATGTGCTTTTGAATATTCCAGGGCATCCTCCGCAAGCGATGCGAAATACACCGCTCTCCTCCGCAACCGCTCAGGGAACTTTCGGCCCTCTAGAACTTCCGTTTTGCGCTTCTGATACAGTGCAGTGGCCGAGCTTCGACTTCCAGCCTTCTCGCGCCGTATTCGGCCAGTGTGGTCTGCATACCGGATCCACCAAACCCCGGATCCTGGGACTTTTTCGTAAACACCTTTGATGGGTTTGACGGGTGATTTTTTCGGAACGGAAGATGGACTAGTTTTCACATGCATGCTCCTGTAATGGCATGCATCAGGAAATAAAAAATCCGACTCATCAGAGAGTCGGAGCGGTTTCGGGGCCGCTTCTGTCGCGCGTTCGAGTCCCATGATCGCGTTCTCCATCGTCGCGGATGTAGGGTGAACGTATCGCTGTGAAACTGTGATTGAGGAATGTCCCATGTTTCGCATGATGGTGAAGGCGTCGGCGCCAGCCTCGCCTAATCGCGTCCCGAATGTGTGCCTGAATGAGTGTGGAACAAATTCCTTGGGCATCTCCAAGACGTCGCGCACCCGCTCATGCGCGTGATTGATTGCGGAGACGGATGCGGGCTTTTTGCCATTGGAATCGGTCGCGAGAGCAAGCGAACCCTGCCTGCCGGAAATGGCGCTGCCATCCTGACGGCCTGCACCTGCTACCAACGTTTGTGGCCGCCATTGTCATTGATCCCGCGCCCGGCGTTTAAGTGCAGGTGCTGTTCCCCGAATCGGAGCATACGCGTGGCCTGGTAGCCTCCTCCGATTCATCAGCGAACGTTTGGAGTATTCAATGCCTCGAGTCCCAATTTTATGGGCGGGGCAGGTTTCTCAGATCCGGTGCAATGGCGTATGCCTTGTCAAACTCGACCCGTGATTCGGCCTCTTTTCCCTCTTGATTAAGTGCCAGCCCGAGGTTGTAATGCGCTTCCGCATAGCTCGGTTTGAGACGCAGAGCCTCAGCAAACTGCGCCTGCGCTACGCGGAGATTTCCTGCCTGCAACTGGACTAAGCCAAGGTTGTTGTGAGCCTCAGCCGAGTTGGGGTCCCGCCGGATAAGGTCACGGAAGACATTGGAGGCGCCTGCACGATCACCTTTTCTGTTGAGAGCCAATCCCAGTTGTATCCGGGCGTCCGTGTACTTTGGATCGAGACTGAGGGTGTCACTGAACTCGCGAACAGCCTCGTCCACGTTTCCCGATTGCAACAGAGCGAGTCCGAGGTTGTAATGCGCCTGCGACAAGTCCGGATCGGACATCACTGCCTGGCGGAACTCATCCAGGGCTCGCGTGCGATCGTTCTCCCCCCAGTATAGAAGACCGAGGCTTGAGTGGGCCTGGGCGTAGTCGGGTTTTAGCTTAAGCGCCGTCTCAAGAGCTGCCTGCGCAAGCGCAGTTTCGTTTTTGCGTTGCAGGGTGACGCCCAAGTAGTAGTGCCCGGTCGGCAGCTCGGGACCTTGCTTGATCGCTTCCTGGAAGAGGGTGAGTGCATCGTCCAGCTTCTGCTGGCTCAGGGCATCAACTCCCCGCAGGATGAAAAGTTTTGCCTGAGCCAGGCGTGCGCGGAAATCGTGCAGGCCCTTTAGCTCACGTAATTCTTTCTCGGCTGCTACGCTCTGACCCTGTGCACGCAAGGCAATCCCCAGGTTGTAGTGTGCCTTTTCAAAGTCGGGCTTGAGCTCAATCGCCCGCCGGAACGCAGCCACTGCGCCAGTCAAGTCACCTCCACTCTTGAGTTCCATACCCAGGTTATATTGCGCCTCTGGGTCTTTGGGATTGACCTCTACCGACTTGCGGAATTGAGCCAGGGCCTCAGCATGACGGCCCGCGCGCCGCAGCATCACTCCCAGCCCCAAATGCGCAGGAGCGAAGCGGGGACTTAGACGAATGGCTTGACGAACGCTGCCCATGGCACGATCAAGCTTGCCAAGCTGTTCTTCGACCAACCCATACTCGAAATAGATTTCGGAAGAGGGCTTTAGCGCGATTGCCCGCGCCAGCTCACGTTCCGCGGACGCAGGATCATTGTGCTCAGAATAAATATGTGCCAGGAAGCGGTGCGTGCCGGCATTTGCGGGATCGAGTTCGACGGCGGTGAGTAATTCCTTAAGTGCGCTTTCCTGATCGTGCAGATCGTAAAAGGTTGCTCCCAGACCATAATGCGCGTCGGCCAACTTCGGTTTGAGCCGCAGAGTTTCCTGGAACTCTCCGACTGCTTGCTGTGCGTCTCCTTTGTATTTTAGCGTGAGCGCGAGATTGTAATGCGTGAACACGTCATTGGGTTCAAGGGCCAACGCCTTATGATAATTGGCGATGGCTTCATCCCAGGACTTCTTTTGAGATAGCTTGATGGCCTGCTGGCGATAGATCTCGGCAGTCTGAGCAAGGGAGGGCGATACGAGAAGTATGGCTAGTAGAAGCCGAAACATCGTTGGTGTACAGAGTACCAGAGCCCTTGATGGGCAAACTCTTCAAGCTGGGCGGAGACGGGACAAGCGTGGCCTGCTTGTCCCGTCCAGCCTCAAGGACATCAGAAATAAAACTTGGCGCTGACCTGCCCGATGCGGGGATCTCTCGCGGAGGTCACCACGCCCATTTGGCCATTGAAATCGCCGTCCGGGTTTCTGAATTGTGCATGATTGAAGACGTTAAAGAATTCGGCTTTGACTTCAAACGCCTTCGATTCGGTAATGTTGGTTCTCTTCGTGAAGCTGATATCGAAGTTGTTGATCCCGGGGCCATGGAAGAACTGGCGGTTGGAATTGCCAAAGGCTCCCAAAGGTCCTGCTTCGAATGCATCGGCATTGAAGAAAGTATGCGCTGGGTTGCGTGGATCGGTAATGTGAATCTTACCTACAAGATTGGGCTCATCAGTGTTCGAACTTCCCGTCAGAGATTGATCATCGGAGCTCTCGCTGATCGGGACCGGGAACCCGCCGGTAAAGCGAACTATGCCAGATAAGTTCCAACCTTGGGTAAGGCGTTTGGGTGCGTTGGCCAAGGCTTTATCGAAGGGAATTGCCCAAGCATAGCTGAATACGAAATTGTGTGTGATGTCGAACGACGACAGGGACCGGGTGAGCCTAGGATTCTCAAAATTTACCCACTGCCCGAAGCCGGATGAATTATCGATGGCTTTTGAGTAGGTGTACGCGGCCAGGAACGTCATGTTGCCGGCTTTGTGCTCCAGGCTAATCTGCCCGGAGTTGTAGTTGGAATTTGCGATGTTCACGGTGAAACTATTGTTCTGGCTGAAGCTGGGACCGAGAAAGTCCCGAGTGCCGTTTATGCAAACGCTGCCCGGGAAGCTAGATGGACATGTCGTCGTGAACGCTTTCGGAGGCGCGGGCGTGCCCACCGGCAGCGCGAAGATGTCTTGCTCGCCGAAAGGTCCGCAATTGCCTTGCGTGCTCGTATCTATTGCTCCCAAAGCATTGAGCTGCTGACAAAGGAACCTGTCGCCTGGATTCGCGTCGTATTGCGAAATCAGTCGATGTCCCTGAGTTCCGACATACTCAAGCGTCAAGACTGTATTCCTCGAGAGCTGCCGTTCAATTGAGAAATTATAGTGCTCGGCGTATGGAAGCCGGTTGTGAATGTCATAACCCGGCGAATAAGAAAGGGGAGTGTAAACGGAGTAATCGAGCGTTGCATTTGCCGGACTGCCTGGGGTTGGAAAGGTGAACGGGAATCGGTGTGTATTGAGAGTGCCGTCTGGAGTCTGGGGATTGCCGCTAGCGCGGGTCCGGAACGGCTCATCGAACATCGTCGGTTGTGGCGAAACCCAGTACAGACCGAACGGAGCATCGCCCACTTCATAAAAGAGGTTCAGATCTTCGATCGACGTGTAGTAGGTGCCGTAAGCAGCGCGGATGCTGGTCTTGCCTGGGCCACCGAATACTTTGCCTGCCAGGCCATCGCTAAAGCCCGGTGAATACGCAATTCCAACGCGCGGAGAGAAGTTGTTATACCGCGTCGGAGCGAGCGTGCTTGGGATGCCAGGATCGCCGGGGACAACCCAACCCAACGGTGCAGTTGGGAACTGAGTGGATTGTAATCCTGGCACAATCGTTTCGATCTTTCCCTGGGTGTCGTACCAGGGCATACTGACTTCCCAACGCAGGCCAAGATTCAGCGTTATGTTCGGTCGAAACTTGTACGTGTCTTGAACGTAGGCTCCGCCGTAACGAGTGCGGGAATCCAGAAGCTGCCGGCTACATTGGTTGAATTCGTTGGGCGCCCCGATGAGGAAGTCAGCGAAATCTGACCCGGTTTCGGCTCCATTGAAGGTGAAGACACCGTTGGGGCCACAGGTATTGCGCTCGTTGATCTGGAGGTAGCGGAACTCGCCACCAAACTTTAAAGTGTGAGGCCCAATGGCTTTTGAAAAACCATCCGAAAATTGGAAGGTGTTGTTCGGTTGAAAAGTAGTCAGAGTGTTTACGCCGAGGGTGAAGTTATTAAAGTACATGGGAGGAACGGTCTGCGGATATCCGGGTGGTCCCGAAGGATTGATGCCGAGGGTGCCCAACCCAGTTACAAAACCGAGGTCAGAGAGTTGCGCAAAGCTGGTTTGCGGCTTGTCTGTAACGGTGGAGACGCGGAAGAAACTCGCGCGGAACTGGTTTACGGCCGTCGGACCGAAATTTTTCGTGTTGCTTATCTCGAACTGCTGTGCACGGGAGGGAGTAACTGTTTGGAAACCCGGCACGCTGGCATTGTGCCCGAACGCACTAACCACTGTCGAGTCATCATAGTGATAGTAGAAGGACCAATTTCCAGTCTTCTGGTTGTTGAAATCAATGCGCTGCGCGGCTTTGTCGTCGCGAACCGTGTCCTTTTGGCTGTTGTCGGAGTACGTTTGTGCATCAACATTCGGGATAGGAATGTAAGGAAGTATTCCAACAGCGGGAGCGGCGAATGCAGATTGCGGAATGATTGCATTTGGAAAGACACAAACCGGATTGCTCGGAGTGCAACCTGGAGTGTAGTAGTCGTCCCCGACGTTGACCGGATATCCCAAACGATTTTGCAACGTACTTGCCCAAAAGCCTCCCTGTACGGTTCCAATCAGCTCGCTGCTATTGGCACTGAAGTCGCCACCTCGCTGCGCAACGCTCGGCAATGTTACGAATCCCGTGCTCGCGCCGCGAACAATCCGGGTCCCTTGATAATCAGTGAACCAGAAGATTTTGTTCTTCCACAGCGGACCCCCAATGGCGTAGCCGAATTGGTTTTGGCGCAATTCGGCGACGCTGTCATCGAAGTACTTGGTGGCGTCGAACTTGTCGTTGCGAAGGAACTCAAACACAGTTCCGTGAATGCTGTTGGTACCAGACTTGGTAATCGCATTCATCACACTTCCGCTGAATTTTCCATATTCGGCGTCGAAGCTGTTGGTGATAAGCCGGAATTCCTCGACCGAATCCAAGTTGGGAATCAACCCAGCGCCCATGTTGCGTCCCTCGCTGACGTCGCCTCCGTTCACGAGGAAGGCATTTGCTGTTTCACGCTGTCCATTTACGGACAGGTTTCCAGGAGAATCGATGTATCCGGAAACCGGACGGTCCTGCTGAATGGATTCAGACGTGACGGGCACAACGCCAGCTTGCAGTCCAAGCAGATCCAGGTAGCTTCGGCCATTGAGTGGCAGGGAGAGCATCTTTTTAGACTCGACGACATCGCCCAACTGCGTACTTTCGGTCTCCACCTGCACAGGGTTGGCCTCAACGCTGACCTGTTCCTGCAAACTGCCAACTTTAAGAGTTATGTCAAAGTGCAGCTGATCATTCACCTTCAAATCGATATCTGTTGCGGTGAATGGCGCGAATCCTGCCGACGTGGTTGTCAGCTTGAACTTCCCTACGGGCAACGCCAGTATCCTGAATGAACCGTCCGATGCCGAAGTAGTTTCCTGGGTCAGGTTCGTCAGCACATTGGTGACTTGGATACGCGCCCCCGCAACGACTGCCTGCGACCGGTCTCGCACCACGCCTGCTATAGATCCGGTCACGTCGGCGCGTAGGAGGGTCGAGCTCAAGAGTGTTACAAAAAACGCCAGAAGAGAGAGCGCTGCACTCCTAGAATGAAGTTTCATTGTGGCCCCCGGCTAAATCGGCCAACGATCTCACAAAACCATGCAATTTATCAAGCAAAATAGTAGCGACTTTACAGCCTTTCAAACGTTTTAATAGAAGAAACGATTTTGGTTAGTGGCCGAAACGCTTTTTGACCGCAACGACCGAGACCTGTTCCAGGTCGGGGTAGTGGCCGTCCTTGTCCGGTTTGCGATCGGTCGATGCAATTTGTTGGACCACAGTTCGTGCCGGGGCCACGGGGCCGAAGTATTGGCCGTATACGTCGTCAAATCCCTGTACCTCCGCCAAGTCGTTCAGATAAACATTTGTGGACACAACCTCGTCAAAATTCATGTCAGCTTCTTCGAGATTATCGAGGAGGTTGCGCATGGTCTGCCTGAGTTGATGTTGTGTGGTGTCCGCAGAGACCCCGCCGTGCGGTCCCGGAATAAAACCGCTCTTGGCCGACCAATACAACGTCTCGCCGGCGAAAACACAGGGCTTGCGGTAGGACTGGGCGCCATGTTTTTCGGACGCACGGCTCTCCGCTGTTGCATGTCACGGACGGCTATGCCGGTGTACTCGATATGGGCGTTGCCGGGAAGGCTCGACACCTCGATCGTAGCCCGTGCTGGGGAGTTGCCGAACTCAAAACGCCGGGCGTAGCGCTCATTCATGACCCGCATGGGAATTTCCTGGGTCAGATAAGGATTGACGAACACCATATTGCTGAGTTCAAGGCCGGCGGCCCTTACGACTGCCTGTAGGCGGTCGAGCGCCAGATCGACTTGCGTGGCAGAGTCATACGGAACTTTGCCGATGTTGTCCGTGCCCAGCATTCCGGAAACGAAGAGGCGATCGTGCGTCAGTACTCCCGGGGACGCCGACTCTCGGACGACATAGTTCGGCGGATTCACAGCCTTCCGTTCAGCCAGATTGCGCACTGCCACAGCGTTAATCTGGATCGGTGGATCGGGAACCCGCGCCACACCTAACACTGCCCGAGCCGGCGGCGTCTTCGGAAAGTACTCGCCGAACTGACCCATGTTCCTGCTTTCCCCCCACACGTACTCTTATGTGGCCTGGTTGACCCATCTTGCAGGTTTCGGGGGTGTGCCGAGAAGTGCAGCTGCTCCATTGGGCTGCAAAGTTATGGTGCAGTTCCAGAGTCAGTTAGGTTTGCAAAGCAGTGCGCGATGTTGCGGAATCCTGCAGAAGTCGTAGGCTCGCAAGAGTCTCTTATTAAAGCAGTTCTGCGCTTTGATGCGCAGCCTTGCACGGTAATGCGACTCAGCCAAATTCTGATTTTAAGTCCCGTGCGTCTGCCAGTTTCGCCACCCGGGCGCGTGATGTCAGTTTATCCTCAGATCCAGCGATGAGAAAGCCACGTTTGGCCGCAAACGCGTCAAACGTCCTCGCCAGTAAGCTTGGGACCGGTTGAGTCCCGAACCACGAGCTCAGGGGAAAGTTTGCTGTGTGTCGCTGGAATCTTGGTTTTCTCGTGAAGTGCGCGAATTCCCTCCGAGACAATTCCGACGGCGGTCTTTCCCATTTCCAGCAGCGGTTGCCGAATCGTCGTTAGCGCGGGAGTGAGAACACTCGCGTGAGCCACATCATCGAAACCAATCACCGAGCATTGCTCCGGAACTTTGATCTTGTATTTTGCCAGGGCGCGAATTGCACCGAATGCGGTCATGTCATCGAATGCCATGAGCGCCCTGAAGGGCTGCTTCTTCTGGATCAACTCCTCGGTTAACTGATAGCCAGAATCGAAGCTGGAAAGCGGGTCACGGGACTCCGGCAGATCGAGGACCAGACTGGGATCGATTTGCAGGCCTTGTGATTTTGCAAAAGTGCGCACTCCTTTCCATCTGGGCGCGGTGTCAGTGATGTGACGCGGACCGCGGAGGAATGCGATTTGCCGATGGCCCAGCGAATACAGGTGCTCAATGGCAGCATAGGCGCCCATTTCGTTGTCCACAGTTACGGAACTGATCGAGCCTAAATTTAGCTCCTTGCCGATC
>Ga0137366_10004844_pt1 | contig 10588 bp, 6 predicted proteins | sample SagtaG_8_FD_104938 | JGI IMG/M metagenome (GOLD analysis project Ga0137366, IMG submission 104938) | Vadose zone soil microbial communities from Sagehorn Ranch, Mendocino, California, USA - Sage1_L_60_16 metaG | ecosystem: Environmental > Terrestrial > Soil > Vadose zone | place: USA: California... | reverse complement strand
GCGAGAGCTACACCCAGGACCTGGTCCAGGGCCTGCTGGACGACGGCACCGTGCAGTTGGAGCCGCTCACCTTCATCCGGGGTCGCACTTTCGTGCGGACCTTTGCCATCCTGGACGAGGCGCAGAACGTCGAGTACGGCGTGCTGCGCTCGCTGGCGAGCCGGCTCGGGGAGGGGTCCAAGCTGGTGCTGTGCCATGACACCACGCAGGTCGACCACCCGTACGTCGACCCGGAATCCGGCGTCGCCGCGCTGATCGAACGGCTCAAGGGCGAGCCGCTGTTCGGGCACGTCACCCTGCTCAAGGGCGAGCGCAGCCCGGTCGCGGAGCTGGTCGCCCGCAGGCTGTGACCCGAGGAGGAATGCAGCATGACCGACGATGACAGGCCGAGCGAGGTCGACAGGCGGCTCCTGGAGCGGGCGGAGCTGGCGCTCACCCAGCTCCACACCCAGTTCGGGCTCAGCACCGAGCAGTCGGCGACACTGACCGCCGTCCGCCTGCGGCTCGAGGGCAAGGCGCGCGCCTCGCTGGAGGACCTGCTCGACGCCGGCAAGGACCTCGGCGGCAAGGACCCGCTGGCCGAGGCGCTCGCCCGGCGGTCCCGCAAGCCCTCGTTCGACGACGCCCTCTCCGAAGCCGAGGGCAAGCACAAGCCCAGCCTCGACGACCTGCTCTGATCGGGGCGGCCCCGGCCGCTGGCTCGCCCGGCCCGCCGGCCGCCAGCCCGATCGCGGCGGCTAGCCGCCGGGGGAGGGGCCGGGGAACCAGCGGGCGCGGAAGGGGAAGAGGTAGGTGTCGGTGACCAGGTTGAGGATCCGCCTCGCCTGGTCGAAGCGCTCGGCCACCTCGTCCATCACCCGCAGCGGCGCCGTGCGCACCGGCGCGCTCTGGTAGGCGAGCCGGTACCAGCGGCGGCCGAGCCGCTCCAGCAGCGAGACGCCTCCCGATCCCAACGTGCGCCCGGCCATCGACCCCGCCCGCTCCGCCTCGGCGCCTTCCAGGCCGGCGTGCCGCAGCAGCCGCTGCGCGTCGACGGGCGCGAACGCCCGCGTGGCGGTGTGGTCCGGGAACACCCCGGTCAGGAACAGCGCCAGGTCCCCGAGGCGGCGGTAGATGCCGACGCGCTCGCCCTCCGGCACCACGTCCAGCAGCGCCGCCAGGCGGACCGGATCGAGCTCGCTGAAGCGCTGCCGCCGCCAGCCCCGCCGCGTCTGCACCAGCACGCTGCCGCTGGCCACGTGCACATACGAAGCCAGCAGCTCCGCGAGGAACAGCCGGCGCGCGGGCGCCGCCAGGAAGTCGCGCAGGCTGCCCGCGTCGAAGACCGGCAGCCGCCGCCGAGGGCCCGCCCACTCGCCGACGAACGCCGCCTCGCGCAGGTCCTCCGCCCCGCGCTGGATCGCCACCGCGAACACCAGGAACGGCGAGGCGCGCAGCAACGGGTCGGCCCGGCCGGGCGCGCCGAACACCGTCTCGAAGGTGCGCTGGTCGTCGAGCAGCCGCTCGACCACCGCCGGATCGGCCCGCAGCCGCCCGGCCGGCAAGCTCCCGGCGGCGGAACCCAGGAGCGCGAGATCGGCGTCGCTCAGATGCTCGAGGTAGCCACCGGCCGCCTGCCAGGCGCCACCTTCGAGTGTGCTCATGCATCGAAGCTACCACCGCCGCCAAGCACCCCGGCCCCAACCGGTCTCGCCGTCTCAATTCGCTGCTCGGTCTGTCGATGGTTACCGAGGATGGACACCGAATCCGCGGCCGGTCTGGAAGGGGCGCTCGAGCGAGACGAGCTCGTCGTGCTCTACCAGCCGATCGTCGACCTGGGCACACTCCGCATGGTGGCGGCGGAGGCGCTGCTGCGCTGGGACCACCCCGCGCGCGGCCTGCTGCCGCCCGCCGAGTTCATCCCCGCCGCCGAGTCCTCCGGGCTGATCGTCCCCATCGGCGCGTGGACGCTGCGCGAGGCGTGCCAGCGTTGCGTCGCCTGGCGGGCGCGCCTTCCGGGCGGCTCGCTCATGGGCGTGGCCGTCAATGTCTCCGGCCGCCAGCTGCGCGCTCCCGGTTTCGTGGGCCACGTCCGCGAGGCGCTCGACCGCTCCGGCCTGGAGGCGCGCGCCCTGCTGCTGGAGCTCACCGAGACCCTGCTGCTCGAGCAGAAGGTGGTCGGCGCCACCCTCGAGCAGCTCAAGGACCTCGGTGTGCGGCTGGCCGTCGACGACTTCGGCACCGGACACTCGTCGCTGGAATACCTGGCGCGCTTCCCGCTGGACGTCCTCAAGGTCGACCGCTCCTATGTCGCCCTCCTCGACGGGCACGTCGCCCGGCCCGCGTCCCGCGCGGCGGCGCTGGTTCGCGGGATCCTGCTGCTCGGACACTCGCTCGGCCTGCGGACCGTCGCCGAGGGCGTGGCCACCCCGGCGCAGCTCCGCCTGCTCCGCAAGCTCGGCTGCCAGCTCGGTCAGGGCCGTCTGTTCGACGCGCCGCTGGACGCCGCCTCGCTGGAAGCGCGCTTGGGCGCGCGCCTGGGCCCCATCCGCTGATGACCGTGCTCACGGCTGCCCCAGCCCCTCCCGGACGGCCCAGGCCGCGATCTCGGCGCGTGACGACATCCCGAGCTTGGTCAGGATGTTGGAGACGTGCACCGAGGCGGTCTTCGGCGAGATGTACAACCGCCTGGCCAGCTCGCTGTTGCTCAGGCCTCCGGTCAGCAGCGCCGCGACCTCGCGCTCGCGGGGCGTGAGCGCCTCGGGCCCGTCGGCCTCGGACCCGGCGCCGAGCCGTCGCAGCAGCGCCTCGGCCTCGGCCCGGCGCCACCCGGGCCAGCGGTCCAGCAGCCGAACGGCCGCCTCGGCGTGCTCGCGTGCCTCGTCGTAGCGGCGCAGCGCCAGCAGGCAGCGCGCGATGCCCTGCTGGACGTCGGCGACAGCCACCGGCTCGCGGCGGCGGCTCCGCTCGACCAGCGCCTCGCGGTAGCAGGCCAGCGCCCGCTCGGGCTCGCCGTCGGCCTCCAGCGCGGCACCCTCCAGGTGCGGCGCCCAGGCCGGATCGACGTGGTGCGGCGCGGCGCGCTCCGGCCGGCCGCCTGGGCTCACCATGTCACGCAGGCGCCGGACCTCGTCAGGGTCCAGCCCCGCCCGCAAGGCCTCGCGCAGGGTCCGGAACCAGATGACGAAGCTCCTGGCGCGAGCCGCCTCGTCACTGGAGACCAGGTCCGCCATGCTCCGCAGCAGTCGCGCCGACTCGTCGCGGCGGCCGGTCCGCAGCGCGACCCGCACCTCGGCGGCCAGCGACGCGACACGTCGCTCCGGGTCGCTGGAGGCCAGCGGGCTGCCGCTGGCCCGGGCGATCAGCCGCGCCGCCTCCTGCGTGTCGCCCGACTCCAGCGCCAGCTCGGCGCCGGTCATCATCGCCCAGAACATCTGCGGCGAGCTCAGCGGACCCCCGGTCAGGTGCTGGCGGTCCATGATCGCCCTGGCGCCGATCAGGTCCCCGTCGGCCTCGAGCAGGATGGCGGCGCGCATCTCCTCGACATAGCCCAGCCAGTCGTACCAGCCGGACCGTTCGGCGGTGGCCGCCATGCGGTTCACCAGGTCGCGGACCCGCTCGACGGGCCAGACCATCTCCATCGTCACGGTCAGGTTGTTGTAGGTGCGCAGCACCGCCAGCCAGTCGCCCTGGGTCTCGGCCTCCTCGGCCTCCCGCAGTGCCTGTTCCAGCAGGGCGACGCCCTCCTCCCACCGATCGGGCAGCTCGAGCAGGGCCGAGCCCTTGTTGACCAGGATGGCGCCATGGGCGCCGGCGGCGCCGACCTCTTCGGCGAGCGCGAGCGCCCGGTCCGCCCACTGGATCGCCGCCTCGGGGCGGGACGCGAGGTACTCGGCCTCGGCGGTGAGATTGAAGACCAGGACCTGCTCCTCGGACGGGCCGAGCCGCTCGGCCACGGCCAGCGCCTCCCTGGCCGCGCGGCGGTGCGCCTCGATCTGCCCCATCTCCCAGCGCAGGCGCGCCAGCAGCCGCAGCGCGCGGGCCAGGTCGGCGTCCTGGCCGGCCCTGGAGGCCAGCTCCCGCCATCGCTCCGCCCGCTCGGCCGCCTGCTCGCGCAGCCCGACCGACCAGGCGGCACGCACCGCCAGCTCGAGCAGCTCGACGTCGGCCTCCGCCTCCTCCAGGGCGAGCTCGGCCAGGTGCAGCGCCTGGAAGGTGGAGCCCGTGCGAAGGTACTGGCGGGCACCGGCGCGTGCGGCCTCGGCCGTCTCCTCCCAGCGGCCGGCGCCGGCCGCGTGGTGCGCCAGCGCCGACCAGTCGTCGCTGCCGAGCTCGCGCAGGCTCGCCAGGGCCTTCTCGTGCAGGCGGCGGCGCTCGCGCCCCAGCAGGCGCCCCGCCACCGCCTCGCGCGTGAGTGCGTGGCGGAAGGAGAAGATGTCGGCGTCCTCCTCGACCACCAGGCCACGGCCCACCAGCGCGCGCAGCACCGCGATCAGCTCGGCCTCGCCGCTGCCGGTGACCGCCGCCAGCAGGTCGAAGGGGATGCGCTGGCCGAGCACCGCGGCGGCGTCGACCACCCGGCGCTGCTCGGCGTCGAGCCCGTCGAGGTGGCGCAGCAGCGCCTCGGTCAGGTTGGCGGGCAACGGCAGGGACGGCAGCTCCTCCGGCGGGGCGCTGCCGGCCGCGACCAGCAGCTCCTCGAGGAAGAACGGGTTCCCGGCGGTGCGCCGGTGCAGGGCGTGGGCGACCGTGGCGGGCACCGGCCGGCGGTAGACGGCGCCGAGCAGCTCGCTCACCTCGCCGCGGCGCAGCAGCTCCAGGACCACGTGCTCGACCGACCGGCGCCGCTCCAGCTCGGCGAGCAGATCGGTGAGGCCGTGGTCGAGCGCCTCGGTGCGGTAGCTGCCGACCAGCAGGATCGGCAGGTCCGGGGTGCTGGCCAGGCGGCCGAACAGGCTGAGGCTCTCGGGATCGGCCCAGTGGAGGTCCTCGAACACCACTACGCCGGGACCGGGTGCGGTCAGGTGCCGGACCAGGTCGACCGCCCCGCGCAGCAGCGCCTCCGAGGGGAAGGTGCGCTCCGGCGCGGCGTGGCCGGCCGCCGGCTGGAGCTCGGGTTCGGGCGCGGCCAGGGCCGGCGCCACCGGGGCGAGCAGCAGCCGCAGCGCCTGCTCGCGCGTTGCCAGCGGCTCCGGCGGCCTGGTCCAGCCGGCCACGAACGGCGCCACCGCCTCCAGCAGGAGCTGGTAGGGCCGGCCCGGGCCGCCCTGCTCGGCCTGGCCGGCCAGCACCACCGCCCCGTCGGGCAGGCCGGTGAGCAGCTCCTGCACGAGCCGGGTCTTGCCCACGCCGGCCTCGCCGCCCACCAGCGCGACCTGCGGCTCGCCGGTCCGCTGCAGCAGCCGTTCCAGGCGCGCCAGCTCCATGCCGCGCCCCACCATCACCGGGCTCAGGCCCGTTCGACTCACCAGCATGCCGACGACACTATCCGCGATGCCGGACATCGTGCCCACCGTTATCCACACCCCCTCTCCTCGGGGCCAGCGTGACCATCTAAGGACCCGCGCCGCATCGGGAGAAATCCCATGATTCCCTCTGGTCGCGGAAGCCGTGTCGCGGTACAAGTGGGCATGGCCTCGGTCGCACCGGCAGCGTCCACAGGCACCACCGGGCAGGTGGCGCGGGTGGCGGCCGCCCTTGCGGCCGGCGTGCTCGGTCCGGATCACGATCCCTCCGTCCCGGAGCGGATGCTGGCGGCGCTGGAGCTGCTGCCCTCGCGCCAGGACCACGACCGCCTGGTGGACGCGCTGCGGCTGCTCGGCTCGCGGGCCGGCGCGCTGTTGCTGACCGGCGGTCCCACGCCCGTGCCCGACCGTTCCCGCGAGGCGGTCGAGCTGCTGCTGCAGCAGTGGTGGCGCAGCCGCCTGCGGACGCGGCGGCAGCTCGCGGGCGTGCTCACCTCGGCCGCGCTGGCGTCCGAATACTCCTTCCCCGGCGCGGCGCTGGCGCGCACCGGCTATCCCGGCCCGCTCGGCCCGGCGCCCAACGAGCCCAGACGCCTCGAGCCGCTGGAGATCGACGCCGACCGGGAGCTGTCCTGCGACGTGGTGGTGGTCGGCTCCGGCGCCGGTGGCGGCGTGGTCGCCGCCGAGCTGGCCGCCGCGGGCGCCGACGTGATCGTCCTCGAGAAGGGCGGCTATGCCGCCGAGGCCGACTTCCACCACCGGGAGGCGGAGTCGACCAGGGACCTGTACCTCTACGGGCTGACCATCGCGACCAGCGACCTCGGCGTGCGGATCGTGGCCGGGTCGACGCTCGGCGGCGGCACGGTGGTCAACTACACGACCTCCTTCAAGACACCGCCGCACGTGCTCGAGGAGTGGGCGCGGGTCTCCGGAAGCGACGTGTTCGTCTCGGGCGAGCTCGACGCGTCGCTGGACGCGGTCGCCGAGCGGCTGGGCGTGACCACCGGGGAGAGCCGGCCGGGCAAGCGGGACGAGCTCATGGAGGCCGGGCTGCGCAAGCTCGGCTGGCACGTCGACGTGCTGCCCCGCGATGTGCGCGGCTGCTCCCAGGACGTCGCCTGCGGCTGGTGCGGGTTCGGCTGCCGGCTCGGCGCCAAGCAGTCGACCATGCGGACCTACCTGCAGGACGCCGCCCGGCACGGCGCCCGCCTGGTGATCGGCGCCGACGTCCGCCGGGTGCTGGTCACCGAGGGGCGCGCGACCGGCGTCGAGGCGAGCGCCGGAGGCCACCGCCTCCGCGTGCGCGCCCGTGCGGTGGTCGCGGCGGCGGGCGCCATCGAGACCCCGGCGCTGCTGCTGCGCTCGGGGCTCGGCGGCCAGGTCGGCCAGAACCTCCGGCTGCACCCCGGCACCGCGGCCTTCGGCGTGTTCGACGACGACGTGCGTATGTGGGAGGGCACCCTGCAGGCCCGCTACTCGGCGGAGCTGCGCTCCAGGCTGGGGGAGTACGCGCCGATCTTCGAGACCGTGCCGGTCCATCCCGGCAGCGGCTCGACCGCGCTGCCATGGGTGTCGTCAGCCAGCCACCGGGCGCTGATGGAGCGCTACGGCAAGCTGTCGCTGTGCGCGGTGCTGTGCCGCGACGTCGCCGGTGGGCAGGTCCGCATCGACCGCGACGGCCAGCCGAGGCTCCGCTACCGCATGACCCCCGTCGACGAGCGACGGGCCGCCGAGGGCGTCGCCGCCGCCGGCCAGGTCCTCGCCGCCGCCGGCGCCGGCGAGGTCTTCTCGATGCATCCCGCGCGCATCTCGTTCCGGCCCGAGCAGGCCGGCGCCTACGAGACGTGGGCGACAGCCACCCGCCGCGCCGGCTACCGCGGCGGCCGCGTGACCTTCTTCTCGTATCACCAGATGGGCTCGTGCCGGCTCGGGACCGACCCCGCCACTTCGGCGGTCGGCCCGGATCACGAGACCCACGAGGTGCGCGGCCTGTTCGTCGCGGACGCGTCGGTTTTCCCGACCGCCTCGGGCGTGAACCCGATGCTGTCGATCATGGGCCTGGCCCACCGCGCCGCCGGCCGCATCGCCGCCCGCCTGGGCTGATCCGGCCGCGCCGGCCGTTCCCGGCGAGTTGTCCACAATCAGGGAGAACCGGATTGTCTCCGGCGTGCGCTCGCCCTAGGCTCCAGCCATGAACAAGCGCATTCACGCCCTCTGCGACCTGGCCGTCGCGGCCGTGCGCGAGTACGTCGGCCTCCACGACGAATACGACGGCCGTCTCCAGGACCTCTCCGTCCAGGGGGTCCGGGCCGGGCTCGCCCGGCTCGGCGGTCCACCCCTCAAAGACCCGCTCGACGACGCCTACGTCGCCGCCCACGAGCGGGCCATGCGGGTCGAGTTCGGCGAGCTCGAACTGCACCGGCGCAACCCGCTGTACCACGTCGCCGGGCTCGACCTGTCGTGCTACGACCGCGACTACGCGCCGGCCGAGCAGCGCGCCGAGGCGCGCAGGCGGCATCTGGCCGCATGGCCAGGAGCCATCGACGCCGCCATCGGCGCGCTGGACCGGGTGAGCGCCCCGGTGGCCGAGGCGCTGCTCCCGCCGGTGCGGGGGCTGTCCGCCGGACTCGACCCGGCCGACCCGCTGGCCGAGCGGGCGCTGGCCGCCCACGCCCGCCTGGTCTCCCACGTCGAGGCCTGCGCCCGCGACGGCGACCCGGACGCCTCGCTCGGCGCCGCCAGCCTCGGCCTGCTGCTCAGCGCCAGCGAGGCCATGGAGGTCGACCTCGGCCGGCTCGAGGAGCAGGCCGACGCCGAGCGCGACCGCCTGCGCGCGCTGCTCGCCGACGCCTGCCAGCGCCTGGCGCCGGGCCGCCCGCTCGACCAGGTGGTCGCCGAGCTGGCCGGCGACCATCCCGACGCCGACGGCGTCCTGGCCGAGGCGCAAGCCGTCACGGCCGAGGCGATCGACTTCACGCGTGAGCGGGGCCTGGTGCCGGACCTGGACGGCGAGTGCCTGGTCGGCCCGGCGCCGCCGTCGCGCCGCTGGGCGCTGGCGATGATGTCGTGGGCGGCGCCGTACGAGGCGGACGCGCCGTCGCGCTACTACATCACCCCGCCGGACCCGTCGTGGCCCCACGAGGAGCAGGAGCAGTGGCTCGAGGTGTTCAGCCGGTCGAGCCTGCCGGCGATCACCGTCCACGAGGTCGCGCCCGGGCATTTCGCCCACGGCCGCTACCTGCGCCGGGTCACCGGCGACGTCCGTCGCACCCTGCTCTCGGCGGCCTTCATCGAGGGCTGGGCCCACTACGTGGAAGAGGTCTGCCTCGACGAGGGCTTCCGCGACGGCGACCCACGATTCGCGGTCGGGGTCGCGGTCGAGTCGCTCCAGCGGGTCACCCGCCTGGCCGTCTCGATCGGGCTCCACTCCGGGTCGATGACGGTCGACGACGCCATCGCGCGGTTCCAGTCCGACTCTTTCATCCGCGGCTCCGCCGCCAGGGCGGAGGCCACCCGCGCGACCTTCGATCCCACCTACGGCCGCTACACCTGGGGCAAGCTCGAGATCCTCCGCCTCCGCGAGCGGGCGCGCATCGCCTGGGGCAGCGGCTACTCCCACCGGCGGTTCCACACCGCACTGCTGGAGCTGGGCTCGCCGCCGCTCGGCCTCATCGGCCACGCCCTGAAGGGTGGTGGCCCCATGTGACCGGGCAGTTACGCACGGCACGGCCAACCGGGTGAACTTGGACTGAACGCCTCAGGGCGGCAACCTCGGGTACCTTTGCAAGTGCATGCGGCAATGCGAACATGGGTGCGGGCCGGCCCATCCCGAGCTCCCGGAAGCGACCAGCCATGAGCGACGTGACCAGCGCCGAGCAGACCAGACCGCCAGTCGAGCGCGACCTGGCCGATCCGTGGCTGTTCCTGAACCGCGAGATCTCCTGGCTCCAGTTCAATGACCGCGTCCTCGCGCTGGCCGCCGACCCCGAGACCCCGCTGCTGGAGCGGCTGTGGTTCCTGTCGATCTTCGCCACCAACCTGGACGAGTTCTTCATGGTCCGGGTCTCCGGCCTTCGGGAGCAGGTCGAGGCCGGTGTCGCCACCCGGGGCTCCGACGGCTGGACCCCGACAGAGACCTTGGAGGCGATCGGCAAGTACATCGGGCCCGCCCTCGAGGCGCAGACCCGCTGCTTCCTCGACCAGGTGCTCCCAGCCCTGGAGGCGGCGGGGATCCACCTGGCCGACGTCGCCGACCTGGGGCGTCAGGAACGCGAGTTCCTGCGCGAGTACTTCCAGGACCAGGTGTTCCCGGTGCTCACGCCCCTGGCGGTGGACCCGGGCCACCCGTTCCCGTACCTGTCCAACCTGTCGCTGTCGCTGGCGGTGACGGTCCGCGACCCGGCCAGCCATCGGCCGCTGTTCGCCAGGGTCAAGGTCCCCGACATCCTGCCCCGCTTCGTACCGCTGGCGGACGGGGCCACGTTCGTATCGCTCGAGCAGGTCATGACCGCCCATCTCGACCAGCTCTTCCCCGGGATGGTGGTGGTCGAGGCCCACCCGTTCCGGGTGACCCGCGACGCCGACATCGAGCTGGCGGAGGACGAGGCCGACGACCTGCTGATCGCGGTCGAGCAGGAGCTGCGGCGCCGGCGCTTCGGGGCGGTGGTGCGGCTGGAGGTCGCCGCGACCATGCCAGAGAACGTCGTCCGGCTGCTTCAGCGCGAGCTGGACGTGGACGACGACGCGGTGGTGACCGTCGAGGGCCCGCTCAACCTCGGCGACCTCAGCAGCCTGGCGGACGCGGTCGACCGGCCGGAGCTGGCCGAGCCCCCGTGGGTCGGGACCACCCAGCCGCGCCTTTCCGGCTCGGGGCGCGAGGCGGTCAACGTGTTCGACGCCATCCGCGAGGGCGACCTGCTGGTGCATCACCCCTATGACGCCTTCTCGACCTCGGTGGAGCGGTTCCTGGCCCAGGCCGCCGAAGATCCGGACGTGCTGGCGATCAAGCAGACGCTGTACCGGACCGACGGCGACTCGCCGATCGTCAACGCGCTCATCGAGGCGGCCGAGCAGGGCAAGCAGGTGGCGGTGCTGGTGGAGCTGAAGGCCCGCTTCGACGAGGCCTCCAACATCAACTGGGCCAG
>Ga0137366_10004837_pt1 | contig 10594 bp, 8 predicted proteins | sample SagtaG_8_FD_104938 | JGI IMG/M metagenome (GOLD analysis project Ga0137366, IMG submission 104938) | Vadose zone soil microbial communities from Sagehorn Ranch, Mendocino, California, USA - Sage1_L_60_16 metaG | ecosystem: Environmental > Terrestrial > Soil > Vadose zone | place: USA: California... | reverse complement strand
GGCGTCGCCGAGCCCGACTTGGCTGGCGCTCGTTATCGCTTGTAGGGTCCCTGAGTCTGAAGGCACGCACAAAAATTGACGCGGCGGAAAGAGGAACTGCAACTGAACGGGCGGGAGGCGTCAGCAGGTAAGATGCCAGGTACGAGGTCACGACGTCGTGACGTCACTAAGCGCCATTCACGGCACAAGCAGTTAACGTCACGCCACGGAGGTAAGTCAGGGCGTAGTGACCTCGCGCCTAACAACTATGCCACTGACGCCTCCCGCCCGTTCAGTTGCAGTTTTTCAGCCTCAGTTTGTAGTAGCCAGTTATCCGCTCGGTTGCAGTTGTAGTAAACCCGCTAGCGAACTCTTCGTCCGTACTGTCTGACAGCGAGCGTGAGGAACACTGCTCCAAATAGCGCCAAAATTCCTACAGGTTGGGCTACATCTCGAGCTGTCGCTCCTTTGAGCAGTACCGCGCGCATGATCTCGATGAAGTGCTTCACCGGATTCAGCTGCGCCATCCACTGCGCCCAGTCCGGCATCGAGCGGATCGGAGTGAATAGCCCGCTCATCAACAGGTAGACCATTATGATGAAAAACGTCACGAACATTGCCTGCTGTTGCGTCTCGACGAGTGTCGAGATGAAGAGGCCGATGCCGAGCGCGGCGAGCAGGTAAACAGCGGCCGCGCCGAAGACTAACGGAATGCTGCCGAGCATTGGAATGTGGAACACGAATCGCGCTACGAGGAGTCCGAGCGTTAGCTCGATCAGTGCGATTACCCAGAATGGGATCAGCTTCGCCGCCATGAAAACGCTTTGGGAGAGCGGTGTCACGCTCAGCTGATCGAGCGTCCCCAACTCCTTCTCGCGAACGATGTTCATCGCCGTCATCAGCGTTCCAACGACCGTAACGAGCTGCACGAGAATTCCCGGCACCATGTAGTCGCGGTAATTGAGATCGGGATTGTACCAGCCGCGAGCGCGAACCTCGATCGGTTGAGAGTTAGCGGTGATATTTGCTGCGCGTTCTGGTGACGATGGCTCCAGTTGGAGACCGGCAGGTACAACGACACGACCCGAGGTTGTCGGAGTGCTGGTAAGGATAGGCCGCAAGTCCGTGGCGAGCTCGTTGGCATACGCCCCGATGATCTGCGCCGCGTATGACTGTGTCACCCCCGCGGCCGCCCCGTCTTCCGCATTCAGCACCAGCTGCACTTCGGCCGAGCGAGTGCGGACGATGTCGCGCTCGAAATCAGTGGGGATGCCGAGGATCACATCGGTCTTTCGCTCGAGCATCCACTGATTCCCGACTTCGGTAGAGGGTGAGGAACCGACGACGACGAAGCGACGCGATGCCTGCAGACGGTCCACGAGGCCGCGCGACGTCTCGCTATGATCCCGATCAACTACGTACATGCGCGCGGTCTTGACCTCGAAGGTCGCCGCGTTGCCGAGCAGCAACAGTTGAATGATCGGCACCAGCATCAGCTGCGCTACCATGAAACGATCGCGGAAAATCTGCAGGAATTCCTTGCGAAGCAGATATCGAAGCGACTGCACGGTTATTCCATGCGCGGCTTGAAGCTTCTCATCGCCGCCGCGAGCAGGAGTAACGCCATGGCCGACAGTATCAATGTCTCACGCCAGAGTATCGTGAGCCCCACGCCCTTCAGCATGATGCCGCGCGCGATCACGATGAACCAGCGCGCCGGAACTACGTAAGTGAATGGCACGAGCCAGCTCGGCATGCTCGCGATCGGAAATATCATCCCCGAGAGCAACGTATTGGGGAGCATTGTCCCGAGCAGTGCTGTCAGCATTGCGGCGCGTTGTGATGATGTAACGGCTGCGACCAGAACCCCGAGCGCGAGCGACACGAGTGTATAGAGGATGCTTTCGGCGAGCAGGAGGGCTATGCTCCCGCGAAACGGAACGTGAAACACCGCCCACGCTGCGAGCAGGGCGGTCAGGACATTCGCAAACGCAAGCACGAGGTAAGGCAGGACTTTGCCGACGATGATCTGTTGAGGCTTTAGCGGTGAGACGAGCAACACCTCCATCGTTCCGCGCTCCTTCTCGCGCGAGAGAGAGATCGCCGTCATCAAAGCCGAGACGAGTACAAGGACGAGGGCGATAAGTCCGGGCACGAACAGGTTGACGCTCTCGAGCGTTGGATTGAATCGCATGCGAGTTTCGGTCACGATCTGCACGCGTCGATTTTGGGCGGTCAGCTCGGCCTGGTACGATGCGATGACGGCTCTCGTGTAATTCAGGTAGGTGGTTCCGGTGTTCGGGTCGGACGCATCGATGGCGACGAGCAGGCGGGCTGGCTCGGCACTCTTCAGATGGCTGGCGAAATCGGGATCGAAGATCAGTGCGATGTCCGCGCTTCCGCGTCGGAATAGAGGCTCGATGGTGTTCGGGCTTTGACTCGTAGCCACGATGCGGAACCGATTGGTCGATATGAACCGCGATTGCAGCTCGAGCGTCGCGTGATCCGGAGTCGGATCGACGACTACCATCCGAATGTCGCGTACATCGCTGCGGAGTGCGTAACCAAACAGGATTACCTGCACCAGCGGCATCATCAGCAGGATCGTCAGCGTTTGCCGGTCCCGCAGGATGTGATGAAGCTCTTTTACGACGAATGCCCGCAATGCGTTGAGATTCACGCCGCCTCTCCTTTCGTCGCTGAGCGCGCAAGTCGCACGAAGACGTCGTCCACGCTGTCGGCACCAAATTTCTCCTTCAGCTCCGTTGGACTGCCTAACGCGGCAATCCTTCCATCCACCATGATCGAGATCCGATCGCAGTACTCGGCCTCGTCCATGTAGTGCGTCGTCACGAAGACAGTGGTTCCACGCGCCGCCGCAGTGTAGATCAGCTCCCAGAACTGACGGCGAGTGATCGGATCGACTCCGCCCGTTGGCTCGTCGAGGAACACGATTTTGGGCTCGTGAAGCAGTGCAACCGAAAAGGCGAGCTTCTGTTTCCAACCGAGGGGAAGTCTGCCGACGAGATCGTCGGCGTTCGAGCTGAGGCCCAGCGTCTCGAGCATTGTGTCCGTTCGCTTAGCGATGTGCTCCGGCGCTAGCCCGTAGATCCCGCCGTAGAGGCGAATGTTCTCCCGCACGGTGAGGTCGGCGTATAACGAAAAGCGCTGGCTCATGTAGCCGATGTTGCGGCGGATGCGATCGCGCTGTGTCCGAATGTCGAAGCCCGCGACATGCGCAACGCCTTCGCTTGGCGCGAGCAGTCCCACTAGCATCTTGATCGCGGTGGTCTTTCCGGCACCATTGGCGCCGAGGAACCCAAAGACCTCTCCGGCTTTCACATCGAAGGTGATGTGATCGACGGCGACGAACGATCCAAAGCGCCGGGTGAGGTCGCGGGCGTCGACGGCAAAGCCGTCGGTCCCGCCGGTTGCGTCGGCCGTCCCGGTTACCGTTGGGCGCGCTGAGGAATTCACGCCGCCGTCGCCGTTGGACGGGGAGGGGGAGGGGGCGCTGAACCCATCAGTTCCATGAAGCTGTCCTCGATTCCGGCGGCGATCGGACGCGTTTCGACATCTTCCTGCCCGCGACTCGCGAAGTACTCCCGCAATTCCGCCGCGACAGCCTCGGGCGATGCGTCACTGCGCCGGTCAGTGTAGTGCAGCTCGTCTCCGAATAGGTAGACCGCGCGAGCGTGCGGAAACTTGCGGAGGCTTTGAAGCAGCTCGAACCGGTTAGCTCCGCGGACAGCAACCAGGGGCAATGTGTAGCGTGCTCCAATCGAGTGAGGCGGATCGACCTCGAGAATCTTTCCCCCATGAATGAGCGCAACGCGATCGCATCGCAGCGCTTCATCCATGTAGGGAGTCGATACGACAATTGTCAGCCCCGACGCTTTGAGATTGCCGAGCTGATCCCAGAACTCACGCCGCGACACTGCATCCACTCCTGTAGTGGGCTCGTCGAGAAGCAGAATGTCCGGCCGGTGCACGAGCGCGCATGACAGCGCGAGCTTCTGCTTCATTCCCCCGGAGAGAGCCTCCGCTCTCCGATCACGAAACGGCTCGATTTGCTTGTATATCGGTGCGATCAGCTCGTAACCTTTCTCGACTGTTGTTCCGAACACCGCCGCGAAGAATTCCAGATTCTCCGCCACGCTCAAGTCGGGATACAGTGCAAACCCACCAGGCATATAGCCAACACGCGATCGGATTTTCCAGAAATCCTTGACGACATCCAGGCCGAGCACGGTGGCGGACCCGGTGTCGGGGATGAGCAGCGTGGTGAGAATGCGGAAGAGCGTGGTCTTCCCCGCGCCATCCGGTCCGACCAGCCCAAACAGCTCGCCTTCGCTTACATCGAGCGAGACATCGTCGAGAGCCTTGACCGGCCCAAAAGATTTACCAAGAGCGCGGACTTCTACGGCGTTGGTCACGAAGGTCGCGCCTCTGGTACTGGTCCGAGCGTGAGATCCGCGGGCATCCCGATCTTTAGCACGCCCTTTGGATTCGGGACGTAAACCTTGACTGCGTATACGAGATCGGCGCGCTCATCGCGCGTCTGGACCGGTGTTGGAGTGAACTCCGCCTTCGTCGATACCCAGCGCACAATGCCAGGCAGCGTCAGGAGTCTGCCGCCTCCCTGATCGACATGTACCTGGACCTGCTGTCCCAACTTCACTGACGCGAGCTGTTTTTCCGTCACGTAGGCGCGCAGGATCAACGTGTCGACGTCGGCGATCTTGTACAGCGGTTCGCCGGACTGAACTACTTCTCCCGTTTTTACGTAAGTCGCGAGGACTGTTCCCGCTTCCGGGTTGATCACTTTGCTCTTGGCGATCTGATCGCTGATCTGAGCAACGCGTGCCGCGCTCGACGACACCTCGCGCGACACGCTCTGCTGCTGTGCCTTCGCCGCCTCGATCTGTGCAACGAGGGTCTTGTAATCGCGCTCCGCCTGATCCCGCTGTTGTGCGGTCGCGGCGCGCTGCTCGAAGAGTCGTTGCATACGCTGATAGTTGCGGAGGGCGATTCCGAGTTGCGCCTGATAGACGCCGATCTGTTTGCCGGCTTCCGCCACACGCGCTGCTGTCGCTTGCTGCTGCGCCACCAGCTGCGCCCGCTCCAGCCCCAACTGAGTGGTATCGACGATGCCAACGATTTCACCCACGCGCAGGATGGATCCCTCGACTGGCGTGAAGAGGGTAAGTTGTCCGCTAGCCTGGGCCGATACAGAAACCTCATCTGCCTCGAAGTTTCCATATGCGTCAGGAGTCTTTGTCCTGTGACACGCGACAGTGAAACTGAGCGCGAGGCCGACTGCGGAGCGCGATAGAGTAGCCAGACGCATCAGCGAACCTCGACACCCAGCGTGTTGAGGAACCGCGCGCGAGCCTGGGCAAGCTCCACGCGGTGCAGCGCACGTGCGGTGCGCGCGCTGAGCACGTCCGTCTGTCGGTCTACGTACTCGGCGGAAGTCACTACTCCCTCATTGAACCGCGCCCGAGTTTCCACCAGAATGCTCTCGCGCAGCGCGACGATCTCATCGTCATCGCGAACAGCCGCCTCGAGACGATCAATTGAGGCCAGATCCTGCTCGACGCCGCGTCGGACATCGTTGGTGAATTCCTGTTCCTCCGCGGTGATGATCTGGCGTTGCAGGGCGAGAATCTGGCGATCCCGTTGTCCCGTGCCCCACGTCCATGGCGACCACTGTAGCTGCAGGCCACTGAGCCAGTAGCTGTCGAACCTCGTGCTCAGTGGATTGAGACCGGGTCGTCCGTAACCGGCGCGCCCGAATGCGGAAATGCGCGGCAGATCCTGCGCTTTGCGCGCACGCTCCTGCTGCTCGAGCACAGCTCGCGAGCGGGCGAATTGCTCGTACTCCGGACGCGATCGTAGAATCGGCAGGGAATCCCGTGCGCGAGCGACTTCTGCAGCGAGATCGGTTGTGGAAAGCAGCGTCGTGCTGTCGAAAGATTTTCCGGTGAGATCGGAAAGGATCGCCATCGCTGCACGTCGATTGGCAGCCGCCTCTGTTAGTGACTGGCGGCGACGCAACACCTCGGCGCGAAGCGCCTTTTCTTCGCTTGGCAGGGCGGTGCCTTCGCGCACCCGAGCTGCTGCAACGCGGTGCTGCGCCTCGAGGTCAGTAATCGTGTGCTCAAGCTCGGCGATCTGCGACTGGGCCTCGAGCGTGGCGAAAAAAGCATCGCTCACATTCTGGCGCAACGGGTACAGCTCGGCGCGCAACCGCGCTACCGATTCGGCTAGTTGAGCATCTTCGACGGCTCGACGGGGCCCGATAGTTGGATCGTACAGCTTCTGTCCAGCGGCCAGATGTGCGTCATAAGTGTCGTGCGGAGGAGTCGGCGGTGAGACCCCGCCCGGCAGGACGATCGGAATTCTCGTGACATCGGACAGATATTGCGCCTGTCCCTCAACTGTGAGCGTCGGACGCCGCTCGGCCGTGAGATTCTGCTGCCGCAGGCGCGATTGCTCCACGAGCAGAGCGAGCTCGCGGCCGCGCGGACTGCGCATGACAGCGGTGTCCTGAAGGGCGCCAAGGCGGAGGGAATCCGACAGCATCGACCTAGAGCTGTCGACGATTTGGGAGGCGGCACTCGAGAACGGCGTGAGCGCGAAGAAAACGATGAGAACGGCGGGGCGATTGGTCATGGCCTCAGTGCCGCGCGGAAAAATTCGGGGAGCTCCTTCTTCCGCTGTTCGATGAAGCGCATGAAGGACGCGTCGTCCATGCCCAAGACGATTGATAGCATTGGCCTGGCGGCAAAGGGGAAAATGCATAGCGAGATCAGATTGATCACGAACTGCTGCGGCTTGATGGGTCGCATGGTGCCCTCGCGGACGCGCTCGTTGATCTGTCGCTCGAGGGTCTTGAGGAGAGCAGGCATCACCTGCTGAGGGTCGGCGCCCATGACGCCAGAGAGGAGCTGCTGGACGCGCTCGGGGTGGTGATGCAGCTCAGAGATCACGTAGCCCGGAACGAACAGGTTCTGCGACAGGTTGTCGAGATAGATCGCAATCAACCTCTCGATCTTTTCGTCGAGCGACATCTCGGCGCCCAGCGCCTGGGTGAGGGCAGGGAAAATGCGCGAGGCGATCTGCTGGAAGACGGCGGCGCTGAGGCGCTCCTTGCTGCGGGAGTAGTAATGGAGCAGCGCCTGATTAACCTTGGCCTCGTGTGCGATCTCCTGCATGCGCGCGCCGGCAGTTCCACGTCGCAGGAACACGGCGCGAGCGGCCTCGAGGATCCGCTGCTCGGTGGCTGCCTCGCGTTTTGCCCGCGATTTTCTGGGTGTTGGCCTGCGTCGCCGTTTAATCATTGAGTTTAATCAAACAGTTAACCCAGGGCATAATAAACGCGAACATGCGTTCCGCAAGTCAGACTTAAGAACAACTACGCTGCTGCCCGCTGCCCGCTGCACGCTGTTTCGCTATCCGCAACAATCTGGCGGGACCGCACTACGCGGCTTCCGGCAAAGCAGTTGACTGTGCTTTGATCAGTGCCAGTGAGGTCCCGACGTTTGAGCGGGTCGCGATCGGCGAGCAGCGGGCGGCAGGTAGCGCGGCCAGTTGTCTTGCTTTTCTGGTGGCGGCTGACCCCATTCCGAAACTAGGTTATGGCAGGCGCCGAATGTTTGGTTACTATAGAAATCCGTTACCGACAGAGGAGACACCATGACTACCGCAACTGCCACCACCACCGCCGCCGTCGCTGAGGAGCTCGTCTCCTTTTGCAAAGCAGGTCGCTACATGGACGCGGTCAACACGCTTTATTCGCCGGACATCGTCAGCGTCGAATCGATGGGGAACGAAACGATGCCTCGCGAAATGAAAGGAATTGACGCGATCCGCGGAAAGGGCGAATGGTGGGCTGACAACAACGAGGTCCATTCCGCCACTGTGACAGGGCCGTTCGTCGGCGATGATCAGTTCGCCGTCTATTACAGCTTTGACTCGACATTCAAGCCGACCGGCCAGCGTAATGTGATGGAAGAGATGGCGCTCTACACAGTCAAGGACGGCAAGATCGTCCGTGAGCAGTTCTTCTATAACCCGCAGCACACCTGACGATCGAACGCGGTCAAGCTGACGACTCCGCGCTGACGGAAGCGTTGATCGCTGATGTGGCATCGGCGGCCGCCGATGCCACATCTCCTCCGCGCGTTCCATCAGCATCTCAACGCGCTGCGATCGAAGCACCCGCCAAGCCCGTTCTCGTCCTCGCCGGCCCGGGCGCGGGAAAAACTTTTTGCCTTATCGAGCGCGTCCGCTTCCTTGTCGACAAGCTCGAAATCGATCCCGCGCGGATATGCGTATTCACGTTCACCAATAAAGCGGCGGGTGAGATTGCCGAACGACTGGAGAGCGAGCTCGGTGCACGCGTAGAACGCGTGAAGCGCGGAACCATCCACGCTTTTTGTACCGAGCTGCTGCGCGAGTTCGGTGAGCAGGTTGGTCTGCAGCTTGGCTTCGGGATCGCTGATGACGACGATCAGCTGGCAGTTCTGCGTCACTTGAAGGTCCCGCAGAAACTCCGCAAGAGCGTGCTCGAAGCCTTTGCGCGATACCGCTTTTGCAATGAGCCGCTAGGCCGGCGAGACCGCAAAGTTTACGACGAGTATCGAGACATCATGGCTCGCCGAAACATGGCCGACTTCGATACGCTGGTGCTGAAAACGGCGGAGCTGTTTCGCATTGCCTCTGTCGGTGCGCAGCTGCGAGGACGCTGGGATGCGGTCCTCGTCGACGAGTTTCAGGATTTGAATCGTATTCAGTACGCCGTCATCCGTCAGCTCGCTAGCGGACATCGCCATGTCTTTGCCGTCGGCGACGACGAGCAGTCTGTCTATTCATGGACCGGCGCTGATCCAAAAATATTTCGCACTTTCGCCACCGATTTCGAGATCGACTACGACAGCGTGATCCATTTGGACGACAACTGGCGTTGCCCGCCGGCGGTACTCGACCTCGCCAGACGCCTGATCGCCCTCAATGAACCCATCTTCAAAGATCGAGCGCCCCAGGCGGCCAAGCACGAGTCGAGCTTTCCGGTGAGCGCCTTTGGGTTCGCAAACGATCAAGCCGAAACAAACTGGATCATCAACGATCTCAGGCGCGATCGGGCGGCACATGACGGCACGCTCGCGTGGGGCGACGTCGCACTCCTGTACCGCAGACACAAGATCGGCAGCGAGTTGGAGGCCGCTCTGCTCAATGCGGGAATTCCGTGCTGTCTGGCCAAAGGACGAGCCATGACAGACGACAAAGTCGTAGCCTATACGCTCGCCGCGTTGCAGGTGATCGCCTATCCGGGGGACGAAATTCAGCAGGAGCGGTTCTACCAAACGGTGCTTCCGTCCGCGCTGTTCGATAGCGCGCGGGCGCGGGCGGATGAAAGCGGGCGCGGGATCGTTCAGCAGCTCGAGCACATGGCGCGGACCCTTCCGCACGAGGATGGTGACAGGAAAAAAATCTGGCGCGGACATTACTCACTTCAGAACCTGAGCGCCCTGGGAAAGCGTCACACATCGCTCGCGGCACTGGTCGAGGACATCCTGTCGGAAAAGGTCGGCACTTACCGCACGGTGCTGGAAGAGCATCAGGAGGAGCTGAGCGATCCGGCCGAGCACGAGGAAGTGGCAAGGCTGGGCGAACGGATCGAGCGAACCATCACCGACGGCAGATCCGTTTGGGTTCCCCGAGTTGGGGGCGTCGAGATCCCAGCGAGGAGAATGCTATTGGAGATGGGAGTGCGTGTCGTTGATCTCGGCGGCGCGCCCAGACCAGATGCGGAGCCTATTCTCCCAGGCCATCTGCCCCAGCTAGGTCTCGCGCTTGGTCTGTTCAAGACCGCGCAGCTCGTTCGCACGCGCACCTTTGCCAACACTTTCGACGACTTTACCGCGGTAGACATCGAGACCACCGACAAAAACATCGCGCGCGCGGAGATCGTTGAAATTGCGGCGGTAAGAGTGCGGCACGGCAGAATGGTGGACGAGTATCGGACATTTGTGAAGCCCCGTGTCCCGATCAGTGCGGGGGCGCTCGCACAACACAAGATCTCTGAAAGCGATGTGGCCGACGCGCCTTACTTCGAAGCTGTTTGGCCGGCCTTCCGCGAGTTCTGCGGGCGCGATCTTCTCGTGGCGCACAACGGCTATCAGTTCGATTTCCCAATTTTGCGCCGCATGTCGGCAAAGCTTCCGCGCGGCGCTGACTTCTTCACCTACGATACGCTGCCACTTGCGTATACACTCTTTCGGACGAGCTGCAAACTTCCTTACCTCGCCAGGCACTACGGTATTCCTACAGGGCAGTCTCACCGCGCGCTGGACGATACGCGCGCGCTCGCGCAGCTGGTACCGGCTCTAAGCGCGACAAAGGTTGCATGCGGACGCAAGACAGCCATGGTACATCTTCTCGATCAACTCGGCGTTGCGCTTGCGTTGAGCAACCACGAAACGTTGTGCGGCGAGGCAGTGAAGTTCCTCGAGTTTGTTCCGCGCTACGCGTTCCGACGGCAGAGCGACTGCCTGGACTTCTATCGATCGGAACGCGACGTGTGCGGAGATGGCAGCCTTCCGACCGT
>Ga0137366_10004826_pt1 | contig 10602 bp, 6 predicted proteins | sample SagtaG_8_FD_104938 | JGI IMG/M metagenome (GOLD analysis project Ga0137366, IMG submission 104938) | Vadose zone soil microbial communities from Sagehorn Ranch, Mendocino, California, USA - Sage1_L_60_16 metaG | ecosystem: Environmental > Terrestrial > Soil > Vadose zone | place: USA: California... | reverse complement strand
CGCATGTTCTAGATTCGAAGGAACAACGATATAGACGATTTACTGCGGAAGAAATTGCGCTGTTGCAGGGCTTCGAGCCCCAACTAATCCAACTGCCTGAGCTGACAGAACGGGAGCGTATCGGAGCCCTTGGCGATGCCGTTCCGCCTCCATTGGCGCGTCGGCTCGTTTCGGCAATTACCAGCGTTTGGAGTTGGACCAATCGTACCTCCTTAGAAATCTGTGCGGGTGCAGGGGGACTCGCCGAGGGGGCTGCTGCCTGCGAACTTGAACACCTCCTTCTTATCGACGCATCTCCGACTTGTGCCAAATTGCTAATGCACAACCGACGATGGCCGAGAAGTATCGTGGTGCAAGGGGACGTCAGGAAACACGATTTCTCAAAATTACGGGACCGAGTTGGACTCCTATCGGGTGGACCGCCGTGTCAGCCATGGTCGCAGTCTGGCCTGCACGGTGGTGATCAGGATGAACGTGATCTTCTAGGTTCCATGCCGGAACTGATCGTTCAGCTTCGGCCCGAAGTGTTCCTTTTCGAGAATGTTCCTGGCCTAGCAATGTTCGATGAGGGTGTTTATCTCCGACAGCTCATTGAGCGGTTGCGACGGCCCAATCATCATCTTCAATATGGGGTTTTGGCGGCTATGTTCAATGCTGCAGACTTCGGAGTACCGCAGATTCGCAACCGGATTTTTATCATTGGTTTTCGGGAAGCACCTGGACTTGTTGCAAATCGGTGTTTTGATGAAATGGGGAAACTCATGTCGCACCGAGATCCAGCTACGGCCAATGGTTCGGTTCCGGTGTGGCGTACGATTAGTGACGCCTTGACCGGTCGCGACGATCCGGGCGGGTGGCGGAGATGGATAGGTAGCAACGCATGAGCGAGACCATCAATCTACTACCACCAGGCTCTAAAGAATCAGACAAAACCGCTGTTCGCCGCATTGAGTTAATCTGGCCGGGCAAGGATACAAGCAAGGTTCCCCGTCAGCGCCCTGAAGGTGACTGGGTCATTGAAGACCCACCAGCATCGATTAGGCTTCACCCGTTTGTTGATTTTCGCGGCCATGCCGAACCCGGTGAAGACGCGTCGGTTGTTGTCGCTGGAGATAAACAATTTGCATTGGACACTTTATCCAGGGCGCTTCCCCAAGAAGTCCGCCTCGCCTATTTGGATACTCCACGAATAGAAGTTGATGACAAAACATCCGCATTTCGCGGTGATCCAACCTTCATCTATTCGACTTGGCTAGCTGTACTGCGCGATCAGATCCTGCGAGTTGAACCTCTTCTTCGTAGAGACGGCTTTTTGGTCATTCACACCGGAGACATCGAAGAGCCTTATGCTCGCCTTATTGCCGATGAGATCTTCAGTCGAGAAAATCGAGTCGCAACGATTATTTGGCAACGTGCGTACGCTCCCCGCAATATGAAAGGTATGAAGGAGTTCACTGCAACGCATGACTGTTTGCTAGTCTATGCCGTGAACAAGGCCGCACTTCCGGCTGTTGGCCTTCGCGGGGTCCCTTCGGGCTTTTCCAACCCCGATGATGATCCACGGGGCGCATGGAAAGCAGAACACAAGGGCGCTCATTCTCGGCGACCTAAGAGTGACTTCAACACCTATGGATCACCTTATCGCTGGCGGATTACAGAGGGTGCTCTGCCAGATGGTCTGTGGCGGTTGAATCCAATAACTGGAGCGATTTGGGGTATCCCTCGCATCGAGGGCAAGTTTCCACTTGAAATTGAGGTTCAGGATGCTAAGGGTGCGACAGCGCGTAGACGATTCTCCCTGCATTGTTCAGATTGCGATCGCCAAAATAATTCGACCAGTCCGCCCATTCCGTGGCTGTTCGAACCATTTCGGACCAATGGGCCTCTGTCTATTGCAACGGAAGAACTGCCCAGCGGCCGTGTAGGCTGTGAATACTCTGCTGTTCTTCTTGCGAAGGGAGGGACGCCTTACACTCCAGAACCCAGGCGTCCTGGCTCAGGACGATACTGGGAATTCGCCGATGACACACTGGTAGACGCGTATCGACGAGATGCAGTTCACCTCGGAAAAGATGGCGATGCAATTCCGCATCCGAAAGCGTACGTCTCGAAGGCGGGTGACTCGGTTGTAACAAATCAGGTGACCTGGTGGCCTGGGCGCGACAATAAAGGCGCAAAAGCGTTCGCTGGTTATACTGAAGACGCAACGAAGCATCTTAAGAAGCTGGCTGAAGTTGGACTGATCGGTGCTACCGTAAATACCGCAAAGCCAGAATATTTACTCGCCCGCCTCATCGACATTTTCACTGATCCAAGAGATATTGTCCTTGAAGTATTTGGCGAGGCCGCAGACTTGTCAGCTGTTGCGTTGAAGCGGCAGCGCCGCTTCGTGTTTCTCGCGGGAGGGAGCATCCGACAGAGTGAGCTGCTCGACAAGTGTTCGTTGCCGAGGTTGCGTGCAGTTATAGAGGGCAAGGACAAGGATCTCGAAAAGCACGAGGGCGAAATTCGAATGCGCGATGATGCGTACATCCCATATGAAGGTGGCGGCAGTCTCGTCGTCTGTAGGGTCGGTGAGTGGTTGTTCGAACGCAGGCGCGACGAAGACTTTCCCCGACTGAACCGCGACTATTTGCCGAATCCGGATATCTCAAACGCGATATTAACGTCACAAGGTTTTATGCCCTTCATTAAACAGCCGGATGTAAATGGAATTTCATTAACTGGCACGGCGGCGGCGGTAGTGATTCCGCCGGACAGTTACCTCGACAATGATACTGCGGCTCAGGTAGCCTCCAACGTCGGCGACAAATTCAAGCGTGTCGTTATTTTGTATTTTCGTGCGGCTGACGATTTTAAAGAGGAGATCCTTTCGGATCGGATAGTGTGCCGCCGTATTCCGACGGAGATCGCGCTCTGATGGCATCGCGTATCAGACAATATAGACTCGATGAAGCTCGTGACCGCGTTTTGCGATCTGCACGTTTGCGTCCCCCTCAAAGACAGGTGTTTGATCGAGTCCATGAATTGATCAGTATGTTGAGAGATGACTTGCCACGCATGGAACAGCGTGAGGTCGTAGAGTATCTAAAACAGCGCGGTTTTGACGTTCCCGCGAGTCCTCCGCAGCTCATAGCGGCGCTGGCTACAGGAGTTGGCAAAACACGCCTTATGGGTTCGTTGCTAACCTATTTGTGCAATGCAGGACAAACTCGGAATTGCCTCATTCTTGCGCCGAGGTCCACCATTCTGGAAAAGCTAGAACGCGAAAGTCAGATTGGCAACCCTAAGTATCTCTTTATTGATCCTGCCCTTGTTCCTCATCCCAACCTTTGTTTTCGCTACAATGTTGGGTCCTTTCGGCCGTCCGAAGACCAACTCAACGTTTTTATTCTCTCCCCACAGAGCATAACGGGAAGAGATCGGCGATTTTCTCGCGATTCCGAATTTCGAGGCTTCAGCGTTTTCGATTATCTCGCCTCCGTTCGCGATTTGATCATATTCGTGGACGAGGCCCACCATATCGGCAACCGGGGCGGAGAAGAGAGTGCGGCGTGGATGGAGGCTATCACGGCTCTTCGGCCGCGATTGTATTTTGGATTCACGGCTACTCCAAGAAGCGATCCTGGCGTTAACATCTTGTATAGCTATGATCTGGCAAGGTGTCTTCAGGAGGGCCTCTATACCAAGGCAGTAGATGTACTGGTAGAGAAACGCGATGAGGCTCTAACAGACGACGATTGGGACCACTATACAATTGACTTCGCGCTCAGGAGGCTTGAGCGGAAAAGATTAGCCATTAACGAATATCGCAATAGTATCGGCACTTTCCCTGCAGTCGAACCGGTGCTTCTGATCTGTGCGAGGGACACTGATCATGCAGAACAAATCGGCGAATGGTTACGAGAGCGGCGCGGAATCACCGAAGAAGAATTGCTCATAACCCATTCCGAACGCGAAAAAACTGAAGAGGACATCAAGCGGCTTGTTGGAATCGATCAACCTGGTAGCAAAGTAAAGATTGTCGTTAATGTTTTCCAGCTAACCGAAGGCTGGGATGTGACCAATGTGTACGTAATTGCGCCTCTGCGGGCGATGGCAACATTTAGGAACGCGGTTCAGACAATGGGACGAGGCTTGCGACTCCCGGCAGGATACCGAACCGGGAATCATGACATCGACGTGCTAGATGTGCTTTGCTGTGGGCGGGAGACTTTTGAAGAAATCCTTTTTCAAGCAACTGAACAATTCGGTGATCAAGGGCATGGTATTCCCATCGGAGTGAAGCAGGGTCTCGGCCTCGATCCTCCTGTTGTTCTGATGAAGGAAACCGTCATTACGGCGGTTCGAGTTGTGCACATCCCAGTGCCTACGTGCAAGCATATTTACGCAGAGCCCAATCTAGAATTTGACATTACCAAGATCGCCAGACTAACTCAGGGTGGCGCAACCGCCCTGCATTTGGAGACTTTGGAGAGGACGGGCCTGGATGAAGGTGTCATCTACACGGTCGACGATTTTGTGACTTCAGTTCACGCTCGTGTTCTTGCCGACCTTCGCTATCTGAGCGAACCGCTGCATGGGGCAGCCCTCGATGCGCTCATACGGAGGTTCCTTGAGAGCTTGGGGGCAAAGCCCGAAGAACCAGTGCTAGCCGATCCCGTTCGTGTTGCCCTTGTCGTCGAAGAGGAAATAGACACGAGATACCGCAAGCAACCCATTCGATATGAGTTGACGCGACTCCAGCCTTTGCAGCCAGGCGACTATCGCTTTAGAGTGCCGGAAACGCTCGACGGCTCCGTTGAACGTGTTCCGGTGCGGGAGTGGGAATGACGCTCTCGCGGATTCCGATTCGTGGATGGAAACGTTGTGTACATGAAGCCGCAGCTTTTGAATCGCGTGGTGAATACGCGGCAGCCACATTGCTCGACGATTCCACTTCGATTGAATGGTGGATGCGCAATGATCCGCCTTCCTTCCGAATTCCAACACCTATGGGAAACTTTGAACCGGATTTCCTGTACCAGGTCGCGAGGAAAGGTCAAACCATTTTCGGTGTGCTCGAAGTAAAGTCCGACATCTTCTGGGATGGCGAGGGTTCCGAAGCACGGGTTAAGGCGAACGCGGCCGTTGAATGGGTTCGTGCCGTAAATGTTGCTGCGCCGGAAACTCAATGGGAATTTGGCGAGGTTCTTGACCAAGACGCTATCAACGTGTCATCGTTCGAGGAACTTCGTAACGTCGCGCTTCTACGATTCCCCGAATGAGCACCCTGAAGAAAAATCGGCCTACCAGGAATTTAGGCGAGTCATCCACGAATCTGCCCCGCCGGGTCCTCAAATTTCAAAGTGCCCTCCTCAGATGGAGCGACCAGAAACGGAACCGATTTTTTTGGCGCCGCAAGGGCGTTGATGCATTTTCGATTCTTATAGTTGAAACGCTACTAACACGAACCCGTGCGGACGCGGTGGAACCAGTTGCGTCCAAATTGTTGGACCGCTTTTCGCAACCTCAGAAACTAGCCCGCGCAAAAGTGAAAGAAGTGGAGCGGATTCTCTTCCCGATTGGTTTGCACCGAAAGCGCGCCGCTCAGCTCCTTGCATGTGCTAAGCAACTCGCCAGTTCTACAACGTGCGCTATTCCAGCTGACCTGGACGAATTGATGCAACTCCCGAGCGTTGGCCGTTATGTAGCGAATGCTGTTCTCTGCTTTGGATTCAATCAACATAGAGCCGTGCTCGATTGCAACGTTGCTCGCATCTATGAAAGAGTGTTTTCCATACCTCGAACGTCACAACGGTTGAGTGCAGCGCACAGATTATGGCGTTTTGCCGAATCTGTAATTCCGAACCGTCGAACGAAGCAATTCAATTGGGCCGTTTTGGATCTTGGCCGCGAGATCTGCACGGTCAGGCAGCCCTTGTGCGCCAAGTGTCCGGTGTCTCAGCTTTGCAACAACTATAATCAGAATTTGTCGAAGGGGTTAGAAGAGGGCACACGATTCCGTTCGATCGGCCGGGAATCCGTCAGTTAGTCCTGAAGTCAGATGCCTTTTTGTGATCCCGGATTTGGGTATAGGCAATGGCGACGTGGGTTCCCAGTTCGACTCTTGCGTCGTAGTCATTCACTGGTTTGCTGTCTAGTATCCCAAACACGATCTTCTTTGTGTCATCGCAAAGGTGGACTCGCACCCACATCCACTCGTGCAATGCCAGTGGCTTCGTCCGGGAATTCTACCTTTATGTAGTCGCCAGTCTCGTAGGTTGGCATCTTGTTGTCCTATGATAACGCCCCAGTTGTGTAGAAGTTCAAGAGTTCAAGATGTGCTTCCAGGGTCGAGATAGCCAATCGAAGGATCACACGCACCGCCGTGTCTCAGTGTCAACAAAACGCCAGCTCTGTCTTCAATCCTCGCATTCCTCTAACCAGCGCAGGAAGCCGTTCGTCGGAACCGATGCAAAGGCCTCTTCTTTCTGCAGCTCCGGCCCTAGGCGGGACAAGAAGCTGGTTGACTGACGAAACTTGATCGCGGTTGAAACGCGAATCTTATGCTCAGCGAAAGCCTTGGTCGCAATATCGCGGACATATGATGGGACGATTGCTCGGGTATCAGTTATCCCCTCAACTGCGGTGCCGTTGGACTCGAAAACGCCCGCGACGCCAGTCACACGGAGCACTTCGCATAGTAGCAAGTTGTATTGATCGCCGCCCCACGTCTGAAGCTGAGAGCCGTTCCTCGCCCACCCACGGGGATTTATGCCTTGCAGGTCTGCAAGAGCCCAGACTAGCTGACGGGAAAGACCACCGATACCGCGGCGGGAAGCAGGCAATTTGGCTAGGGGCGTTGGGTGTCTCGGTGGACCGGTCTCAACATAGACTCCAGACGAGTCCGCTCCGGCAGCTCTACGAAACCGGGTGCCCACATAAAGAATGCCCTCGGTGACCGTGCGGTCAGCCATTCCCAAGATTTCCCCTGACTCCACATCAATCATGGGAAGCCCGCCCGTTCCAGAAATCACTGAATGTATCCGCCGGGAATCCCCGATATCCATCCATTCGTCACTAGGCACAAGGGCCTCACCAACCTCACGCAGGATTCCGGTCCCCAGCATATCGTCAACCACATGCGTTGAAACTGTCCCACCGCTGCGCTCAGCGAGATTCGTGCGTGTGAGGTGGCTGTGATCCCGTATACCGACCCAGGCGAGACTTATGATTTGCTGAACCTCCACGGAGTGGCGATGATACTCGTGCACATCATCGAGAACACCAGTTTCGGCACACCTCAGGAGTGCCCGGTAAAGCTGCCTCTCTGCTTCATTGCGTGCAATAGCCCACACGCGGCAGCGTTCTGAGCGTCGGTTCCCTCGTCCAATTCTTTGCAGGAAAGCAGTGATCGAGAGTGGCGGCTGAAGTAATGCTATGACGTCCACGTCACCGATATCGATTCCCACTTCGAGCGTAGATGTGGCGACGCAAATGCCCCGGCGTTCGTATTTCATCGCACGTTCAACACGCTCGCGTTCCCCACGAGCTAGGATGCCGATATGAAGATAGACAGGCCACCCCTTGTCCGTCAGCCGCTGGCTTAGTTCGGCAACTAGCTCATGTGCTTGGTTGCGTGTATTCGCGAAAATTAGGAGCTTCTGGCACTGCTCCTGAGCAACCGTAGCTGCGAGAGCACGTGCAGGCGCTGGTTCCGCAGGGATGACCTCGATGTCAATGCCACGGGGTTCTCCCACGGCAACGTTTTCCGCACCCTCGCCCAGCCATAGGCGGGCAACAGCAGCCTGGTCATGAATGGTAGCGGTCATACCTACTATTTGGAACACGTCCCGATTGTCCGACGGACTCACCACTCTGGATCGAATCCTGCCGATTACGTGTCGAAGTTGCTGGCCGCGTGAAGCACCATGAAGGAGGTGCAATTCGTCACATACCATCGCACGGACGTGCAACAGCAAATCGGGTCGTGTCAACTGAAGAGAGTCCAGTGCCTCCGGTGTTGCGAGCAGAACAAATTTGTGGGTAGGATCGTGAAATTCGTGGTGGTCACCTGTATATCGCTGAATGATATCCCCAGACATCTCACAAAAATACTCGCTCAGACGCGAGTACATGTCATTCACCAACGCTTTCGTGGGCGCGACATAAATAACGGAAAGCCGTGAGCGATTAAAAGTCACGTGTCTCTGGTAGAGGGGGGCAAGCACGGCTTCAGTTTTGCCCGAGGCGGTCGGGCTGGACAGCAAAACAGACTTCCCCCGCAGGAGAACGGGTATAGCAGCCTCTTGTATTGGCCGTGGCGAACGATGGCGGAAGAACACTCGCCACGCATCTGGCATCATCTGTTCAAGCATGCCCGTGAGCTTCCCACGGTAGCATCCTACCGCATGCTTCTTGAGCGGCTTTTCGGACTATGGCTTCAAGTTGATCGATCGTGTCCGCGTTACGCGCAAGTACTATCGAGGGGACTAATGCTGCCAGCTTTACCCAAATGCGCAGTGTGCTCTGGTTCACCCCATCACGCTTATATTCTTCGGTCAAAACCTCCGCCAAACGATCCCGATTCGCGGAGAGAGAGAGAAGTTTAGTGGCAAGTGGCTCGTGCTCGTGGAATCGATTAAAGAGGTCCCGACACCATTGATGGTATTCGGTGGGCGTAGGCCTCCGCAAAAACACCATGTCGGTTTCTTCGTGAAGGAATACACAGGCGTCCCGCAGAGGTAACGATCGGTCCGAGAATGTATCGCCTTCTGTGAGACCCACGACCAGTCCGAAATGGGGACCTTCTTTCCAATATGCTGGCAGCACGTGCCCGTGCTCGTTGAGGTAGGGTGGCGGCGCTCCTCGAAGTGGGCGATGCGCAGACCTGGCCAGCAAATCGAAAAGGTTATTGGCTCGGTGTTGGCGGCGATCAGTGAATCCTCTGACGTGTTCCGCTTCGTCCACGATTAGCAAGAGTCCCTCATACCCCAAGGCGCGACAAATCTCATTCATCAAGACTAAATGGAACACGTATATTTCCGCGGTCTCGCTATTCCGCGGCATCGCTGGTGTGAACTCGATCGAACCGACCTGGCGAGCCATGGTCCGAAGGATCACCGTATTAAACGGGTTCCCCGACAGAAAATTGCATGCACCGAAGTAGTTCGGACTGCTCAAGTGTGGGAAATGTCGCAATACGGGCAGGAGTGCCCGGAACCACGGCGAAGCCTTGTAATATTTGCCGGAAGATACCTCGGCCCAACGGTTACGGATCTCTCGAATCAGATCGTAAAAGTTCAGGGACTGAGATCCATCGTCCCGTGCTGGAAAATGCAAGTTCGCCATCAGCGCTCGATATACCAAGAACGGTTTTGCAGGGTCAGCCTCCTTGGGATCAAACTCCACGTAAGAAACGACCCAACCCGCATTCAATGCAGTTGCCTGGACCAATCGCAAATAATGAGACTTGCCCGATCCGTAGTCGCCAAACACCACTTTGTTAAGGCCTTCTGAATGTGCACCCGCCAGCCAATGGCGGATACGTTCGGCCATCTGAGGACCGTCGATGCTTAGATTTATAAGTTGACCAGGGTGGGGAGGCACGACCCCAAGATTTATCGCCTCATAAGACTGCCGGAACAAAACACCTTCACGTCGGCGACCGTCGCTGTGATTGGCAACTCTCGCCGGAGCGACCTCGTCGGCGGTGAGTTCTGCAGCCGGTACCTCGATCTCCTCTCCAAAGAAATCGACGACAGCTATTCCGCCCAGAAGTTGTCGGACTCTTCCCGGCCCGTAATCCTGGTGCCGAACCGGGTCACCGGGTTTGGGTGGCATCGCTTATCTCCGGATCTGCCAGCTTATTGGCTACGACAAATGACATCGCTTCTTCGGAGCTGACGCTGTACTGCCGAGGCTGCTGCTCCGCTAGGAAACGGCACCAATTAAAAACAAAAAAACGAGGCGGAAGCACCGTGAACGCAAGGTGCCGTTTTTGCGCCGAGATCAATTTCTCCATATTGCCCAGCTGTATACTCCGATCCCAAGCGATGTCGTCAGCTTTTTCGAATACTTCGAGAAGACGTTTTCCCAATTCCACGATGATGGCGTCGGAGTTCTGGTCTTCAAGGTTAATGAACGGCGTCATCGGACGGCCCGGAAGGAAGGCGACTGATCCAATGCGATCTCGAAGCGCGATGTAGTTCTGGATCACTTCGGTTCGGAAATCCGGAGTTGCCGCATAGACGAACATTACCCCGCCGAACTCACCCTCGGCGTTCTGATTGATCATGGTCAGCATGTTTTCAATTGCTTGACGCTGCTTGATCGTGCCTCGACGAAATGACATGATCCGCGTTCCCTCGTCAAACGCAACAAGAAAGCCCTTGTAATTGAGCCGTTCACGGAGGAAGCTGACCACCGTCTTTAGTCGCTGGAACGCGGTCTCATCGCGCGTTGGCTCGTAGAGTGCATATTTTTGCTTGAGATTGTTCGAGCGGATCGCATCCCCTCGAACCCAGGCCCTGAGTTCTTCGTCAGCGACTCCGAGCGAAGCGCCACAAGCATACCCAACCAGTATGCGTCCGAGACCGGAAAGGGCACTAGCCATCTGCG
>Ga0137366_10004813_pt1 | contig 10612 bp, 12 predicted proteins | sample SagtaG_8_FD_104938 | JGI IMG/M metagenome (GOLD analysis project Ga0137366, IMG submission 104938) | Vadose zone soil microbial communities from Sagehorn Ranch, Mendocino, California, USA - Sage1_L_60_16 metaG | ecosystem: Environmental > Terrestrial > Soil > Vadose zone | place: USA... | reverse complement strand
TTGAACGAGCAATCAAAGACGGCAAGATGCTCGTCCTTGATATCGGGCGCCCCTTCGATGGTGCCGGTCGCGTCAATGTAGCTGACGATGGCGTCGGTCTGATCGTGCGTGTACCCCAGCTTGAACAGTGCGGTAGGCACGGTGTTGTTCACGATCTTGATCATGCCGCCGCCGACCAGCTTTTTGTATTTCACCAGCGCGAGGTCCGGCTCGATCCCGGTAGTATCGCAATCCATAAAAAATCCAATCGTGCCGGTGGGGGCGAGGACCGTGACCTGGGAGTTGCGATAGCCGTGCTTTTCGCCGGAGGCTAGGGCTTCGTCCCAGCAAGCCTTGGAGCCTTCATAGAGAGCGCTGGGGATATTGTTTTTGTTGATGTTGTTCACCGAAGCGCGGTGCATGCGGATTACGTCAAGGAACGGCTCGCGGTTGATGTAGAAGCCAGGGCAGCCGCCTCCGGGCATGACGTTCGCGCCAAGGTTGGTTTCAGCCAGACCTTTTTGCGTGGGCTCGGTGATCGGAACTAGCGGCGGGCATTGTTCGGCGATGCGGCTTGATTGCAGATAAGCTTCGCCACACATGATTGCAGTTACACAGGCGGCGTAATCGCGGCCGCCATCGGAGTCGTAGGGAAGGCCGCATGCCATCAGTAGCGCGCCGAGATTCGCATAGCCGAGTCCGAGCGGACGATAATCATGCGAATTTTTCATGATCATTTCCGTGGGATATCCGGCGTTGTCCACCAGAATTTCTTGGGCGGTGATCAGGATGTCCACCGCGTGGCGATAAGCGTCGACATCGAATGTCCCGTTGGGTGCGAACTTCAGGAGGTTCATGCTGGCCAGGTTGCAGGCCGAGTCGTCGAGGAACATATATTCGGAACACGGGTTGGACGCATTGATTCGCGCCGTATTCTTCGACGTGTGCCAACGGTTGACGGTGCTGTCGTATTGCATGCCGGGGTCGCCACAATGCCAAGTTGCATCGGATATTTTGTAGAGCAGTTCTTTGGCTTTGAAGGTCCGTACCGGCTGGCCGTCTTTGACCGCGCGTGTGGAGAAGTCGGCGTCGCGGAGGACGGCGTACATGAAGTCATCGGTCACGCGCACGGAGTTGTTGGCGTTCTGGAAGAAGATGGACGAGTAGGCCTCGGAGTCGGGCGAAGAACCGTCATATCCGAGCGAGACCAGCGCGTGGGCCTTGGCTTCTTCTTTCGACTTGCACTCGATGAACTCAACGATGTCGGGATGATCAACGTTGAGGATTACCATCTTGGCCGCGCGACGAGTTTTGCCGCCGGACTTAATCACTCCGGCGAATGCGTCGAAGCCTTTCATGAAACTGAGCGGACCGCTGGCAGTGCCGCCGCCGCTCAGCGTTTCATTCGACGAACGCAGTGGAGAAAGATTGGTGCCGGTGCCTGATCCCCACTTGAAGAGCATGCCTTCAGTCTTCGCGAGGGTAAGGATGGAGTCGAGCGAATCCTGCACAGAATTGATGAAGCAGGCCGAGCACTGCGGCTTGGTGTATCCGGTGACGCCGAATTCGACGCGATTGGTGGCGGGATTCCAGTGCCAGTTGCGTCCGTCGGAGTTCGGCTCAATGCGATCGCAGCCGACGTTGAACCATACCGGCGAATTGAAGGCGGCGTATTGACGAATGAGCAGGTGCACGAGTTCGTCGTGAAAAGTCGCGCCGTCTTCGGGAGAGCGGAAATAGCCCTGGCTCAGTCCCCAGTCACGGATGGTCTCGGCGACGCGACTTACAAGTTGTCGGACGCCGGTCTCGCGCTGAGAAGTGCCGACCTCGCCGTGCAAATATTTGGACGCGACAATGTTGGTCGCGGTCATCGACCAGTCTTTCGGAACTTCGACGTCTTTTTGCTCGAAGATGATGCCACCCTTCGAGTCGGTGATTTGCGCGAGGCGCTTTTCCCATTCGACCTCGTCGTAAGGAGAGACACCTGCTTTTGTGAAGAAGCGGCGGATGGTCAGGCCAGTGGTTTTCTTTGGCGTGGATTGGGTTGACGTCGCGGCAAGCGAGGTTGGTTGAGTTTGGGTTTCGGCCATGTCTTTCTCTCCCTGAAGATTCTTTCAGACGAAGTTGATCGTTCTTTCGCCCCTCCGGGGCCATTTCAAATTCCCAACGGACCTTTACGCTACATCTTGATACGAACCTATCGCCGAGCTTTCCTGCATCCATCTTTGAAAGACTCCATAAGCGGTGGCGCGCTCTACAGCATCCGCGATCACGGTGTAGCGGGCGAAGCACTTCCCTGCCGCAAGCCGTTCTCGCAGCGGATTCCCAGGCAGAAACAACCGGCCCAAGGCCATGCCGATGTCGTCGGTTTCTGCAATTTGAAAGAGTGAGAGCATGCGCTTGCCTACGTCTGGCGGAGAAATGACCTCCTCGCCAAGAGCAAATACCCCCGCCTTGGCGGGAGCGAGGAGCACGCTGAAACTGGAGTCGCAGCGGAACCATCTGGACCATTGCAAGCGCAGGTGATCAAAGGTGGGCTCGACTCCGTGCCGTGCCAGCGAGTCATCTACGATTTGCGAAATGTTTACCATCTGTGACTCCAATTCGTAAGGGGCTCAAAAACCGTTAATTTTTGGACGCGAAAGCAAAAGGCCGGCAAGCCCTTTTCCACGTCACACCTGTCACATCAAATGCCCCGGAGGAATCCGGGAACGGTCACCGCGGTTGAGGTTGCGGAGCGGCACCGGGTCACCTCCGGCCAGAGGTGCCGTCCCTGTCTTATATTGTGTTGCCGCGCCGATCACCCACCACAGAACTTGGTTGACCGGGCCCGAAGTCGGCGACTTTTACTGCCTCTGGGATAGCAACAGTACTACTGTATGTTGTACGTGTCAATACAGAATCCCTATATATTGTATCGCATTGAATTAACTGGGTGAATTCCTGGTAAGGGACGTCTTTTCCACATAGGCCTTTAGATCCTGAGACTTTCCGGCCTAGAAACTGAAGGCGGGGGCTGACTTGTGATGCCTCTTCCGTTCTCCAGCGGCACGTAAATGTCCTCAAAGATTTCGCGTGGTGCGATGCGAAGAAGGCCCTCTGAGGACTGTACGAGATAGTCTCCGGGGCCGCCTCGGTGCTCGCGCCCTAAGGGATCGGTGAATGTAAGCGGCTGGGTCAGTTGTTTTGCGCAGACAAGAAAACGCGTGCGATACGTATTCCAATGTTCGGACATAATTCAGGCTCCGGGCTCCAGGCGTCAGGCTTCAGCACTTGCTTCGCAGCCTACTCCACTGCGCCTTTTGCTTTCTTTCTTTTCTGGAACGATGAACCAGCCGGCTGGAATTTCGTTCGCGGTGAATGTGAATGTACGCGCAGAAGAGTGGGCGGTCAATTCTCAAAAAATTGTGCAGAAGGAAACCTGTCCACGAATCCCTGCTTTTCTCCGGCGAGATTGGCGATGGAGTGAAATCCGCGACTGGCGCGGCTTCTGCTTGATCTTCCAATGGCGGGCGAGGGCGCTCGCACCACATCGGCTTTCTTTTGGCGGGCGAATTATCCACATGTCAAGCACAGGAAATGCAGAGAGCATTCGTTGGTTGTCGGTCGTTGGTCGAATCCCTCGGGTTTGAGATCATGCCGATCCTGTCATCGCCCTCGTGTTTGATCGCAGACGTAAGATTCCCCTCCCGCCCGTGTTCCGCGTGTGCGTTCGGAATGACAACTCCGTTTAAGGTTTATTATTCCTGCGCAGAATTTTGGAGGAAACAGCATGGCGCGAGTTCTTATGGTTCTTTTTTGGATTTTCTCGATGCTGACGGTGGCGTTCGGTCAGAGCGGTCCCGCAGTTAAACCGACGCCGTTTTTCATTCATTGCGGAACGCTGATTGATGGCAAGTCCGATCAGCCGCGGAAGAATGTTTTCTTTGAGATTCAAGGAGACAAGATCACGGCGATTCCTGCCGCCGTGCCTGGGACCTCGAAGGTGATCGATCTCTCAAATGAAACCTGCCTGCCAGGTCTGATTGATACGCACACACACGTGCTCCTAAATGGCGACATCACTGCCGAGGACTATGACGTGCAGCTACTGAAAATGTCGCCGGAGTATCGCACGATTCTTGCAACGGTCAATGCGCGGCGGGCGCTGGAATATGGGTTCACCGCAATACGCGATCTGGAGACCGAGGGCGCAGGTTACGCGGACGTAGATGTAAAGAAGGCGATTAACAATGGCGTGATTCCGGGCCCGCGGATGCAGGTGGCGACGCGGGCGCTGAATGTGACCGGGGCGTATCCGCTGTTGGGATATGCGCCGAATGTGCCCGTGCCGCATGGGGTGCAGGTTGTGGACGGGCCGGAAGAGGGGCGTAAGGCGGTGCGCGAAGAAATCATGTATGGCGCGGACTGGATCAAGGTTTATAGCGATCACGGATACTTCGTGAAGAAAGATGCCAGTGGGCGCGACATTCTGGATGACATTCCGACGTTCACGGTCGAAGAGATGCGGGCGATTGTGGATGAAGCTCACCGGCAGCATCACAAGGTCGCTTCGCATGCGGTGGCGTTGAATGGAGTGCACACGTCGATCGAGGCCGGCGTGGACACTATCGAGCACGGCGACTACATCTCGGATGAAGACCTGAAGACGATAGCAGCGCGGGGCGTGTATTATGTGCCGACGATTTACGTTGGCGTGTACGTGGCGCAGGGACGGGCGAATGAAGGCTCTCCGGTGTGGCTGCAGATGACGAAGATCCACGAAGATACGTTTCGGCGGGCGATGAAAGCGGGCGTGAAGATTGCGTTCGGAACTGACGCGGGCGGATTCGATTGGAAAGAAAATCCGGCACAGGAGTTCAAGTACATGGTGGATTGGGGAATGACTCCTTTGGAAGCTATCCGGTCGGCGACCGTGACTGCGTCGGAGTTGCTAGGGATGCAAGATCAGATAGGAAGTATTGAAGTTGGCAAGCTGGCAGACATTGTGGCGGTGCCGGGCGATCCGCTGAAGGACATCACGATTTTGCAGAAGGTGGATTTTGTGATGAAGGGTGGGGTGGTGGAGAGGAGGACGAGGTAGGATACGTTAAAAAGTAAACTAGGTCCTGAAGTTGCAGCTGAGTTCGGCTCGACTAAGATCATCGTTGGTGAACGTCGTTTCAGTTCGCAAGATGCGCCTCCTTTGCGTGGTTGGTGTCGCCCTCCTCTGTCTTGAAGGGTGTGCATATAGGCTCTATGCGCCATCGCCGCCAGTGCGGGAACTTATCAAAATTGTCGACAAATCGCCCAATTCGTTTATCGTTCACGTCGGGCTGGGAACAACGGACTATCAGGTGCCCTCAGACGGACGCCTTGTCGTGATGGTCCCCGGCTATCGCCCCAGCTGTGGCGTTTACTTATTTGACTGGATCAAGGTCGGAGGAGGTAAGTATCCGACCGACGCACCCGCCATTACAGTGATGGGAAAAAACAAGATCGTTCGAAGACTCTCAGTTAAACAAATTACAAGTCTTCCTATCGACTCGGACGGATACCGACTCCTGACGATTGCAGGATAACCGAACCGTCACGCTACGAGAGCACGCTGAACTGCTTAACTTCGGGTATCAGTTGACCGTTTGGGTTGTGCATTGTAAAACCAACGCATGAAAAATAGGGCGTTTCGTCCACGGCTTTTCGTTGGATCTTCCCAGGAGAGCTTGGACTACGCATACGCAATTCAGCAGAACCTCGAGGACGACGCAGAAGTTACTGTTTGGAAACAGGGAATATTCCAGCTCACAAAAACGGCAGTTGAGAGCCTTATCAAAGCCCTCGACAAGGCTGATTTTGTGGTGTTTGTGTTTGCGCCGAATGACGTTCTCAGGCTCCGCAGAAAAAACTTTGCGCAGTTCAGGACAATGTAATTTTCGAGCTCGGACTATTCATGGGGAAACTCGGACGACCGCGAACGTTCGTTGTTGCCCCAAAGGGCTCCAAGCAACTTCGAATCCCAACCGACCTAGCAGGACTTACCTTAGGACGATTTGATGCTCGACGGAAGGACAAGAATCTCGAGGCTGCGTTCGGGCCTTTCTGCAGCACGGTCAGGGGTCAAATTCGAACTGGTGGAATCCGAACTCGTTCAAAGCTTCGACAACCGACAAAATCCGAACTACTTACTAAGCCTGCGACTTCACTCGAAGCGGATCTGACTATCATCCAGGGGCGCTAGGGAGTTCGAGACCATCGATTCGATGTTACCAGGCAGCTGAATGAAGCAATTAGCAATGGCAAGCTTCACGTCTACATCGGCAATAACTTGGCTGGTGACCCCAGCCCGAATACCCCAAAAAATCTCCTCGTCAGGTACAGGTACAAGGGTCGCGATCTTGAGAGAAACGGTGGTTGAAGGTGCGGATCTAGATTTTCCGTAGCGCGGAACCTGTTCCTGTTCACGCATACCAGTTTCGCTCACATATTTCTTTACAAAAAGCGCAACCATTCGGCGGCTTCGGGGTTTCAACTTGAAAGTGCCTCCCAGGCCAGATCTGGGAAAACTCTCTCCGGCCCCTCGGTTCAAGATCGGCTTCCGGGTCAGAATTCAGGAAAAAACATGCCATATTTCAAACACTTCGCGTTGTTGGCCGCTCTGCTTCTTGCGGCGGGGAAAGCGCCGGCACAAGTTTCTGTAGGGCTTGACGTGGGCTCCGATTACCGCTACTCCGACGGCTACTCTGACAATTACTCCGACGGGAATTCCGACAATTATTCGAGCGGGTACTCGGACGACTATTCGAGCGACTTCGCCGATGCCGGCGCAGAGCCAGTTTGCCCTTACGGGGGTTACTACGCCTACTATCCTTTTGCGTGCGCGCCTTATGGGTATTACGCGCCTAGCTATTTTATTGACGGCGTTTTTATTGGGGCAGGCCCTTGGTATCACAGCTACTACGGCGGCGGGTATTACGGTGGTGGCGGGTATGGCTACCGCTCAGGGTACGGCGGGTATTATCGCGGGGGGAATGACTATCGCTATTCAGACAGGGGCTACCGAAGCGGCTACGGTGGGCGCGACTATCGCAACGGAAATTGGTGGAATGATCGTGACTTCCGCGGCGGATACGGAGATCGAGGATTTCGTGGCGGCTATCTAGCCGACAACCGTCACGGGTTTCGAGGTGATGGATTCAGTCGTGATCGGGACCGTGATGGCCACCGCGGAGGATTCCGCGGCGATGATCATGGTTTTCGCGATCACGATTTTCGCGATCGCGATCATGGCCGTGATGGTCCCTTCTGGGGTGGCGGCCACCGCGGTGACGGACACCGTGGTGGCGGATTCCGAGGCAACGGCGGACGGCACTGGGGTGGCGGTGGCCACGACGGTCATCACGGCGACGGGGGTCACCACGGCGACGGCGGGCATCACTGGGGCGGAGGACATCACGGTGACGGCGGACATCTCGGCGACGGCGGACACCACGGCGACGGCGGGCATCATGGTGGAGGAGGACACCGCGGCGACGTCGGACATCATGATGGCGGGGGGACATCAGCGCCACTGATGTGATCCGCAAGACGTCGGGTACCATTCGGGTTTTAGCCAGGTCAGCCTGTAGTGGAATGGCTGGCATCAGTAAACCTCCTGCGGGTTCTGGCATCCTAATTTTGAACGCACGAAGAGGAGGGTGAAATGACAAAAGATCCAGTTTGCAAGATGGATATTGACGAGAAGCAGACCAACTTTCACTCAGAGTACGCGGGCCGAAAATATCATTTCCGCTCTGAGGAGTGCAAAGACACGTTTGATAGTCAGCCGGAGCGTTACGCGGCAAGCGCGGCGTAACTAACTGCATAGGAAGACAGGGTGCCCCGTTCTAGTCGTGCTTTTTGCGACTAGGATGTGGTTTTTGTTTTGTTAATGAACCCCCGCCGTAGCGGAGCGTGGACGGGACATCCTCGGTCTGTTTTATCTCCACTCGCATGCGGAGTGAGACGGGCGAGGACGCCGGTCTCTCCACAATCAATTTGGTCGGACAGGAATGTCCGACCCACACGGACAAGCAGGTTCCTCGACCACGTAGGATTCATCCGCAAGGCCGGATTATCCTACCTCGCATGATTGCATCATGATTGCATAACGAAGTTGTCTGGTCGCAGCGAGTGAATTGGTTGCGACAAAAACCCTAATTGATAGGGAAATCCACTGCGTTCGACAGCAGCGCACCCGAGGGGCCGCTGTTCACTACTCGAACGGTAGCAACACCCAGAAACGCGATATCTGCCGCATTAATCTGCGTTGTTAACTTTGAAGAAGATTGAAACTTTGTCACTCGAGTCGAACCGTTCCATTGCACGTCGGACGAAGAATCAAACCCAATTCCGGTGATCGCAAGGGTAAAAGCTGGCCCGCCCACAGAGCCGCTGGACGGATTTAAGGAGCTTATGAACGGCACCGGGCCGATTCTGGGATAGGAACACGCCGATATCATCAGCACCCACGCGCTGAGCGCGACCACTGCAATACAACAGAGCCTGGTTGCTGGATGGATGTGCATTCTTTCTGTCCAGAACTAGAAAATCTTTGCTACGCTTCAATGCTAATCAAGGCAGGATCAGCGAAATGGATGTGTGGGACAGTTCCACAACTGTCACAGTGCGTCAGGGAAGGATAATTTGCGACTGCCGCTCCCCAGATGCGATCGCCGAACTCTCTTCGGGGAATTGTTGCAAGAGGAAATCTACAAACGCCCGCGATTTCGGGCGGCCCGATGTTCGCGTAAAGCCCATTCGCACCAGAAACACCAACCCGCGCAGAACATCTGTGTCTCGTAGCCGGCTGTAGCCCAGGTGCTTCTGCTCTGCCTCGCGATACTCCTTCACCATCTTCTGAACTTCGGCGGCAATCGCCTGGTGCGCAAGGTTGGTAATCGGAGTCTCGTAATGCAGACCGGAACTGGCAAGCATTTCGTACTGCCGCGCCACGGTGGTCAACGCGGCGATCAAATCCGAATCCCGAATGCCTCGGTCGGCGCGGGCACTCTTCGCCAACGCGTAACTAAGGCCCACAATCAGGTGCTTCTGTTCGTAGAGAAATGGCTGCCCGATTTCGACATCGGGAAAGAGAGATGCTTGGTCCAATTCTGCGACCGGCCGCGGCTTCTCGTGTTCCCGCGCCTGCTGCAGATAGACGCAATCGCTGGGGCAATCCAACGTTACTTCCCGCTGCTCGCCACAGCACTGCGGACAAATCCGCCCATGGACCGCGGGACAGAAGCGCTTTTCTTTCCGAATTTCGCAGATGGAACAGACCAGGTACTTTTCTCCTGATTTCATTATGGCACGGGTAAATCGGCTCGCGTGGGACAGGCGGCGCGCCTGTCTTGGGAGCGAAGCCATGATTTCTAATTGCCTGGAGTTATCCGGGCTGGACAGGCGAGCCGCCTGTCCCACGTGACCAATGCTGACTTTTACAGCGTTCCGGGCATCCGGAGCCGAAATCGCCGCGTCTTTCTTGGCTATTCTGGTTCCCTATTCGAAAAAACCCGCATAAAATGCGGCAATTGTGCTGTTTTTCCACAGGCGCGGGTATTAAGATAGCTCTCGCTTCCCGTAGGAAAATTCATTTTGCGCAACACGGAGGATTCATGGCAGCAGGACTTACCAAGACCCAGCTCGTCCGCCACTTGGCCGAGAAGGCAGCAGTGAACAACAAAACCTCGGCGGCTTTTCTCGAGCACCTCGCCGACACCGCGATTAAGGAAAAAAAAAAGAACGGCGTGTTCGTCGTTCCTGGAATCGGACGCCTGGTAAAGGCACACCGCAAGGCCCGCATGGGACGCAATCCGCAAACCGGCGAACCCATTCAGATCAAGGCAAAGACCGTCGTGAAGTTCCGCGTCGCCAAAGCCGCGAAGGACGCGATCGCGCCGAAAAAGTAGTTCCGTAGAGACGTAGCTTGCTACGTCTCCTGATTTCGACCGAAAGGCCGGCCTTCAAGAGGCCGTTACGAAACTCTAACTGGTTTTCACAAGCAAATGATGGGAAGATGCCCTCGTGGCGAGCGAGGGCATTTTCTTTGGCCTACATTCAAGGTGAAGTGCGGGGGCAGCAGGCGTTGTTTCCATCAACGCTGGACGAGCTGATTCCTCCCGATCATGTATGTCGAGTAATTGAGGCGTTCGTGGCGAAGTTGGACGTGGCGGCATTGGGGTTTGTGCGAGCCGAACCGGCCGAGACGGGACGACCTGGCTACGATCCGCGGGATCTGTTGAAGCTGTACCTGTACGGATACCTGCAGCAGGTGCGCTCGTCGCGGCGTTGGGTTACGCGTCATCTGCATGAGGGTGCATTGCAGCGGATGAATCAGCGGGCAACAGCGAAACTGATGCGCCTGCGTCGTTGCACGGTCGAGAGACCGTTCGCCGTGTTGAAGCACGTGATCTTGGGAAACGCTCGCTTCCTGCTGCGCGGAGGTGACGGAGCGCAGATCGAAATCAGCTTGGCGACGCTTGCCTACAACCTAAAAACCATGATCCAGGTGCTCGGCGGATACAAACTGGCCCGTGCTCTGGCCGACTGAGGCCCATACCTCGCCATTTACTGCTCTCGGCGGAAAATAACAAACGGGGCTCCGAAAATCGAAGCA
>Ga0137366_10004805_pt1 | contig 10617 bp, 4 predicted proteins | sample SagtaG_8_FD_104938 | JGI IMG/M metagenome (GOLD analysis project Ga0137366, IMG submission 104938) | Vadose zone soil microbial communities from Sagehorn Ranch, Mendocino, California, USA - Sage1_L_60_16 metaG | ecosystem: Environmental > Terrestrial > Soil > Vadose zone | place: USA: California... | reverse complement strand
GATCTAGGAAGTGGAATCCCGAGGGGGCACAAACCAGTGACAGTCGCAATCGCGCTCGTCAGTAAGTTATAGGGGGAATGGCTCCTCAGGTAGGACTCGAACCTACAACCCTTCGGTTAACAGTTGCGCGAACGATGAAACCGCTAATTACCGAGAACTGCCATTATCTCTGATAACGCGGGCTTTAGTTGCATTCGAGAAGCGACTGAGTGCTGCTGACTCTGAAGTGGGGTCCCTCAAAAAGTCCCCAAAGTATTTTGCAAGCTTCAATCTTTGCCAGAACACCCGATTCCCGACACTTTCGGCGCGACGAAAAAAGCCCGTCGCTAGCAACGCGCCATGCCGGTGCGCTAACACCGACACGGCGCTAACCGATGTCGCCCCCAAGGAGGCAACATGGCTAAGCAAAACCGTACCACTGCACATCGATCTCCTCAAGACCTACCAGTGAACCTCTCCCGCGTGGCGCTGTACGCCCGGGTGAGCACCTCCAACGGCCATCAAGATCCCGAAATGCAACTTGCTGAGCTACGCGAATATGCAGACCGCCGCGGCTGGGAGATCGTCGACGAGTACACCGACCAGGGCGTGTCCGGCTCGAAAGAGTCCCGTCCCGAGCTAAACCGGCTCATGACTGACGGCCACCGACGCCGCTTTGACGCAGTGCTCGTCTGGAAGATTGATCGTTTCGGCCGCTCCCTAAAGCATCTGGTGAATGCACTGGCCGATCTCGGTGCATATGGTGTCGCCTTCATCAGCCTCCGCGACAACCTCGACCTCAGCACGCCCTCAGGCCGGCTGATGTTCCAGATCATCGGGGCCATGGCGGAATTTGAGCGGGCGTTGATTCAAGAAAGAGTCAAGGCCGGCCTGCGGAACGCGCAAGCCAAGGGGAAGCGCCTCGGCCGCCCACGGCGAGTTGTGGACGCCGCCAGAATTGCCGACCTGCGTGCCGCTGGCGCTTCCTGGCGCGCGATTGCACGCGAGTTGGGAGTTGGGCTTGCCACCCTCTACCGAATGACCGCGACGTAATAAGCGTCGGCATCGATGCGTGTGCGGGCGGAATGACGCTGCGACTCTGAAGCGCGCATCATCCGCCCGCCAATCGGGAAATCGGGTCTGCTTGTGCGGCCGATCAACAGAAACCTTTCCAGAATCAGATCTTCGGGGTCGTATCGCCGGTGCAATGGGCGTTTTCCATTACCAATCCTGCAGGAGCTCTTCAAATTGAGCTGAATGAGTGTTTTGTTCTGAAGTTGACGATGGTCGAAGGCTCCGTGTAGCCGGTGAGCAGCTGTGGACCTCCGGGTGGCACTCGGATAATTCAGATGGGAGAAGATGTCTGAGAAGTGTCCTGCTACGAGGTTTTCTGCGTTCGACACTCCGGAAGGCGCGGGTGCTCCGGCCCTTTGCGCGTCCCTTGAGCAACTCAGAAGGCCCCAGTGTAAAACATACCTTTGACGAGAATGGCTCAAATGCCTACGATTCCATCGTGCGCGGAGACCAAAATGGAAATTCCAGCTCAGTGAAGCTGAGTCGAACAGGACCTCCCCGAGAGGGATTCGAATACCAGGATTTACACGGCGCTTTGGCCGTAGTGGATTGGCTCGCTCACCCGGGCAACTCCTCTTGGATCAGGTTTGAAGCACGCGAATACGGTTCGCTGGATGATTTTGCAATCTGCTCATCTGACCACGAACTGACACTCGTTCAGGTAAAGCACACAGGGGAACGGCCCAATCGCCCCGGATTTGACCTAGACGATCTTGTTGAACGCGATGCCACCCATCGTTCGCTGTTTCAAAAATGGTTCTTCTCCTGGGTCAAAGCGCGGGGCCTGAATCTCTTCCAGTCAATTACGCCTGTGCTGAAGACGAACAAACCAGCGGCGCCGGATTTGACGAGTGTTAGCCAAACAGTCGATGGCGCGCGAATCATTGATCCAAGTCTGCTGAAATCAAGCGGCCCGACCATTTACGCTGAATTCGTCAAGCAGGCGGGGAACCAAGCCGAGCTGCTCGACTTGTTTCTGAGCGTGCTTCGACTCGAACTCGATTTGCCGGACATTCCAGCGCTTCGCGACTTGCTCCTGCAACGGGGAAACGCGCTCAACATAGGCGCAACCGATTGCCTGCGTCTTGAAGACGAGGTCTGGAAGTGGGCCATCCGGTCTTCACAATTGACTTTGCAAGATGTGAAGCGAGCGTGTGGATGGTTTCAGCCCGTTGGGTTCAATGAAGACTTCCCCATTCCAGCTGATTACGTCCCGCTCGGGCATGACCTCGTCAAAACGCTGACCGAACAAGTGAATAAACCTGTCGGCGGATTACGCATTCTCGTCGGTTCGCCTGGGAGCGGCAAGAGCACTCTTCTCTCGGAACTCTACAAGGAAATCATCAAAAAGAAGGGCAGATGCGTTCGTCACCACTATTTTGTTCCCGAGTCGCCTTTGGACGCTGAGCGTCGTCTCAGAGCCAAAGATGCTGCAACTGGCCTGCTATTTGAAATGCTGCAGAACGTACCGGAAATGTCTGCAACTATAAATCCGACTCCGGATCAACTATCCACAATAATTCAGCAAGTCGCCGACAAACTCGCTTCTGACGGGAGCAGCCTGACGATCATTATTGACGGATTAGATCATGTCACGCGGGAGGAGAGCGAAGGCGAACTTATCGAATTCTTGCGCAATATCTTTCCAGCTCGACAGGGATTGTGGGTTGTCCTCGGGAGTAGATATTTCACCGCGTCATCGCGAATTCAGACATTTTTGGAAAAGTATGCACTGCCCAGCGACTGGATCGATATTCCGCGCATGTCGCGGGATGAATGTGAGAAATTCCTGAGTTTTCACAGGCAGGACCTTAGGCTTGAGAATGGTTCCCATTTTGAAGAAATTCTCGCAGCCTTTTATACCGTAACAGAAGGGCATCCTCTGCATGCACGTTACACGCTCACGCGGATGAAGCAGCTCGCGCGGACTGGCTTCATACTCGCCGACGAAATAAGAGCGATAGAGCCTTTTGGCGGGGACATCGCAAAGCTCTACAGGCAAGTTTGGGCTTCAATGGGGCGTGCCGCCCAGCATCTTGCAATTTTGCTCGCTGTCGCTCACTTTCCTGTAGCGGAAGAGCACGCGGCGGCGATACTCGCCGACGTTGGTCACCAAAAATTGCTCGAAGGCATCGAGGCTTTGAAGCCATTAACGAACCTGAATGCAACGCGTCTGCAGTTCTTTCATCCCAGCTTCGCCGATTTTGTACAGGCCAGCTCCCAATACCGTCAGCTTGAGATGTTAATCAGACAGAACTTGATTCGCTGGTTAGAGTCCGCTGCTCCCGAAGACATAAGATGGGCTTGGCTGCTAAGACACAAATATGAAGCTGGTGATGACGAGCCCTTGATCGCTCAGACGACACGGGCGTGGGTCATTCAATCGGTGAGCGATTGTCGCGACTCCGCCGCCATTCTTGAGATATTGCAGCTTGCACTAAGCGCAGCGACAGCACGAGGAGATTTCGACACGGCTCTTCGTCGGGGGCAGTTAACACAGTATTTTGAGAACAGCTATCGTTGGTCCGATAACAAATGGGACGAGCTAGAAGCCGTAAATCGCCGTCGAGTGCACGGAACTACGCTCACGGAGGACGTTGAGGAGGATATTCGTTTCCGCGAGCCGAACTTCCTCGTAGCGATCGCTCGTGATGCCGATTCCCGTGGCAGCCGAGACCTGATTCAACGGGCTACTGAGGAATTGAACCGCCGTCTCGCCAGCGGTGCGCACTCAAGCCCTTCTGAACCACTGTCTATCTTGACTGCGCTTATGAGAGTGGCCGCACTTCAGCGAACCACGGTCGTTCCCAGACGAGCCGCGCGGTTCATCGCCGGTCTGCAGACGGAACATAAGCGGGCTGCAATTTCAGCATTTGTAGAGGAGTTGATTGCTACCGGACAGTCGATCGCATTTGGGCAATTCTGTGGGGACGCGCATCTCACGCCTGAAGACGTGCAGGAAGCGCTCGCGTTAGGTGCAAGAGCTGCACTCCTTCATCACTTCGATGTCGGTGATATTCCGGTAGCAAATTCACCTTGGGCGGCACTGTATGGCAGTCTGATACGCAGCCAGGGCTTTTCTGTGGGAAGCTTCCCAACGGCCTCAGCCATTCCCGTGCAAGCGAAGGAATATGAATCTGAAGAGACGGCTGTCATCGCCGATCTGTTTGAGGCTGTTTTCGGATGGGGAGTGGTAGCCGGTGCAGGAAAGCAAAGTTTGGCTCATCTCAATTGGGCGGGTTCCCTTTCGAGCGCATGGTCGCATACTGCCGCTCGGCTTCTCGCCGAGTTTGGAAACCGTGTGGGTTCCGCAATTCGCCGGACGGCACCAATTCAGCCTTCAGAGTTTTCGCTCATCGAGAAGATCGACAAGCTTGAGTTTAACGAGAATCGCGAAATTTGGGGCCTGTATGTAGCATTTCGGCGGGCTTTTAGACGCGCGTTGCTCACGAGCTTGACCCTTCAGTATTGTTTTGGAAATCACTTAGTGAACGGCGACCAGATTGCTGTCCTGAAACGGTCGAAACACCTAACGGTCGAGGAGCTTGTAGAACTTCTGGCCGATCTTCCGCCCGGTTCACTTTCGGTGCCTGACGTAACAGGCCTGCTTGCTGAGCAACACGTGCGCTGGCAATTGCTTATCGAAGAATTTCCGACGCGGGCTGACGCACTTCTAAATTGCGCCAAACTCGCGCATGCGATCAACAGTCCTCAGCTTTCGCTTCAGTTCGCTAGATCGGCAGCCTCAAATCTCCTCGGTTATGGCAATCATAAGGATCTCTTCCTACTCGAAGTGCTGGAGTGTCTCGATGCGTGTCAACCACATACGACACCTGTAGTAACTCGTGATTGGCTGGCAAAGAGTGGGCCAATCGTAAACCAGATCGCGGCGTTTACGGATCGTGATGAGACCGGCACGCTATTAGTTGACTATTCGCGCCGCCTGTTGGCTTTCGACCGAAATGCTGCGTTCAGTCTCTTCATTGACCTTTGTCGTGAGGAGCGGCTTTACCTGGCTGAAGATGTATTCGTTGAATTGATTCGCCAACTGAGGCTGGACGATCCGCTTGAGCTTGCAATTGCGCGAACGGCACTGGATGAAGATTCGCGGCGCGAATTGCTTTCGATCAGCACGGCCGGGTCCGCACCCGCTAAGCAGATTTCGGATGAATTGATTAGCCTTTACGGGCCGCTTCAAGAAGACAGGGGTGAATCAAGCGCCCCAGCGAGTCCGCCATACGAGATACCGACCAGATCGGAGCCCCTGCCAGTAGAGCAAGTTGCCCCGAGTGAGATCGCTGAAGTTCTTGAATCACTGCACTATGGCACTGACCGCGAGCACTTTTTCAGCAGCTGGTTGGAACTCTGGATGAATGCATCCCCTGAAGAGGCGCATGGCGCAATCAAAAACTGGTTTGAACTGAAGCGTACATCATTGTTCGAATCCAAACTCCTCTTGCTGTTTTACCCGTATGCCCGTCAGCTTGGAGGGCCTCAAGAGGGGTTTGAGATCCTGGTGGCGGCTCATCGCGCGGCATATGGATGGAATAGATTTTGGAGCGACAGTAAGAGCAGAAAACAAATCTTCGATCTGATATCGCGCGATTATCCGGACCGATGGGTCGAGTTCATTCACGAAACGCTCAGAGGGCCGCGTCATAGGTACGGGATCCTTCCAGTTCCGGTGGGTGCTCAATTTCTATTGCGCTTCAATGCTGTTGATCAAGCGGTCGCGCTTTGCCAAGCGAGCGTTGATGTTCTTCAGGAATTGATGGCGGATCTCCAGTTGCCGGAAGTGCGCTGGTTGGAAAATCCTGCATCACCGCTCGATGTGTTAAGCGCACGGCTGTTTTGGATCACCTCGCCTATTCGTGAGAGAAGTGCCATAGTTTTTGCTGATCTCATGTCCGAATCGACATGCGCGGAAGAGACTTATGCGTATCTCCTGCAGAAAATTGCTCAGGAAACTCTCGATTCCAGGGTTGTCACCTGGTTGATGCCTGTCTTACGAGCCGCCCGAAAGGGGTTTGCTCTGGATTTGGGCCGTTTGGAAGCCGCGCTTCCGATGCGCTCTCGGCCGATAAACGCGGTCTACGAAGAAATCCGAATCGCGAGGTCAACGGCTTAGGCATGTGGTTAGACTTTGCGCAAATCGCCAACGATTACGAAATCCACATTTTCTTCAGTCGCTATGTGCGGTCTTTCGTCCCACCTTGGTTTGACGAGACTGCCGCGGAGATCCAGCGCAACACAGGTCGAGACTTTAAGAGAATCTGGGGATGGGCCTTTGACCAATTCATGAACGCAACGAATACCGCGTACGAATTGGGCACTGTTGGCCGCTACTCGTTTGGATTGTATGGCGACATGGCATTGGGAGCGACTTCTCGGATATCGGAGATCTACAGAACGAGTTTTGTAAGCACCGTCGACTGGTTTGCCCGCCAGGGCTGGCTTGATGAGTCTTTTGCAGCAGAATACTGCCTCAAGATCTGCCCACTCGACCCTTCTTTATGGGAGATCGGCTACAGTTCGAAACCCGAATGGTGGCCGAACGCCGGTGCTGAAGCTGAAATCACAATGATTACCGAATGGTCAGCTTGCGAATCGCTAGTTGAGCTCAGGCAGCAGAACTTCCGTCTCTTCGTTGCTGAAGGCACTATCACGCCTAATCCGGACCGACCACTGATCAGCACTGCATTCCGCCTCCTTCCATTTGCTTATCGAGTTCATGGTCGGGAAATCCTGTCAGCGGAAAGCGTGGCCGCTCTCATAGGTCGAGCATTCTGGCAGAAAGCGCCCACTGCTCCTCGTCCGATTTGCATGTTTGAGGGATCATTTAGCGGTTGGGTACCGTTCTTTCAGCGAACTGCGCAGGCTAAAGACCTCGAAGTCCTGCCGCTAATTGCTCGAATTCACAACACCAACATCAATCAGTGGCATCCCTGGCGAGGTGTGCATCTCCCTTTTTTCCCAGCTTTGTCGCTCATAGATGGCGGGCGACCGGATCATGACAACTTCTCGTGGGTTTACCGCAACGAGGCCGACTCTGTGACCTTCCGAGCCTCTGACTGGAAGACGGGAACACTAGAGCGGATAAACACAAACAAATACATGCTTCATGGGCAGTACGCATTCGCAGATCAAGAGTGGTTAGCGAATCGGCTGGAGAAAGAAAACTACCGCTTAGGTTTTGTGCTCAGCACATTTGTAAAGCAACGAAAAGACGAGTATGCCGAGGCGAAGAAAATGCACCAACACCAACTCCTCGATTTTTCTCCAATAATCGTTTGACTCCCGCAGAGGTCACCGAGTGCCCAGCTTCTGTCTCGATCGTTTGCCGCTTCTATAAACGAAGACTCGACACACAGAACAGAGATCAAGAGGCTGCATCACAATCCAGAGCTTACGGTAAACTTCCAGAAGCCGCTAATTGGGAATCCGAATAGGTACTGATATGTCGGCATCGCGACTGGAATCTCGCTTTGGCAGTCGGCTTGAGAAGAACCTCGCAAAAGCCTCTTCTTGGATCGGCCGCCCGCGATGATTTTTACTTGATCGAAGCTGCCATTGCGCATTAATCCAATCGCGAGGCGGTTTGGCTAGACCTGGTCCAAGAACGAATGAGAAAATTCTAGGGGACGGTGAGATGGCGTCTTCCAAGCGAGAGTTTGAGCGTTTCGTGGCCTGGCTGCACCAACCGGAAAACCAAGCCCCGCCGGACGTGCGGCGCCTAGCCAATCTCGCGCTGGCGCACTTTGAAGGATTGGCTCAGACCTCCCGCCAACACAACCAGCGATCCACCTATTTGGTGAGCCATGCCCGCAGGTCTTTGGCCCAGACACCCGACGATCCGCCAGATATCCAAGCGGAGGCTGTCGACGGCACTTGGCCATGGCGACGGCTGCGGCATCTGACCCTTGGCCCATTTCGAGGTTTCCGCACGCCCGAGCCCTTTGATTTGCAAAAGCGAGTTATCTTGTTCTACGGACCAAACGGTAGTGGCAAAACCAGTTTTTGCGAAGGACTGGAATACGCCTTGCTGGATGCGGTCGAAGAGGCAGACACCAAACGCATCGGCGCGCGAACCTACCTCGTCAACGTCCATGCGAGCCGGTTTGAAGCGCCGGCCCTGCGGGCAACCGACCATCAAAACCGGGAAGTGCCCGTGGTTGCAAGTGCTGACACCTACCGGTTCTGCTTCATCGAGAAGAATCGAATCGACACCTTCTCCCGAATCGCTGCCCGGCCGCCCGCCCAACGCACAGAGCTGATCGCCACGCTGTTCGGCATGGACAAGTTCAACGAGTTCGTGGGGCACTTCAACGAGTCGATTGATCAGCAGCTCGTGCTGACCGGCGCCAAGCAACTCGTCTTGACAATTCGCCGCAACACCCTGGCCGCAGACCAAGCCACGATCAACAGCGAAGCCCAAGCCTTGCTGAACCTGACAAACGATGAGGCCACGCTCGCCCTCACGCACTCCGAAGGCATGACATATGCAGGACTCAAGGCGCTTATCGGCACCGCCGAAGCCCCCGGCCGTCTGCAGGAGCTCGAAGGCATCCTCAACGCCATTCCGCCTGCGGCCATCGGCTTGACGCGCCAAGTGTTGCTCGATGGCTTCGAGGCGGCCCGCAAGGGCCATGAAGAACTCGTCGGCATCATTGCCGAGCTCGAAGCCCGCAGTAGCCAGGTTTCATTCAAAGACCTCTACACCGCTGTCCTGGCGCTGCAAGCCACCGAAGGCGACCATTGCCCGGCGTGCGACACGCCCCTCGCGGGCCAGGTCCACGTCACGATTAATCCCTACGAAAAGGCCACAGCTGGCCTCGCTCAGTTGAAGGAGCTCGGCGAACTACAAGAGAAGTGCGAGACCGTTCAAGCCGGGGTCTCCACGGTTTCGCGCGAGCTTCGCCGGCAGCTCGCGACCCTCGCCGCGTTCGTCGCGGCCCAAGAAGAACAAGAGGCGCCTGTGGGTCGATACCTGGCCCGGTTGACAGCCGAGCCTGCCGGAGACTGGTGGACGGCGATTTATCCGGCGCGGCCAGGGCAAGAGACCAACGCTGCGGCTGATGCCGTGACGCTCGATCAGATTCTGGCGGTTGCCAACCGCGTGGCCGCGCAAGACGCGGCTTCGCTGCTAGCCCGCCAAGAGCGCCAGCGCAACATCGCCGAACGCGATAGACTCAACGAATTCCGTCTATTGGTCCAAGCCCAAGACTTGAAACGGCAACAGCTTGTCGATGGCGTGGTTGCGGCAAGAGGCCGGATCGGGGCATTCGACACGGCCAACGCGGAGTTCATCCGCGAGGTGGCCCAGGAAACGCTGGACATCGTCCGCGACGCCCAGATCAAAGCTGCATACGACCGTTTCCTGGCGATGCTCAGGACCTACCGCGACCAGCTTCCCGGAACGCTCATGGCCGGCCTCAACGACACGGCCATGAACCTCTACAACGAGTTCAACCGGTACGACTTGGACCACGACAAGCTCGTGGCGCTCTACTTGCCAGTCACAGGCGAACAAAAGATCGAGATCTCCTTCAGGGGCAATCCGCATGTCCGCGTGGACGCCTTGCAAATCCTAAGCGAAGGCCATATCCGATGTCTGGGTCTCGCGATCCTGCTCGCCAAGAGCCAGAGCATCCAATGCCCGCTGATCGTTTTTGACGACGTGATCAACGCTATTGACCACGACCATCGCAGTGGAATCCGGGAAACGATCTTCGAGAGCGACCATTTCGCCCAAACGCAGCTCATCGTCACCTGCCACAGCAACGAGTTCATCAAGGACATCCAGCAGCACTTGCCCGCACAGCGGCGCAACGATTGCCACGTCTATCTATTCCGCAACCATGACGGCAACTACCAGCCCAGAGTGACCGGCAACGTTCCAAGCAAGAACTACGTGGTGAAGGCCCGCGCGTCAAAAAACGCGCTGGATGATCGCGAAGCCTTGACGTCCTCGCGGCAAGCGCTCGAGATGCTTTCTGAAAAGACTTGGCGCTGGCTCGCCAGCCATGACCTGGGCGTGTTGAACTTGCAGCTTGCTGGCGTCGGCGCAGAGCCTAATTTGCGCAATCTCTGCGAAGCACTCATGAAACGGCTCAATGATGCGACGACCTTCACCCACGCGAACAAACCGCTGCTGGTCGCCGCATACGGCAGAATTCTCGGCATTCCGGCCGCCAATCTTGTGTGGACCTACCTGAACAAGGGCACGCACGAAGAAGCGAACCGGGATGACTTCGATGCTGCCTTGGTGGAGTCCGTAATTCAAACGCTTGAAGAGCTCGACGGTCTTGACCTTCGGACCGGGCGGTAGCGCAAGTCCCAAGTCTGCTGATAACTGCATTTTGGGGCGTGTTCCGAAATCCCTGGTCGCCGCCATCTCCTAAGTTATTGCATCTTCGGGCGCGGAGTGCGTCCTTTCGGGCGTTCCGAAAAGAACTGTTTTCCGAACAGCGCTGCTTCTATCCGCGGTTAGGCCGCAAGTGGCCATCTGGCGAAAGCGACTTCGGCCTGAGCCATAACGGCGGCAAGCAGCACATCGGAATGCTC
>Ga0137366_10004795_pt1 | contig 10628 bp, 9 predicted proteins | sample SagtaG_8_FD_104938 | JGI IMG/M metagenome (GOLD analysis project Ga0137366, IMG submission 104938) | Vadose zone soil microbial communities from Sagehorn Ranch, Mendocino, California, USA - Sage1_L_60_16 metaG | ecosystem: Environmental > Terrestrial > Soil > Vadose zone | place: USA: California... | reverse complement strand
TCGGGCAGGGCGGCCAGGACGGCCCGGCCGAGCCGCTGCCGGGCCTCGTCATCCAGGCGTCCCTGGTCCGCGACCCGGAGCAGCGTTTCGGCGCGATCTCCCGGATCCTCCATTCGCGCCGCGACGTCGAGCGCGAGCCTGGCGGTCACCCTCGCCTCGGCGGGCGGCTGGGCCGCCGAGATGGCCAGCAGCGCCCGGGTCCTGGCCGCCGGATCCTCCAGCCCGTCAGCGATCTCGGCGGCCCGGGGCAGCAAGGAGCCTGGGAGCGAAGGTGTCATCGCGGCCAGGATCCGCGCCCGGGCATGCTGATCGGGGATCGCCGCGACCTCGTCGAGCAGCCCGGTAAAGGAATCGGCCGGAAGGTAGGCGGCCAGCCGCGCGCCGATCTCGGCGGCGTACCAGGGCGGCCGGTCCGTCAGCGGCGCCTCGGTCCTGGCACACAGGCCTTCCTTGGCCGCCGCGTCAGGGAACGCGGGATCCCAGTTGGGGAAGCCGGCCTGCCTGGCGAGCCGGCCGGTCCACCGGGGCGGCAGGGCGAGCCAGGCCAGCATGTCCGGGCTGAACCGGCTGGTCCGTTCCCGGCGTGATTCCGCCACGTAATCCCGGAGCGCCAGCTCGAGCGCCTCGCGGGTAGCCGGGGCCTCGGTCATGGCAGGTCACCCCTGTCGATCTGGCTCTGGACCAGCTTCAGGATCTTCTCGTCGTCCTGGTTGGAGGGCAGCGCCTTGATGAATTTCAAGGGCAGGAAGCTCTTCGTGAAGCCCTCGAACTTGTCCTGGTTCGCGAATTCCCCGGGCAGCCCCTTGAACATCGTCTGCATGATGCCTCGCGCGCTCTCCACGGTCTCCTTGGCGGCGGCGTAGTTGAGGAAATAGCGGCCGATGGAGAAATCCGGCGGCGGGTTCAGCAGGATCCAGCTGTAGGCCAGGAGATCCTCGTCGGTCTCGTAGTCAAAGGGTTTCAGCATCAGCTGACGCAGCCACTTCCGCGACGCGACGCGCTCGAGAGTGTCCTTGACGACCGTGTTGGCCGGCTGGCCCAGCGCCAGGGCCAGCACGGCGGGGACCGGCTCCTCGCTGGTGCCGAAGCCCGCCCCGTCGAGCATCCGGTAGATCACCTCCTGCATGAGAGCGCCGTACTGCTCGACCTGGTCGAGCAGGATCACGACGCGTCCCTCGGCGCGCTGGACCGACTCGTGCCGCTTCCGGGCGTCCTTGACCAGCCGGCGCAGGTCCGCTTGCAGCGCCAGCCGCAGGGCCACCGCGGTCAGCTCCCCGTCGGCGGCCAGCTCCACCGCGATGTCGCGGCGAAGCGAGAGTTGGCCCGGGTTCAGCGCGGAACGGCCCGGCTGGAGCATCTCCAGCTGGCTCTCCGGGGGAGTGCCGAGGTGCAGGATGCGGCGGACCTCACGGATGGCTTTCGCGAGGCTGTCGGCGAATGCCGACAGGGAATTCGGGGCCGCCCAGTCCGGCGTATCCGGTGTCAGGATGATGGGGATATGCCCGTCCCGCAGCATCTGCGTGGCCAGCTCGAGCAGCAGCCGGGTCCGGCCGACACCGGATTGCCCGTCGGCCACGATGGCCAGGACACGCTGCGGGCTCGGGCCGAAGAAGCCGTAATAGGCCTGGAAGAAGTCATTCCGGCCGCAGAACACAGGAAACCGCTCTAGGTCGTACTCCTGGATCCAGTTCTCTTCAACGGTCGCGGGGTCGGCGGCTCCCGGCGGTACCGGCGCGTAACCCGGATCGACCTGCTCGGCGGCGAACAAGGCGGGGAAGGCCCAGTCGACGGTCTCGTCCGCCGACCGGCCCTGGGATACGGTCGCACGGCGTGCCTCGGCCGTGGCCACGACCAGGCTCTCACCCCGGACGAGGGCATCGCCGAACTGCTGGGTGAACAGCCGGCAGGCGGTGTCCGAGACCCGGCCGGCCATCCCGAGGACGAGCGGGACACCCAGGCTGACCAGCTCGGTGGCCAGCGGGGCCAGGTCGTGAGCACCCTCGAGCACGTCCGGCGGCGGTGCCTCCGCCGAGCCGGTCCGGCAGGCGCTGAGGACCACGAGCGGCGGTGGCTGGGCGTTCGCCGTCATGGCCGCGTAGAGCTGGTCGGCGTACCTGGCGCGGGCCCCGTTCGGGTCGTCGGGGGCGAGCTCGAGGTAGCCACGGCCGCTATCCCGGTCCCAGTCGCCGTGGCAGATGAAGTGGACCACGTCGGGATGGAAGACGCTGATCACCCGCTCCAGCTCGCGGGGGCGGGTCTTCTCGAGGACGCGGGCCCGGATCCGCCGGCCGCTGTCCTGCAGCTCCCGCAGCAAGCCGAGGAACTCGGCCGCCGGCCGGATGCTCGGATCGTTCAGCGTGGTCCCGACCACGAACAAGATCCGCGGCGGGAACTCGACCTGCCGGGGTTTCCACCTGTCCCCCTTGGTCCCCGCGACGAGCCGCGTGATGGCCACCGTGACCCCTGGCTGGCCCGCGGCCAGGAAGCCCTGTCCGTCGTGCATCAGCTCCCAGTTCAGCCGGTTGAGGTTCGCATCCTTGTTGCTCCAGGACAGCGCGAGCTCGATGCAGCGGGCGTGCTGGCCGGCGGAGACGTCGCGGATCCACTGCCAGGAGGCCGCGCCGATCAGCGCGTGAAAGAGGTACCCGCCGAACGGGCTGGTCCCGGTGCCGAGGTCGGGATTGCGGTCGATAATCCGCCGCCGTCCCTCGGTCAGCACGGTGGCGTCCTGGGTACAGCAGTACAGGCGGCAGCACGCGGGTTGTTCCGCCGCAGGCAGCAGCTCCGACACCGGGGCGAGCGGGAAAGCGTCACGGCCCGTGCCGGGCAGCCTGCGCATCGCGCGGCCGGGGCGGGGGCCGGTCAGTCCCAGCGCCGGACAGCTGACCGTGACCTGCCATTGCTGGTCGACGGACACCAGGAAACGCAGCGGCGGCAGGGTCACCAGGTCTCCCGGTCCTCGGGGATCGACTCGATCAGCAGGCGGGTCAGGTCGTCCGAGAGCGTCGCGGTGTCCGGCAGAGCCTGCTTATCGGCCGCCCTGGTTCCTTCCTCCCGGCTCGCCACCACGGCCGGGAGGAACCGGCCGGCCAGCTCGTTGCGGCTGTCTTCGCGCTGCCCCGGGTCCGGGATCCTGGCTACTTCCTCCCAGGCCGCGACCGCGGCCGACGTCAGCAGCCTGGCGGTCCTGATACCTGGCCTGACCTTGAGCGGGAAGCGGTTCCTGAGCCCGTCCCGCAAGACCTCGATCGTGCCGCCCGGCGCGAATGCGGCCTGATCCCAGCCGAGGAGACTGCCGAACGGGCCGCGGCCGGACAGCGGATCGGCCAGGGCGGCGTCGGCCAGCGCGGCGACGACGGCGGCCTGCGGCAGGTTCGCGACGTCCAGCCCGGCCGGCTCGAGCGCGGCGGTCACCTCTAGGCCAAGCCGGCCGGCCACCGCGGCCATGATCCCCAGCCGGACCAGCGGCGGCGGGTACTTCGCCTTGCTCCGCAGCATCTTGTCCGTGTCGTCCAGCTCGAGCTGCACGATGCCGTACACCGCGGCCGGGCCCATGGCGTGCACGGAGCAGATATCGGCGAAGATCTCCGCGCTCCAGGCTCTCCATCGCACGGGATCGGCTTCTCCGGCCTCGCGGCTGACCGACTCGGTGAGGCGGCCGAACGCCTTGACCAGGCTCCAGTCATCCGCCAGGTCATGCTGGAGATGATGACCTACCTCGTGGCCGACGTACGCCAGCCACCATGGATCGTCCGCGCACACCGCGGGCAGGGCGATGACCGGAATGGGCAGGCGCTCCAGGTACTTGATCAGCACCGAGTCGTCTCGCTCCGCCATGAGATCGGCGGGCGGGTCGTCCCGGGGGACCGCCATCGGGGAGTACTGGGACTCGATATAAGGCAATGGCGCTGGCCGCATTGCCAGCGCCGGATCCCGGTAAATGGCGTTACGGAAAGGCTCGGCCCAGCAGCTCCAGACCACCTCGTCCGCCGCCCGGAGCACGGGCCCGAGCGAATCGTCGTGTCGCTGATCGAGCTTGGTCTGGTAGTACGTGAACACCCGCCTGACCAATTCGGCGCGCGTGTCGCTCGCCCGGCAGGCCGCGTAAACCCGTCCGGTTTCCGGGACCTTCCTCAGGTTATCGGCGATCGTCAGCAATTCGGCGAGCGGATCGACGACGGCCATGCGCAGGACGTCAAGCTGGGTGGCGTACTGCCCGGTCACGTCCTCGTCGGCCCGCTGCCTGATCCATTCGTTGGCGGCCGTCTTGAGTCGGTCGAGTCGCCGGCACGACTGGTCGATCCGGACCTGCCGGACGAGATTCCCATTCATTCCGGTAGCCGTGTCCGCGGCCAGCGGCCGCCGCGCGCAACCAGACCTCGCGGGGCCGCCAAAACCCCAGAGCCGCACTTTTCCGGCATAACGACACAATTGCCCGGATAGCTATCAGACACTACCCCCCCAACCCCTCATGACAACTGAGGGATCGTAGCGCCGGTTTGATACACGGTCAATAGATAAAAACGATTACTGGGACTATATTTATCTCTAGAGCACTATGAGGTGAACTGCGGATCATCCTCGTAGCGGATCGCCGTCGGCCTGGCGGATTCGCCGCGCGATATAGTATCCGGCGGAAACTGTCCGGATGCTGATGTGCCCGGCAGGCGCGGAGAGGTGATAATGTCCCGGCTCACCCGACAGGACTTCGAGAGGCTGCTGGAGTTCCGGGTCACCTTGCGCCGCTTCCAGCGCTGGAGCGAGGACCAGGCGCGGGCGGTGGGCTTGACTCACGTCCAGCACCAGCTGCTGGTGGCGATCAAGGGCCACCGCGGGACCGTGCCTCCCGCCGTCGGCGACCTGGCCGGCTACCTGCTGCTGCGCCCGCACAGCACGGTCGAGCTCGTGGACCGGGCCGAAGCCGCCGGGCTGGTGGAGCGGACGCCGGACGGTGACGACGGCCGCGTGGTCCGGGTCCGGCTGACCAGCGAGGGCGACCGCATCCTGCGGAAGCTGACCCGGGCGCACCTGGAGCGCCTGCATGAGCTCGCGACGGTCCTGGACGAGCTGGTGACCCGGCACGGCGCCTGACCGGCGCCAGCGCGCCAGGGCCAGCGCCTCAGGTCTGGCGCCTCAGGTCTGGCGCCTCAGGGCCTGCGCGTCAGGTCTGGCGCGCCGCCGTCGCCCCGGCCGCAGCGCGCCGAGCACCCGCCTGGGCGTCAGCCGCAGCTGTTCCCAGCGCGGCTTCGCCTCGCCCGCGTTGAAGCTGCTGAACGCGGCCAGCATCGAGTCCAGGCGGGGATCCGACCGGCCCACCGCCCTGCCGATCCGGCCGAGCGCTCGCCGTTCACTCAGTGACAGGCCCATGGCGATCCTCCCCGGCGCGACACAGTCCCGAAAAATTATCGTATCACGACACATCTGGCCGGGCCCCGCGGCGCCGGTCACCGCGGGGCCCGGCCGGTGGGCTCAGCCGGTCAGCAGCCGTCGTAGGGGGACCAGTTGGACTGGCCGCCCCGCGCGAGCGCGTTGGCGAACACCTGGTTCTGCTCGGCCGCGCTGGCGTGCCCGAAGTCGGCGGCCGAACCGCCGTAGGCGACCCAGGTCGACTCGCTGAACTGGTACAGGCCGTAGTGCCCGCTCGAGTTCATGACCTGCGCGTTGCCGCCGGACTCCCGGGCCACCACGCACGCGCCGAACGAGCCGCCGGGTGCGCCGCCCGAGTAGCTGCTCGCCACCGCGGACGTGGCCTGCGCCGGTGCGTACCCCGAGCCCGCCGGGGCGGCGGGCCCGCCCTGCCGGGGGGCCGCGGGGATCTTGGCCGGCTCGGCCGGGATCTTCAGCACCTGCCCGACGCCGAGGATGTCCGCCCAGCGGACCTTGCTGTGGTTGGCCCAGTACAGGACCGGCCACGCGCTCGTCTTGTGGTAGAACCGCCCGGCGATCGAGGAGAGCGAGTCACCCGGCCGGACGGTGTAGCTAACGGACCGGGCCGAGCCCGGCGTGTGCCCGGTGGCCTGCTGCACCGCTGCGAACAGCTCGGCCGTGGCCCGGCCGGTGTAGCTGGCAGCGTCCGTGACCATGGCGGGCTGTGCGGCCGCGGCGGGCTGTGCGGCCGCGTGGGCCGGCGCCGGGTCGGCCAGCGCCTGCGGCGCCAGGCAGACCGTGGCCGCCAGGCCGGCCAGGGCGGGCACGGCGGCAGTGGGTAGAAGATGTTTGAGTCGGATGCGTGTTTGTTTCCTGTGGCAGCCCAAAAGGCTCCTCTCCGCGGAGGGCGCGCTCACCGGGAAGGCAGCACAACATGCGTGCTGCCTTCGGAGCGCCTGACATCCGGGCAGCTTATAGGGCACTCGGGGCCTAATTTCCCAAAATGGACGAAATCACCCGCGGGCTGCTAAACTGCGACGCACACTACTGAACTGATTTTCGAATAATTTGCTATACCTTCTGACTCTGCCATTAGCGCCGTGGATCACCCGGCCGGCCCGGGCACGAGCAGGTGCGAATCGTACTCGCCGCCGCTGTAGATGACGTGCCGGCCGCGGTTCACCAGGTCGTCATGCCGGGCCTGGACCAGCGGCCGGGGGTAGCGGTAGACGTCGCGGCCCTGGATGACCAGACGCAGCGTCTCACCTGGCCCGAACCGCGTGCCCGACGGCAGGATCTCGATCTCGAGCGGCACGATCTCGCCCGGCGCCAGCGGCAGCGCGCGCCGGTGCGCCAGCACCGGCTGCCACGGCCGGGACCGGGCCGGGTCGAGCTCCCGGTGGGACGCCCGCAGCCAGCCCAGCGCGACGGGCCCGTCCTCGTACACCGCGTAGAACGGGAAGCCCACCAGGTCGCCGTAGGCGTCGAGCTTCTGCACCGCGACGAACACGTCCAGGTCATCGGCGTCAGGTGCGGCCATCCAGACCCGCAGCTTCATGCCGCCGACCACCTCGGCCGCCACGTCGAAGCGGAAGTCGAACGTCGCCCGGCCGCGCCCGTACCCGGCCTGCTCGCTGTCGTAGGACACCGAGGCGGCGGATGGCCGGGACCTGCCCAGCGTCCCCGCGCCGGCGTCCAGGTACAGCGGCCGGTACGACGTGCCGGGCACCGGCCAGTCGGCCGCGATCCGCCATCGGCCGGCCTGCCCTCGCTCCCTGACCTGGTACCGCACCCGCGGCCAGTCGCTGACCTCGGTGTCGAGCCCCAGCAGGAAGTGGTCGAAGAAGGCCTGCTGCCGCCGCAGGCCCTGCTCGCTGTAGTAGTAGCCCCACTTCTTCCCGCCGTGCGCGTCCAGCCATTTGCGCTCCGAGCCGATCGCGGTGAAGCCCTCGAACGTCCCCCGGGTGTGCAGCCCCTGGTCCGACCAGCTCGCGACCACGTAGGCGGGCGCCGTGATGCGCGACAAGGGGGCCGCCTTGGACGCCCAGAAGTCGTCGAAGAACGGGTGCGCGGCGGTCTCGGCGGCCAGGTCCTCGACCCGGCCGGTGCCGAACCCCCAGCGCTCCCCGATGTACGGCCAGAATGACGTCTCCGGGATGCCGCCGTGCCTGGTCACCTCGCGGTAGGTGTCGCTCCAGCCTTCCCACGGGTTGATCGCGGCCAGGTGCGGCGGCCTGGTGGCGGCGATCCGGCGATCGTCCACTGGCTGGAGGTCAGGTAGGACACCCCGGACATGCCCACCCGGCCGTTGCTCCAGCTCTGCGTGCCGGCCCACTCGATCAGGTCGTGCCCGCGCAGCGCTTCCTCCCCGGACAGGAACGTCGCGTCCCCGCCCGAGTACCAGGTCCCCGGCATGTCCGCGTTGACCACGGCGTATCCCCGTGCCGTCCAGTAGACCGGATCGGGTGACTCGAACGCGGTGTACGGGGAGAGCTGACCCGGGGCGACCCCGCCGTCCGGGTACCGCTCCGGCAGCTGGGGCCCGGCGTGCTTGCCGTACGGGGACCAGGCCACCAGCGGGGGAGCGGGCTCCTCGGCGGCCGGCCGGAACACGTCCGCGTAGACGGTCACCCCGCCGCGCACCGGCACGGCCACGTCCCGCTCGATGATCATGCCCGGCGGCCCGTCCTCGCGCCGGTACCGGGGAGGCGGGGCGCCCCGGTCGGCCGGGCTGCCGGTCGGCGTCCTGAACAAGTAGTCCACAGGCATCAGGATGCCAGCATCAGGCGGTCCCGGACACCGTGGAATCTTCGCCTATCCGCCCATATGCCGGTTACCCGGGTTTATGGCCAGGCTCGGGACGCATGAATCGCAAATGCCTGGCCGGTAAAGATGCAGGTACTTCGGTAATCACGCACATGGGCATTCTTCGTCATCTACCATTTTGCTGGGCTGCAGGGTGGGGGGGTATGGGGCGGGTCTTCCCGGTCGTCTGTTCCGTGATTTTTCTTCCGGCCGACGTGGCCGGTCCGCGCCGAACTCATTGTGCGAGCTGCAAACTTATCCCGACGAGCGTCGTGGAGAGTACGCAAAGGAGCGGACCTATGCGCCTGGTTTTGTGTGACGATAATCGCATTTTCTGTGAGGCGCTGGCGGTCGCGCTTGAGGCGCGCGGCCACCAGGCGCTGGCGATCGCGACGACCGCCGACGAGAGCGTCGCCGCCGTCGCCAGGCACCGGCCTGACGCCTGCCTGCTTGACTTCCGCTTCCACGAGGGCGGGGCAGGCCGCGGCGCGGCCCGGGCGATCCGGGACCGGTGCCCGGACACGGCCGTCCTGGTGGTGTCCGGTCCCGGCGGCCGGGTGGCCTCATTAGCGGCCGCGCAGATCGGCGTGGCGGGCTTCTTCGGCCAGGACCAAGAACTCGAACGGATTGCCGTCGCGCTGGACACGATCGCCGCCGACCGGCGGCCGGATTCCTCCGGGCCAGGCCCCGGGAAGGCCGGAGCGGCCGCCGCGGACCCGCTGTCCACGCTGACGCCGCGGGAGGCCGAGGTGCTGCGGCGGATCGCCGCCGGTCAGGGTACCAAGACGATGGCTCGCGAGATGAACGTCACGACCGAGACCCTGCGCACCTACGTCAAGAAGGTGCTCGCCAAGCTCGGCGCGCACAGCCGGCTCGAGGCCGCCGCGCTCGCCAGCCCGCCGGGCCGGGACGAGCCGGCCCGCGAACACCCGCGGCTCGCCGCGCTCACGCCCAGGGAACGCGAGGTCCTGACGCACCTGGCCGGCGGCGCCGGGCGGCCTGAGGTGGCCAGGCGGCTGCACATGTCCGTGAAGACCGTCAACACCCACCTGCACAACCTGCGGGGCAAGCTCGGCGTCCACTCCACCCTGGAAGCGGTCGCCGTGGCCCGGTCCGGCCTGGCCAGTAGCCCGATTCATGCGCAGTCCCCGGCGAATAGTCCCATTTAGCCGGCCTTGTCAAATTGCTGCGGCAATACGCGTCTAAGCAGAATGAGGAGAACGGAAATCTCGGCAAAATGAGGGATTGCCCGGCGCGCGCCCGGCATTTACTCTCATACCTGTGACACGGAGTTCCTAACGGTCTTTCCGCACTGACCTGCCGAGGGAGGGGGATTTCCAGATGCCTTTTTTCCGGGCCCCAGGTAAAACGGGAGCTAGATCTTGAGCCGAATGCAGGGTTGCCGACTCGTGAGACGCTTTCGCCGCCCCCCTCATTTCTCGCTTGATCCAGAGCCCGCACACCTGGCCATGCGCCAGCGTTGTGCAAACCCCCGGTGCCCACAAACCGTGGTACCGGAAACCTAAAAACAGAAGGGGAGCAACATGTCTGAACTCAGCATGCACGAGCTGGAGGCCGAGCACGGCGAGGTCCTGCCGGAGCGTGAGGCCCTGAGCCGTTTCGTCACGGTGGGCTCGTTCAATGGCCACAACCACATCAACGCGGTCAACGCGGCGAACGCCTTCGCGACCCGGGGCGGCACGGCGATCTCCACCGCAACTCAGACCATCACCGTGGCCTGAGCCAGCGGCGTCCTGATCGTGTGATCGCATCCTGGCGGGGACCGGTTCGCGCGGTCCCCGCCAGGGCCAGCGTGGTCGAAGGTCCGCGAACCGAGGCGGAGGCAGCAGGTGGTGCCATTCAGCCGTGGCGTCAGGATGGCCAGCGGCGACGTTACCCGTCCCGACCTGCCCGCGGCGCGGGCTAGCGCGCCGCGGCTCGTCCCCGGGGTGGAGTCGCTCGGGGAGTACCGGGGGTCGGGCCTGACCGATGCCACCTTCCTGGTGCGCGATCCGGGCGGCCAGGTCGTGCAGGTGTCCCGGCTGCTGTACCTGGTGCTGAGCTGGATCGACGGCCGCCGGTCAGCCGGCGAGATCGCCGCGCGCGTCACCGCCGCCTTCGGCCGGCCGGTGAGCCCGGACAACGTCGAATACCTGCTGGCCGCCAAGCTTGCTCCGCTCGGCCTGCTGGCCTGCGCCGACGGTGCTCCCGTCGCCGCCAGGTCCAGCTGGGATCAGGGCGTCCTGACGCTGAAGCTGCGCTATACCCTGATTCCCGAGGCGGGCGTCCAGCACTTCGCCCGCGTGTTCCGGCCCCTGTTCAGCCCGGCCATCGTGGTGGCGGTGCTGAGCGCCCTGGTCGGCTCCGACGCCTGGCTCCTGCACGGCGGCCGGCTCGTATCCGCGTTCTTGTACGTGCTGGCTCACCCGGTCCTGCTGCTCCTGGTGCTCGGCCTG
>Ga0137366_10004788_pt1 | contig 10634 bp, 15 predicted proteins | sample SagtaG_8_FD_104938 | JGI IMG/M metagenome (GOLD analysis project Ga0137366, IMG submission 104938) | Vadose zone soil microbial communities from Sagehorn Ranch, Mendocino, California, USA - Sage1_L_60_16 metaG | ecosystem: Environmental > Terrestrial > Soil > Vadose zone | place: USA... | reverse complement strand
GGAGGTGCAACGCCTGAAGATGGAGCCGGAACTGGTGGCCGTGCGCGAAGGGGCCAAATCCGTTCCACGTGAACGCGAGTCTGCCTCCTCGTTTGCGCTCTCCATTCCGGCTCCGGCCCTGCTGACCTAGGTCGATGAGCACACAATGGATCTGTATGTCGTCACTCCCGATGGGACGACGGTTGCCAGCCGTGTGCATGCGGCGGTGCTCATTTGCGTCAAAACGGCTGCTATCCTCGGCGCTGTCCTGGCGTTGGGACCACTCAAGGAGGAGGACTATATGCGCTTGGTCAAGCAAAGCCTGGAAAGAAAAGATCATCTGGTCGGCATCAATGGATGCGAGCATTCCTGGCCCTGTTTTGGCAAGCCCGCAATTATCTTCCATGATCGAGGGAAGATCTTCACCTCTGAGCGAGCACGGCAAGTCCTCGTGGATCAATTGGGGATGATCACGGAGCAAGCCCCACCTACGCGCCATCAGCGAACGATTTAGTTGCATACTGCACTCCTTGCGCATGATGAGCGTGTTGTTTGATATTTGTGAGCATGCTTCACAGGGGCATGCTCATCGGGCGGCGGAAACACAGCTGTCCCTTGATCATTGATCCGATACATAGGGAGCAGTCCCGCCCGTCCCCAGGCCATGAGCGTTTCTCGGCCCACCCCGTAAGCGGAGGCCGCTTCTTCGGCGGAGAGCAAGCCCCGCTCAGCGAGTCTGGTGCCATGCGTTTTCAACTGCTGATAGCGTCGTAAGGACAGCACACGTGCAGCAGAAAAGGGTTTCCCTTCGTAGGTGCGCCACCCCCGCTGGTTGAGCTGCTCGGCCACCTCGGCATCCGTGTAGTCGTCGAGCAGCTGGTCGATGAGCGCAATCAGCTCTGGCGTACTGCGACGCCCGCGGCTCACTGGGACCGTGATGGTCTGCTGGACTCCCCCTTTGAAGCGGACGTGAACAGCGATCACCTCCTCTTGCTTGAGCACGGTTACATCTTCCAACAGCAAGCGGACCATGCGTTTGCGGTCCCGGTCAGAGGTGCGGGGATCGTTCCACACCCGCGGAAAATCTTCCACCAGGTCGGCAATCGCCTGCTGTTCCAGGGCAGAGAGTTTGCGTTGTTCCGCCTCATTTTGCTGCTCGGCTTCCTCTTGCACACAGGCCAGTTCCCGTAAGCGGGCATTCCAATCGGCTTCCAACACATCGGCTACCAGTCGGTTCTCTGGGTCCACCCGTAAAAACCGACGCTGGGCCAGTTCTGCTGCATACCGCGCACGCTCCACCTGTTGAGCACGCAGGTGCCGTGCGGCTTCGGCCTGGGTGTGCAGTTCTTCGTAGACCTGCATGGTCGTATCAATGGCCAGGGGAGTCAGTTGTGGAAGTCAAGAGTTCGGCGATCGCAGCGTCGGGGCCTGCGCCAAGGACACGCTGACAGACTTTCTCTTCAGCATGCTCAATCATCTCTTTCTGACACATATATTCCGGGTAGAGGCGCTTGCCGCCCTTGACATCATGGTAGCGCACTGTCATCCGGTTGCCGCAGCGTCCGCAGATCACCAGCCCCTGCAGCAACGCCGGCCCTTCCCGTGGGGGGCCGTGGCGACGATCCTCTCCATGCGCCCGGCGATTGGCACGCAGTTGGGCGAGATTGGCTTCATAGTCTTCCCAGCTCAGGTAGCCAGCATGCACTTCCCGAATGAGAAACAGCCACTGCTCCTGGGGAAGGGTTTGGATGTGGTGTGAGCCATCAGCATGCTTGCTCGTATGGGTCCGACAGACCGCAGAAGGCTCCCGCATAGCGCGGGTTGCGCAGCACTTTGAGCACGGCGTTGTGTTGCAGTGGCATCCAATGGAGCTCACCTGCATGAGGACCGATGCGGACACGGCGCGGGAAGAGCAGCCCTTGGTCGCGAAAATACTTCACCGTGGCCCAGGCTGATCCCGTCCGTTTGAAGGTGGCAAACAGCAGACGGAGAGCTTGTTGGATCTGGGCATCGGGATCGAGGATGACGGTCTGGTCCTCCGCGTAGAGCAGACCGACCGGCAACGGCACTTTCAATGCCGCGCGACTGGCTTCGTGAAGAATCCCGCCCTTCAAGCGTGCCTGCAAGACATGGAGCTCGGCTTCCGACATCGTTCCCTTTAACCCCAGCAACAGACGGTCGTTAAAGGTCGCCGGATCGGAGAGGCCAAGATCACTCGAGAATGAGGGTTCCGGTCATGGTACAAATTTCCAGCAGATGATGCCAATCAAGCGAGCTACGCGCTAAGCGGGAGACCTTCAGGCCCATGACGAGCCCGACATGACAGTTCAAAAGTGGCTCATGAGCCCCAAAAATGGACCACTTGCCCCTTGCCAGAGAGTCTCACTAAAGAGATGTGTGACAGCTTTGTGATAGATTGGGCAGCATTTGGGATGAGTATGTGTTATGTCTAGCCTATCCTATATCACAGAAAACATCTTGGTTTTTTTGCTAAGAGGTTCGTAAAGGCGGGTCAAAGCAATGGCTACACTGCAACACACATCCTTTCAGGCGTTCATCAAGAGGCATCCGGTGCTGTCCTACTACGCCCTCACGTTCGCCATCTCCTGGGGTGTCGTTCTCTCCCTGACACATTTTTTAGGATAGAAAAAGTGCGAAAATGAAGAAGAAGAGATAAACGGGCGAAGAAGTTAGGGATTTTTGGGTCATTGCTAGCCTTTTTGGGCGAGAGAAGAGTCTGAGAAAAAAGAGATCGTCCTACCAAGAGAGGAAACAAAAACCATCTCAAGGAGGACGATCTCAATGAATGCATCCAGCCCATTATGTATCGCTTGGCAAAAACAAGTCAAGGAGTTTTTTACCGGTTTGCATGGTCATCAAAGCAAAACAGTATCATTGTTTGTCTTAGGAGCCATTCAAGCCAATAGTAGCGTGGTTGTTTCTTGTAAACTAAAGGTGAGCCATCAGCACTGAACTTTTATAAGCGAAATGTTTACCAAGGACGAGTTATCTGCTATCGTGTGAGAAAAGATGTTCTAATCGCACACGATAGGAGAGATGGAGATGATCACCTTGGAACAGTATGAACAAATCCGCCGGATGTACCACCTGGAAGAGAAATCGGGAAGGCAAATCGCCCACGAGCTGGGCTGCTCAAGACAAACGGTGAGCAGAGCCCTGAGTTTGGAGCAGCCTCCTACTTACACGATGAGCAAGCCGCGCTCGGCACCTGTCCTGGGTCCTTATCAGGCCAAGTTAGAGGAATTACTTGCTGAGAATCAGCGCTTACCTAAGAAACAGCGGTATACCGCTCACAAGCTGTTTCAGTTGATCCAAGCGCAAGGATATGGTGGGAGCGAAGCAGGGGTGCAGATGTATGCGGTCCGCTGGCGCAAAGCGAATAAACGACCGGCCACCTTTCTGCCCTTAGAATTTGAGCCGGGACAGGACGCCCAGGTCGACTGGGGAGAAGCCCAGGTCATTTTGGCAGGAGTGCAACAGAAGGTGCAGGTCTTCGTGATGCATCTGTCCTACTCGCGCCGGACGTTTGTCATGACGTTTCCAGCTCAAAAGCAAGAAGCGTTCTTCTATGGGCATGTGCGCGCCTTCGAGTTCTTTGGAGGCATTCCTCATCGTCTGAGTTATGACAATCTTTCTGCTGCCGTCAAGCCGCTGGTGCAGGGACGCATTCGGGAAGAACAGCGTGCGTTCATCGCCTTTCGCAGTCACTACCTCTTCGACTCTCATTTCTGTACCCCTGCACAAGGGCATGAGAAGGGAGGTGTTGAGGGATCGGTTGGGTTTAGTCGCAGAAATTTTCTCGTGCCCATACCTCGTGTGGCCTCCTTTGAAGAGCTGAATCAGCAGGTGTTGGAGCAGTGTCTGCGCGATGATATCCGCGTGGTTGATCGACAAGCCATGAGCATTGGGCAAGCCTGGAAGAGCGAGCAGCCGTTCTTGCGTCCTCTGCCCAAGCGGCCTTTTGACTGTTGTGTGACAAGAATGGTTCACCTCAATGGCTACAGCCAGGTGACCTATGAAACCAATCGCTACTCTGTGCCCGTCGAGCAGGCCAGAAGCGAGCTGGTCCTGAAAGCCTATCCGTTTCATGTTGAGATCCTTTCCAACCACGGGGTGCTGGCTCGCCATGAACGCTGCTTTGAGCAAAAGCAGGATGTGTTTGATCCGCTTCACTACCTCGTGTTGCTTGAACAGCGTCCAGGCGCCTTCGAGTATGCCAAGCCCTTGCGGCAATGGCGGCAGAACTGGCCAGCCTGCTACCATCTCTTGTTGCATCGGTTGCGTGAGAACTGGCCGGAGGGTCGAGGCGTGAAAGAATTTGTCCAGGTGCTTCGGCTGCATCAGCAGTATCCTGCTCGTCTGATTGAGCAAGCAGTCGAACAAGCCATCAGCTATGGCTGTGCCCATTTTGATGGAGTCAAGCATTGCCTGGAGCATCTTGGGGAGCAAGCCGATCGCGCGCCACTGCTTGATCTCACGGACAAGCCCCACCTGGCACTGGTGGGAAACCGACCCCTTGATTTAGGGCGGTATGACCAGTTGATCGAAAGCTACGCTCACCTATGAAACAAGAATTGCTTCTGGAAAGCTATCTCAAGGACTTACGCTTGTCCCGTTTTGTTCAATCCTACCAATCGCTGGCGGAGGCAAGCGGCGCGAACCAATCTGAGTTATGAACGGTATCTGCTGGCTCTTGTCCAAGAAGAAGTGGCCCACCGCGAAGCTCAGCGGATCGAACGGGCGATAGGGGAAGCACGCTTTCCTGTCCTCAAAGATCTGGCAGCATTTGACTGGAGTTGTGTCCCTTCCATTCCTAAGCCTCGTATCCTGGAGTTGGCTACCGGGGCCTACATCGAAAGCCGCGAGCCAGTGATCCTGGTCGGTAATCCCGGACTAGGAAAAAGTCATGTGGCCTCCGGGCTCGCTCTGGCAGCCTGTCGACAAGGGCGACGGGTGCGCTTCTACAATGTGGCCGGACTGGTCAACGATCTCATTAAAGCCCAGCAGGAGTACCAGTTGTCTCGTCTGATGACGCGCCTCTGCAAGCAGGAGCTGATCGTCTTGGACGAGTTGGGCTTTATCCCTTTCACCGCGGTCGGAGCGCAGCTCTTATTTCAGCTCTGCTCTGCCCTCTATGAGCGGGTGGCACTCATCATCACGACCAACCTCCGTTTTGCTGAGTGGAGCAGTGTCATGGGCGGCGATGAGCGCATGTCCGCTGCACTGCTTGATCGACTCACCCATCGCGCAACGATTCTGGAATTTGTTGGAACTTCTTATCGCTTTCGACAGCAGCTCCACCGACAGGAAGGAAAGGAGGGGGAAACAGTTACCGAAGAGCAGGTCTGACTGGCATTTTTGTGCCTGCTGTGGCCCACTTTTCGATTACAAACTGGCTCACGTTTCGTTTCAAACGTTGTTTTTGTCTATGGATCACTTGGTAAAGGTTTCGCTTAAAAATTGGTACACTTTTCTCTTGCAAAAAACACGTGGTGCAGCGTGTAGCAGAAGCATTGTTAGCGTTCAGTGACGCCAAAGTTTGCAGTATCGAGCGACGATTAGAGCGCTTTTTGAGTAATACGCGCATCGATACACAAAAGACGTGGGATGACTTTTTAAGCCAGATTATGCCTTTTTTTCGGCAAGAACCGATGCGCTTGGTGATGGATCTGACTTCCTATGAAGAGCATGCACAAGTCATCTATATTGGACTGTTACAGCAATCACGTGTTTTGCCGCTCGTGTGGATGGTCATGCCCGGACAAACGAAGTGGGATCAAGGATTATGGGAGTGTATTGAGCAGTTGTTCCACCGTTTGGCTCCTCACATTGGAACAACGGAATGTACCATTCTCGGAGATAGTGCCTTTGGCTGCTTTCCCATGGTCAGCCTGTGCAAAAAATATGGCTGGCATTACCTGTTCCGTATTTGTACCCAGCAGACGTGTGAGCATTGGTCCCCACAAGGTGTCCTTCAAGCGACTTGTCCTGTCTCTGCCCTGGTGAGCGAGCCTGGGAAGCGCTTTTATGGACCAGTTCGTTTATGGCAAGAGGATCAAATTGAAACCAATGTGAGTGCCTATTGGGACAAAAATGAAGAAGAAGCCTTGATAGTGATTTCCGATTTGCCTGCTGGTCGTAAGCGTTTAAATGAATATCGTTTGCGCTGGAAAGTCGAAGCGACCTTCCAAGATCTCAAAAGTCGTGGCTGGGATTGGGAAGAGAGCCATGTTCGTCGTTTGGATCGCGTCGATCGCATGCTGCTGGTGTTGTTTTTGTTGGTGTGGTGGTTGGCTCATTTGGCTGCTTGTTGCATTCATAATGGCCGACGTGATCGTTATGATCGACATGATCGACGTGATAAAAGCATGTTACGCATTGGGCGGCTCTATTTGCTCGATTGTGAGCGACGAGCCTTACGTGCCTGTAATCTGCAAAAATACTTACCATTCCAACGATCTGCTGGGAAATGGTTCTTCGCTTTACGTTTTTAAACCCTGCCGAATAGGAGGAATTTACCTGTATTCTTATTTTGTGCCCGTAAAAAATGTGTCAGGGAGAGAACTGGGGTGTCGTACTCCTGCTCATCGGCGGACCTGGCGGCATCCCAGGCACCGGCGAGCACATCGCGAGGCTGTTCCCGTTCGAGGTCATAGCGTTGTACGCAGGCCCCGCCGTCGCATGCCTCCTGTTGACCGGTCTCGTCTCTGGAAGGGCAGGCTATCGCGAGCTGCTCTCCCGGTTGCTCAAGTGGCGGGTGGGCGCTCGCTGGTACGCGGTGGCGCTGCTGGCCGCCCCGCTCGTGTGGACGGCGATCCTCCTCGCGCTTTCGCTCATCTCCCCCGTCTTTCTCCCCAGCATCGTCACCACGGGCAACAAGGTGTCCCTCCTGCTGTTCGGTATCGTGGGGGGGCTGATCGTGGGCTTCTTCGAGGAGCTCGGCTGGACGGGGTTCGCCACGCCCAGGCTGAGGCTGCGGTACGGTATCCTGACCACCGGGCTCATCATGGGCGTCCTGTGGGGAACGTTGTATATCCTGACGTACTACCTGTGGGGAAGCGCTACTTCATCCGGAACGCTCCCCGTGCCACTCTTCCTAACCGTGTATGGCGTCAGTTTTCTCGTCGGCCAAATGCCGGCTTTCAGGGTGCTCATGGTGTGGGTCTACGACCGTACCGGGAGCCTGCTCCTGGCGATACTCATGCACGCGAGTCTGCTCGCCTGCACGATCATCTGCGTTTCTGCCGCGACAGGGGTGGCCTTCTTGGTCTATGTCTTCGCAGTGGCCGCTGCGCTGTGGGTCATCGTTGCAGCGGTGGCCGTGGCCAACGGCGGAAAGCTCTCGCGAGGGGAGAACACCAGTGCCATCTCAGTCACTCACACGCTGTGAGCACGTGATGTTCGATTCGGCTTTCCTGTGCACATCTCGGCTCGTGAGCTGTTCACCCGCCACGATTGCCATCACTTCCTTGCCACTGGCCAAGAAGTATGGCGAGGTTTCTGGCGAAGTGGCAGGGTTACGGGGGCTGGTACACCTCGCGAATACCACACGTGATCAACGTATCGGGTACGTCTTGTTGCGACTTTCCTGCTTCGCGGAAACATGAGAACCCGCGATCAGCACACAGGTCTGAGAGACCGCATCCCTCGCCTCGAGGCGGCTTGCGCAGAGATGCAAGCCACCGTTCGTCACCCTCCGGCTTCTCCTCCGATCATGTGTGATGGCCCTGTGAGAATGCAGCCCACTTTTGTGATGCCTTCGTAACGTCCATGCATTACACTCTACATTGGAGCAATGTGAGAGATTTGCTCCAGGTAAAGGAAGTGCGGGATGGAGAAAGATCATGAAACACAAAGGAGTCCGTAGCGTGCTCACCATCCTGTTGGCAGTTGCCGCGGTGTTTGCCATCGCCGAGGGTATCCTGGTCATGGCAGGAGTCTGCGCCCCAGACGTCAACTTCAAGGGCACGCTGTTTACGAATGCCACGGTCCCGATGCTCGTGCTGGCGATTGTCGTGGGAGGTAGCTCGCTGCTCGCGGCGGCGACGGTGTTCATCCGTCACGCCTGGAGCGTGTTCCTGGCGGCAGCGGCGGGCCTGATCATGATCGCCTGGGAGGTCATCGTGTTCGCGGTGGTCCAACAATTCTCGGGGGTGCAGGTGTTCTTCATCGCCCTCGGCCTGGTGGTCATTGCATTGGCCGCCTATCTGTGGACGACGGATTTTCGGGTTCCGCAGCTGCCCACCAGGCATGTCAGTCATGCCTAGGGGCAAACGAGTGGACAGTGAAGCTGTCCACGCCAGGCCAGACGCGATGTCTGGTGAGAACACCGCACCTGGCCGCTTGAACGAGATTGCTTGGTGCATGCTTTTCGTCTCCGCTAAAAGCAGAGGTGAGCGCAGCATTGAGCGGGAGGAAACGTTTATGAACGAGCAACAGAGAGCATGGAAGATCTTCGGGCATGCACTCACCACGTCGCAGCTCGGAATCGCTCTCCTGATGGTTGTGGTACTGCTCAGCGGTATCGCAGGCATTTGGGTCGGCTTGATAGCCAACGTCCCCCTGGTTCTTGCCCTTGTAGGGGTCGGCATCCTGGTGTGGAGAACACCGATGACTCACAAAGTCATCCGGATCGCACTCCTCGTCCTCGAGACCTTTCTCTGGACGAGTGCCCTCGGTGGAGGCATTGCGATTCTGCAAGGTGCGGTGTTTGGCTTCGTGTTGCCGCGCGTCTGGCTGGCTGGCACGCCCTTCAGTGACTACACGATCCCTGGCCTGACGCTGGTGATTGTTGTGGGAGGCACGGCCCTGCTCGCCGCAGCGACCGTATTCATCCAGCGCGAATGGGCGGTGCTCGTCTCGGTGCTGGCTGGCCTGTTTATGGCCGGCTACGAGGTGGTGGAGGTCGTCAGTCTTGACAGCAAATTTGGGGATGCCCTTCCCACCTTCCTTGGGATGCAACTCGTCTACTTTGTGCTCGGTCTGGCGGTCTTTGTGCTGGCAGGGTTCGTCTGGATGAGGGACTATCGCCCTCAGCACTTCCACGCCGGGCATGCCAGTCACACCTAAAGAAGCAGGGAGAAGGTGAATACGATGAAGAAGGTGATCCGCTGGTCGCTTTGGATAGTTGGCACCTTCCTGATGATCCGGGGTGTCATCGCTCTGCTGGGAGGCAGGCAAGCGGTGCAAAACTTCGCCCTCACATTCAATAAGCACGTGCTGAACCCAGTGATACTGCCATTAGCAGGGCGCGCACAGAGCCTCTATGCGCTTCTCCACCATGTTGGACGCCGCTCCGGTCATGCCTATGCGACACCGGTCATGGCGGAGCAAAGCGCAGACAGCTTCGTGATTGCGTTGCTCTACGGCACTGGCTCAGACTGGTATCGCAATGTGCTGGCAGCAGGCCGCTGCACGCTCACCTGGCATGGGCAGGACTATCTGCTTGGTGAACCGGAACTGCTCGATGCGAGAGCAGCAGAGCCGCTCCTGGTCCCATGGAGGGCGTTTGGGCTGAAGCTGTTGGGTGTCAAACACTACGTGAGGATGCGGCGTCTGGCCGAAGTCCCGGAGCAAGTGGCTCCTGCTGCCTAGCGTGGAAGCATGCAGAGAAGAGGAACGTTGTGTGCCGATGGATCGAGCACGTGACTCTACGTCTTGTCTCATCAGAGGGAGGGAGAAAGCGCATGAAACAGCAGCACGCTGATTACAAGATGGTCTCGTATCCGAAGTACCGGCGGTGGATGGCAGCCGCGTATCGTTCCACCCACCACAAACCCATGATCCATGTCTTGCTCGAAGTTGATGTGAACAGGGCACGCACGTTCCTGCGGGAGCAGAAAGCGAAAACCGGGGAGTCCCTCTCATTCACAGCGTTCCTGATTGCCTGCCTGGCGAAAGCCGTCGAGGAGCACAAAGCCGTACAGGCCATACGCAAGGGCCCCAAGCACCTCATCCTGTTTGATGATGTGGACGTCTTGACCGATATTGAGCGCGACGTGGCCGGCCAGAAATACATCATTCCCACCATTATCCGCGCAGCGAATCGCAAGACCGGGCGCGAGATTCATCAGGAGATCCGGGCGGCCCAGCGAGCAGAGGTGAACAACGTCCGGAAGCGGGTCCCGTTCTTGTTCTTGTCAGCCGTGCTCTCTAGACCCTTCCTCTGGGCCTTCGGCTGGATCGGGAGAAGGCGTCCACGGCTGTGGAAGGAGACCATAGGGACGGTAGAAATCTCGGCCGTGGGTATGTTTGGGAACGGCGCAGGCTGGGGCATTCCTCCCGCTCCGGCGGCGACGCTCATGGTGACGGTGGGGGGCATCGGCGAGAAGCCGGTGGTCGTGGACGGACACGTCGCCGTTCGGGAGTATCTGAGCCTGACGATCAGTTTTGATCATAATATCATCGATGGCGCTCCGGCAGCACGCTTTACTCAAAGCTTGAAGGAACTGATCGAGAGCGGCTATGGTCTTTTCGACTCCACTGTCGAGTCGAAGCAGGCCGGAGCGGAAGCCGCAGCGCAGAAGCGTTAAAGCGGTCCGCATCGAAAAGGAGAACAGAAGATGTCGCCAACTATTATCACCAGTCTCTTCGGATCGATTCTTCGCTTAGGGAGAACGTCTACTCCCCCAATG
>Ga0137366_10004787_pt1 | contig 10634 bp, 10 predicted proteins | sample SagtaG_8_FD_104938 | JGI IMG/M metagenome (GOLD analysis project Ga0137366, IMG submission 104938) | Vadose zone soil microbial communities from Sagehorn Ranch, Mendocino, California, USA - Sage1_L_60_16 metaG | ecosystem: Environmental > Terrestrial > Soil > Vadose zone | place: USA... | reverse complement strand
GAACATCGGCGGCGCCACGATCGCGCGGCCGCCGCCCGCCACCAGCTTGGCGAGCTCGTAGGGGATGAGGCCGTCGGTGCCGAGCGGCAGGTGCGGTCCATGCTGCTCCACGGCGCCGACCGGGAGCAGCAGCGGCACGTTCGCCTCGATGCACTCGCCGACCTCGGGGTAGGTCATCGTCTCGAGCAGCCGCACGCCTTCGCTCACCGGCCCGCCTCCGTCGTTGCCCGGCATCCCGTCGTCACCGCCTCACAGCCCGTACCAGGCGGTCGCGCCGCCGTCGACCACCGTCACGCTGCCGGTCGCGTAGCTGGACGCATCGGAGGCAAGGTGCAGCGCCGCGTCGGCGATCTCGTCCGGCAGCCCGATCCTGCCGAGCGGCACCGGCGTGACCTGGACGCGCTCCGCCTCGGCCGGATCGTCCGCGGCGTTGAACCAGTCGCGGAGCATCGGCGTCTCGATCGGCCCCGGGCACAGGCAGTTGACGCGGATCCCCAGCGGCCCGCAGTCGACGGCCAGCGCGCGGGTGAGGTTGACCACGCCACCCTTGGCGGCGCAGTAGGCGGCCGAGTTGCTCGCCCCGACCAGCCCGAGCTCGGACGCGGTGAGGATGATCGAGCCGCCGCCGGCGCGCTGGAGCGCGGGGATGCCGAACTTGGCCAGGCGGAACGGCCCGCCGAGGTTCACCTCGATCGCCAGCCGCCAGTCGTCCTCGGAGGTCTCCGGCGCGGTCCCGGTGATCATCACCCCGGCGCTCGCGTACAGCACGTGCACCGCGCCCCAGGTCCGCTCGGCGGTGGCGATCAGCGCCTCGACGTCGTCGGGCCTGGTGACGTCGCAGAAGACGAAGACGGCCGTGCCGCCCTGCTCCTCGATCTCCCGGACGACCCGCTTGCCCTCGTCCTCGCGGTTGGAGGAGACGACCACCCTGGCCCCCTCCGCGGCGAACCGGATCGCGCCGGCGCGGCCAAGGCCCGAGCTGGCCCCGGTGATGACGGCGACCTTGCCGGCAAGACGTCCCGCTCCGACCCCGCCAGCCATGGCTCGATCACGCACCCTTCACCCACCGGTCGGCGACGTCCAGGGCGCCGTCGATGATCTCGAACCCATCGGCGAGCTGCTTCTCGCTGATGCACAGAGGCGGGTTGGTCATCACGTTCCACCATCGGACGAAGGTGTAGAGGCCGTGCTCCAGCAGGTGGCGCTCGACCGCCTTCATCTCGTCGCTGGAGCCGTTGAACGGCGCCATGGGCTCGAGCGTGGCGCGGTCGCGGATGAGCTCCAGCACCCCGAACAGCCCGATGTTCCGCGCGGCGCCGACGCTGGCGTGCCGCTCGGCCAGCCGGGCGTGGTGGGCCCGCATCACCTCGCTCAGCTTGCGAGCGTGCTCGATCAGGCCGTCCTCCTCGTAGACGCTGATCGTCGCCAGCGCCGCCGCCAGCGCGAGCGGGTGGGCGCCGTAGGTGAGCCCTCCGAAGTACACGTTCTTCTCGAAGTGCTCCGCGATGGCCGGGCGCATCGCGACCGCCCCGAGCGGGACGTAGCTCGAGGTGAGCCCCTTGGCGATCGTCATGACGTCCGGCACGACGCCCCAGTGGTTCACCGCGAACCATTCGCCGGTGCGGCCGAACCCCGTCATGACCTCGTCGGCGATCAGCAGGATGCCGTAGCGGTCGCAGAGGGCGCGCACCCCCTGGAGGTAGCCGTCCGGCGGGATCAGGATGCCGTTGGTCCCGCTGACCGGCTCGAGGATGAACGCCGCGATCGTGCCCGGTCCCTCGAGCTGGATCGTCTCCTCCAGGTAGGCCAGGGCCGTCTGGGCGTCGTCGATCGGACGGAACGGCCCGTGGTAGGGGTCCAGCACGTGGACCACACCGACCAGGCCCGGCTCGTTCGGCCAGCGGCGCGGGTCGCCCGTCAGGCTGATGGACCCGCCGGTGGCGCCGTGATACGAGCGGTACCGCGCCAGGATCTTCTGGCGCCCGGTGACCGCCCGGGCGACCCGGATGGCGTTGTCGTTGGCCTCGGCGCCACCGAGCGTGAAGAAGACCTTGGCGATGTCACCGGGGAGGACCTCCGCCAGCTTCTGCCCGAGGCGGGCGCGGGCCTCGGTGGCCATGAAGGGGCTGACGTAGGGGAGCCGCTCCGCCTGGCGCTTGATCGCCTCCACGACGCGCCGGTCGCCGTGGCCGATGTTGACGCCCATGAGCTGGGAGTTGAAGTCGAGGTAGCGCCTGCCCTCGGGCGTCCAGAAGTAGACACCCTCGGCGCGGTCGACAGGAATGGGGTTCGTGGCCGCCTGCGCCTGCCAATCGAACATCGTGTAACGGCGGGCGAGCGCGACGATCTCGTCGCCGCTCATGGACCCGGCGGCCACCGACCGATCCGTCATCGCCGCTCCTCTCGCCGAATTCGCGTAGTCCCGGCAGCGCCCCAGTCGCGGTTCAACTGTTGACAGTCAACCGCAAGCTAACCTGGCGCCACGGTGGCGTCAACCTCCGCCGCGCCCCGGTGAGGGCAGCGGTCCCTGGCGACCGACAGGCCGTCGCCGGTCCGGTAGGCGACCAGCCGCTGGTCCAGCAGGGTCGCGGCGACGGGACGGTCGGCGCCGACGTCCTGGGCGCGTGCCACCGGAAACCGCATGCGCGCCAGCATCTCCTGCTCGTGTGGGAGCATCGGGACCTCCTTTCTGCTCATCTCCCGATTCCGAGTGCGACGAGTCCGACCACCGTGGACAGAACGCCCGTCCATTGGCGGATGGAGGGCCGCTCGTGGAACAGGGCGAACCCGCCGGCGATCAGCACCAGCGGGAAGGTGGCCGAGACGGCGGCGGCGACCGAGACCAGCCCCTGCTCGCTCGCGCGGGCGAACAGCGAGACGGCCAGCGCGTCCGCCAAGCCGGAGAGGACCGGGATGGCCGCCGAGGTCCCCCGAGGCGCGGCCAGCTTCGCGCCGCGGAGCCGCAGGACCAGGATCGCCGCCGCGATCAGGGTGAACTCCACGACGCGGGACCCGAAGACCGGCAGGTACCAGCCGGTCTCCTGGGCGTACAGGCCGATCACGAAGGTCGCGACGCCCCAGCCGACCATGGCCACCAGCGCCAGGGGAATGCCACCCCACGACCCGGCGGCCCGCTGCCTGGCCTCGCCACGCGTCGACGCCAGCACCACCCCGAGGACCGTCAGGACGACCCCGGCCGAGGCCATGGCCGAGGGCCGCTCGCCGTGGAGCAGCACCGACAGGATCACCGCCACCGCTGCATACGACGCGAACACGGGGCTGACGACCGCGATCGGGCCCAGCTGGAGGGCGCGGTACAGGGCGACGTACGACACGGTTCCCAGCAGGCCGCTGCCGACGATCGCCAACCGGGCCACGCCGCTGGCCTCCAGCGCCCCTTGGCCCGGGAGCGGCGTCAGCAGCAGGGCGGCCATCGCCAGCACGTCGACCACCTGGATCACCAGCAGCGTGGCCGCGACCCCGATCCGGCGCGTGCTGATGGCGCCAAGGAGGTCCGCGAAGCCGAACCCGATCGCCGACCCGAGACCGAAGAACATGCCGCGGATCATGCCCCAGGCTCGCGCAGATTGTCGACAGTTGACGAACACCTCGCGGCGGGTGCATACATCGCTCGAGGAGGCTCCCGTGGATCTCAGCCTGTACACCGATATGCGCCCGGCGCCCGGGGCCGACCTGCGGCGCCACTACCAGGAGGTCCTCGAGGAGGTCCGGCTGGCGGAGCGCCTCGGTTTCCACGGTGTCTGGACCACCGAGCAGCACGGCGTGGACGACGGCTATCTTCCGGCGCAGCTGCCGGCGCTGGCCGCGTTTGCCATGCGGACCAGCCGCCTTCGCCTGGGAACCGGCGTGATCCTGCTGCCGCTCGCGCAGCCCCGTCGCGTCGTGGAGGAGGCCTGCGTGGTGGACGTGCTCTCCGGCGGGCGCCTCACGCTGGGCGTGGGCGCCGGCAACTACGCCCACGAGTTCCGGGCCTTCGGTGTCCCGCGCGAGCGGCGGGGACGGATCCTCGAGGAGTCCATCCGCTTCGTGAGGCCCGGGCTGGGCGGCCAGCCCCTCCCGGACGGCCTGCCGGTGAACGTCCAGCCCGTGCAGCGACCGATCCCGCTGGTGGTGGGCGGGCTCGCCGAGCCGGCGGTGGACCGCGCGGCGCGGCTGGCGGAGGGGCACTTCGCCTACGCGTTCATGGACCCCGCCGAGGAGCTGACCCGCCTGTGGAGCCAGCGGCTGGGGCCGGCGCTGGAGCGGCATGGCCGAGCACCGTCCGGGTTCCGCGTGGTCGCCGCCGTGGTGCTGTGGGTGTCGGACGACTTCGAGCCCGAGTGGCGCCAGACGGTCGGGCCGGCGTTCCTCTACCAGCAGCGACGCTACCGCGACTGGGACGCCGGCCTCGAGCGCGCGGAGGGCTACCTGGACCGGGACGGCGCCGACCTCGCCGCGCTGATCCCCAGGATGCTGGTCGGCCCGCCCACCGAGATCGTGGAGCGGCTGGCGGCCCTGCGCGCCGCCTACCCGCTCGACGAGCTGGTGTTCTGGTACCGGCTCCCGGGCGTTTCCCACGAGCTGGCCCGCGAGCACCTGGAACGCGTCGCCGAGCGGGTGCTGCCGGCGGTCAGCGAGGCGACCGGAACGCCCTGAAGTACGATGATCCGCCGACAGAAGGAGCAGCATGGAGTTCCAGGGCGCCTCGGTCCTGATCACCGGCGGGACCCGCGGTATCGGGCTGGCGACCGCACGCCGGTTCCTCGAGCTGGGGGCGCGTGTGACGATCGGCGGGCTGCGCCGCGAGAGCGTCCAGCGAGCCGCCGGCGAGCTGGACGCCGGCGACCGGCTGGCCCAGGTGGTGGCCGACGTCTCCCACGCGGAGGGCTGCCGGGCGACCGTGGCGGCGGCCACGGAGGCGTTCGGCGGTGTCGACCTGCTGTTCGCCAATGCCGGCAACTACGACAGCGTGCCGCTGGAGGAGGTCACCGAGGAGCTCTGGGACCGGACGCTGGCGACCCACCTCAAGGGGCTGTTCTTTTGCGTGCAGGCGGCGCTGCCGGCGCTGCGGTCCTCGCGCGGAGCCGTGGTGGCGATGGCCTCCGACGCAGGGGTGGCAGGGCTCCGCGGCGGCTGGGCGGCCTACTGCGCGGCCAAGGGCGGGGTCGTGAACCTGGTCAGGCAGCTCGCCCTCGACCTGGCGCCCGAGATCCGCGTCAACTGCATCGCCGCGGGCCCCGTGGCCACCGAGCACCTGTTCCACGACCTGGCCGACGGCAGCTACGGCGGCATCGGCGGCGTCGACGACCCTGCCAAGGCGCTGGCCGGGACGCTGCCGCTCCGCCAGCTCATCACGCCGGACGAGGTCGCCGACGCGGTGGTGTTCCTGGCGGCGAGCCGCTCGATGACCGGCGCCGCGCTGAGCCTGGACGCCGGCACCACGGCCGGTCTTCCCTGATCGTCAGTCCTCCGGCTCGCGGTCCCAAGGTCGCAGCGACAGCAGGTCGACCACCTCGACCTGGGTGCCCTCCGCGGCCAGCTCGTCGGCGGCCTCGAGGGCGCGGGGGACCATCGCTCCCCAGGTCACCACGGTCGCGTCGCTCCCCGAGCGCTTCACGTCGGCGGTCCCCAGCCGGTACTCCTTCGGCACCTCCGGGACCTCGTCCTGCCGCTCGTACAGCGACAGCGACTCGATCACCAGCACCGGGCTCTCGTCGGCGATGGCCGCGCGGAGCACCGTGCGCACGTCGGCCGGGGTGCCGGCCGTCACGACCTTGATCCCCGGCACGTGGACGAACCAGGCCTCCAGCGACTGGGAGTGCTGCGCGGCCGCCGAGAGCCACCCGCCGGTCCCCGTCCGGATCACCAGCGGCGCGCCCGCCTTGCCGCCCGACATGTAGCGCACCTTGGCGGCCTGGTTGACGACCTGGTCCATCGCGCAGGCGATGAAATCCATGTGCATGATCTCGGCCACCGGGCGCATCCCGGCCAGGGCGGCGCCCACGGAGTAGCCCACGATGGCCGCCTCGGAGATGGGCGTGTCCCTGACGCGTTCCGGCCCGAACCGCTCGAGCAGGGCGTGGGTCGCGCCGTAGGCGCCGCCGTGCGCGACGTCCTCCCCCAGCACGAACACCCGCTGGTCGGCGTCCATCGCCTCGCCGAGCGCCAGGGCGATCGCGCGCGCGTACGAGAGCCTGGTCACGACCATCCCGCTTCCACGGCGCCGGCGTAGACGTCCTCGAGGGCCTGCTCCGGCGACGGCAGCGGGGCCGCCTCGGCCGCGGCGACCGCGTCGTCGATCACCCTGGTCGTGTCCTGCCAGATCGCCGCGCGCGCGGCGTCGTCCAGCGAGCCGGCGGCACGGAGCCGCTCCTCCACGATCCGCAGCGGGTCGCGCCGCTTCCACTGCTCGACCTCGGCGGCGCTGCGGTAGGGCTGCGGGTCGCCTTCGTAGTGGCCGCGCCACCGGTAGGTCACGCACTCGACGAAGGTCGGGCCGCCCCCGCTCCGGGCCCGGGCGACCGCCTCGGTCGCCGCGTCGTACACCGCCTCGACGTCGTTGCCGTCCACAGTCACGCCCGGCATCGAGTACGCGGCCGCGCGCTCGGACACGCGCTCGATCTTCTGGTGGACCGACTGGGCCATGAAATCCGCGTAGCCGTTGTTCTCGCAGACGAAGACCGCCGGCACCTCCCAGACCGACGCCATGTTCAGCGCCTCGTGGAAGACGCCGATGTCGGTGGCGCCGTCGCCCAGGAATGCCACCGCCACCTGGTCGGTCCCCCGCATCCGGCTGGCCAGCGCCGCGCCCGCCGCGATCGGGATCCCGGCTCCGACGATGCCGTTCGCGCCGAGAATGCCCAGGTCGAGGTCGGTCACGTGCATCGAGCCACCCTTGCCGCGGCAGTAGCCGGACTCCTTGCCATAGAGCTCGGCGAAGAAGCGGGCCGGATCGCCACCTTTCGCCAGGACGTGCCCGTGCCCGCGATGGGTCGAGGTGAGGTAGTCGTCGGAGCGCAGGGCGCTGCACACCCCGACGGCGGTCGCCTCCTCGCCGATGTACGAATGGATGAATCCGGGCATCCTGCCTTCGCCGAACAGCCGGACGAGCCGTTCCTCGGCCTGCCGGACCAGCACCATGGTCCGGTACATGCGCAGCAGGTCCTCGGGGCTCGCAGGCATCTGGTACCTCCGTCAAACCGCAGACTGTCGACTGCCGACCAAATCATAACCGCCCCCGTCACCTGCCTTGACACCCCTCAGCGCCGCTGCCAGGATCGTGCGATGACCGAGCCGGTCGCGGACCCACAGGAACACGCCGCGGCGTTCGCGGACGCGGTCGCCAAGGAGGCCGACCGGCTTCTCCGCGAAGCCGAGGGTCGTGGTCTCACCCTTCGACTCACCGGATCGCTCGGCGTCAGTCTGCACAGCGAGGGGTCCAGGGACCTGCTCGCGCTGCTCGGTCGCCGCCACTACCGGGACATCGACCTGATGGGGGCCTGGAAGCAGCAGCGAGCCGTCTCCCACCTGTTCGAGGAACGGGGCTATCTTCCCGATCCCGACATCAAGCAGGCGCAGGAGTTCGGCAGCAAGCGCCTCATCTACCAGCACCCCGAGACGGCGATCAAAGTCGACGTCTTCATGGACGACCTGGTCATGGCCCATACCGTGCCGTTCGGGGCGCGGCTGGAGCTGGACTCGCCCACCATCTCGGTGACCGACATGCTCCTGTCGAAGCTGCAGATCCACGAGATCACCGAGAACGATCTGATCGACATGGTGGTCCTGCTGGCCGACCACGACCTCGGTCCCGGGAACCGCGAGGCGATCGACCACGCCTACGTCGCCGGCCTGCTCGGCAAGGACTGGGGCTTCTGGTGGACGACCATGACGAACCTGGAGAAGCTCGACGCCGCGCTCGACCGGTACGAGGCGCTGCCGGAGGAGACGGCGGGCGTGGTCCACGGGCGGATCGCGACCTTGCGAAAGCGGATCGACGACGCGCCCAAGAGTGGCCGCTGGAAGCTCCGGGCGCGGGTCGGGACCCGGGTCCGCTGGTACGAAGAGGTCCAAGAGGTCCACCGTTGAGCGCGGGGAACGGCCGCTCGGTTCAGGCGGCCGTGCTGGACGCGCCCCGCCAGCCGGCACGGGTCGAGCGACTGGTGCTGGACGCCCCGGCGGCCGGCGAAGTCCTGGTCCGGCTCGAGGCGAGCGGCGTCTGCCACTCGGACCTCCACCAGGCCAGCGGGGACTGGGGCGAGGCCGGGCCAATGGTCCTCGGGCACGAAGGCTGCGGCGTGGTCGAGGAGACGGGGCACGGCGTCGATCCGGCGCTGCGCGGCCGCCGGGTCGTCCTCAACTGGTCCGCACCCTGCTTGGCCTGCGCCTCGTGTCAGTCTGGCCGCCAGTGGGAGTGCACCGGGACGGCCGCGCTCTCCAACCTGCTCCCCGACGGCACCTCACGGCTCCACCGCGAGGACGGCACCGAGGTGCTCCCGTTCCTCGGCCTGGGGACCTTCGCCGAGGCGGCGGTGGTTCCCGCGGTCGCGGCCGTGCCCATCGACGGGGACGTCGATCCGGCGGCCGCTGCCCTGATCGGCTGCTGTGTCTCGACCGGCGTCGGCGCGGTGCTGAAGACCGCGAAGGTGCCTGCCGGAGCCTCGATGGTCGTCTACGGCCTCGGCGGGGTCGGGCTCTCCATCGTCATGGGCGCGGTGCTCGCCGGAGCCACCACCATCGTCGCGGTCGACCGGTCCCGGGAGAAGCTCGACCGGGCCGCGCGGGTTGGAGCGACCGCCGGCATCGTGGCCGCCGAGGACGACGACGAGACGGCGGCGTCCGTCCGGGAGGCCACCGGCGGGGGCGCCGACTTCGCCTTCGAGGCCATCGGCCTGCGCTCCACCATCGAGTTGGCGCTCCGGTCGGTCCGGGCGGGTGGGACCGCGGTGCTCGTGGGGATGACGCCGCTCGGCGTCCGGGCCTCGTTCGACACCTTCGACGTCGTCGACCGGAGCCTGCGGATCCTCGGCTCGAACTACGGGTTCGCCGTGGGCGCGCTCGACTTTCCGCGCTACGCCGGCCTGCACGCCGCCGGACGGCTGCCGATCGAGCGGCTCATCGAGCGCACGATCCGGCTCGACGAGGTCGAGGACGCCTTCGAGGCCCTGCGCCGCGGTGAGGGGGCGCGTCGCGTGGTCCGCTACGGAGCAGCCTGGTGACGAGCCCGGTGCTGGCCGACTACGTCGTCCTGACCATTCCCCTCACCCCGGAGTCGCGAGGGATGCTCGGGCGGGAGGCGCTGGCGGCGATGCGGCCCACGGCGCGGCTCGTCAACCTCGCGCGCGGCGCGGTCCTGGACCAGCAGGCGCTGGTCGAGGCACTGGCCAGCGGACGGCTGGCGTGGGCCGCGGGTGAAGCTCTTCCTGGAGAACCTCGATCGCTGGTCTCGGGGCGCACCGCTCCGCAACGTCGTCGACAAGCACCTCGGATTCGTCCCGAGCTGACCCGCCGGGAGGCGCGGTCGGCTGCAACCTCAGCGCTATCTCGTGGGGAAGGCGACAAAAGTTCCCGATCGGGTAACCCGTGCCATACCATGGTGCCTCGGTTTGCTCTTGGCGAACCGCGTGTCCGCAACGCTCGCCGGGAAGAGGGGAGCCGCATGATGGGTTGCCGCGCCGATGGGCACGCCTTCGACCGTCCCACAGCAGAGCGCACCGGGCGCCGGCTTCGCCGCTTGGCCTACGCGATTGCCGTCTTGGCGGGGGCGCTGGTGGTGTCCGGGGGCACCGGCGCCGCGGCGCATGATGCGGCCGCGGCGGCAGCCACACCCGACTTCGGGCCGAGCGTGAAGGTCTTCGATCCGAGCATGTCGACGAGCCAGATCAAGGCGACCGTCGACGCTGTTGCCGCGCAACAGGTCTCGAACCAGTTCGGAACGCAGCGCGATGCATTGCTCTTCATGCCGGGCACGTACGGATCTGCTGCCGATCCCCTCAACTTCCAGGTTGGCTACTACACCGAGGTGGCCGGCCTCGGCAGCTCGCCGAACGATGTCGTCGTGAACGGCACGATCGATTCGTACAACCAGTGCTCTGGGCCCGATAACTGCACCGCGCTCGTGAACTTCTGGCGCTCCGTGTCGAACCTGACCATCGACGTCGCGGGTAAGTCGGGCTGCCAGGTCGGGGAGTTTTGGGCGACCTCGCAGGCGGCACCGCTGCGGCGTGTCCGTGTCAACGGCAACACCACCCTGATGGACTACTGCTCGGGCCCGTCATTCGCGAGCGGAGGCTTCATCGCCGACTCGCAATTCTCGAACGGCACGGTGATCAACGGCTCTCAGCAGCAGTACCTGGTCAGGAACAGCGATCTGGACGGATGGACCAACGGCGTCTGGAACCAGGTCTTTGCCGGTGTGCTGGGCGCGCCCGCCCAATCCTTCCCCAGCCCGCCCTACACGACGCTCGCCACGAACCCGGAGTCGCGCGAGAAGCCGTTCCTCTTCGTGGACTCACACGACCACTTCAATGTCTACGTCCCCGACGTGCGGTTCAACGCGACGGGCACCACGTGGCAGAACGGCCAGACGCCGGGCCACTCGATCTCGATCGATGACTTCTTCATCGCGAAGCCGT
>Ga0137366_10004781_pt1 | contig 10642 bp, 9 predicted proteins | sample SagtaG_8_FD_104938 | JGI IMG/M metagenome (GOLD analysis project Ga0137366, IMG submission 104938) | Vadose zone soil microbial communities from Sagehorn Ranch, Mendocino, California, USA - Sage1_L_60_16 metaG | ecosystem: Environmental > Terrestrial > Soil > Vadose zone | place: USA: California... | reverse complement strand
TCTCTATTCCGAGCCTTGCGAGTGGATAAGCTGACCTATGCGGCGCTGGAGGCGACGCTCCTTGCTTATATCAAGAAAGAGTTTGCGGCAGTGCCTGCAATAAGAATGATGCAGATTTCGAAAAAAGAAATCTCAAAGCGGGCTGCAGCAGTGACTTCGGCCTTGTCGAACAGGAGTGTCCGACCCACGCATGCAACTGTCGGGCTCCTCGACGGCGACTCCCTCATCGGCGGTGGCTCCGCTCCGTCAGCCGTTCTGCCCACAACTCTGATCGCACTCACGTGCTATAGTCTCACCGCCAGCGAGCTCACGGCTCGTTTGCGCGCCTCAGATCCGCCAGTGATTGCGCGCGTTGAAGAGGGACGCGTTTTGCTCGACTTGCGCACCGTCTTTCCAGCCCAGGACGAGATACTGGAAAAGGTCTTGAATCAGATACTTGCCTGAATTACGACGTTGTAGAAACTAGCTAAAAACGTTTTTTCTGTGCATCTCACTTGTGGAGGACGAACCGCACCATGATGAATCTTGCCCTGGCCTTGCTGGCTGCTCCGGCAACATCCCAGATCACCGGAATCGACTGGTTCGTAATCGCGATCTACTTCTCCATTCTGCTGGGCGTGGCGTGGTGGGTGGTCAAGAAGGGCAAAGACTCGGCAGCCGACTACTTTCTTGCCGGACGCAATCTGGGATGGTGGGTCATCGGCGCCTCAATTTTTGCTTCGAACATCGGATCGGAGCACGTCGTCGGACTGGCTGGCGCCGGGGCGACGAGCGGCGTTGCGCTGGCCCACTATGAATTGCACGCATGGTGCCTTCTGGTGCTGGCTTGGGTTTTCGTGCCCTTCTACATGCGCTCAATGGTCTTCACTATGCCCGAGTTTCTTGAGCGCCGCTTCAGCCCGGCGTCGCGATACGTGCTCTCGATCGTTTCGATCATTACCTTTATCGTCTCGAAAATTGCAGTGGGAATTTTTGCCGGGGGCGTGGTTTTCGGCACCCTGCTTCCTGAACTGCACATCACCGTCGGCGGCCACACCATTGACAGTTTCTGGATCGGGTCTGTGCTTGTCATCGTGCTTACAGGCCTTTATACCGCTCTAGGCGGCATGCGCGCCGTCGCCTACAACGACGCGGTCCAAACTTTCGTCCTGATCCTCGGCTCCTTCTCTCTCACAGCGTACGGGCTGGTGAAGCTCGGCGGATGGCATGAACTGCGCTACTGGTGTGGCTCCGACCTGTTCAACCTTTGGAAGCCGATCATTCCGGCAGGTGTGCAAGGAAGTTGGGCGCCAGTTCTCCAAACGGATTCCGCCGGTAATGTCGTAAAAGAGGCTTGGTACTTCAATGGCAACTTTCCATGGCCGGGCATGTTGATCTGCGCTCCGATCATTGGCCTCTGGTACTGGTGCACCGACCAGTACATCGTCCAGCGGGCCCTGGGCGCTCCGAATGAAGCCGTTGCCCGTCGCGGCTCGATCTTCGCTTCGTTCCTTAAGTTGTTCCCCGTATATCTCTTCATCATCCCGGGATTGATTTGCTACGCGCTGGCCAAGAGCGGCAAGGTGCCTGCCCTCGGCGCGATGATCGGTCCCGACGGCAAGGCGATCTCGTCGGTCGCGCAAGGCGCTTTTCCAATGATGGTGCAATATCTTTTGCCGCCGGGGCTGCGTGGTCTGGTTGTTGCCGGATTACTTTCCGCGTTGATGGGATCGCTTGCCGGCGTGTTTAACGCGTGCTCGACGCTGTTCACCGTGGACCTTTACGAGAAGTGGCGGCCGAGCGCGTCGCAGCACCAGATCGTGCGCATGGGGCGGATTGCCACGACGGCCATGGTGGTAGTCGCGCTGATGTGGATTCCAGTCATCAAGGGCGCAACCGGCCTTTACACATACCTGCAGCAGGTGCAGGGGTATCTCGCGCCGCCGAGTTTCGTGGTCTTCTTCTTCGGAGTGTTTTTCAAGCGAATGAACGCGCAGGGTGCGCTCTGGGCCATGATCGTGGGGTTTGCTCTGGGAGTTTTCCGCATGCTGGTGGATACGCCAGTATCGCTCAGCCTCAGCGGGCTGCAGAACGGCTATCCCCACGGATCCTTCCTGTGGATTATCAACAGCATCAACTTTCAATACTTCAGCGTGCTGATCACAATCGTGTCCGCGATCGTGATGGTGGTCGTGAGTCATCTGACTCAGGAACCCGACTACCAGCGGATTAGCAGCTTGACCTTTGAAACCACTACGGGACAAGATCGCATCAACACGCGAGCAAGCTGGGGATGGCGCGAAGTAGCGGGATCGGGGCTGGTGCTAGTGTGCATCATGGGCGCGTATTTGTACTTTAGAGGGTAGAATGTATGGTAGGATTAAGGTAGCATGAAAGAGAAGACATCTGTCACACTATCGAAGGACGTGCTCAGTGCAATAGACCGCCTCGCCGGCTCCAGACACTCGCGCTCCTCCGTCATTGAGTGGGCTCTGCGAAAATATTTGGAAGAGCGTAAGCGAGCGCAGATCCACGCCCGTGACCTAGAAATTCTGAATCGTGAAGCGGATCGTCTCAATGCCGAGAATGAGGATTGGCTGCAATACCAAGCTGATCCCTGGCGAGATGAAGGCGAATGAGACGGGGCGACCTGTATCGGGTTTATAAGCCGGCAGGAGATCCCAAGCAGTTCCGAGTGGTTGTTGTAGTTAGCCGGCACACTCTTATCCAGTCAAGATTCTCCACGGTAATTTGCGCACCTGTTTACAGCCGAGGCGAAGGATTGGCCACGCAGGTCCCCGTCGGCGTGGATGAAGGTCTAAAGCACGCCAGTTGGATTATGTGTGACGCACTCGCGAGTGTACGGAAAGCCGATCTGACGCATTTCGTTGCGTCACTCTCGTCCGCCAAACTAAGCCTTCTCAACCATGCTTTGGCCTCTGCCCTCGACCTCAAGTAAGGAGCGGTAGTATTTAGATGGCCACGCTCTTCACCATCGGCCATTCCACCCGCACATTTAATGAACTGATCGAAGCCCTGCAAGCACACTCGATCCAAAGCCTGGTGGATATTCGTTCCTTCCCGATGTCGCGCCGCCTGCCGCATTTCAACCGTGAATCGCTGGACAACACGCTGCCGGCCACGGGAATTCAGTACATCTGGATGAAAGAGCTTGGCGGGCGGCGCAAGAAATCTCTTGAAGATTCTCCCAACGTTGCATTGCGGAATGACAGCTTTCGCAACTACGCCGACTACATGCTCACGCCAGAATTCAGGCGCGCAATCAGCGAACTCATCAACCTCGCTGAGCAAGCGGGCACTGCCTACATGTGCGCCGAGCGCGTGTACTTCCACTGCCATCGCATGCTGGTTTCTGACTGGCTGGTCGGGCACGGGCATGAAGTGCTTCACATTGACGACGCCAAACCGCCGAGGCCCCACGCCCTGATGCAGGAGGCCAGGCTCGTTAATGGACAACTGATCTATCGTGGCGATCGGCTGCTATGAGACTTGCTGTCGAAGTCAGACACTTCGCAAGCTGCCACGGATGCATGCGAATTTCCATGATCCAATTTCCATGATCCGTGTCTAACGCTTGATCCGCGTGGATCCGCGCAAATCTGTGGCGAACAATTTGCTCTAGCCGGCGTGCTAACGTACTCCCATGATTGTCGGCACCGGAATTGACATAGCCGAAGTTCCACGTATCGCGGAATCCATCGTGCGATTCGGCGACCGGTTCCTTCGCCGCATTTTTACGGAAGAAGAGATCCGATATTGCGAGTCGAAGGCCAACCGCATTGAACGATATGCCGCGCGCTTCGCGGCAAAAGAAGCGGCGATGAAGGCTCTCGGAACCGGTTGGAGCCGCGGAATTCGCTGGCGCGATATCGAAGTCTTTCGTCAGCCAGGAAGTCGGCCGACCATCAGGTTTCATGGCAAGGCCGCGGAATTCTTCGCACGCCTAGGCGCGAATAACGTGGCTCTGTCGCTCTCTCACACTAATAAGCAAGCGATTGCGAGCGTGATACTGGAAAGCTAGAGCCGTTCTGTTAGACTGACGCCTTTCATGGCCGCTTCAAATCAGGTCCTCCCGCAGGTCGCGGCGCAACGCGCCGAAGTGTTGCGCGAAAAAACGCTCCTAGCCGGTGTCGCGTTAAGCAGCTTCTCTGCGCTGCTGCTTGAACTTGCGCTCACGCGCTTGTTCTCTGTGGTCCTCTTCTATCATTTCGCGTTTCTCGCGATTTCAATCGCCTTGCTGGGGCTGGGAGCGGGTGGCGTGTTTGCGCATCTTTGGAAGCAGCGGCTCAATGCGTTGGAGACTCGCCGCATCGCAATGATGTCGAGTGCCGTGACGGCGATCCTCATTCCTTTTGTCCTCGAAATTGTTCTGCACGTTCCAGTGTCGCTCCGCCTTAGCGCTGGCAATTTCTTGCGTTTGAGCATCGTTTATTTGTGTTCAGCCGTGCCCTTCTTCCTGATTGGGCTTCAGTTCTCGGCGATTTTTGCGCGCGAATCGTCGCGCATCACTCGAATTTATGGCGCTGACCTTATTGGTGGCGCCGTCGCCTGTCTTGCCGTGGTGCCTCTGCTGAACTGGATCGGCGGGCCGAATGCAATCCTGTTCGCGGCATTCACTTCGGCAATCGCGGCAATTGTGTGGAGTTCCGACGCACGCTCCAGGCGAGCACTTGCGGCCCTGGCAGCTGTTCTCCTTTGCCTCATCGCATTCAATTTCTCAGGTCGATTCGCTGACATTGTTTGGGCCAAGGGCGTTCGCCGCAAGAACGTAGAATTTGCCCGTTGGAACGCGATTTCGCGAGTGGAAGTGGATCGCGACGACGGTGGCGGACGCGTAATCGTGATTGACGCTGACGCCAACACCTACATCATGAGCGCCGACGTCGCGCGCTGGCAGGGATCGGGCTGGCAGAACAATTTGATGTCGGCGCCTCCCGCCGTTGTGAATGCGTTGCGGCCGCATGGAGACTACGCAATCATTGGCCCAGGCGGCGGCGTTGACGTTCTGCGTGCAGTTGCTAACGGCAGCCACAGCGTTACTGGGGTTGAAATCAATCCCATCATCGCGAACACGATCATGCGCGACCGCTATGCGGATTATGCGTACCACCTTTATGAACGCCCCGACATGCACTTGCACGTGGCCGACGGACGATCGTTCATTCGCAATGCCCGCGACAGCTTCGACGTTGTCCAAATGACGCTGGTCGATACTTGGGCCTCGACAGCCGCCGGCGCATTCGCACTCAGCGAAAACAGTCTTTACACCACACAGGCCTTCCGTGAATACTTCGACCACCTGAAGCCGGACGGCATCATCGCGGTGACCCGTTGGGAATTCCGTGAACCACGTGAAGCCTTACGCGTAGTTTCAGTAGCGACCGAGGCCCTACACCAGCTCGGAATCAGGGACGTATCGTCGCATTTCATCGTCGTGTCGGATGGCGAACTCGACGAGGACGGAATTCCAGTTGCAGTCCTTGCCAAGAAGAGTCCGTTTACGGCTGAAGAAGAAGCAGCAGTAAGGCAGCACTTGCACGACTACGAAGATCTCAGGCTGCTCTATTCTCCTTCGGAAGCCAAAGCCAATGCTTTCTCGCGACTAATCCAGAGCAACGATCCGGAAGTCTTCACGCGAACCTACGACTACAATGTCACGCCGGTCACCGACAACGCACCGTTTTTCTTTTTCACGCTCAAGCCAGCACGACTGCTGCACTTGAACTCGAACAGTTCCGCCATGGATTGGAAGGTGAACCTTGGTGTGGCCGTCCTTGGAATGCTGCTGATCATCTCGGTCCTGGCGGTGCTCGCTTTTCTCGTTCTTCCACTCTTACTGCGAGACCGAGCGAAGCCGCACCAGGCTGGAGCTTTGACGTACTTCATCGCTGTGGGACTCGGCTACATTCTGGTTGAGATCTCGCTGATTCAGAGATTCGTGCTCTTCCTGGGACATCCGACGTATGCGCTCACGGTGGTCGTTTTCTTGATGTTGCTCTCCAGCGGCATGGGCAGCCTGGCTTCTAGAACCTGGATTGTAGACTATCGTCGGATATGGCGTCCGCTGTGCGTGATCGTTCTCGCGATTCTGATCTATACCGGCACGCTCCCGCTTCTCCTAGATCGCTTAGTGGGAGCGCCTTTCTTTGCGAAGTTGATCATCAGTGCGGTCGTGCTGATTCCCCTCGGATTTGTTATGGGAATGCCGTTTCCCACCGGACTTAGAGGTTTCGCTAGCAACACCCGCCCCCACGAAAACTCCATCGAGTGGGCGTGGGCGATGAATGCGGCTTCGAGCGTGCTTGGGTCCGTACTCGCGATTGTGATTGCCATCCAGTTTGGGTTGAACGTGACTCTGGCTTGCGGCGCGGCCGCATATTTCCTCGCTCTACTGTTGCAAGGCAAGCTTCAGCCTGCTTTGTCTGCGCGGTAGTTGGGTTTCATTCTGCTATCATTCAAAAAAACCTGACCGGATCGCCGATGAACCAATTTCCCGATTCAGTCGCCCTGCTTGGGAGGATCGTTGCCTAGCCAGAAGCAGTTGAAATGGTCTCAACTGAAGGTCGGCATCACGGTCATTGTGGCCGGCATCATCATCACGGTGCTGGGAGTGCTGATGACCGGCACCGGCGGCCCGTTCACCCGGACAGTCCTTTTGAAGTCTTATGTTTTCGACGCGCAGGGCCTTCGCTTAGGCGCGCCCGTTCGGCTGAGCGGTGTTGACGTCGGTAACGTCAAGGCCATTCGCGTGGTTCCCAATCGTCCGCTCTCGCCGGTTGAAATAGTCATGAAGGTCAACCGAAACTACGACTTCAACCTGCGCAAAGATTCGAAAATCATGCTCTCGACCGCCGGCGTGCTCGGCGAAACTTATATCAACATTGACAGCTCAAGCGCAAAAGGCGCTCCTGTAGAAAATGGAGATGTGCTGATTAGCGGGGAGGTCCCCGGCTACGAAGATGTAATGCGAGCCGCCAACAGCAGTCTGCAAAACATGGACGTCCTGCTGAAGCGGATGGACCGTATTATTGCGTTCGTTGAGAGCGGGCAGGGTTCTGTGGGCAAGTTAATTTATGATCCCGCCCTTTACAACCGCGTGAATTCCACAGTCAGCGAATTTCAGAATCTGGTCAGCGAAATCTCTGAGGGAAAAGGCAGTATCGGCAAGTTGATCGCGGACGACGAGCTTTACAACAAGGCGAACGCCTCCATCGACAAGATCAACAAGATGATTGATGACGTGAACGCGGGCAACGGCACGGTTGGTAAGCTGCTGAAGGATTCTTCGCTCTACGACAACGCAAACCGGACCGTAGCCAACGTCAAGCAGCTTAGCGACGACATCAATGCCGGTAAAGGTGCCTTGGGAAAGATGGCCCGCGACCAGGAATTTGCTAACAAGCTGCAGAATACTTTGAACCGGCTTTCAAATCTGACGGACAAGTTGGACGAAGGCAACGGTAGCGCCGCTATGTTCTTGCGAGATCCTGCGGTCTATAACAATACCAACAAGCTGCTGACAGATACGCAGGAACTGATCAAGGCAATCCGTCAGAACCCGAAGAAGTATCTAACGATCCACCTCAAGCTTTTCTAAAAAACCAAATTTAACGATGTCATACCGAACCGGCACACCAGAGGCGGGCAGGAGAGGGACCCTACGCTGGAATCGACACGAGCGGACCCAGGAACATCAGAATTGATGAGGCTCAATGTACCCTGTCAGCCTGCATCTTTGGCTCAAGCCTAAGGTACCTCTCTCGCCCGCTCGTCAGCGTGCGACTTCGGGATGACACTGTAAACAGGGTTGAGTGTCCGTCCAACTTCATCGCTTCAACAAATCCACCGGCTCCCGCACATCATGCACACGAAAATGCTTCGCCAGCGCTGGATATTTCTTTTGCACTTCCTCGAACATCGCATAGGCAACATTGCGATAGGAGAAATGGCCAGCCGGGCCAGTGCGCAACTCGGATATATAAGCCGCTTCAGCGAAATCCATCTTGAACAGGGTGCGTTTGCGGAAGCCAAGCGGAATGGCGTATTGCGAGTTCTCCTTCGCCTCCTGTGCTGAGCCTCTCGCGAGAATTGCAACCGCGGACGCTGCGCCGTCCATAGCCTTCTTATAGGCATCGAGCGCGTCCGCAGGCCCGAGTTCATCAGGCATCTCGTACCCGTGCTGCGTAGTAAATCCTTGCTCAATCTGGACACACCGGCGATGGCGGTGCATGTCGCGGAAGCCACCGATGTCCATCAGTATGTCGAAACGAAACTGCTGCCCCGCGCAGAAGTTGCGCAGCATTTCATCGTGGCGTCCGCGATGGCGAAGGCCTGCGTCAATAATCTCCCGACGCCGAGCTTCGCCAATGTCTTCGATTTTGCGGCGAATCTGACGGTACGAATAGGAAGAATGCTCATAGAGCAGCGTAGTCGCCAGCTCGAGTTCCAACGGCTCCTCGTCGAGCAGATCAACGGCTGGAGCAGGCTCTATAGGAGCGCTCCCCAACACTTCACCTGCGATCTGTTGTAGCTCACGCCGGGTTTCCAGCTCGTACGGATTTGGATCGGCGTATTTGACCAGCGTCGGCGCAACCCGAACTTCTTTCAGCAGTTCGGCTTCAGCACGCGCGCCAAGCTCAGCCGAGACTTCGCGAATCTTGCCTACCAGGTTCCGCAGCGAATCGTGGTTAACGTTGTAGGCGGCCGAAGTCGCGGCCCGCTTTAGCATTTCTCCCAGTTGCCGCACTTCCTTGTGAGTGTGCGAAAGCAGGTGTGAGACTTGTGATTCCAGCGTGCGTGCGTTCACGATCTCGCCCAGCGAAGTGTTGGCCGCAAGTGGCAGCAGGTATCGGGATATATCAAATGCGCGCGCCTTGAGCGTGCGCTCGTATGCCTCCTCTTTCATTTCCGGCGGCTTGGGCGTGATCTCGGCGAGATAGCGGAACACCTTTTCCGAAACCGATTCATACGCCGCGAACAGATCCGTAATCGTTTGGCGATAAAGGTCTCGCGCGTGCTCGTCGTTGCCAAAATCTGGGGTATAGTAGCCGCTCTTTCTGAAATCCTGATACCGCGTCGAGCGCTCTTGCCCATCCCAACGCTGTTCGTCAGCAACCACAATCGCGGCCAGGATCGAAAGCCGCTCTATGGCCAGCGCAATGTGGGCGAGATCGGCAATCGAGCGATGCCCATATTGGAAATAAAACGTGTTTAAGAATTTCTCCGCCTTTTGGGCGCTGATTTCCCTAAGCGACTCCTTCATGGAAAGCGCTGAGCGCGAATACTTCGCCATGGCATAAGCCTGGATTTCGGGCTCGGCGCCGAAAATTGCAAAGACCTCGGTTGGAGAACTCTCGGGCGGAGCGCTGCCATTTGCCGGCACAGACGCGGATACGGTCTCAGTCATCGCTGACCTCAATGGGAGTGGTGAAAGTCAATATTAGAGCACTGGAGGAGTTTCGCGGTGGCAAAGCTGACCTGGCACGGGCGAGGACGTCCGCGGCTCCAAATTCAAGACCCTGGGGGAACGGGCGTTTCCGCCCGTGCATGAATGCCTACTCTCACAGCGTATGCAAGTACGCCAGCAGATCGTCGATCTGCTGCGGCGTCAGCTCCTGGCTGTAACTGGGCATCTTGTCGCGACCGAATCGAATGATGTCGCCGGCGCGCTGATCATTGGCAGGCATTCCGCTAACCGAGAAGTACTCCCTCTTAAAAACACCCTGCAGGCTGGGCCCCTTCCGTTTGCGAGACGAATAAGGCTCATGGCAGCGGTCGCAATATTGGTCATAGATGTGCCGGCCGGAGGCTTGTTGCAGGCTTAGCCCTAGCTCGGCATCGCTGCGTCTGCGTTCCACCTCGCAGCCGGAGGTGGCTAGTATCAGAGCCGATAATAAGAAAGACAAAGACAAGGTCGCGCGCGAAAAGACAATCATTTCTTGCCGTTGTTCGCCGCAGCCGCAACGATGCTATCAATCACATCGTTGATGCGTTTGCCAGTCACACTGAGATTATTGGTAAGGACTGAGAAGGCGAGTTGTTCGCCCTTGGCCGTGACCGCATAACCCGAGAGCGTCTTCACTCCACCGAGGGAGCCAGTCTTTGCATAGACGTGGGCCTCGGGATCCAGGTCTTTGAAGCGGTCGGCCAGTGAGCCATCCACTCCGGCGGTGGGAAGAGAATCATGGAATTCCTTGCCCCAGGGCTGGGTGGCGGCATAGCGCAGCAGTTCAACCACGGCGTGGGGTGTGACTAGGTTTTCCCTCGATAGTCCCGAGCCATCGAAAAACGAATAGTCGTCACTGGATATCCCAGCGGTGTTCAGGAAACCTCGAAGCACTTCTAGTCCGGCTTGCACGGTACCGCCCGTACCTTTTTCCCGCCCCAATAACCGCAACAGAATTTCGGCGTGAAGATTCTGGCTCACCTTGTTGATGACGCGGATGTCGTCTGACAGCGGTGCGGACTGATATTCAGCCAGCACCAGTGCGCCCGCCGGAGATGACAGAGAATGCTCGTCTCCTCCGCGGCTGGCGATTACCGTACTCGTGAATGTGGAAAGGCTGGCCAGTTCCGTGTGGCGCGTTCGTTCCTTGCCATAGACCGCTATGCCCCGCACCGACAACAAGTGTCGGAAAAGATT
>Ga0137366_10004780_pt1 | contig 10642 bp, 14 predicted proteins | sample SagtaG_8_FD_104938 | JGI IMG/M metagenome (GOLD analysis project Ga0137366, IMG submission 104938) | Vadose zone soil microbial communities from Sagehorn Ranch, Mendocino, California, USA - Sage1_L_60_16 metaG | ecosystem: Environmental > Terrestrial > Soil > Vadose zone | place: USA... | reverse complement strand
TCGAGTCCACCCGCTCGAGCGACGCGACCGTCGGTAATACGACCTGCGTGCCGAAGCGGCGGGCGAGCCAGCCCATCGCGCGCGTCTGCCAGCCGGGCCGCCGCGGCGGCACGCTCGCCCGCACGGCGCGCAGCTGGTCCTCCCAGTGCCGGGCGTGCCGCTCTTCGGTTGCCGCGAGCCGCCCGTACACCTCGGCGAGCTGCGGCCGCCGCTCGGCCTCGGCCAGCGCCCGATACAGCGCCGCCCCGTCGATTTCCCCCTGGAGATTCGCGCGGTAGCGGACGACGTCGGCACGCTCGGTCACGCGCGCTCCAACACCCTGCGCGGGTCGTAGGGGCACAATGGATCCTCCGCGAAGGGGTCTCCGCTCGTCGCGTACGCGCGGGCCCGCGAGCCCCCGCAGTGCGAGTGGAATTCGCAGCGCCCACAACGCCCCGTGAAGCGGTCGGGTTGCCGCAGCCGGCGGAACAGGGGCGAGTCGCGGTACATCGACACCACGTCGTCGGTGCGGACGTTGCCCGCGGACAATGGCAGGAAGCCGGACGGCTGCACGTCGCCGCAGTGTGAAATGAACATGATCCCGTTGCCGTCCCGGATCCCGGCGCCGTGCTCGCGCGCGGCGGGGTGGCGGCGCTGCAGCATGACTCGGCGGAAATGCGGGGCCTCCGTGGTGGCGACGATCGGGCCGCCGCGCTGACTCATGAGCTCCGCCAGCCAGCGCATCACGCTTTCCCCTTCCGAGGGTGTGATCTGCTCGAGCACCGTCCCTCGCCCCACCGCCACGAGGAAGAACAGGCTCCAGCGCGCCGCGCCCAGCTCGTTGGCCAACAGGTAGATCGCCGGCAGGTCGTCGAGGGTCTCCGCCGCCACCAGCGTGTTCACCTGGAATGGCAGGCCCGCCTCCCGCGCCGCCCCCGCGGCCACGAGCGTTTGCGCGAAGGTGCCGGCGATACCACGGAACGCGTCGTGCCGCGCCGGCGTCGAGCCGTCGAGCGACAGCGAAATCGCCTCGACTCCGGATTGCTTGAAGCGCAGGATTTCTGTGGGACCGAGCAGGCCGGTCGCGCTCGGTGCCAGAGCGACGGGGAGGCCGAGTCCCTTGGCGGCCGCGATCAACAGCCACAGGTCCGGTCGCTTGAGCGGATCACCGCCGGTCAGCGCGACGTGCGGCTTCGGTTCCCCGAACGCGCGCAGCCGCTCGAGCAGATACAGTCCCTCGGCGGTGCTCAGCTCTACCGGGCTCCGGTGTTTGACCGCCGCGGCCCGGCAATGCTGACAGGCCAGGTCGCAGGCCCGCGTCAGCTCCCAATAGACCCGCAACGGCGCCCGATCGAAGATCAGCGCGGCAGCGGCGGGATGGGCATTCATGGCGTTAAATACTCGCCCCAGTCGATGAAGACCTTCAGAAGATCGCCTCAGGGAAGCTTCATCATTTGGCGAGCACCCTCACGCGCGATTCACGGCCGTTTCAAGCGGGCGGAAGAAGCCGGTCGGCGTGGTGGAGATCAGCGGTCAGGAAACGAAGTTCGTCCGATTCGGGCAGCCGAAGCGGCTCGCGTGGGCCGCGCCTATTGGCTCAGGAGTCGGCCTCGTGCTCGGACTGCTGCTCGGCCGGCGCGGCGGCTCGCGGACCTCTTGATGGACTGACCGGCGTGACAGATCGCTGCCACGCCGGAGTTCAGGCCGCGGCGACGACCGGCGTGAGCCTGCGCGTCGGGAAGCACTCGCGGTCGCACTCGAAGTCGCCCGTCGGGAAGCGCTCGCAGCTCGTCACGGCCAGCTCACCGCTCGCCCAATCGTACCCGAGCTTTGCCTGGGCGACATCGCCGGTTGCCGGGCAGGGCACACTCATGGGCAATACGCTCCGCCCTCGACGACCGGCCGCCGGCGCCGTTCCTCGAGCCAGCGACAGGGCGACCGATACCAGCATGGCCGCCGCAGCAATGAGAATCGTCAGCACCAGCACGACCGTCTCGCTCATGGCTCGCCTCCCTAGTGCCTCATCCCCGCGACCTGCTGCGGCGCGCCCACCTGGATCAAGCCCACCGCTCCCTTCGCCGCGTCGGCGAACGCGTGCGTGACGAAGGCGTACGTGCCCTCACCACTCGCGGCCTCGTCGAACACCGTCTCGAACACCGCGCTACCGCCCGCCGGGATGCCCCAGGTCTGGACGCTGTGCAACGGGTGTCGGGGATCTCCGTCCGGGTACACGTTATCGAACACCGTGCCCACGATGTGAAAGTCGCTCGTGAAGCTCGGGCCGGCATTCACGACGAACAGCCGTACCCGGTCGTCCACGTCCACGTGGAGCGGGTGCTCCTGGTATTGGAACGCCCGACCGTTGAACACGACGTAGGTTGCTTGACGGTCGAGCGCCCGCTGCCAGTTGGCCTGACCGGGAAGCGCGCTGTCGCCGCCCTGTACGTAGAACTCGCTCTGCACGACGACGAACTCCCTGTTCACCTTGACCGGCCAGCCACCCTTGGGATCCACGATGATCGGGAGATACATCCCTTGCATCAGATGAAGCAGCACCGGCGGAGTGCCGCAGTGTACCAGGTACGCGCCGGGATCGCGCGCGATGAACTCAAACGCGAGTGAGTCCTTGGGAAGGATGGTCCGGAACGCCTTGTTCATCGGGATGCGCGCCGCGTGGAAGTCGATCGAATGCGGCATCGAGGCTTCGTTCACGAGCCTGATCCGGACCAGGTCGCCCTGGCGCACCCGCACGACCGGTCCCGGCACGCTGCCGCCGAACGTCCAGCCGGTGTAGGTCACGCCCTTGGCAAGCTCGATCGTGGCGTCCCGGATCGGGATGCGGAATTCCTTCACCGCGGCGGCCGACGCCGGGACGAGCTCGGCCGGATACGGCACCGTCGCGGGAGGTGACACCGATCCGAAGTCCGTGATCTGGATTTCTGGGGACCGTGACAGCCGCACCGCCGCTGTGGTGGCGAGCGCGAATGCGACGGCGACGATACCGAGGATCTTGCCCTGCATGAGCCGCTCCTGTGCGGGTGGAATGATCGAGGCCAGGGGGAGTCTAGCCTCTCACCTTCGGCGGGCTCGTGAAAGCGGTGTGAAGCCGCCTTCACGTTGGTGAAAGGGCGCTCCAACTGATCTCAGAGTGCCTTCACGAGCCCGCCGCATCTTGTTGGAGGGGCCATACGAGATCTCCAGCCGGAGGCGTCTATGTCGTGGAAACCCATTGTCGTCGGTGTGGATGCCTCGTTTGAAGCCGCTGAGGCAGTAGCATTCGCCACGCGAACGGCACAACGCACCGGGACGGGGGTGCAGTTGGTGCACGCGATCAGGGACGCGCTGGCATCCTCGCAGGTGCCTGACAGTCGGTACCGCAGCGCGCTGATCGAGCAGTCGCGGGCGCAGCTCGTGGCGGTGCTCCGCGCATCGCTCCCACAGGAGGTCCTGGCGATCCTCTCCGTTCGGCTTGGGCCGACGGCCGCAGTCCTGAAGCAGGTCGCGGCCGACGTTGCCGCCGAGCTCGTCGTGCTGGGTGGCAAGCATCACTCGGCGTTGGGCCGGTGGCTGGGCGGCAGCACCAGCCTCAACGTGGCCCGCACCACTGATGTGCCGCTGTTGGTGACGGCCGGCCGGGCGACCGCCGTCCACCGCGTGCTCGTGGCGGTGGACCTGTCCGGTGCCGCCGCACCCACGCTCGCCGCCGCACAGCGCTACGCCGAGCTGTTCGGCGCCGAGCTCCGGGCAGTCAGCGTCCTCGAGCCGCTCCCCGTCATGCCGGAAATCACTCCGCCGTACGACGTCACGGAGTATGACGCGATGTCGGAGGAGCTGGTGCAGCGCGAGCTATGGCCGCTCATCAGTTCGCGAAGCGTCGAGAAGGTCGTACGTCACGGGACGGCGGTCGCCACGATCTCTCAGGAGGTCGCCGACTGGCGGGCGGACCTACTGGTGGTCGGCTCACACGGCAAGGGATGGGCCCAGCGGTTGCTGCTCGGCAGCGTGACGGAGCAGCTGCTCAATCATCTGCCCACGTCGCTGCTCGTGGTGCCGGCTGCGACGGCGGCGGTCGAGCCCGTGCCGGCGAACGCTGAATGGCCGGAGCCGACCGCCCTCAGGGCGGAGGCGTCGAGTCTAACTGCGCCCGCCGCTCTTTGTAGAGCGTGCCGAGGATGAGAATCATCGAGTCGCGATCGACCGACGCCAGCTGGAGGTGCGACGCCAGCATCATCCGCATCACGCCCCTGGGTTCGTACAGGAACGCCTCCAGACTGACGCCGTAGCGGTTCACCACGTCCCCGTAGGCCAGGGTGAGATCGGGCCCCACGTCGTGGGTCGCCTTGACGTGGAACGCCGAGATGGCGTGGCACTGGGTGCAGCCGCGCTGGATGAAGATCGCGGCGCGCGGGTCGTGGGCCTGAGCCGACGCCCGGCCGCCCGCAGCGCCCAGAGCGAGTAGCACCAGAACAATCCTCCGGTTGATCGATAGCATGAGTAGTCCATGTGAGAGGTTCTTCAAGGCGGCTGCTACTTCTCCCGCGCCACGGTCGCCGTCGCGAACGCCGGCGCCGGCAGCAGCGGGAGCTTCAGGTGCTCCCGCGCTCGGTTCAGCGCATCGTCGATGTTCCATGAACGTTCTCCTCGCCCAGCTCGTCGTACAGACCCGACCGCTCCAGCGCGACCACCGGCTGGGCGTGCACGTCGGAAAGAATCACCAGCGAGCCGTCATGGCGGCTGCGCCGCACCAGATCCCGCAGCGTGTGCAACCCGGTCGAGTCGATGGCCGGAACGTGCCGCATCCGCAAGATCAGTACTTTGGGCCGCACCGCGATGCGCCCCAACCGCTCCTTGAACGTCTCCGCCGCGCCGAAGAAGAACGGCCCGGTGATCTCGTACACCTCCACCCCCGGCGGCACCACCCGCCGTCGCACCGCGTTGGGATCACGCTCGAAGTCGTCCACCGGATCCTGGAACTCGTGCGTCAGGGCGCTGATGTTGGTCACTTCCGCCATGCGGCGCATGAACAGGAACGCCGCGAGCACCATCCCTACCTCGATCGCGACCGTCAGGTCCCACAGCACGGTCAGGAGAAACGTGGTGAGCAACACGGCCACGTCGCTCTTCGGCGCCCGGAACTCGGCCAGGAACGTGCGCCACTCGCTCATGCTGTAGGCCACGACGACCAGGATCCCCGCCAGCGTAGCCGATTTGCACGCGCGAGCCGCCCAGGGCGGAGATGACAAATCCGGCGATGATCGCGGTGAACAGCCCGCGCTCGGGGCCGACCCCGCTCGCGATCGCGAACGCGATGGCGAGCGGGAGCGACACAATGCCGACGATGATCCCCGCGCCCAGGTCGGCCAGGAGCTGCTGGCGGGTGTACCCCCCGCGAAGGGTGGTGACGAGCTTCGGGACGAGCCTATCCAGATCCCCTGGCCGGAAAGCGACGCAGAGAATCTAACGAAGCGTTTTCTCTTTACCGGGCGAGCCCGAGTACGTAGTCCAGGGAGAACCGCCCCGGCCCCATCGCCGCGACGGCAAGGGCGGCGATGATCAGCACCAGGTTGTATTCGTACCCGCCATTCTGGACGAAGAAGCCCTTCGGCCCATGCACTTTCGCAATCGCGACGGCCATCGTGGCGAGCACCAGCAAGCCCGCCAGCGGTGTCAGCAACCCGAGCAGGAACAGCAGCCCTGCAGCGAGCTCACCCCCCACCGCCAGCGTGGCCCACACGCGGGCCGGGCGGAACCCCAGGCTCCCGACGAAGCCGGTGGCACCCTCGAACCCCGGCCCGCCGAACGCGCCGAACGCTTTCTGCGCCCCGTGGCCCAGGAAGACCGCCCCCAGGACCAGCCGCAGCGCCAGAACTCCAAGATCGAACATCGGACACCTCCGGACAAACGGTATTGTCTCGAAATCGAGATACTTGACATCGAATCACATCGGCAACAAGTTCCCAGGCCAGGAGGTTCCTGGGGTCCGATGAAATCTTTGCCGAGCCGTGGGGACGTGCCCCTGCACCTGTGGGTGGTGCTAGCCCGGGCGTTCGATGCCGTCGAGCACCATTCGCGGGCGAGCATCGCGCGCTTCGGGCTCGGTACCACCGAGTTCGGCGTACTGGAGGTGTTGTACCACAAGGGCGAGCTGCCGGTGTGCGAAGTGCAACGACGCATCCTGGTCGAGTCGTCGAGCACGACGTACGTGGTGGACAAGCTCGTGAAACGCGGCCTGGTGCGGCGGCGTCACAGCGGGACCGACCGCCGGGTCGTCCTGCTGGTGCTGACCCCAGCCGGGCGGCGATGGATTCGGAGAATCTTCCCGCTCCACGCACAGGCGATGCGGCACGCCGTCGCGGCGCTTCCCTCCCGCGAGCAGGCCCGGGCCGTCCGGTTGTTGCGCGCGCTGGGGCTCGGTGCGGCCGAGCGGCTCGAGGCTCGGGAGACCGTCTGAGCTACAGGCCCTGCCGGAAGCGGAGCCCCAGCGTGCGGTACCGGAATTGGTCCGTCGGCACCTTCCCCGGGGTGGTCGCGGCAGCGCTGTTCGTGATCGAACCGACGAGAGCGATTTCGTTGTTCGCGCCCCAGCCGCGCGACAGCGAGAGGCCGACGTGCCACTCGGTCTGGTGGGCCGCCACCTTGGACACCTGCTGCGACCCGATCCCGCCGTCGGCGCGCAGGCCCCAGCGACTCCGCTGCAACACGTACACGGCGCGGGCCTCGATCGCGCTGAAGCGGTCGGGCGCGAAGTAGCCGCCCGGCGCCTCACGATACCCGAGGATCCGGGCGTACGGGCCGACTTGGAGCCCACGCGCAACGCGTGCGAGCACCGCACCCACGGCAGAGTAGCGTCGATTGCGGTCGGAGAACCACGCGCCTCCAGCGCACCACGGCCCCCTTCCCGACCGCGGCGATCACGCCGCCTCCGCCACCGTAGCTCGTTCCGCGGCGGCCGCGGTCGGTCGCGTGACGCCAGCCCGCGCGCAGGGTGCCGCGGAGCTCGGAGCCGAGCGACCCGATGACCGATCCCTCCTGGGCCACGAAATCGTTGTTGTCGGAGTCGGTTGCACCGTCCACGGTGGTCGCGATCTCCGGGCGGAGGACGGCGCGCACGACGCGTTCCAGATCGCGCGCGGTGCGATCCTCCGGAGCGAGGGTGCGCGCACGGGCGGCGTACGCTTCCGCGAGCCCGGCCTGTCCCTTCCAGTAGAGCGTCTGCGCGAGCCCGATCAGCAGCTCGGCGTTGTCGGCATGCCGTTCCAGTGCCGTGCGCCACAACTGCTCGGCGCGATCCAGGTCCCCGCTCCAAGCGATCGCACGCGCACGGCCGGCCAGCGCGTCCGCGCGGTCGGGAAATCGCACCAGCACCGAGTCGTACGGCGCCGCGGACGCCGCCGTCCGGCCCGCCCAGGCCAGCACCTGGGCGTGGGACACCATGATGTCGGGATCGCGGGGGTCGATCCGCCGCAGCGTGATGAAGCGCGCCAGCGAACGGACCAGTTTTCCGTCCCAGCTGTCGAGGATCGCGAGCCGGTACAACGCCCGCTCATTGGACGAATCGCTGGCGAGGACGCGTGTGTACGCCGCGCGCGCGGCGGCATAGTTCCCCGCGCGAAAAGCCGCATCGGCTTCCGGAAGCTGGGCCGCCAGCCGAGCCGGCCCGACGAGCAGCGCCATCACGCCTGCCGCCCTTGCCGCCCGGTTCACCACGAACCCCACAAGTCGCGCAGCGCCTCGTACGCGGGCTTCACGCGCTCGTGCCACCGGGGCGCCTCCCAGGTCGGCCAAGCGTTCGTCTCGCGGGCCGCGGCCGCGGCGTGCGAGCACGGCGCGGCAATCTGCGATTCGAGCGCCACGAGCAGCATGAGCGTTGCCGGGTGGCACAAGATAACGAAAGCCCCCCGCCCGGAAGCCGCGCGTTCTAGTGGAAGGTCACGCCCAACGCCAGCTGGAGGAGTGTTGCCTGCACGTTCGGTATGAACAGCCCGCGGTGCCTGATGTTGCCCAAGCTTCCGAACACGAAGTTCGCAACCGGCGTCACGGAGACGTTGTCCCCAACACGGAGGTCGTAGCCGACACCGGCCGTGAGCCCGAACCCCGTGGTGCCCGCGGTGTCCTCGGGGTACTTCACCGCGACGTCCTCACGGTAGTAGGTGGCCCCGACGCCGCCCTTGAAGAAGAACCGGCTCGTGGGCTTCAGATACACATAGGCCACGACCGATGCGTTCACACTCGTGATGGTCGTCCCCTCGAGGTCCCTCCGCCAGCCGTTCGCCTCGACGCCCATCAGCAGCTGTGGGGCGACCGTCGTACCAAGCTTCAGGTATCCGCTCACGCCGGGCTCGCCGGGAAGGTTCTCGCACGCGGTCGAGCTCCAGTCCCTGGGAGTCGCTTCCACGCTGGAGCCCCGGGGCCGGAGCGCAAGGCACTGCCTAGTGGAACGTGACGCCCAGGCCGAAGTCGATGACGTGCTGCTTCCAACCTCGCGCGGTCGCAAGGCCGCCGCCGCTGGCCGGCACGTCGAAATCGCCGAGGGCCCCGTACACGAGGTTCACAACCGGAGTGAGCGACACGTCGCGGCCGACCCGGATGTCGTACCCTGCGCCGGCCGTGAGCCCCAACCCGGTGCCGTCTGACGACGGAAACGTGTTTGCGTGATAGGTAGACAACCCGAGACCGCCGGTGACGAAGAATCCGCTCCGCGTGGCCGGGTACAGGTAAACGGACCCGGTGACATGGGCGATTGTCTCCCTTAGTCCCGCGTTGCTACGCGACCAGCCGTTGATCGCGCCGCCGATGAGCAAGTTGCGGCTGGGCGCGCCGCCGAGTTTCACGAACCCGGTGATGCCGCCCACACTGGAGCTGTCCACGCAGTTGTCACACCTGATGTTGGCCGAGCCATAGCCCAGGCCGAAGCCGATCCAGAAGCCGTCGCGGCGCTGTGGGTACTGCGCCCGCGCCGCGGCCGCGGCGCAGGAGAACAGGGCGAGCAGTACGACAATTCGCGCTGTGTGCATGGAGCCCCCCTCCCGGTGACGCCCGGGGTGCGGGCGAGTTCCATGCCGCTCGGGGCGAGCACGCGGGCGAGCCGGAAGTGTCCTCGCCCGCGGTCAGTGGAACGTGATGCCCAGGCCGAAATCGAAGACGTTGTGCTTCAGGCTGGAGATCACTTTCGTCCCATCCTCCGTCATATCGCCGTCGCTCCCGAAGTAAAAGTTCGCGACGTGGTAGCCGACGCCCGCGACGAACCCGAAGCCGCTCGCCGTCGCCGGGCGGGAGTTGCTGAACCGGGTGCTCCCATAGCCGACACCCCCCTTTACGAAGAACCCAGTCTGCGGGGCGGGATAGAAGTAGGCCGCCGCCGAGACGTTGCCGACCGTGAAGGTGACGCCGCCTTCGCTCTTGACCCACCGGTGACTTACCCAATCCGTCGGCGAGCGAATTTGTGCTCACGGTGCACGCTTGTGGCGACGGCACGTACTATGCTATGAAGAGAGACCTGCTGAGTGATGTCGAATCTGTGCATCAGATGCACGATTACGTTGACACCGTGTCTCACGGGAGCTAGGTTTTTCCACTATGAAACTCATCACAACCATCGTTCGGCCGGAACGCCTGCCCGAGGTCAAGGCGGCGCTGTTCCAGGCCGGCGTCACCGGGATCACGCTCAGTCGCGTGAGCGGCCACGGCGGCGAGCAGGAGATCGTGAGCCAGTACCGCGGCACCACGGTCGTCATGGAGTTCCACGAGAAGGTCAAGATCGAGATGGTCTGCTCGGAGCCGTTCGTCGAGCCGTGCATCAAAGCCATCCTGGCTTCCGCCCGCACCGGCGAAGTGGGCGACGGCAAGATCTTCGTCCAAGCGATCGAGCGCGTGATTCGGATCCGCACGGGCGAGAACGACAACGCGGCGCTCACCGCCGTGAACGCCGACGTCGTCCAGCGCGCGGCGATCGAGAGCGCACACCATGCGGGGGCCGTCGCCGGCGAGGAGGAGTCGTGAACGCCATCTCGGCGGGCGATACCGCCTGGGTCCTCACCTCCACCGCGCTGGTGATGGTGATGACGGTGGGGCTCGCGTTTTTCTATGGCGGACTGGTGCGGCCCAAGAATGCCCTCAACACGATGATGATGAGCGTCGTCGCGCTGGGCGTGGTCAGTGTGCAGTGGGTGTTGGTCGGCTACTCTATTGCGTTCGGGCACGGCACTCCCTGGTGGGGCGGGCTCGCGTGGCTCGGCTTCAAGGGTGTAGGCCTGGAGCCCGATGCCGCGTACGGCGCCACGATTCCGCTGCAGGCGCACGCCATGTTCCAGCTGATGTTCGCGATCATCACGCCGGCGCTGATCTCTGGCGCGATCGTGGAGCGCATGCGGTTCCGCGCCTACGTCGTGTTCCTCGTCCTCTGGGCCACCTTCGTCTACGACCCGCTCGCCCATTGGGTGTGGGGGTCGGGCGGGTGGCTGGCAAAGCTTGGCGCGCTCGACTTTGCGGGCGGCACGGTGGTGCACATCAGCGCGGGGGTATCGGCGCTCGTGGCCGCGCGCATGCACGCGCCGCGGAAGGCCTTCAAGCGCGCGGCGATCGTGCCCCACAACGTCCCGCTCGTGCTGCTCGGCGCGGGGCTCTTGTGGTTCGGCTGGTTCGGATTCAACGCCGGCTCCGCGCT
>Ga0137366_10004775_pt1 | contig 10647 bp, 15 predicted proteins | sample SagtaG_8_FD_104938 | JGI IMG/M metagenome (GOLD analysis project Ga0137366, IMG submission 104938) | Vadose zone soil microbial communities from Sagehorn Ranch, Mendocino, California, USA - Sage1_L_60_16 metaG | ecosystem: Environmental > Terrestrial > Soil > Vadose zone | place: USA... | reverse complement strand
TTGCGCCTGCCTCTCGTCGAAAATCACGAATTGTTTTGAGTTCATGAAACGGCGTCGGCGTTCAACTGCTCGAACCGGACATGTCGCGCGAAATCGAAGCGGTCGTCACTATCCGAGAAAACAACTGATTGCGCCGCGTGCTTGACAGTTTAGTCAACGCGATGATAACGCTTGGGCTCGTAGCCGGCGGGTACCGATTGTGAGCGATAAGCAAAAAGAAGCGACTTCATTGATCGTCGAACAACTCGTTCAGAGCGGGATCAAGCTCGTGGCGAGCCTTCCCGACGACTGGATCGCTCCGCTGATCCATGCCGTCGACAAGGATGATCGTTTTAAGCACGTGCCGGTCAACCGCGAGGAGTCCGCGATCGGTCTCTGTTCCGGCGCCTACTTCGGCGGCATCCCCTCTCTGGCTCTCATGGGGGCCTCCGGATTGATGACCTGCGTCTACGCGATCACCAAAATCAACTATAGCTACCACATCCCGCTTTTTATCTTCGCCACCCTGCGCGGCGTGATCGGCGATCCGCGACCGCATCACATTTCGAACGGTCTCTATCTCACCAAGCTCTTGGATTCCATCAGCCTGCCGTTTTTGCTCGTGGAGGAGAGAAAGACCATCGCGCGCATCCCGGCCGCCTTCAAGCACTGTCACGCGATGAACCGTCCCGAGGTGGTGATATTTAGCGAAGCCGTTTTACTCGGCGAGGCCTAGGAGATCACGTTGGACCTAAGAGATTGCTTCAAGTATTTCGCCGGCCGCCAAGGAGACGGGGTGGTGATCACCTCCGCGGGCGTAACCTCGGGCACCTGGTGGAGAACCACCCACGATATGGACCAGGTTTTTTACCTGGGCGCCTCTATGAGCATGATTTCGATGTTCGGCGCCGGCATCGCCATGGGCGCGCCGAAGCTGCCAGTGTGGGTGTTTATGGGCGACGGAGCTTTCGTGATGAATCCGGGCATGCTGATGGTCGAACGCGATCTCAATCTGCTCAACTTGAAGCATTTTCTGGTTTCCAACCGCGTCTACAACGTCACCGGCGCCGTTCCCCTCGCCAATGCGAAGCGCAACGACTACGCGGCGATCGCCAGGGCGGTGGGCATCGAACGCGTCTTTGAGATCGATTCTCTCGAGGGGCTGCATAGCCAGTTCGACAAAATCGTATTGGCGCCCGGCCATACCTTCACGGTTCTCGAAGTCGAGCCCCTGCGCGAGAAACCAGGTGGCGTGCCTATCGATGATGTTGAATCGAAATTTCGCTTCGGGCGCTACATCGAGAAAAAGGCAGGGATCAAAATCTTCCGCCATCCGGCACCCGAGCCTATGAACCGCTAGCTTTCGGACTGGGAGACGCTTGAGTAGGCCTCTCTTACTGGCTCCCCGAAAATTTTTTGACACATCGGCCGGTCGTCTATCTCCCGGGCCCCCGTCGATATCTGGGAAGGTTGATATCCAGAGCCCGGAATTCGAGATGGGCTAGCTGCGATGAGATGACCCCTGAGGAGCGAGGTATGAAAGATGTCGAACAAGAGCTCAAGAGAATTAGGGGTCACCCATATGCCCTCCTTCGCTTCAGCCATCATCAGTCGAACGGGCCAAAAGACCCGTTGCTTTATCGCTGGTTATAATTGGGGCAGCCTCGACATTGTGTGGATGGAGCACTTTCAGACATTCGTGCCAATTTTAAGCAATCAATAACCCTTGTTCTTCGGCACTCGTGTTGCTTTGCATGAGGACAAGATTAGAAGAGAGCAGGGCGAGGGACTTATGGAGTACACATTATCGCTGGTAAAGACAATGTATGAGGCCGTTTTAATGGGGTTTTCATCCATTGTGACGGTCGTGGCGGCGAGTGGAATAACTATGACAGTTGAAGATTTAAATATTCTTCATTTTTCTACTATAGCATTGACCCTCGGTCTTCTCACCGCAAGAATTGCGAGCAAGAAAGACGGAAGTTTTTTCAAATGGTTTGTAGCAGGCGCAATCTTTGGAATCATTGCACTGCCGATCGCCATATTCAAAAGAAAACACGATGGTCGTCCGGCACACGAATCTCTTATGACACTAAAGACGTGTCCGAACTGTGCCGAGCAATTGCCGCTCGCAGCACTTGTTTGCGGTACGTGCGATTACAATTTCCTCTCTATGACAGTGGGGTATCGACATAAACTGCTGCCACCTCCCAATGAATCTCCGGCTCAAGAGTCGTCGAGAAGCCGGATGTACCAGCCTTATCCTCAAACGATTCGATCGACTTAAGTTACTCGCTAAGTGCAGGCGCGGCGCAAGTCACGGTATACCAAGGCTGCCAATCGCTACATTGTCCGACCGATATGACGCCGGGCCGTTCAGAAGCATTAGCGATATTGGGAAACTCGCGGCAAAAGTGAGGAATGGATTTGTCCCGCATCTTCGGCGCGAGATTTACCAGAAGGTCAGACATTCGTCGGGTTAAGAGAAGATAAACATCCTCGGAAGTTGTCCCCGAGAACTAAGAACGTCATAGCTAGATTTCCTTTACCCACCCAGTTACGGCGGCGAAATTAACAATTAACAGGCTGACCTTGGACAGTTCGCTATAAAAAGAGCCAAGATTAGTCATCACTGGCTCGGCTCCCAAAACATCGGGATGTAGCAGCTAGAAAAATTTACTCAGTAAAAATTTCCTTGCTCATAAATTGGCGCTCTGCCAACTGTCACGCCGCTCCTCTTAAGGGTTCGTGTTGTCACAATCACACCTTGGCATGCAGGCTGCTTCGGTACCCGCTCGCTCAGCAGCAAGGCTGTGACAAAAACAAAAACTGAGAATAAACAATGCGCTTGCAGGCCCTTCGAGAACAAAAGATAGAGGACACATTATGAAGAACATATTTACGTCCTTGAGCAGATTAGCACTGCTTTTAGGTACCTGTGCAGTAACTCTCCCAGCTTCTTCCGCACACTCACAAGGGAAAGGAAACGGCAAAGCAAAGGGCAAGCAAAAAGTTGAGACACAGGGGAAACGTGGACGTGAGGCGGGCGAACTTCCCTATGGCTTGGAACAGTACAGGGAGAAAAAAGGCGAGCTTCCATCAGGATTGCAAAAAAAGAAGGATAAAGACGGTCAACTAACGCGCGGCCTTGAGGAAGGCGGTAAAAATTTAATGTCTCCCAGCAAACGGAAGACTGATTCCAAATAGCCCCGGGCTTGCAGACGTATAGGATTTTGCGTCGAATGAACGGCTAGTTTCTGGCATACGAGATGTGAACAGCTGGCATAAAAATGCCGGGGAATTGATTGCACAGCAGTTGATCAGCGTTAGATGAAGCGCTCTAGAAGCGAGCCTGGCGCAGGGCCAACTTGGATGGTCGGCATCCCAGATCAATAGATCAGGCCGCAGTGGCAGAGAGAGCACTTACTCGTTTGTCTGCACAGCCAAGCCTCTGTCAGTTGGCAGAGGTGTTCAAATTTGTTCGGTTTTGTCATCCTGTCTCCATTCACGCGGCCAAAATATCTTTCGTTTCCAGTAACTTATTAATTGGCTCCGATCTCGGCATGAGAAATGCTGCAACTCCCAGGTATCTCAAAGGAAGAGAAGGCGCTAACAGCCTAGGAGGACATATGAGCACAGGGTATGAATCTCTTAAGGGGATAATGCAAAAGACTTTACAGCATAGCAAATCCAATCCGATGGCCATTGCTCGGGTAAAAGATAGTGCTGCTTCGAGTCTAAACAAAGAAATAGAGGAGCTTGAGAGGATTGTTGTGGATAAACTCGGCAGATTACGGGGGTCGGTTAAAGAGGGTGAAACCGTGGTGGCGAGCGAGAACCAGCATGCTGAGCAGGTCATCGAGAGTCTCAGGACGGAGATCGCCGCGCAGGAAGCCCAACTTAACGCCGCCCGTGAGAAAGAGCTTGCCAGCCAGAGGATGGAACAAACTCTTACTGTCAAGATCCGCGATTTGCAAAGTGACGTGAAGAAGAAAGAGGAAGCTCTGGAAAGCCGAGCTAAAGAGATAAACGATCTCAAGTCCAAAATAGATGTTCTAGCGAAGCAAATAACCCAATTGGAGACGGCGATTCAGCAGGCCAAAGCAGAAACGGGTAGTGAAGCTAAGCGCGTGCAGCAACTCGCTGAGAATTCCAGCGCAAAGATCGCTACGCTGGAAGCCGAGCTTAGAGACAGAGAAGAGATCGTTCGGGCAAAGGAGTCGACCCTCAAAGGGCTGGAACAAAACCTTACTGCAAAAATCCAAGACTTGGAAAGTCAGGTGAAAAATAAAGACAAGCTTCTGGCAGACCAGGATCGGCGGGTAAGCGATCTCAATTCCCAGCTGGAGACTCTAACCAATGGGATAAAGGGGATGTCTTCCTTTTTCAAGCAGGCTGAGGCTTTGACTGCCGTTGAGGCCCAAGGTGACGGCACAGTTGTCCCAGGCCAACCATTAAAGGGAGAAATAGAGAAACCGGCTAACTCTCAATTTAAAAGCGCTGAAGTTACGTCCAACCCAGCGGGTGCTGCTCAAGAGGCGGTGTCGCCGGGCTTTTTTGACACCGTGACCAAGGAACTTACCGAGATCAATGGACCCCTGGCGTCCATGATTATTAGTGATCACGTGACGGCCCTCGGCGAATCCATAGAGAAATTTCCCAAGACGCGAGTGACAGAACTCGTTAAGGTCCTTAGCAAAGAAATAACGGACGAAAAACTGAAAATCGGTTTTCGCAAGCGCATAGCCAAGGAGTTATAATCATCGGCGTAAGCCGCGTTCTATCGGGTTCCCTTAGCGCCCTGCAACTCCGAATCTCTTGAGATAATTCTCTAACTGCTGGTTAACATTTTTTCCCTACATTGCCGCCGAATCCTTTTTCATCCATTGAAAATGAAGAATTTGCGCATGGCATAATTAATCATTACAGCAGCAAAAACGTTGGACCCAAAAGCATACGTTGTTAGCATGCCGAAGCGCCGGATCAGAAACCCCATGAGCCCAGTACCAATCACTATTGCGACGCCTGAGACAAGATAAAACAGACCAATTTCTAGGATCCAATGATAACGGCCGGGAACAAAAACCCAGTGAATATTGATAAAGTAAGCGACCAAGTTTGAGATTACAAAAGCAACACCGTTTCCCTTCATGGAATTTCGCGCCCGCGTGGTATCGTCCACTTCCTGAATCGGTAGGTCCAACAGTCTTACGAACCAATCATCTGCCTGTAATGCAAAAAACATTTTCCACGCTACAAGGTGAAAAACCAATATATGGGTCGAGGCGGCGATGCATCCACTGATTCCATACCTTATGAATTGAAAAAGATTCCCTGCGTCACTACCCACAAATTGATGGATGATATTCAAAATGCATATCCCTCAAGTCACAGTAAATCGCTCGATGGAATCACGTTTTTCATCTGACGCATTATTGCTCCCAAGTCAGCGGCGATTTAGCGAAATTTCTCGAGGACGGCTTCGAGGTCTGGACGGTGTTCTTAAGCGGGTCACGTCAGGATCGCGGAGAACTGTCGGACTTGTTCGACGCTTTTCGTCCGTGAGCCAGAAGATGTCGAGGCTGGCGGTAGCGCGATGCTAGAATAAAAATTGGACTTATCCCCTTTTTCCTCCGAGTTCATCCCCCGCGTTGATTAGGCGTCTCCTTTTGACATGCGACTCAACCTCGGAATATCAACTGAAACAAACTGAAAATCCAACCGCGACGCACGGGCTGTTCTATCCATTCAAAAAAAACAGCAGCTAAAAAGATTCCCCAAATCTTGCCAACCTCGGCGGCCGGGAAATGGGTTCCGAACGAAAATCCCTTGGGCAGGGCCGACGGAATGTACTTTGGAACCGACTCACTATAGGTGACAAATTCCTCGCCAAACTTTTCTCTGAGGAAGTCCTCTTCTGCAGGAATCAGAATGGTGTGATACAGAGCAAAGAACACCAGCAAAAATATACCAAAAGGAAACGCACCCGAGAGAAAGACCATGCCAAAGCCGATCAGCAAATTGGCCACGTACAGAGGATGGCGAACATAAGCGTAAGGCCCGGTCCTAATCATCGTTGAGACGTTATCGCGGTTCAGTCGGGGCCGTTTCCCGCGATGGCTTACCGCCCACACGCGCAGTAACCCGCCGAGCAGCGGAATCCCAACCTCCACTACGGCGGCAAATTCCTCGGCCCATGTTCCCTCGGGAAAAATATCGAAAGGAGGAAAGAACCACGCATAGATGAGCAATGACGGAAGAAATACTGCTTGAGCACAATGGCTAAGGAACAACGCTCTTCGCAACACGATAGACTTTTCGAGCCTGCGAACGGTGTTGATTACCTCGGGGAGCGAGACCAGTGGTAAAGGTTGACGACGGTCTGTGTTGCCGACATCGCCGCCGCGAGGAAGCCCAAGCGACAGTTCTTCGAGACAAGCTCTGAAGACTCCCTCGCTCGACGTACGGCCGGGTTCGTAAACAATGCGCGCGACGCTGGAAGGCGGACCCCAGTGGTCGAAATTCGGATGTTGAAATATAGCGACTGTCCGTATCCCTAAGCTGCAGGCCATATGCATCGGACCGCTATCGCAGGTTACAAAAAGATCACAATTCGAAACCATGGCAGCAAAATTTCTAATCGAGGGCTCGAACACGATCGGGATGTCGCAGACTAAAGCGTCGCGAAAGTACCCTATGGAGTCCCTTTCTTCAGGGCCGATGAACGTAACAACGTTTAGGCTCTGAGAACGCAGGGCCGCAATGAGTTCACAGAAGCTTTTGAGTGGCCATCTTTTCCCCCACACCTTTCGTCCTCCGACAAAAACTCCAACCGTAGGCCTCCCGGTAACGCAACCGGGCAGAGCCTGCATTCGTCTTCTTCCTTCTTCTATTTCAGCACTGGTAAGAACCAATGAGAGAAGACTGTCGTCGGGTTCAAGACCTAGACTCCGCAGGAACGCCGGCAGGACCCTATACTTGTTTTTCTCGCATGGTCTGGGAATTCTAACGTTGAACCACTGATCCCATTTGCCTCTAAAACCTATTCGGAAGCGCGCGCGTGAAAGTCCCACGATAAACGAGCCCATGGCTGATTGTGAACAGCTGACGTCCACCGCAAGGTCATACCCAACCGATCTCAATCGCCGAAGAAGAAGCGGGTAGTCCAACGCGGAACCGGGATAACGGCGTGTAATAATAAAATGATTGTCGATCGGCAGGTTCTGGAACAGCTTGGCGGAGATAGGCGCGCCGACAAAATCAATCCTGGCTTGAGGGAAACATTTCCGAAACGACAATATCGCCGGTATCGCGAGAACCGAATCTCCCAAGCGAAAAGTCGCCCGTACAATCAGAATTTTTTTAAACTCTTTGTGACGCAGATCGACCCGCTCTTCCCGTGAACCCGTTATAGCCAGTCGCATGATCCAGTGCGCTGCGCGACGAAGCTTGTCGTTTATCAAGTAACGGAATATTTTCCGAGACATATAATTCCCCTCTCCAGGTACCGCTCAAATCCACGATGAGAACGTACTGAGCAAAGCGACGAGCTGCAGGAGCGTGTTGCGGCCTAACCGGCGATAGTGTCGCTCACATGGCGGAGGTCCGTGAACTGTCTGGCCCAAGTCTGGCCCGGGCCGTGTATAGCGGCCGCATCGTGTCAAATCTCTTCTGATGCAAGGTAGATTTCATTTAGCCGGAGGTCAAGACCGCCGTCCAGGGGCAGGATAAGAAGGCGGAACGTAGTGGTCTTGACCCATGCGCTGACAGATCCTCTGGCAAACCTTATCGAGAAGGGCCGAGAACTGACGCTGAGGTCATAAGAAATGGGAAAAGACTATCACGTCGAAATCCCGACGCCGAGCCACAAGATATCGAGGCTGGCTTTTTCGCGCTTGATGAGTTCCTCAAGACATACAGGTGGGGCCGCTGTGCTCAAAGACCCCGACCCTTTACTGGACGTCGGTTTTTGTGCTGAGGCGTGCCGGTTGCCCACACGTGTATCGGATTATTAGTGTTGCGCCCTGCCCGATCGTAGGTTCCTTTACGACCGAATCACCAGCACGCATCAACCTTCTCATCACTTCAAAGCAAACCGGCATCCTGTGGTTAGGGTTTGGATACCCTCCCACTTCCTTGTGGAGATTTTCTGATTCTATATCTACGTAAGATTGCCCGCTTTGCCGGGCGCCGTTTAGAATAGCCAGGAGTCGGTTTTGAAAATCCCATGCGGTAGGCGGCATAAATTTCTCCTTCCAACTTTTTGCGGATCTGACCCACAACATACTCTGGCTGACTTTAAAAAGCTATACAAGCTACTGCGCCTGCCAAAGTCCCCGCTGGTGCTCCTACGCCTCTTTTTCCACCTGGCGGACTCCTCCATCCGGGCGACGGGATAGGCGTGAGCCCAAAGCTATAGCGCTCTTTGATTATCTCAACTCTCACCCGCAGCGGCGTCCACCCCCCGCGATTTCGCGGAATCGTCCGGGCGGCGGCTTCGAGCTCTTCGACGATTTGTTGGGGAAGGACATCGGGAGCGGAGAGGTTGTGGGACTCTCCCGGAGCCAGAAAATGCCGATGAAGGGAAAGACCCCCGGCCTCCTTATTCGACCTTCACGTCCTTCGGCCAAGAAAAAAGGGGCCAAAAACAGACATTTTTGTAGTACTGGTTTGAATTCCATCCCCAACCAAAACGACTACTATTCTCGCAAAGATAACAAATTTGGCACATAGAACAGGCCCTACGACTTCCAAACTGTTACCCAATTGAGAAAATGGAGGCGATCCGTGGCTCGGGTTCCCATTTAATGCCAATGGCATGGGTGTTGCTCACAATCTTCCCAGTCACCCCGTTGCCTAAGAAAGGAAAAAGCGATGTTTCAGCAATCCCGTAACTTGCTACCTTATCGGAGCCTTCTGGCTCTTATGGCACTAATGGGTTGTGCACCTGAGATCAGGACTCCAAAATACACAGAGCCAAATTGGACGGTAGAAAATCCGCTGACGACTTCCGGCGCATCAAAAGGGTCATCCCGAATGGTATCGCAAGCTCTCACTTCTTCTTCTAGCCTCGACGCGCTTCGAACAGGAGAGAGCACAGCGACACCGGCATCGAGTCCGCTTAAAGACATTCATTTTGAATTTGATCGATACGAGCTACGAGCGGATGCTCGGGAAACTCTCGACACGAATGCGAATTGGCTTAAGGAAAATCCGTTGATCCGAGTGGAGATCGAGGGGCACTGCGACGAGCGCGGCACTAACGAGTACAATTTGGCATTGGGCGCGAAGCGGGCCCGGGCGGCCAGGGATTATCTAGTGTCGCTGGGAATTCCCCTGAATCGATTGTCCACGGTAAGTTACGGCGAAGAAATTCCGGTATGCACGGAACACGCGGAATCGTGCTGGGAGAAGAATCGCCGGGACCGCTTCGTCGTTGCCCCCGCGGTTCCGACGTCGTAATAGACTCACCGCTGCCGGCAAGTCCATTAACTGGCGAGGCCTCAAGAAAGGCAACGGACCGTTCCCGCAACAATGCGATGAACTAGCCGATGCGCCATCCAATCCCGTGAGGTCAGATTCAATAGCTCTTTCAGCTAAGATGGCGCGCAATCGATAAATCAAACTTTGCTGATTGAGGCAGGGGAATAGTTAAACCAGGCCCACAGACTCTTCTAATAAATTTCAAAATAACCCGTGGCCGCTTTCTTGGTATTGATGTAGACATCTACCTCATAATTGCCAACACGCCATTTTCCCGGGTCGAAATTTCCAGCGCCGACCAAGTGGCCGGATGAAGTCCATTCCGGTCCAATCCGGGTTTCGACTTCCTCAATGCGCAGCGTTCTTCCGTTCTGGCGAAAATTGAGAGTAATAGGAAAATAGACATTGGTTTCGGGTCGAGGATAGTCGAGGTTAATTTCTGTGTAAACCGTTCTAGTCATCGTCCTTGCAAACCGGGTTTCATATTTCCTCTCCGTCGTAAATGCTAGTTTAGAACGTTCACCTTCAAAAAACCGGATTGTCGTAACACGTGCGTTAAGGGATGGACCCAAGGCAACTTGCTCCTCGAGAATCTTAGGCTCGCTCGCTGCGGGGACGGCGCGACTTTCCAACACACCCGTAGTGCTGCACCCCGTGATTGACAGCAGAAAGAGTCCAAGGAACAGCAGCCTGCAGGATCGTTTCAGGTCGAAGATCATCACTCCCTCCTCGTTTTAAACGGTATTCCTGACCAAACGAGCAATCAGAATGCCAAAATGGGAAGGGGTAGAAACCGTGCTGTTCTACATGAATTGGGTCGAGGGTAAGCTAGCTGTGTTACATAAGTGGCCAGATACGACCAAACTTGGGACGGCGGGTCATCGGCGACAGGATATAATGCGGACCTATCGGTCGAATCCGAACCGCATTCCGGCCGTGCGAAATGACAACATAGTGCCTAACTCGTTTTCCGTTGCGTAGCGAACCCTTGGGAATTGAAAGAGAAGCTCTACTCAATCCTGGCCGGATCACCACGACGGATCGAGCCGCCTCGCGCTACGGCAGCATACACACCGACGTTGACTTGGTTATGCTGCGCCGCCGTGCGCAGGATTCCCGGATCCCTCGAGAGATCCCCCTGCGCGAGAGTGGTCATCACGCAACGTCCGCACGGACCGGTGATGT
>Ga0137366_10004766_pt1 | contig 10653 bp, 8 predicted proteins | sample SagtaG_8_FD_104938 | JGI IMG/M metagenome (GOLD analysis project Ga0137366, IMG submission 104938) | Vadose zone soil microbial communities from Sagehorn Ranch, Mendocino, California, USA - Sage1_L_60_16 metaG | ecosystem: Environmental > Terrestrial > Soil > Vadose zone | place: USA: California... | reverse complement strand
TGTCGCGGCTCAGCGGGCGCTCGCCCTGAAGCACTTTGATCTCCACACCCGGCTGGTTGTCGCTGTAGGTCGAAAAGATCTGCGACTTGCGTGTCGGGATTGTGGTGTTGCGCGGAATCATCGGGGTGGCTACGCCACCGGCGGTTTCAATCGCCAGCGTCAACGGGGTCACGTCCAGCAAGAGCACGTCTTTGACTTCGCCCTTAAGAACGCCGCCCTGAATCGCCGCGCCTACTGCAACGACTTCGTCCGGATTCACGCCTTTGTGTGGTTCCTTGCCAATTAGATCGCGCGCGACCTGCTGCACCTTCGGCATGCGCGTCATGCCGCCGACAAGCACCAGCTCGTTGATGTCCTTTTCACTGACCTGTGCGTCCTTGAGACATGCCTTCACAGGCGGAACGGTTCGCTGAACCAGATCGTCCGTAAGCTGTTCCAGCTTTGCGCGGGTCAATTTTTTCTGAATGTGCTTCGGCCCGCTCGCATCCGCTGTAATAAATGGCAGATTAATTTCGTATTCCTGCGAGCTCGACAACGCGATCTTAGCTTTTTCAGCTTCTTCTTTGATTCGCTGGATCGCGTCCGGCTGCTTCGTTAGATCGATGCCGGTGTCTTTTTTAAATTCGTTGACGATCCAATCCATGATTTTCGCATCCCAATCGTCACCGCCCAGGTGCGTATCGCCGTTGGTCGCCTTTACTTCGAAAACCCCGTCGCCGATCTCCAGAACGGAGATATCGAACGTGCCGCCACCTAAATCGTAAACGGCAATCTCCTCGTCCTTCTTCTTGTCGAGACCGTAAGCAAGCGACGCTGCCGTTGGCTCATTAATGATGCGCAGCACTTCCAGACCTGCGATTTTGCCCGCGTCCTTTGTGGCGTTGCGTTGCGAGTCGTTGAAATACGCCGGCACGGTAACGATCGCCTGCGTAATTTTTTCGCCCAGCTTCGCTTCCGCGTCGGCTTTGAGCTTCGACAAAATCATCGCCGAAATTTCGGGCGGCGAAAATGCCTTGAGCTGGCCGTTTACCTCTACTTGTACATGGGCGTCACCGTTAGCGGCTTTCACAATCTTATAGGGCACGCGCTTCTGCTCTTCATGCACCTCATCGAACTTGCGGCCCATGAACCGCTTGATTGAAGAGACCGTGTTCTGCGGATTGGTCACCGCCTGACGTTTCGCGGCCTGGCCGACCAATCGCTCGCCGCTCTTTGTAAATGCAACAATCGACGGCGTCGTGCGGGCGCCTTCGCTATTTTCCAAAACTACCGGATCGCCACCCTCCATCACGGCCATGCAGGAGTTAGTGGTGCCTAAATCGATACCTAAAACTTTAGCCATAATTGAAAATTCCTTTCTGATTCGAACTCGCCGACGAACGGACTCGCCGTGGCGAGACTGCTAGTTAAACCTGTAGATACTCTAGCAAGGCCCGGGCCAGTCTGGCCTACTACGGTTTAAGCCCTTCCTTACGAGAGGTTACTGTTGATTACGCGTTCTACGGTTCGGCCCAAACTGAGCCAATTCGGCTCGATTCTAACCATCTAATCGGAGCTCGTGTGCCAGCCCGGCACTCCTATTTTAGCAAGCGCAGGCTACCAGTCCGCAGTTTGCCGCAAGACTGCGGATAACGCAAGTGCATTGGCAATTTTAGAAAGCGCGCTGATTCTCCGTTTCGGAAAACCCGCAAGACCGAACAGTGCCCTCTCACTGGCCCCTTTTTTAAAACTGCGCAGTTAATGCGAAACAAATTTCTTTTTCGCGCGCACAGTTGAGGCGATAAATTTCTGGGATGCGACAGTACCACGATCTGCTCCGGCTCGTACTCGACAAAGGTCAACCACGAACGGATCGCACCGGAACCGGAACGTTATCTGTCTTTGGTGCGCAGACCCGATTTGATTTGCGCACGGAGGGTCCGGGATTCCCGCTCCTCACAACAAAAAAGCTGCACATCAAATCGATCGTTTACGAACTGCTTTGGTTTTTGCGCGGCGATACCAATGTTCGTTATCTCAACGAACATGGTGTGAGCATCTGGGACGAGTGGGCTGACGAAACTGGCGATCTCGGTCGCGTTTATGGTGCGCAATGGCGCGACTGGCGTGGCGCAAACGGCGTGCGGGTCGATCAAATCGACAATCTGATCACACAAATCAAAACAAATCCGCAGAGCCGCCGCCTGATAGTGAGCGCTTGGAATCCGGCGGAAATCGACAAAATGGCGCTGCCGCCGTGTCATCTCCTCTTCCAGTTTTACGTACAGGACGGCGAACTCAGTTGTCAGCTTTATCAACGAAGCGCAGATCTGTTTCTCGGGGTCCCGTTCAATATCGCCTCGTACTCGCTGCTTACGATGATGGTGGCGCAGGTTGTGGATCTTACTCCGGGCGACTTCGTCCATACCTTTGGCGATCTGCATCTTTACAAGAACCACCTGGACCAAGCACACGAGCAGCTTTCACGAGATTGTCGATCCTTGCCGCGGATGAAACTGAATCCCGCCGTAAAAAACATTCGCGATTTCAAATTCGAGGACTTCGAGCTTATCGGCTACGACCCGCATCCATCGATCAAAGCACCTATCGCAGTGTAAACGACCTGTAGAAGCCAAGCGTGTCGCCTGCGAGGAATACAAGCGCAAACAGCCGATACGGCTGCCACCACAGAAAGTTTGCGTAATCCCGCCCTGCGACTTTCGCGCGTCGCCTGGGTTTAAAAGCAGTGTGAGGATCGCGATTGCGCTGCCGATCTTTTTCTGCGCCGCCATTTCATTGCGGGCACAGACTTCAGTCGAAATCGACTTGGAGGAACAGATGGCTTTCTTGCTGCAAAATGGCCGGGTCGCTCTCGCCTCGCCAATTTCGAGCGGTCGTTACGGGCATCTCACGGAGAAGGGTTCCTTCAAAGTCTTGGAAAAGGAACGAACACATTATTCGAGTATGTACGGCAAGATCGTCGATTCTCGTGGAAACACGATCGTTGCCGACGCAGATGCAGACATGCCGGTCCCGGCCGGAGGAAAATTTATTCCGGCGCCAATGCATTACTTCATGCGGTTCGCCGGCGCCGATGGAATGCATGCCGGATATCTACCGGGCTATCCAGCATCGCACGGCTGTGTCCGGATGCCGGAACAGTACGCGATTGCGTTCTTCAATGCAGTTAGTCTTGGCACTCCGGTCACGGTGTACGGAAGGACGCCAACCGGGCGTTACCTCGGTCAGTTACGACCGACATTTCAAGCGAGCCCTAATAGATTTGGAGACCCGCGCTTCGATCCAAGATTTGCTCCGCCGCCGCCACCTTGGTGGTGGCGATAGGTCCTAGACTTTTTGTCGTGTGCCGAGTGGAAGCAGCCGACACGGCTGCCACTACAGAACAGAAAAGGCAGAGAGTAAACCGTTGTGTTACGGCCGCTGTTCGGGCGCGGTTTTATCAACACTATTCGCACTGGCCGTCTTTGGCCCACGCGTGAGATCGACAAGGTCAGCCAAGATGTTTAGCGCTTCGTCGCGCTCCGGATCGATCGCAGGCGTCTTGGTATCATCATCCGCGCCGCCAGCGTTTCCGATCAAATCTGTATCCGCATCCGAAGCAGCATCGGGATCAACTTTGGGGGCAGTCCCATTCTTCTTTGCTTCGGCCAATTTCCCGGGATACATGATCAATTGCAGGTTCGGTTTATCAACCGTGTCGAGCGTCACCCGATAAATCCGCGGCTCCTCCTGATTCCGCGCCAGGCGTTCCTTCGACCGCATTTCCTTGCGCACTTTATCGTCCTGAAGCTCCTTCTTTCGCTGATCTTCGTTTAGCGAAATCCGATTCTCATCGAGCTTGTGACGCAAACGTCCGATGTCCTCCATCACGTAGTGGAATTCCGGATCGTTCTTGACCCGCTCTTCCGAGCGTCGCCGCAGTTGATCGATAAACAGGGAGTGGCCGTCCGACCACTTCGTGTATCTCGACTTCGCCACCTCGTCATAGGCGAGGGCGTTCTTTAGTGCGCCTTCGCCAAATTCCGGAAGATCGCTCAAGCTCGGCAGAATAACGTCGGAAGCCACGCCGTGAAGCTGTGTGGAACCGCCTGCCACCCGATAAAATTTTTGGATCGTCAATTTCAACGCGCCATCCTCATCCGAACGGCTGCCGAGAAGTGAAGCGAACCTGCCAATCGGAAGAATCGTCTGCACCGTGCCTTTGCCGAACGTGTTCTTATCGCCAACAACCACAGCGCGACCATAATCCTGAAGAGCGGCCGCGAAAATTTCGCTGGCGGACGCGCTTTGCCGGCTGGTTAAGACGACCATTGGTCCGGAATAAGCGATGCCCGGATCGGGATTGGCCGAGACTCTAATGCTTCCGTTATAATCTTTCGTCTGAACGATCGGGCCAGACTTCAAAAACAGGCCCGTGAGGGACAGCGCTTCCTCCAGTGAGCCACCCCCATTTCGTCGCAGGTCGATGACCAAACCAGCGATGTTTTCTTTCTTGAGCCGTTTGAGCAATGCCAGCACGTCGCGCGTCGTGCTTTTCTGATGCTTGTCCATGTCGGCATAAAACGAAGGCAGCGTAAGCCATCCAAGTTTTATGGGATCGCCATTCTCGTCTTTCCTAATAATGATATCGGCACGGGCTTCCTGATCCTTCAGCTTAATTTCATCGCGCACCAGTTCGACATTTTTCCGGCGAGAAGGGTCTGTGGCATCCGAAGGAATCACAAGCAAACGCACATGCGTGCCTTTCTTCCCCCGGATCATCTCGACAACTTTGTCCAAACGCATCTCGCGAACATCAACATAATCTGCCGGGCCCTGCGCTACTGCAGTGATCCTGTCACCTACCTTAAGTCTTCCATCGGCTTGCGCCGGCCCGCCAGGCACCAAGCTTTCAATTTTAGCGTAACCGTCCTCCGACCGAAGCATGGCGCCGATGCCCACAAGCGAGAGGCCCATGTTGATGCTGAAATTCTTCATGTCGGCCTTGCTTAAGTATTCCGAATGCGGGTCATACGCCTGGGCCAGCGCATCGAGATAGAGCTTCATTTGCTCGTCCTTATCTTCCTCGTGGACGTTACGGGCGAGGCGATCGTAGCGGCGTGCAACGAGTTGCGCAGGAGGCTCAATAGGATGCTCGCTCAAATGTTCCTGCAAGAGTTCGTTCGCAATCCTACCGCGCCAGAGTTGATCAGCTTCGGCTTCATCTTTTGGCCACGACGACTTTTGACGACTCAGTTCAACGGTGGCGTTGCCCTTGAAGTCGATCGACTCCTTCAATAGCTCTTTGATTTTAGCGACACGGTCGTCCATGCGCTTGGTGTACAGAGCGTAAATCTCGTAGGCGGGTTTGAGGTTGCCGAGCAGCACGTCCCCGGCCATCGAACTGCCATACTTCGCATTTAGGTCATCGATGTCCTTCTGAGTAAAAAAGAGATGGCTGAAATCGAGCATCTCCAGATACGTCTGCAAAAATTTTCGCGAAACGTCGTCATTGAGCTTTTGACGGGTATAATGCCCCTCCTCCAGGAGGCGGCCAACCGACACGGCAATTGCTTCTCTCGACGCCGCCATGGCCGGCGGAGCCGCGATTGTGGCCGTAAGAAGAATGGCGCAAAGCGCCAGTGACTGTCGTAGAGATGATCTCATCTGTAAAAAGGCGGTTTACCACCATCGCAGATTTCAGCAGGGAGCGCAAGATAACGAGATGGGATTGACATGTAAGTGAATGAGACAATCAACAAAGGGGAACATTCAAATATTCGTAAAAACTCCTGCCTTCAGTTGTAGCGAAGCCCAACTAGAATGAAATCCGCAATGATTTACGAGAAGTTTTGCGGTGGCATCTTTGAGACAAATTGCTATCTGCTCAAAGCATCGGGCGGCTGGATTCTTTTCGACGCGCCGGACGGGGCTTGCGAGTGGGTCAGGTCAATCGGAGTCGATCTGAAACTTTTGCTCCTGACGCACGGACACGTCGATCACGTGCAGGATGTCGCCAGGATCAAGCGGCAGTTCGATTGTCCAATCGGCTGTCACCCGCTCACTGCGCCGATGATTTCGGATCGAGAATTTTTCCGCAGCTTCGGTTTCGAACTCGAAATCGAGCCGGCGAACCCTGACTTTCTTATCGAAGAAATGCCGAGCCGGGATTTTCTCGGTTCCCAATTCCAAGTGTTGGAAGTTCCCGGCCATTGCCCCGGGAGTCTTTGTTTCTTTTTACCGAACGATCGATTGCTAATCGGCGGTGATGTGCTGTTTGCCGGCAGCATCGGCCGCGGAGATTTACCGGGCGGAGATATCGATCTATTAGTACAAGAGATCAGAAAAAAAATATTTCCCCTCGGCGATGACGTGACCGTGCTCCCCGGGCACGGGCCGGCGACGAAGATTGGAACCGAGCGTCGCACGAATCCTTTTGTTGGCCTGGAGTAGCGTCACTGGCCGTGGCTCTATTGAAGCTGAAATCAGACTAGGCTAGGTCGGCGAGAAGAGAAGCGAGCGGCTTGAGGTCCTCGATCTTCGCCACGATCTCCCGCAACGAGCGCATAGCTCTTGGAACGTATCGCAGAAAATGCTCATGTCCCCGGACCAAACCCAAAAAGCCGTAAGCGCCCAGCGCCTGCATCAGGCGTTGCATCGCGCATAATTGCAAAGTGTTGTTCAACTGTTGGTCAATGGTTCGCCCATTGTCCGCCTGTTTTTGCCGGTAATAACTAATCAACTCAGATCGCTCTGCGCCTGAAAGATCGACATACGGATCAAAAAGCAACGATGCCAGATCATATTCAGCCAAACCCGGTCGCATCCCCTGAAAATCAATCAGCTTGGCCTGTCTGTTCTGAATAATGATATTTTGCGATTGAAAATCGCGATGGACCAAGACCCTTGGTAAACTCTCCAGACGTTTTGCAATTTCTCGCAAACCGGGAAGAGCTGCCAGCTCCTTGCGTTTTGACTCGCTAACCGTGAAATAGCGGCCGAGGCAATTGTTGAAAAAGTATCTCTGTTCCCAGCGGTAAAGCGCCGCGTTAAACTCGGCAGGCAAATGCTCCTTCATTTCCACGCACACGGACTCCGGCAGACTGTGAAGTTTGATAATTTCATCGAGCGCTGCTTCGTAGAACGCGCGGCGGACCAGCCAGCTGTCGTGCCGATAACCGTAGAGGTCTTGCTCGCCCAGGTCCTCGATCCAGATGAGACCTTCCGCTTCATCGTGAAAATAAATTTTGGGGACCCGGATTCCGTGGACGTCGAGGAATTTCGCGATCTCGACGTAATGCCGATTTTCGTCGCGCTCCAAATTGTACTTAACCAGGATGAGCGTCTGATTCGCTGAGCAGCGAATCCGATAAAATTTTCGATCCGACCCGCCTTTTTCAATCGGGCGAATTTTTACATCGGTTTCATCCAGCAGCGGAAAATGCATCCGTGTTCGACGGAGAAGAAATTCAGTCCTCATACTAGATGTCGCTATTTCGATGGATGCCGCTGACCCTTTTTTGGGAGCGGACAATACAACCGTGAAGCTGACTTTTGGAAGCAATTTCTGAGGCTCGCCACAAAATTGTGTCTTCAAGAACGGCTTCCGCTCCAACGCAGCAGTCCGGCCCAACCACAGAACAGCCGTGAACTTGCGCGGTCGGATCGACATGCGCGCTTTTCGCGACCGGCTCGGCCCAATCGCGCGTTTTAACGTATCCCGGTCGCCAATGTTTGTTCGAAATTACGCGGTGCACGTCGAGGTATTCCTTGCGTGACCCGATGTTGAACCAATTGCCGTCATCCAGCGCCAGGCCGCCGATCATTCCCCCCTGGTTGATCCAATCAATTAGGATGGGAATGAATGAAATTTTCCTCCTGGCAGGAATGCGAGCGAAAATTTCCGGGTTCCAGACGGAAATGTTAGCGTAATCGAAGTTTTCCGTGGGGTTGGATCTTGTTGAGATCTCCATGATGCGGCCATCGCGCATAACCACGCCAGCGCCGAGGCCGGTGTTCCGCCGAAGCCCCAGCGTCACATCATTGCCGGCGCGAAAATGTTCGGTAATCAGCGGTTCGAGCGCGACGTCGGTCAAAATATCGCCGCTGTAAACCATGAAGGGTTCTTTCCTGAGAATGCCTTCGACATTTTTGATTCCGCCCCCGGTTTCGAGCAGGTCCGGTTCATGAGCGAGCGCAACGGAATGACCGTGGTAACCGTTCCCCGAGAAAAATTCATGAAACAAGTTCGGCAGCCGGTGCGTGTTGATCACAAAGGATTGCACGCCTGCCGCAATCAAATGATCGAGCGCAAAAGTAATGAGCGGCTTTTGAAAAATCGGGATGAGAGGCTTCGGTAAATCCTCTGTCAGCGGCCGCAGGCGTGTACCGAGCCCAGCAGCGAGAACGAAAGCTTGCGTGATTGTGTTCATCGCACCACAGATTCAGTTAAGGCGAACGAAAACTATTTGAAGCGCGATTAACTCAATCGCGTGGAATTTCCAGCGAATCCATCACTCGCAATCTGTTCACAACAAGGTCGCCGATTTCAAGATGCCTGATTTTCGCTCGACCAATGACGAGGCGGCCGACCGCGACGACGCCCAATGCAAACGCTCCAATCGCCAGCGCTCCCAGCGCGAGCGCTCCGACGCTCTGCGCTCCGATCGCCAATGCGCGGATGCGCACGGATTCAAGCTCATTCCGTTCTGCCTCGTGCATGCTGTGGTAAATTGTCGGCAAGCTTAATCCACGATATTCGATCTTCCGTCCAGATATGGTCGGCTGGAGTAGCGATTTCGGGCTGATCGAAAGTGGCAACAGTGACATCGATTTCATCAGCATCGGGTTGGCTGGTGAAAGTTAGCGCGCTGCCACACATCGCACAGAACGAGCGAACGCGCCCGGCCCATGCGATTTCAAGCGGTTTTCCCTTCGTAAATTTAAAATTGCTGCGCTGAAACGAAGCCCAGGTCACAAATGGCGCACCAGCGCTTTTGCGACAATCTTCGCAATGGCAATGAGTGACGTTGTAGAGCTCACCGATGCCTTCGTATCGCACAGCGCCGCAGAGACAACCGCCGCAAATCGTCTTTGGTTCCGTTTCCATCACAAATTACAGGGCAACCGCGCGGTTACTCAGTAATCCTAGTAGGTCAAGTTGGGCCCAGCGGAACGCCGCCAACCGACCCGCTGCCATGGAAGCTCGCGCCTTTGCAAATAAAGCGTGCGCGTGCCGAAATCGATGATGCCGTGGTGCCGCCGCAGCGTTTCCGCACCAAGCAGGCCGGCCACCGGCGGTGAACCTTCCAACAATCCATCGTGAATTAATCCTTCCATATCAATCACGCCTACGTCCTTGCCAACGATATCGACTGCGCCCACCGACAGTTTGCGAATCCTCGCCACGCGCAGGCCACGCTCCTTCAGGTTCACGGCCGAAGAACTATACGGCGTCTCCCGGGTGGCAATTCGCATTCGCCTAACGAAAGAGCGGTGCAAGAGCGTGGCAAACGAACCCGTGTCGACCATAAACTTGGCGGCTTTCCCATTGATCGAGCCGTTCACATACAAATTAAAACCGTCGCTTACTTGAATCGGAACAGCTTGCAGTCCGCGCCGATCGAGACCAGGAACACCACCTAAAACGTCGGGATCGGTCTTCAAGACGAGCAACTGTCGTTGGCAATCCAGTACTGCCTGAGTTGGAAAAAGAATATCCGCTCCAATGATTCCGTCGATTTCCTCTTCGTGAACCAGCCGCGCGGCGCGGGCAGAGTTTCCCAGATCGACGGTAACCATCGGTTCATCGATCAAAGTCAGACCTCCGAGCCGAAGCTCGCGCGCGAGGGCTACGTTATTGAATGCGCCGTTGATCTGGACGCGCGACGGAAGGTTCGACTTGGCCGTGATTGATTTGAGTCGAAAATAATTGCGACGATTTACAGCGATTGCGCTTACTGGCGCACCACTATCAATCGTCAGCCAGGCCTCTCTGCCGTTGATAAAAGCGCGCACCATCAAATGATTTTGCCGAGAGCGCACCAGGGGCAGCGCTACGAAATGCGCGTCTGCTCGCGCGTAAGTGACCTGCGGCATGGCAGCCAATTCGGCAATCAGCACGACTGCCGCGCACGAAATAGACAAAAATGTCCGGCGCGCTCGGCGCTGGCTTGAACAAGTCACGGGGCGTGAGATTAACACGGTTCTTTTTACGTGAAAGCAATTTCGCGTTTTTAAGATCGACGGCTTAGCGAAGGATAAATCGAATGTTTTGTCATTGCGCCGCAGGCCTGAGTGATGATTTACTCTCCGCCGAAGTCAACCGGCTCAAATGACGACGGCGATAACTGAAGCACCCGTAGCTGACCAAAAATTCGTCAGGGGCCTCGGCCTACTCGACTCGACCATGCTTGTAGCGGGTTCGATGATCGGCTCTGGAATTTTCATTGTGTCAGCGATTATTGCACGCCAGGTCGGTTCGCCCGGTTGGCTGCTGGTTGTTTGGATCGTGACCGGTCTACTGACACTGATGGCCGCGCTGTCGTACGGCGAGCTGGCAGCGATGATGCCGAAGGCTGGTGGCCAATACGTTTACTTGCGCGAAGCTTACAGTCCGCTCTGGGGTTTTCTCTACGGCTGGACGCTGTTTCTGGTGATTCAAACCGGCACGAT
>Ga0137366_10004764_pt1 | contig 10653 bp, 12 predicted proteins | sample SagtaG_8_FD_104938 | JGI IMG/M metagenome (GOLD analysis project Ga0137366, IMG submission 104938) | Vadose zone soil microbial communities from Sagehorn Ranch, Mendocino, California, USA - Sage1_L_60_16 metaG | ecosystem: Environmental > Terrestrial > Soil > Vadose zone | place: USA... | reverse complement strand
TGTTGCCAGTGCTGCATTTCTTGAAAAGTTACCAAATACATAGCCGATAATAAATACCATACATGCTGCAAATAAGATTCTAATTAAAATGATTATTCCGAAAGGCATAGTTTTAAATTTTAAGTGTGATTTAAATTTTGTTTGTTCGATAGATCCCTCCTACCGTTGGGATGACAAGCTGAAGAAGATGAAAGGCACAAAATCGTATATCCGGCTTAATCAAAAATCTGTGCTTGTCATGCCGAAGAATGAGAAATCTATTTTATTTTCTTATTTTAATTGCTTAAGAATATCTTCCACTTCATTTTTGCCCCAGTGTGGTTCAATGCCGGAAGATGGATTGCTTTCGAGTTTTTGTTTTGCGGCCGTTAATAATTCTTTTGCTTTTGTTTTATCACCACCCCACATTTTTGGCGTAGCAAATTTTTGCCATCCTTCGAGATAGAGCACTCTTGGATTATCAGGATTTGCTTTTTCTGCGAGATGCATATAATTGTTTGCCGCAGGACCATATCGGGGTCCATAAGTTTGAGGATTTATAAACACTCTTGCCTGGTTTAACATGCTTTGCACACAATACACTTCAGATAATTCTTTTTTCTGTTTAGTTGTATCTAATAATGATTGTGCTTTCTTTATTTGTTCCTCCGCTTTATCTGCATAAGGTTCAATTTTATCACCATCATCCTGGTATATCCATCCAATTCTTGCATTACAAAATGCTGAATAGTAATAAGGCAACCATTCTGTTTTCTGCGCATCTGCCATCCTGCTGAAATCATTTGCAAGCTGTTCATAATCCTTTGCTGTAGCTGCCTTATCCAGTTTTGCAACCTGCTGCTGCATTTGCTGGGTGTATGCTTCCTGTGCTTGCGAAACTGCACACATGATTGTTGTTGCTGCGATTAAAAAAATTGTCTTTTTCATTTTTGTTTTTTTTTATTTAAAATTTTTTGTTGATAAGAATCAGATTCCTCCTCGGAATAACAAACAGTAGTAGTACTGCTATTAATTTTTATTTACAGTCCCAACAAAGACCTAAAAGCTTGTCATGCCGGGAAGGAGACATCTGTTTTGACCACTCACCGCTACAATTTTTCATTTATAAAATCATCTCTTCTGTCAATGCCGAAACTCATAAAGATTCCTATGTAATAGCTGCGGGTTGCAGGCGGCGTTACCGGCACTTTATACGTACCATCATAACTATAGTTATATCCAAAAATTTGTTTGTTACCAAATACGTTATTGATGCCGAAACCGATACCTGAAAAATCTTTCTTCTTCCATTTTTTAAACATGGAGAAGAGATAAGCGAAACTTAGGTTCATCGCATTGTACCAGTTTGTTGTCCCTTCATCGTAAAGAGTATTTTTGCCGCTTTCATTAGTTCTTATATCATAATAAGGTCTTCCTGTTGCCAATGAGTAAGACATGTTTGCACTAAGATTAATGTCCTGGAAAAATCTTTTAAGCGCAATAGAAGCTGTATGTGGCGTAGCAAAAGTTGGTTCGATTGAATATGGATAATTTAAAAACTTTCTCTTTGTATCGAGATAAGTGTAGGTAACCCAGTAATCAAAATTTTTGAATGTCTTTTTATCGCGCCAAAACAGTTCAATACCTTTTGCATAACCATCTCCATTATTTTCAACAGAAGGTTCTGTTGTTATTAAATTTTTGTACTTTTTGTAATAAGCCTCAATTTTGAATAAACGATTACCTGCTTTTTTCTGGTAATTGATGATGTAATGGGTTGCCTGTATAAAATCTAAATTTTTATTCTGCGTCAAATAAATTATTTCAGGCTTTTGATAAAAGATACCATAAGCCATATTGATTTGTCCACCATCATTAAACCTGTATGCAAGGCTGATGCGTGGCACAACAGTTGATTGTTGTAAAAGACTCGAATGCTCAGCACGCACACCAATTTTTGCAGCTATATTTTTGCTGACGCGAATATCTCCTTCTGCAAAAGCAGCAACAAGATTATCATTGAGTTTTGTAGGCGTATCATTGTATGTATAATCATCCTTGTTATAAAAATATTCTGCACCAAAACGCAAAGCATGATTGCGATTAAACGTTTTTGTTAACACTGTTCTTGCTTGTGCAAAATTTGAATTGATATTTGTAACATTATTTTTTTCGTTGTATGGATAGTATGAAATGAATAGCTGCTTATGATCGCTGTCTTCCAATTTGTTTGTTATATCCTGCTTGTTATAATTGTATGCAAGTCCTGCATCAATCTTCCATTGGTGTGCGAATAATTCCCTGTAAGAAAGATTAGCGTACACATTTGATCCTTTGGTTTGAAATGATGATAATAAATTACTGCTGTCAATATCAGGATTGAGCATGCTTGTATTATTGTAACCATAATTGGTATAGAATTTCAGCATGCCTGTTTTGCTTGTCCTGATGCGAAAGTTAGCGTCTGTCTCTGCGTATTCAGGGGCATGAAAGAAATCCGGTTTTTGCTCAACCACTTTGTTGTATAATGCATAACTGCCATAGTTCAAGTTGATGCCGTAACTGCTTTTATTTGCAATGAGTTTTTGAAAACCTGTACCGACTGACATTGGAAAAATATGCAAGCTGGCAGAAGATTCATCAGGCAGGTCAACACTTTCAAGTATGAGTGCACTGCTTAATGCGTCTCCATATAATGCTGAATAACCACCTGTATTAAATAAAATTCCCTTGAACAAAAACGGATTCACTCTTGCTGGTTGCAGAATACCGGGTACGCTTGCATAGTTTGGATTCTTCAATAAAGTACCGTCAATAAATTGTTTTGCTTCTTCACCCGTGCCGCCTCTTACAAACAAGCCTTCTTTCTCACCGATCTGTTGTGTGCCTGGCAATGAACGTAATGAATTAGCAATATCGCCACCGCTTCCCGCAACGGTCATTGCGTCCATTGGTGTTAACGATGCGCCTTTTGCTTTATCACTCGCTTCAAAACTTCCCGCACTCACCACGACATCAGCAAGCGCCTTTGCTTCATCTTTTAAAACAATTTCAAAATGAAGAGCAGAATCGCCAAGATTAATTTGTATTTCTTTTGCCTTGTACCCTACACTTGATACTTCCAATGTTCTCATTCCTTTTTCTGCTGTACTCAGAGAGAAATTGCCCAGTGAATCTGCATTCACTCCAATGTTTGATTCTTTTATTCTAATGCTTGCGGAAGCTATTGCTTGCTTTTTGCTGTTCATTATTTTTCCTGAAACAATAGTTTGCGCATGCAAGTGACATATGCTTATTATAGTTAGCACTCCACTTAAAAAATATTTTGTGTTTGCTGGTTTCATAGCAAGTGTTTTTAATAATCAGAATTTTTGTTTTGAGCCAGAAGCAAGAGCTGCTATTTAGCTTTACTTGCGTCGCACTCTTCAACATTTTGTAATTCTGTTGAACTCATTTGCAACACAAAACTATTTTGCAGCAAAATGCACCTTGAGCAAGAATATACTATGTAGCAAACTGAATAGACATGTAAGAGAAATGAGAAGATTTCAAAAAAAATAAAACTTGTGAGTTATAAGTAAACAGTAATATGCTATTTGTGATGGTACAAATAATGCGGTATGAATGTCAGATCTGGACGGTCAGGCATTTTATAAAAATTTTCTTTCAACAGAAAGAAAAAACCGGGTGCAGTTACATGGTTGACCAGGGGAGAATTAATAAAAACAAGGAGTTATTATAAATGAGAGATGAATTGAAAAATCTTTAATACAAAATTTCATTATCTTAATATCCAATATCCTAATATTTCATTCTTCACTTTTTAAAAGCGGCTTTCCCCTTTGTCAATAAATAAAATGAATCTGCAATAATCAGCAGTAACATAATGCTGTGATAAAGATCATTTGTTTTGGTTCGTGGTCCTGCACCAACAGCCAATGAAATCATGCCAAGTATAATACCGCTGATAGCGAATGCATGGGCAAAAAACGTTGCTCTCCATGCTGATTTGCTGTTAGTGAAAATGCAAAATGCACTGTTGATAAAAAATAATGCACAAAGTCCCTCTACAATTGCAGCTGGTATAATTTTAGGTTCCGCAATTCCTAATGAGAGCGTTAGTTGTAAATGTGACAATGCAGCAATAATAAATGTAACCGTAGCAAACACGACAAATGTGCTGATGATGATTCTTGCTCCATTAGAATTATTTTGAAATTGATTAGGCATAGCAGACTTATTTATTGATTTATTTTGAACAATTTGTCACACAAACATGAATTACAATGAAAGCATTTTTTCCACATTTGGTTTGTAGCTTTCACTCAATGGCAATTCAATTTTATCAATACAGATAAGGTCACGTTTAATAGCAGTTACTTTATCGGCAGAAACAATATAAGATTTGTGTGCGCGCACAAAGCGATGACCTGAAAGTTTTTCTTCCATTGCTTTCATGCTCATTTTTGTAATGACAGGTCTTGATGAAGAGTTAAGAAATATTTTTATATAATCTTTCATCCCTTCTATATAGAGAATTTCGGAGATGACCACTTTAACAAGATTGTATTCTACATACACAAAAAAATAATCTGGCGGATTTTCTTTTTCTGTTGGTTTTTGCTGAAGATTATACAGCTCCTGCGCTTTATTGCAGGCTTTTAAAAAACGCTCAAACGAAACAGGCTTCAATAAATAATCAACAGCATTCACGTTAAAACCTTCAACGGCATATTGCTTGTATGCTGTTACAAAAATTATCATCGGAGGATTGTGGAGCGATTCAATAAATTGTAAACCATTCAACCCCGGCATTTGTATATCGAGAAAGATCAGATCAATTTTTTCTTTCTGCAAAATATCCGCTGCTTCCATTGCATTTTTGCAGCTTTTTACCAAATGCAGAAAAGGAACCTTCTTAATATTATCAACAAGAAGATCAAGCACAAGCTTTTCATCATCTACAGCAATACAGTTCAGCATGATAATTCAAGATTTAATTCTGCTTTAAAAATTGTGCCATCATCTTTCAAATTAAGTTTATATTTTCCGGGATATAACAGGTTAAGCCTGTTTTTTACATTGCTTAATCCAATACCGGAATTTTTATCTTTTGAAAAATTTTGTTTGTTATAATTATTAATCACACTAAAAAATAAATGTCGTTCTTTCACTTCTAAATATATTTTTATAAAAGGATCTTTCACCAAACCAATGCCATGCTTGAAAGCATTTTCAACAAAAGGAAACAAGAGCATTGGCTCAATAGAACAATCAGGATTTTCATTTTTTAAATCGAGCTGTACATTTACATCATCTCCAAAACGTAATTGTTGTAATTCGATATAGTCTTTAAGACAATCTATTTCTTTTTTTATAGAGAATTTTTCTTCATCAGATTCATAAAGCATGTATCGCAATAAATCAGATAGCTTTATCAAGGAAGGTTCAAGCAGATCAGATTTTTGTCTTGCCAGTGAAACCATATTTGTCATCATGTTGAAAAGAAAATGAGGACTTACCTGTGAGCGAAGAAACTTCAATTCGGAGGAGAGCCTTTCTGCCTGTTTTTCTTTTTGTTCCTTTTCACGACGTATATTGTCAATCACCCTTCGATAAACAATACTAATGATAAAAACGACGATAGAAGGTCCAAAGATAAATCCATAGATTGACCGGTCTTGCAGAACTTCTGAAAACCATACGGATAAGATAAAAAACTTTAACTGATTAGAAACCATTATCATTGCTGCACTGCATAATACGTATAGCCACCAGGTGCGTTTATTCATCAGCCTGGGATATAAAAAGAAAGCATTTGAATAAAAAATAATTGCGTGTATAATACCTGAGATAGTAAAAAAAGGACCCGGTATTGCACCTACTTTATATTGATGATTTTCTGAAGGAAGCAAATACGGTAAGGACAATACAGCGCTCCATACAAGTATATGAAGCCATAATGTTATTTGCTTTGAAGTGAATTTTATCGCCACTGTGAATTTTGAGTAGTAAAATTATTCACTTAACAGATAGCGCAGGGAATTGAGTAGATAAGATGGTTTTTTTATCGACATCGGGAGTGTTTGGCGACACATCTGAAACAAAAAATTTAGCTTTCCATTTGGGGTAAATTTAATAGTTTATATTTCTGTTCACCAATGAACTAACGGTACAAGGGAGTGACCTACAAAGTTTCGCGGCAAGCACAGGGACGATGCCACGAAGCGATGAACCGGAAACAGAAATAAAAATTAACAATAATAATCTGTCACAAAGTTTTTTGATTGGTTATATATAAGCGTGATCAATAAATGAAAAATAATATAGAAAGCAGCCGGATATTTGAATTAAAATAAACCGGCTTGCTCAATTGCCGAATCATTGAAAGAGAATAATTTACCTGTGCCTGGTTGACGGTTCAACGTCATCGGAATTATTTTGGGACTACGTAAAGCTGGAATAAATATCAATGGTTGATTTTACCACATTATCCAATCGTAATCATCAAACTCATTATCTTTCCTGGAACTAATCAATAACAGAGTTGTTACTACCGCTGCTACAAATACTAATAATCCAATTGTTGTGTTTCTTGATGTCATAGGTTATATGTTTTGAAAATTTCTGAATGCCAATATAATTATTAAATGCCCGTACTGCATTTCTATTTAGAATAAAAGTAAATAAAAAAAGAACTCTCTTTTGTAAGCAATAAATAAAATAAACAATTTCTTTACTAACAACTAATAACATTTTATTCTGTGTCCTTATATTTTATGTTCTTACAATTTACTAAAGTTTTAATTGACGCCATAAAAGTATACCAATAATTTCCCGGTTAAATGATAAACCTTATCTTTAAAATTTAATGATTTAATAAAGAAAAAATTTTGTCTTCCGGAATTTTAACCTGAATTACAATTACGTTTTTTTATAAGGATCTTTTGATGTTTCAACACACGTCTTATTTGTCTGCGCATATTAAATAAGCGGCCGGCCATTGCACCCGCAGCCAGAGAGAGGCTGAAAGCCGTAAGCTCATGCCCGTAAAACCAATGAGCAAGCCATTTATGACGAAAGATAGTATAAGCAATATATACTATAAGCAGTATAATACCAATACGATCCATTCTTGCAATCACCAAAGAACTTTCTTCTTCCCAAAAGATCTTTTTTCTTCTTGAAAACACTACACCGGTTAATATACTAATTGAAAAAGCGCCTGTTGCTTTGGCTATAGGTATATACTCATTGATCATCTCATAAATTATAGCAATAAGCATTAGTATAAATACAATAAAGAAAATGCGTAAACGGATAATAAGTTTACGCTCTACAAATTGCCTTGCGTGTTTATTTTTTCTTGATGTTAAAATCATTAAAAAACCACACACAATTCATGTGCCGTCTTCATATTCGGGGTTAAGGTTTAAGGTCATGACAGTGGGTTTAATTAACAGTTTATTGTTATAGGTGCCGGCAATATCTTTTACTGAGGAACAAACCCATCCATAAACAAATGACAATAATTAATGTTGTATTATTTCTGCAGCATCTGCATCAAGATAAATTTTTAAATTTTGATGATTGCGCAATAAACTTGCAGGCACTTCTTCGGTAATATCACCTTCAATTACTTTTTTTACAATAGCCGCTTTTCGTTTGCCGCTTACCAAAAGAAAAATATGTTTTGATTCAAGAAGTGTAGCTATACCTAATGTAATTCCCTGTGAAAGGTGTTGCTGCTTTTTAAAATATTTTTGCCCCACCTGTTGTGTTATGGGATCAAGCGTTGCAACATGTGAACGCAAGGAAGGTGAAGTACTGGGTTCATTCATTCCCACATGACCATTCATACCAAGTCCTAAAACAGCGACGTCAATACCTCCATGTTTGTGAATAAAATTTTCAATGCGAGCACATTCATTATTTAAATCTTTTGCTCTCCCATCAAAAAAACAAATTTTGTCACCTGCTATTTTAAGTGGATAAAACAATTGATCATTCAAAGAATGCCTACAACTTCCCTCATCAGTTTCGTTCATGCCGACCCACTCATCCAGGCCAACGAATAACCAATTTGAGCTGTCAAACCTTTGCTGCCGGAAGATGAACCAATTCTTTGTACAAACCAACAGGAGTATCACCTGAAGCAGTGCAAAACAAAGGCTTATCAGATAATTGGATTGTTTCAATTAAATCATACGCAGCTTGCCTTGACATATCCTCATATGTATCCTGAATAATTATTTTCATCGTTGCTGCTTGTAATTGCTCAAAGGTATTTCTTTCTATGATCTATGTGAAACTGGAAACTTATTTTACCACTCAAAAAAGTAATTTAAAAAAATGATTACTGCTCTCATACTGTTCCTTAACTTTATTCGTTACATACCTTTATTACAATTATTACAATGAACCAACCTCAACATTCTTCTAACGTTGCTCAAGCCGATAAAGCCATTGCTGAACCTCGTCCTGCAACAACGCCATTTGCCGGCCCGCAACGACTTTATTCACTTGATGCCCTTCGTGGATTCGATATGTTTTGGATCATGGGTGCCGAGGAAATTGTTCATGGTCTTGCCAAAACAACAGGCTCATCATTTTGGGGCGGCTTTTCAAACCAGCTTACGCATCCCGCATGGAATGGTTTTCATTTTTATGATTTAATATTTCCGTTATTCCTTTTTATTGCTGGTGTTGCTACGCCTTATTCCGTGGGACGGGAATTAGAAAAAGGCAAGAGCAGGCAACAATTATTATTTCGTGTGATCAAGAGAGGATTGTTGCTCGTGCTGTTGGGCATTATTTACAACAACGGTCTTGAATTGCGACCTCTTTCTGAAATTCGTTTTGGCAGTGTATTGGGAAGAATCGGGCTTGCTTATATGTTTGCCAATATTATTTATTTATACTCAAAGCAGTTCGGACAAATCATCTGGTTCTGGGCATTGCTTATTGGTTATTGGCTGCTTTTAAAATTCAACGCTGCTCCCGGTTTTCCAAAAGGCGATCTTACGATGGAAGGAAATTTCGCTTCATACATTGATCGGCTCGTAATTCCCGGCAAACTTTATTTGGGCATTCATGATCCGGAAGGTTTAATGTCCACGATACCCGCTATCGGAACAGGATTACTGGGAATTTTGGCGGGAACTTTACTAAAAAATAGCCATGTAAGACCACAAATAAAAGCTTTACGATTAGCCATTATGGGTGTTATTTTTTTAGCACTCGCACAATTATGGAATCTTGATTTTCCTATAAATAAAAATCTTTGGACAAGCTCATTCGTGTTGCATGTTGGTGGTATAAGCCTGCTTCTGTTGTCACTGTTTTATTATATAATAGACGTGCTGGGGTATAAGAAATGGTCATTCTTCTTCAGAGTCATTGGTATGAATTCTATTCTCATTTATATGTCAGGACGATTTATTAATTGGGAGTACACTACCAATGGATTTTTTCAATGGCTCGGTCAACTGGTTGGCAATCCTTTCAATGTTGTTATTATGGCAATTTGCTATGTGATGATTAAATGGCTCTTTTTATATTTTATGTATAAGAAGAAAGTATTTTTACGCGTGTAAGTATACGAGGAGTTCTAAAGAATTTTCGCTTACTGAGGACTTCTGCTAAAGTATGCACAAAGATAAACAAAGCCTATAATTCAGGAGCAACACACAAACCTAACAACTCCGCTTTTGCAACGACATGCTCTTTCATCTTTTCTTCTACTTCTTCTCTTTCTGTTTGGGCAGGCAAATTAAGTTTTGTATCAAGTGCATATAATCTAAACCAGTAATGGTGCGTGCCTTTGAAATATTTTGGACAAGGACCTTCATAACCAAAACTGTGATTATTTGCCAACCCTTCTGTAGCGCCGTCGGGTATTGTTGCTTCAATTATTTCTGTTACAGACGAAGGAATATCAAACAGCAGCCAATGCGTCCATGGTTTTGGCGTTGCATCAACGTCTTCAAATATCAATACCAAACTCTTTGTATTCTGTGAAACTTCTTCAAATTGTAAAGGAGGATTAACATTCTTATCAAGACAGGTAAACATTTGCGGTATATGTTCACCATGACGAAATAAAGGACTGGTGAGTTTCATAAGTATAATCTATTTATAAACCTATATGAAAAATATACTACGCTTTTTTTGCAGTAACCATAATGCATAATTTTTCAAAATTCAACGCCTCATAAGTATGGATAATTAAATCTGCCTGGTGCAGCATTTCTGCTGAGTGCGTAGTGGTAATAGCGATGCATTTCATGCCTGCATTCTTTGCAGCTTTTACACCATTTACCGCATCTTCAATTACAAGACATTGATCAGGTTGCAACTCTAATTTTTCTGCCGCTGTTAAAAAAATATCAGGCGATGGTTTGCTTTTACTTACTTCTTCACCAGTAACGATCACTTTAAAATAGGGCAGTAAACCTGTAAGCTTTAAAACCATTTTCATTTTCTCACGGCGCGAACTGGTAGCTAGGGCTATCTTCAGATCATATTGCCCAAGTTGCTCCAAAAGCTTAACTGCAAAAGGAACCGGCTGAATTCCATTGCTTGAAATGATCTCAGTAAAGTATCTTAGTTTTTTTGCCAAAGCAACCTTTGTTTCTTCCTCATTCAGTAAAAGCCGCGATTGAACTACCACTG
>Ga0137366_10004758_pt1 | contig 10663 bp, 7 predicted proteins | sample SagtaG_8_FD_104938 | JGI IMG/M metagenome (GOLD analysis project Ga0137366, IMG submission 104938) | Vadose zone soil microbial communities from Sagehorn Ranch, Mendocino, California, USA - Sage1_L_60_16 metaG | ecosystem: Environmental > Terrestrial > Soil > Vadose zone | place: USA: California... | reverse complement strand
TTGCAACTTCATAAGTCACTGACCGTGGCGGATAATCTATAGAAAAGATGTCAATGCCTCTTTTATTGGCTTCTCTCTGCTTTTTTGGAATATCCTTGAGATCTTCAAAAATAAGATAGTAGTTATGCTTAACAAGCATTCGTTTCATTAAAAGCTCAATACTTTGATGAAGAAACATTATTGTATCTTTTAAAAGCATCTGATCTTTAGTTTTTTCGTATTCCCCATACGACTCTAAACTTTTTTTAAAAGAATGCTCGCCATTTTCTTGAAGACTGATTGTAAACTTATCTTTAGACATAACCTGAACCCTTGTTTTTGATTGGATTATACTACTTTCTTCATTGAAGTCAACGATATAATTAAATATCTGAGCATCAAACGGAGGGTGACAAGTCGATTAAATAGGGACGCCGCTGTAACGCAGTGAAGGCGTGCAGGCCTATTTAATCGACGTCACCCGTGCCTATCGACCAGGGAACACGACGCAAACGGTGGGGTGGGGCAAAACGCTCGGTATGCAGTATGTAGCGGGTGGTGGTCACGCGCCGTGGGCGCGTGGGGGTGGCTGGAAGGGAGGTGGGGAGCGATGGGGCGTCTCGCCGAATTGCCACGCCGCACAGAAGGGGAAGAGAGGGCGCGTGACCACCACCCGCGTGCTCTCGATAATGGGGGGCGTGGCAGCGCCATAAATAGAACATGCGTTCTCTGTACAATCATATAACGGAAGGTGCGGTATCATGGCGGGAAACCTGGAATACCTGCACCGCTCCCCCAACAGCTATCTACAGGGCTAGAGATTCAGCTAGCCATTACTAATATGTCCAGCGTAAAAGCGGCTGATTGTGTTGCAATTGTGATCGAGATGGTGAAGGAGCATCACGAAGAGAAAGAACACCACGACGAGCGGCAGGGTTGTCCGCTCGTCTCAGGGCACTTCGTTTCCTTGCGCCATATGCTATAGTAAAGTTATCTCTAGTGCAATGAGAAACATAAGGTCAAGGTACAAAGATACTTCTACCATAAAAACAATCCTTTGCAGAATCTGGAGGCAAGCGACACAGAAGTCGCGCTCACACAAAACATGACAAAAAAAGCAAATACACAGGTAACGATTAGTGTTGAAGCTCAACGAACATTATTTGCAGACATCTATCAAAGGCCAGCTATCGAAGCATGTGGAGTTCTTTTAGGCACTATTGATGAACAAGGCAACTGGCATGTTGAACAGGCCTATCCACTCCGTAACATCTTCTCTTCGCCCGTCTATTTCGAATTTGATCCTGAAGAACTCTTGACGGTCGAACTCACCTATCCAGAACAGATTATCGGCGTCTACCACAGCCATCCAACTGGCTTCCCACGAGCAAGTAGCACCGATCGCGACAATATGCAACGTGTCAATCAAGAGCAACAAATTCCCTGGATCTGGCTCATCGTCAGCGGCCCATTTATGCAAGAGTCTACCCAACAGGCAGACGGACTCATTCCTGCCACATCAATGACTGCCTACCACCACTATATTCAGGAAGGTCTACGCAAAATCCCCATCCAGTTAGAAGCAGAGGAGTTTGACGAGGAATCAGGGTTATCTCTCTAGTGACACTCCACAGCCGCTAAAAGCGGCGTGGCTTCTTGTGGCACGGCTACGTAGTCGATTGTTCGAGTGTGTGCGGCGTGGCCGCTACTCGTTGAATAACCGTAGTTGGTGAGCCATACCCGATGTGTCTTCTCCCATCCGAGATGACCCATCCTGCGCGGTGCCCTGCGCGTTCGCGGTTGCGTGCCTGGAAGGGTTGGTAGATGGCCTTCCTCTCCCTCTGGCGTCCTGGCAACGGCGAACACCTCCCGTTTTCACGGGCCTCTCTGCATGCAGAGGAGCATGAGGCTTTTCCTGAGTGACGTTCTGTCGGTATCGGGCAAGCAGGCGGTTTCCAATGACAATGGCGGCATTCCTATCGGCATTGCCATGCATGTGGCACTGTGGGCAGTACACCAGGGGCGCACCAGGGCAGTATCCTTCCGTTGGCTTGCCTGCATCATAACGGGCAACGAGGGCACCACAACGAGCACACTCTCGACTGGTGTTCCTCGGACTCACACGACAGGTCACGATTCCCTCGTTCCACGCCTTGTACTTCGCATCCTTGAAGATCTTTCCCCGTAGCCAGTACGAGCGTTTCTCATTGCCTCGCTTGCTGTACTTGCCCTTCTGTGGCTTGAAGTGTCCCAGATGTTCAAAGACGAGAATGCTGGCTTGATGTTGCCGTGCGAAGGCAACAATGCGGTGGCTCACTTGATGAGCGGCATCCTCATCCAATGCTCGTACTTTTGCCCACAGTGCCGTATTGTCTTGTTCATCCTTGGCGATGATGCCTGTCTTGCTCCGGTTGCGTGCTACTCGTCCCAATTGTCTCTTCCTAAGACCGTGTAGTTGCTTGCCGCCTCCAAGAAAGCGGGTTGCCACTACCGTGCCTTCGACGCTGAGAACGCTACACACGGCTAAGTGCTTGGTGATATTCAAATCGACGGAACAAATACGCGTCTGTGCTCTGGTTGTGAGTTGATGCTGCACTGAACCTGCACTTGTCACCTTCTTCTCAAGAGGAGTATGCAGAGTCCAGTGCTGACCATCCTGCACCAACGTCGGGCTTTCCACATCCCACTGCGCAGGCAGATCACGCCCCTGTAGGCCGCATTTGATCCAGGCCCAACTGCTTCCCGTCCACAGCTTGAGCAGGATGCTCTTTGCCGTACGCTCTTTCCATTGTCCTGCATACAGGGTCACGGACTTGTTCCAACGACGTGGCGGTACGGGTGGACGTATGGTGTACTTCTTCCCCTTCGCTATGACCTTCTCGCGTCTCTTGCGCCATTTCTCAAGATGGGTATGAAACGAGCGTGCCGAGCCAAGAGCCGCATGAATGGCGGCACGACGGAATATGGCGGGAACATCTGCCGTGGTGACATCCGAGAGCGGCATCAGCGGACGAGGATTGCTCTTTGTGGGATGGGTCAGCTTTTCTAGTGCGGTGAGGGCCTCCTGCTTGGAGAGGTCTAACACCGCTTCGTGCAGGGTGATCACCTCAAAATAAAAGGCCGTGATCTGGTTAAAGAGGTCTTTAGTTGCCGCAAAATAGCAGGAGTGAGCCGTCTTGTAGCAAAGTTGCTGTTTGATCGTTTGTGTTGCTTTTGCCATTGGACGGCTCACTCCTTTCTTGAACATATTAACGTGCGTAGGTCAGTCCTTTGTCAATAGTCCCAACCACATCCACCTGTTTGTGCGTGTACGGCCCACGGACAGCGCAGCACTAGTGGTGAAGGAGTGCAAGGGAAGCGGCGCCTTTCACTTGCGGCGAGCCTTTCCTTTCTTGCGGAAGTGGCCGTCATTGTGGACCCGCAGCTATTTTGCCTGCACTACCGAAATGTGAGTGGGGAAACCATCAAACGCTACATCGAAGCACAAACAGGACAGTGACATGCTGGCACGAGGCTCTGGCTAAAGCCCTGGAAAACCCGCCTGACCGCGGCCATTGGAAATGGCGCGGCTTGCGGCGGGTTACTCTAGTCACCAGTTGTGTTTTACGGTATAATGTACCGGAAATGGTGCCGGTAAAAGACGCCAGAGATAACCAGGAGCGAGGATCATGGCTATGAAATGTCCAAAGTGTGGTAATCAGTTAACTCAGGAAGAGGTGTTTTGTGGGCAGTGTGGTACCCCTATTTCAATGAAGCCCCCGGTTCCACAGACAGAGATGGCAAGTATGCCTTCACCACGCAGCGGACTTCTTAAGGCACATCATCCCACTACGCCCTTTACACCGGATCAGTCCAATGGTTATAATCCAGGGTCTTCTCCTACATCACCACAAACACAAAATACACGCATGCCTTCTTTACCTGACCCTACCCAGAATCCTGCCACGACACATCCCTCAGGTCCCAATCGGCAGACAGGGTTTTACCACGATGCGACCGAGGCAATGTCATCGCTACCACAAAGTACTAAAAGTCAGGCTTTACTCCCAGGCTATCCACCACAGGAGTTTCCGGGGCCGACTCGTAGCAATTATCCGACGCCAGCACAGTTTGGACCACAGACGTACCCGTTCCAGACGGGAAACTATAATGGTCCTATGCCGACGCAACAACGTACTTTTGCGCCTGGACAGGGATACAACTATGGAACGCGCGGCCAGGGTCCTGTACCACCACAAAAACAGCAGGGTAATCCCGTTATCCTGGTCGTCTGTATTACACTGGTCGTCGTGCTGATCAGTGCAGTCACCATCACGACACTGGTGCTGATGAATCATCCCGTTGCGAATCAGGCGGCGACACCAACAGTAGCACCAACACCCTCACCCACAGCGGCATCAACACCATCGCCCACCGCTCAACCGTCACCCACAGCCACTCCTTCACCCACAACTGTGCCAACACCAGCTCCAGACGCGGGTTTCGCATGGTGCGGCGCAAATTGTAGTCAGTACGGTTTCATGACTGAGTTTCCTGCTGCCTGGCAGGGCACCCCGGCTGCAAATAGCCCAGGCGTTCAGTTCACAGATCCAGCAATGCCCGGCGTGTATGCCTCGTTTAAGGCTCCTGGAGCGACAGGCTCCAGCGCGACCGATGTGCTTATGAGCGATTTACAGACGAATTTCGCGTCCCAGCCTGCTTACGCACCACCTACCCCTCCACCAGCTGCAAATGCTACAATAGGGGGGGCACCATGGTACGCAGTTGCAACCAGCTATAACGATAATCAGAATCAGCCAGTACACGTTGAAGTGTATGCAACGGTCTACCAGGGCAAAGCCTATATCATCGAGTTGCAAGCACCAGATGCAAGCAATCAGTTTGATTCAATCAAACAACAGTTCTTTGTAAATATGCTCGTCAAGTCCCAGTTCCTGCCAACTGCTCAGTAGTATGGAGACAGGGTGAAATACTTTCTTATCGTGCTGGTATTCATTAGCGGAATGACCAGCCTGGCACTCGAAATGTGCGCATCTCGCTTGCTAGGAGCATACTTTGGCACTTCCCTGTATATCTGGGCGGTGCTCATCGGGCTGATCCTGATCTATCTGACTATCGGCTATTTTATCGGCGGTCGTCTTGCTGATCGCTACCCTTACGCACCAGTATTGTGTGTGATTACAGGTGCGGCAGCGCTTGCTACCTCACTCGTCCCGTTTGTGAGCCAGGGTGTGCTTTCCTGGTCGGTGCAGGCTATCTCGCAGGTATCGGTGAGCGCCTTCCTCAGTTCTCTGCTCGGGACTATGCTACTCTTTGCACTTCCAGTTACTTTGCTGGGATTGGTTTCACCGTTTGCTATCCGCATTATGACAAAAGATGTGGGGAAAAGTGGGCGCATTAGCGGCTCACTCTATGCTATCTCTACCTTTGGCAGTATTCTGGGAGCATTTCTGCCTGTGCTGTGGTTGATCCCGACATTTGGAGTACGGCGTACCCTTCTCATTTTCGGTGTATTGCTCTTCGCAGCTTCCCTATGGGGTCTACGACCACGCTGGCGACCTGCCTTTGCCATCATGCTGATTGTCCTGGTGCTACCACTGGGACCACTCAAGGATATCCCATATTTAAAGTATGACCAGGAGTCGCTGTATAACTATATCCAGGTCACACAGCTCCCCGATGGGACAAGACAACTTATTTTGAACGAGGGACAGGCGATTCACTCCGTCTATTATCCTGACCGCAGCAAAGTGCTCTCTGGCTGGTACTGGGATTATTTCCTGGCAGCACCTTATTTTAATACTGGTTTCACCCCTAAACAACTCCACCGCGTTGGCATTATCGGACTGGCAGGCGGGACCATCGCACGCCAGTTTACCCAGGTGTATGGGCCAGTAGCCATAGATGGCGTAGAGATAGATCCTTCTATCGTCGATGTAGGACGCAAGTACTTTGACATGAACGAACCAAATCTGCATGTCTATGTCCAGGACGGACGGGCTTTCATAGCCACGACGCACGAACACTATGATGTTGTTGCCATCGACGCCTTTCAACAGCCGTACATTCCATTCCAACTTACTACACGCGAGTTCTTCAGCGAAATTCGTTCTCACCTGTCACCGACAGGGGTCGTCATGCTTAACACAGCACATACTACCCATGACTTCAGATTGGTGCAGGCATTTGTGAACACAATGAAGCAGGTCTTCCCCAGTGTCTATACGTTCAACGTACCCGGAACATTTAACACTGAGGTAATGGCAACGATGCAGCCAACCTCGATAGAGACATTTCGTAGAAATCTCGCTCAGTTCGACCCATCGACCGTTATGGGACAGGTTGCCAGCGAAGTGTCACCAGTTGTTACTGCGGGCCGTGCAGATGGCGGTATCGTCTTTACAGACGATCGGGCGCCCATTGAACAGATTACTGATCAGCTTTTGTTAAACTACATTCAACAGCCTTAGCTATTGACACTCCTCAAATTTTTGGGGTAATGTTACACGGGCGTAAGTTACGGTACCAGAGCTAGAAGAACCTAGAAAGCAAAGAGGAACATATCATGGTGGTAGTTGCAGTTATTGGCGCGCAATGGGGTGATGAAGGGAAAGGGAAGATCGTCGACGAACTCTCGATGCAAGCAGATTTCGTTGTACGCTATCAGGGTGGCAGCAATGCAGGACATCGCGTTGTGCACGAAGATCGTGAATTTTCGTTTCGCCTTGTCCCATCAGGCATTCTTTACCCCAATACAACGTGCATCATAGGCAATGGCGTTGTCGTCGACCCTAAAGGTCTGATTGCCGAAATGGAAGAATTACAAAGTAAGGGTATCGATATATCGCGCTTGTACATCAGTGAGCGTGCACATGTTGTGATGCCCTATCACTTTTTACTTGATCGATTTGAGGAAGAGGCACGCGGTGCGGATAAGATCGATAGCACGCAGAGAGGCATCGGCCCCGCTTATGTCGATAAACATGCGCGTACAGGCATTCGTATGGCGGATCTGCTGGATGTAGATGCGTTCAGAGCCAAGCTCTCCATGGTCCTGCAACAAAAGAACCGCATGATCACACAAATTTATAGTCAACCGCCGCTCTCACTCGAAGAAATCCACGGAGAGTACTTTGGCTATGGGCTGCGGCTCCGCTCACATATCGCCGATACCCAGAAGATGTTGCATGACGCACTCTTTGACCGTAAAACTATTCTACTGGAAGGAGCCCAGGGTGCCCTCCTCGATATTGACTTCGGCACCTATCCTTTTGTCACATCCTCATCGACACTGGCAGCCAACGCAGCCGTTGGAGCCGGTCTGCCTCCACGCTCGATCGATCGTGTGATCGGAGTATATAAGGCGTATATTACGCGTGTGGGCAGCGGACCGATGCCGACCGGGCTGTTCGATGCAACAGGTTTGGAGATGCGGGATCGTGGGCACGAGTATGGTACCAATACAGGACGAGAGCGCCGTTGTGGCTGGTTCGATGCAGTAGCCGGCCGCTTCGTAGCTCAGCTCAACGGACTGGATGCAGCCGTCATTACCAAACTCGACGTCCTTGATACTTTCCCCACCATCAAGATCTGCACCGCATACAATCTGCACAGCAAAACTGTTCATAGTCTCCCCGCAACACTCAACGACCTGGCAGCATGCGAACCCATCTACGAAGAGGTGGAAGGCTGGCAGACCAGCACGACAGGCATATGCGACTACAACGATCTACCACCCGCTGCAAAAGCATACCTGAAGCGCCTGGAAGAATTGCTGGAGACTCCCATTGCGATGATCTCGGTCAGTCCTCAGCGCGGCAAAACGATTCAGGTGAAGGATATATTGCATACACCTGAATACGATTCACGCTATCCCAGGAATGCCATGAGATAAGAAGAGATGTTTGCGAAAGGGAATATCTTGCTCGATGTTCCCTCGCAACGTGAAATAGCCACTCTGGCGGTATCCGCGCTCACTACCGCCGTTCTCACTCACCAAGGGACCTCTTTGCCATAGTTGCTCCAGCACGCGGATATTGTAAAGGACAGAACTTCTGCTGCCCCCAGACAAAGAGACGACGCCCATCTGCCAGTTCTGCTAGTTCTGCTAGTTCGATAGGCACATCGGCCTTGAGTGTCGCACCCAACTGGATAGCAGCCCGCTTCCCTTGCACCAGCTCGTCCGCCAGGTCACCTTTTTTGAAAAAGATAATACGGCCACCAACACGGCAAAATGGCGCACTATACTCCAGAAGAGTTGCGAGAGAGGCAACCGCACGTGCTGTCACGAGATCAAATTTCACACGATACGCAGCTTTATGCGCAAGTTCTTCAGCACGTCCCTGTACTACTGTAATGCCATCCAATCGCAGCGTTTCGATCACATGGCGCAAGAAGGTTACTTTTTTACCGGTCGCTTCGAGCAAGGTGATTTCCCAGGCGGGACGCACAATTTTTAGCGGCAGACCTGGAAAGCCTGCACCTGAGCCGATATCAAGCAGACGCGTCTGGGGTTTATCATAAGCAGCAAGCAAGGTCAACGAATCCAGGAAGTGTTTTATCTGCACGCCCCCAGGATCAGTAATTGCGGTCAGATTGAAGTGCGTATTCCAATCAAGCAGTTCCTGTTGATAACGTAAAAATTGTTCAAGTTGCTGCTCATTTAGCGACAGGTTGAGTTGACGTAAGCCAGCTAAGAATTCACCAGATAAACTTTCAAGCATTCCCACGACCCGTTAAGGATGTATACGATGCTGTAGGGGCACGGTTTACAAGCCCGTGGGGATCAATATGACATCCTCCACGGGCTTGTGAACCGCGCCCCTACAGCATCATTCGACCTTTAAAATGTTACGAGACAAACTTACGCTTGCTATTGAGATAATCGACCAGCAGATATTCGCCGAGGTTATCTTTATCTGCATAGAAAGTGCGACCATGATTGACTTCGGCCATCTGATTGACGAAGGCAAGCATCCAATCATCGTCGTACAGCATAAAAGTGTTGATGGTGATGCCTTCACGAGTACAGCGCTGAACTTCGAGCAAGGTCTGTTGTTCGGCGTAGGGACTCGGATAGGCGAATTGCCATCCACCATATTTCTCTTCATACCAGACCGTGGGACCGCCATCGGTGATCATGATGATCTGCTTGTTGACGCCACGATGTCGCCCTAAGAGCTGGCGTGCCAGCATCAGGCCATGCGCCATATTGGTGCCACGATCATTATCGTAGCGGCTCATCTCGATCAGTTCGTCGGGCTTATATTCACGGGCGATGAACGAGAAGCCGACGATGTACAGGTTGTCACGTGGGAACTGCGAACGGATCAGGCTCTCCAAAGCGACGGCAACTTTTTTCGCAGCCTGCTGGCAACCGTTGTAGACCATACTCAGACTCATGTCGATCATCAGTACGGTTGAAGATTGCGTGGTAAACTCGGTGCGATAGACCTCGAAATCCTCTTTTGCCAGTTCCATTGGCGTGCCTGTACCACGGCGATGAACGGAGTTCATCAGCGTTTTTTCCAGGTCTAGCAGGAATGGATCGCCAAACTGATAGGGTTTGCTCTCATCGATGCGCTCACCGCCAACACCGCGATAGGGGCTGACGTGCCGTCCGAAGCCGTCGCGCTTGAGTTTGTTGAAGATGTCCTGCAAAGCTTTCTGCCCGATCTTACGAATACCACGGGCGGTCAACTCCCAGCGGTTGCCCTTTTTCTGGATGTAGCCCGCCTCTTCTAGCATCTTCATCAACTCTTTGAGTTGTTCAACGGATTGGTATTCTTCATCGCCGAGCAGATTTTTGACCTGCTGGCTATCGATAGCTTCGATATCATCCAGGCGGCGCGCTTCCTGGAACTGGTCTTCCAGTCCCTCTATCTGCTGCAGACGGCTCATCATACGCATGGCTTCATTGAGCGGCATGGACTCATTGCCACGGAAAGGGAAGCGCGTGCGTATCTGTTCCATGGGAGCAAGGGTCTCTAGATTCTGTGCCAGTTCCATCATATCAACACGAATGCGATCGTCCCCCATGAGTTGCTCCATGAGATCCTGCAATTCCTGTCGCTGCTCCGGCGAGAGGTTATCCATGATGCCCTGCATTGCTGCCTGCTGCATCTGCATCTGCTCGATCAGGTCATCCAGCGAATTAACGCCGGGGAAGTACTCACCGTGCTTCTGCATGAAGGAATCGAAGTCAGGTTCGCGGCCCTCCTGACGTTCGCGCAGCATCTTATTCAAGTCGCGGATCATCTCGCGCAACTTCGCGATGTCTTCCGGAGTCATATTTTGCAGAGATTGCTGCATACCCTGGAAGAACTGCTGCATCATCTGCTGTTGCAGGCTCTGCATCAGTTCGTTGAACTTCTCGCGCGCCTGCTCGTCCATAAAGTCATACTCGGAGAGACTCTTGATCTGGCCAGGAAGATCCTGGGGAAGTTTGTCCAGGTAGTCCTGCTTGCGTTTCGCAATCATCTCCAGCATGCGCTGTTTCTGCTCAGGCGAGAGGCCATCGCCTTCTGCGCTCTGACCGGATTGACCTTGCTGACCAGACTGTCCACTTTGCGACTGCTGACCGCTCTGGGATTGCTGACCCGCCTGAGGCTGATCGCCGGATTGCGACTGCTGATCTTCCTGTCCTTCCTGACTCTGTTGATCGCCAGGAGGATTATCCAGGCGG
>Ga0137366_10004755_pt1 | contig 10665 bp, 19 predicted proteins | sample SagtaG_8_FD_104938 | JGI IMG/M metagenome (GOLD analysis project Ga0137366, IMG submission 104938) | Vadose zone soil microbial communities from Sagehorn Ranch, Mendocino, California, USA - Sage1_L_60_16 metaG | ecosystem: Environmental > Terrestrial > Soil > Vadose zone | place: USA... | reverse complement strand
GACGAAGAACGTCCTGTGGCTTGTGAACGGCGGAAGCCGCAAGCGTGGCCAGGCGGTCGTCGGTGTCGTCTCGGATGGTGTTCGCGCCGTTGATGTGACGACCCGCGCCCGAACTGTGCGGGTCAGCGTGCGGCACAACGCATTCGTCGTTCCGTTTCGGACGGCGAAGGGCGAGCGGATGCCACAGCCTTCGGTCGTGCCAGTGACTCGTTGAATCTGCCCGCTTGGCGTGCAGCCCTGCACAACCGCGCGCACGCGCGCCCCGACAGGCGGCCAATCCTCGGGAGCGCGGCGCGTGTTGGAGGGTCGTCCAAGTCGATCGTTTCGCTGATGTCGATGACGTCATCATCGGCACCGCCACGTCCACGACCAGGCCGTAGACCTCATGGCGGACAACCTCGGCCTCGACGATCGAGCCGGGGTCGTGACGGTGAGCCTTGCGAGCGCTCATCGGCACGAACGGTAGCCGCTCGACGGGTGACATTCGCGAACTGGCGCAAGCGATGGCGCTCTCAGTCGGGGTACATGCGTTCAAGCGCTGTAGGAAGGTCAACCTCGTGTCCCCTCCGCAGCCGCTTGTGTTCTCCCTGGTAGCTCCAGAGGTGTAGACGACCCTTCGTGTCGAACGCGGTCCACACGCAGGTCAGGTTCCTTCCGACCGGTTCGTGTAGTTCGGCAGTCGTTGAGCTGCCGGGAGCGAGGTTGCCAACCGTTAGCTCTTGCGAGACCGCGTCGCTCCGAATGAGGCACTGGACGCGCTCCGCCTGGTCGCCCTCATTCACGAACTCGATCACGGACGTTCGCATACCGGGCTCGTCGAGCACCGTCGCTGACACGCGCGGGCCTGCGCCTCGCCGCCCGAAAATTTGACGGACGAATGCGCGAGCGGCTTGCGGCGGAGGCGGAGGCGAGAACGCCATCTCGATCAGTCCCTTCCTCTCAAATGTCCGGGCTGAGCTTACGTGCGCGTCGAGGGACATTCGTGAACACCCGCCCAAGCGACGCAGGAGTCGCGCGAAGCGCCTGGACAAGATGTTCAGCCGAAGCGTCGAACGGTGAGTATGACCTCGGTGCCACTCCGAACGCGACTGCCTGCCGTCGGCTGAATCTTGACGACCTGCAAACCGTCCCGGAACGGTCGCGTAGAACCTGGATCCGCGTCTTTGATGGTGGCCACCAATCCCCGCGACGGGTCAGTGACTTGGCCGAAAGCCGCATCGACCGCCCACCGGTACACGTCCGGAACGACGACGTACCGAGGTGGGGGCGGCCATGGCCCGCCCATGTTCAAGCTTGGTTCGAGCGTCAAGCTGACCGCAGTACCCGCGCGCACCCGGTTACCTGCTTCCGGCTGCTGAGCCACGACGACGTAGCCATTCTCGTTCCAGCCGCCGCGGACGATGGGAGGCAGGTTCGGCACCACTGCGCGTAGGTCGAACTTTCGAAGCAGGACGAAGGCGTCGTCAACGTAACGTTTGGTGACAAGCGGCACGCTTGTCTTGGGTGCAGTGACTGCATGCTCACCGCACGCGGCAGTGATTCCGACTACGGACGCCGCAATGGCGAGCAGAAGCAGACCGCCTCTCGGTGACATCTAGACCAGCTTTACAGAACGCGCTGACGAGCTGTCTCAAGGCTGGCCCGAGGGACATTTAAGGACGCTGGCCCAGGCGAGCGGATTAGGCTCAGGTCGGTGTCGAAAGTGGCGTATCGGTTCCTACCGTGCAACGACCGCGGAGACCCGCGCGAGAGCAGCCAGTACACGAAGGTCGCCGACGCGTCCGAAGAGTTCTGCGTAGGCACCATCTTTGAATCCACTGTGCTTGGGCACGAGGCATGGGAAGTTGTGGAGGTTCGTGATACCCGAGGACCGCTCCTCAGCGTGCGGGATCACGACGGGACCGACATACCCCTCCGCGGCAGCCTCGTTTGCCGTCCCGTCAGGGTGCATTCCTGAACACTCGCGCAGCCCGCCGTTGCTACGCCGGAGGCTCTTGCATTTCCGGGTGCGGGCCTTTGAAGTCCAGGACGAGCACGCCCTCAACGAGCTGATCCTCGGTCTCTTCGATCGACGCTATGAGCCAGACGTACCCCTTGCCTGTGCGCGACATTCCGTCCTTATCCGTCGGGAAGTTGGCAAGCTCGCCCACCGCTCGACGCCGCCGAGTTGTGAACGTTCCTTCCTTCTCGGTTCCGTCCCCTAGTCGGAATCGGGATACGTAGACGAATGATGGCTCTGCCTCTTCAGCCACGGATGTATTGAAGCCGAACCGTCTCAGCGCGGCGCTCCGCTCTGGCGTCATTCCGGAACTGTGAGTGTGTGAGTTGTCCCGTCTGGGGCGTTTGTCAGGTTGGTGTCGGTGCTCTTTGTTCGTGACTCAATTGTGGAATGACCCGCTGTCGTGGTGTCTTTCCAGTGATTTGTCCGAGCGGAGAGTCCGGTACCGGCCTGGCGCCCGCTTGCTGGCCTGATCAGAAGCCTGTCCGCGTTGTGAGCGCGTGACCCGTCACAGTTCTGCCGCCCGCGGTTCGATCCCCAGACCGGCACCGGTTCGTGTCCCCCAACGCTTGGGCTGGAGGTCGGTTCTCGGATGCTCGCAGATCAGCTGGACTACATCGTCGGTGTCGACCCACACCGCGACTCGCACGCACTCGCGATCGTGCATGTCGTCAGTGGCGCCGTCGTCTTCGAGTCGACGGTAATCGCAAACAACGACGGCTACGCACGAGCATTGGAGCTCGCCGAGCAGCATGCGCCAAGTCGACGTGGGTTCGCTATCGAAGGCACCGGCTCATTCGGCGCAGGTCTCACTCGTTTCCTGACCGGCCGCGACGAGCGGGTGCTCGAGGTCGGCAGGTTGCGCCGGGAGCGCCGCTCGGGCGGCAAGACCGACGCGCTCGACGCGGTACGGGCGGCCCGCAGCGTGCTCACTCAACAGCGGCCGGCAACACCGCGAGCGGGCGGTGAACGCCAGGCGCTGCAGGCACTGGTCGCCGCACGCGAGGGAGCCGTCAACGCCAAGCGAGCCGGGCTCTGCCAGCTCCGCGACCTACTGATCACGACACCGGAGCCGTTGCGCAGCCAGCTGCGGCCACTGACACGCGCACAGCTTTTGCACCGCCTCGCAGCGACACGACCTCACAGTCGCCCGGACGCCGAGCTGCGCGGCAGCCTGCTCGCGCTGCGCTCGATCGCCCGACGCGTCCTTGCCCTGACCGCCGAGGAACGCGAACTCGCACACGAGATCGAAACGATCACGCGCAAGCTCGCACCACAGCTGCTCGATCAGCCCGGTGTCGGACCGCACGCCGCCGCGCAGCTCGTCCTCTCCTGGTCACACCGCGGCCGGATCGAATCCGAAGCCGCGTTCGCGAGGCTCGCCGGCACAGCGCCGATACCTGCCTCATCCGGCAAGACGATCCGCTACCGCCTCGACCGAAGCGGCGACCGCAAACTCAACCGCGCCCTGCACATGATCCTCGTCACCCGCAAACGCACACACCCCGCCACGATCGCCTACATCGAACGCCGACTCCAAGAAGGCAAGACACGACGCGAAGCAAACCGCTGCCTCAAGCGCTACCTCGCCCGCAGCCTCTATCGCGTGCTCGAACACGGACCGCCAATGACCGCTTGACTTTTATAGAAGCATCACTGGCGCAGCCGATAGATGCAATCATCGAAGCGATGGCTGCTGGGCCAAACCGTGAGGTGTGGATCGGCCTGGTCGAGGTAGTCCCCGAGGAGGGGAACGACATCTTCGACGGGGCACCGGGCGGGTACGCGAACGTGCTCGCCATCGCTGCATCCGTCGAGGACTACATGGCTGACCGCTCCGGCGCTCCAGCGCCAGGGCGTCATCGCGGTAGGCGTTGACAATCCCGAACCTCTACGAGAGCGAAGGTCGAGAGTGCAACTTAGCGACGAAATCCTCGACCTTGGTGAACGAGCACGGAAAGGCGACGTCGTCTGGGACACCTTCTACGTGTTCGAAACAGAGGACGAACAGGACTGAGGCTCAGAGGCCATTTCCCGAACACTCGCCCAGGCGAAGATCCTCTAACGATCCTCTTGAAGCCAGTAGGCCTGCATGACGGCTATGAGGGTTTCGGCAGCCGACTCCAACTCGTCTAACGCCGTGACCTCAAGTGCCACGTAGGTGCCCTCGTTCTCGCGATCCATCCAGGCGTAGCGGAGCGAGATACCCGGCATGGCGTAGTCGGCCCAGCGACCATGCGCTTCATCCGTTGGTTCCAGTTCAGCCCGGATCGTCTCCCATTCCTGATCGGAAAGCCGAGGGTCAACCCGCCACCCGAGCACCTCGATGAACGCGCGAAGATTTTCGCCGATGATCCAACCACTCGTCATTCCAGCTGACCATAGAAGACTCACTCGTCAGGGGCATTGCGCATCACCGGCCCAGCCGAAGATCCACACGCTGATACCGCTTCGGTGCGCCGAAACAACGAGCGCTTACCCTTCCGGCATGGCTGCGAGAAGACGCCCGAATCGGAAGACCCAAGTACGGCAGGCGTGCGTAAGAGCGGACGTCGTGTTCTTAGCTGATGCGCTTAGCGACACACATCTCAGTGTGCGACGGAGCGCCGCTTACTATCTCGGCGAACTTCGGGATCCGGCCGGCGTTGCTCCCCTGTGCCGCTACCTGGAGGGAGGAAATAACGAGTTCCGGATTCTAGCGCTCAAGGCGCTGGCCAAAATCGGTGATCCGGTCGCGGCGCCTCTCCTCTACGCGATCGCATCGAGCGACGACGCCTTCGGCGTTCGTGCTACGGCCATGGCTGCACTCGGCACGGTCGGCGATCATAGAGCGATACCTCTAGTGCAATCAATCGTCGCTGATCCGAACTTGCACGACCACGAGTCGCTCCCTCAGCGCGATGGGGATTCTTACAGGCGATGGGCAGCCGCTCAGCTTGCCGACTTAAACCTTCGACGTAGAGCGCTCTCATCTCCTTCTCCGGGCCGGTTTCATCCCGGCGCTTTCGGGTGCCAAAACTCGGTTCACGCCGCTGATCAGGCCGATTTGCAGGCGGAACCGAGTTTTGGCACCCGACACCCTCAAGCGGCTCTTACTGGGCGATGCAACCTCGCGCACGGCCAATCGCGCGCCCTCCCGAGTTGCGTTGCCAATTCAAGTAAAGAAGTGCACCGCCCGGACCCGCCGGAAGCCGCCGCGGCGGAGCCACCCTCCGGGCGGCGCTCCGCCGCGCCCGCACCCCGGCAGTCAGCCGAGCAGGCGCCGTCCATCACCAGGCGTCAGCCTGCGCACTTGCCCAGGCGACGGCGCTAGCGTTTGACCATGTCCGTTTCGGCCCGACCCCGCCAGCCGATTCCTGGCGGAGGCGTTTCCCGGCTTGAAACTCCATGCCCTCACGTCTCGAGCCGAGAAGTGGCCGTCGTTGCGCTTCGAACTCGCGGCCGACATCCCGAGCGAAACAGCGGACGAGCGGGTCAGGCAGGCCGTCGAACGGGCATCGACGATCTTCGAGGCAGCATTCACTCCAAAGGACGAAGGCTTTCTTTCGTTCACAAGGTGGCGGGACGCCGACGATCCCTTCGTGCTTCCGCTGCTTCCACCTGAGTCCGAGACGACGCGCATCGAGGGAGAGGACTTCTACGAGCAAGGCGAGCCGGATACACCGCACGGCACCTACACCGCCGCGCTGCGCCCACGTTCACTCGACTACCGGCTCATCTTCGCGCTGTTCGCGAGTTCTGAGCTTGACCGTTCTCCCTCGATCGGCGGCCGCGCCTACCTCCTCAACGCCTCGACCCCGCTGATCTTCCACATGTATGACGACCGTGGCGCGATGCTGGTCGGATCGAACGAGAACGCTCTCGCCGAACTGCGGACCGGATTCGCTGACTGGATCATCCCGTAGGCCGCCGCCCGTTCAGGGTGTATTCCGGAACGCTGGTGCAGGCGGCTGAGCCGTCACCGGTGGCAAATCCTGCGGGCGTATAAACGCGCACGCTGGGGAACATCCATCGCGGCGCCAATGGTCAGCGAGCGCACAACCTATGCCGTGGTGGGCCTCGTCCTGCTCGCAGGCGCTATCGCGATCCTGTTTGTTGCCGGCTGCTTCAACAACAAGATCAGCGCGTCTCACGCCGCGACAATCCTCAGGCGTCAGGAACCGACCTGGAAGCAGGTGGTTTGCCACGGCGTCGGGGGCTACTGGGATTATGCGTGTGTTGTCCGCCCACGGTCTGGCGCCGCTTTCTCATTCGACATCAGAGTGAACGGGAGCGGCATTACTGATCAGAGCGCCCCGTGAGTCAGCTCCAACCTTCGGGGTCGCCAGGCACTATGACGGCCTGGAGATAGCAGTGCGCGGGATCGCTCTTGAGGTACAGAAACGAGCGACGTCGCAGAAGGACTAGGTGGACTGCCTACAGCCAGCTGGTCACGCTGGTGAGGGCGTTTCTGATACCCCCGGCGAGAAGACCGAGCGCTACCACAACGCCGAGCGTGATCACGGCGAGAACAACGCCGTACTCGGCCATCGTCTGGCCCTCTTCCTTGCGGTAGTTCGCGCGTGCGAACTCGAACCACTGGGAAAACGTCATATCGATTCCGCTCCTTCGTTCGGGGTGCCCGCTGCGGTCATCATCGAGCGCCTGCCGCGCGTAGCCGTCCCCCGAACGAAGGATCGGCTATCGAATTCACTCGCGGCGGGTGACGAACCGCAACCCTGCAACCCGTCGCATCCCCGATTTGCGGCTTGCAAACTCCCCCCCATCGGGGGTAGGCCGAACGGCCCCGCGTGCCGACACCTTCGTCAACAGGACAGGTTGGTGCGCGTCGAGCTTGTCTGCCGCGAGTTCCCCGCATCAATGCTCGTCACAACCGCAACTCCCTCTCACGCGAGCGGCCCGGGACACTACAGACTCGGGCCGTTTGCTTTTCGGGCGCAACCAGCCGGGGGGCGGATTTGGATTTGGACCTTCGTAGCGTCCGAGGCTGGTTGTTTTGCCCGTCACCAAGAACCGCTACCGGCACCTAATACGGAGGAAGCAGGCGCGCACGCATCCCATAGACGGTGAGGTCTCCTCTGGCCCCTCCCCAAGGGGTCAGGACGCTTCGCTCGAAATCGTGACGCACGAGGAGGCGCGCCTGCTTCCGCAGCAAATCGGCTCTAAGCCGGCCGCCGATCACTCGGAGCGCCGTTGCTCGCTAAGCCAGCCGAGCGCAGCCTCGCGCGACCCGAAGACGTGGCGACGCGAGCGGGAGCCGCCCTGATGCGCTCGCGCATAGCCAAAGTCGTAGAACGTCCGCGGATCCGGGGCAACGATCGCGACAGCGCGCGGCGGGTGGTTCCAATCGCGCTTGCTTATCGGCTCGCTTGCAGCCTGCAACTCCTCGCCTGACAGCTGCGAAGTGTCGAGCCCGGAGGCGTCAACGAGGATCATCATCCCGGCACGGAAGCGAGGATCCGAAATGAGCGTTTCGTTGTAGCGCCGAAACCCCGACAGATCGGCGACACCCGAGAACGTGACCGTGATGTCTTGTGGGTCGCCACCGAATTCGATCGCGAACTTCACTCTTCCGTTCGCACTCCAAGTTGCATGCGGAAGCTGCGGACGATGCCCACAAAGGGGATCGAGACATGCATTACCTGGACAGTAAACGGCGCACTTGCTGGAGAAGTTGTCCTTTCAGACCGTCTGAAGCGCGCAGACCAACTTTCTCCACAGCTCGCTTCACCCTCACGGTTTGTCTTGTCACCCTCGATGTGGAACTTGTGGAGAACGTCAGCGTCTCTGCCGATCAGCATGAGAGCTCGCTCGACCTTCCGGTTGGTCACGTCGTAGTGGCCGAACAGGAGTGAACGGGCTTTCGCTGCGGTCATCGGCCTCTTTTCGTAGGAAGCTCTGTGACATGCGACGTGCTCAAATAAGCGTGGTCTTTGCGCTGAGGCAATAAGAGAGCGCCGCTAGCAGACCGGGACGATCACTTCCGGGTCAGGGTTGACCGGAAGACCGGAGGCTGACGTTCCAGACGCCCAAACGGTACCGCCGGCATGGCAGGAGAATCGCCACGCAACCCATACAGTTCCATCGGGATTCACGGGGACGTACTGGGTGATTAGTCCAATCCACCAGCTATTGAAGATGATCGTGACGGTCGAAGTCGGGTCGAGCGCCGCTCCGCTCACGATGAACCCGCGGCAGCGTTCGTAGTCTCCGATGCCGTAGCAGATCGGGTCGTCCGGCGAGAAAAAGGTGGACGTGATCGTAAGCCCCGGCGAGACGTACGAACCTCCGGTGGCTCCGTAACTGGTGCAGTCTCCACTATTCGTGAACGCAGTCATGTCGGGGCGTAACAACGTCTCCCATCCCCCTTGCTGACAAAGCTGCGCGTTGGTCGAGTTCGTGTCGGCTCCTGCCTCGCCCGCTAGACCAAGCGCGGCGGCGAGCGTGAAGGCTAGAAGTAGTCCTGCGGCGAAGCGGCGCATCCCTGACTCCCTCGATCGTCGTTCGGTCGTGTCGAGCAGGGCATCGGAACCGCGTCTCAGCCAGGCAATCCCTCTCGCTGATGGTCTCGGTCGGCAGCATCTTCGTCGGAGATCTTCTAAGCCTTCCTAAGGCATTCGCCTTTCGCTTCGTAGGATCGCGCACGGTAGACGTGCGAGTAGACAGAAAGGGTCGATCCTCAGCCGCTTATCCACAACCCGACCCGCCCCGTGAGCTTCGGCGCGAACTCGTCCCAAATCGCCAGGTTGGGCCCGGGGCCGCCGTGGACCAAAACCACCGCCCGACCGTCGCCGCCGTAGTCGCGCGCAGCCAAGGCGACCGCACCGATATACACGCTGGAATCGCGCACCGGGAGACACTCTCCCACCACAACGCCGCCACGCCCCCTTTCGAGGGCGCCGCACACAACGCACGGCTCATGATCTACGCCGGAATGCACGCCGCACGTCCAGCCGCGGACCGGCGGCACGGGATCCTCGAAGCAGCCCCACGAGACTGCAGCGCGCCCGGCACCGTGAACGGGCAGACGTGCGCAGATAACTCCGGAGCGACCCCACTCCCTGATCCGGACGGAGTCGCACTCACTTCATCGAGGGGTGCGACCGCATCAGGCGTGAGGACGCTCGCCCAGGCCGCAGTCCTGCCGTCTGGTCGTTACTTGCGCATGCGCCTATGGGCGAGTGTCCAGGCGCCGACCAGCCATGGGATTAGGACAAGAGACAAGAAGAGTGGCGCCTTTCCCTGCGACCAGACCTTTCCCACCCGGCTGGTCGCGCCCGGCTCCCACGGCACGGCGAATTCTGCCGCAAGCGTTCTCGCTTGATCTTCGGGCACCCCGAGTTGATGAAGTCCGTCGAGGAGCGCGCTCTCGGTCGCGAGGCAATACGTCTGTGAGGTCATCTCTCCCGTCCCGTCGTAAGCGATCAGGTGAGCAGACGCCGGTCTATGCGGAGCTGGGCTCGCGTGCAGTGCGATGCTGCCCGTGCTGATCGTCCGAACTCGTCCGATCTGCTCCATCGACTGGCAGCCTAATCACCCCGGCGCGGAGTTCAGGGAACATTCCGGAGCGCTCGCGCAGGCGATGCTTCTCTCACGAGCCAAAGACTCGGGTTGCTGGCAATACGGCGGACGGTGGCAACCGTGTCGCGATCATCACCGAATTGAGGTGGCCGAGTTAGATGACGACGCCGGACGACGAGGGCTTCGGACGCATATTCGACGCAAAGCAAGGCGGAGACATCGACTACCTGCTCCGGGCACTCACTGACCCCATTCACCGCTCCACCGCCGCTCGCTACCTTGGCCAGCTCAACGCCGTCGCGGCGATTCCGCAGCTGATCCGACTCCTCGACGCCGACCAGCAAGACGTCCGCACCGCAGCCACACAGGCGCTCGGAGACTTACGCGCCGCTGATGCAGTTCCACGCCTGATTGAAGTTGCCACCCACGACCCCTCGGATGTCACTCGCTCCTTCGCAGTCGGGTGAGGGGGCCGGAAACCCGATCGTCGTGATTATGCTGCGGCTTTGTATTCGTGGATGAGGCCACCGAGCAGGTCTCGTTGCTGAACGTGGTCGAGATCGACGTTGGTCTCTGACTCTGGTGGCGGTTCTTCGATCGGCGGTCGCTGGTCCAATGAGCGGTGCGGCCGATGCTCGTTGTAATGACGAATGTAGACCGGGAGGGCGCGCTCGAGGTGCCGTCGATTCAGGATCAGCATCCGATCGAGGCACTCACGGCGGACGGTGCCGATCCACCGCTCGATGAACGCGTTCGCGCGGGGTGCTCGTACGGGCGTGCGGATTGTTCGGATGCCGTCGGAACGGAACACCTCATCGAACGCCGCGGTGAACTTGCTGTCGCGATCGTGGATCAGAAACCGGAGCGGTTGCGTCCGTTCGACGACCGTCTCGATGATGTTGCGCGCCTGCTGGGTCGCCCACTCACCCGTCGGGTTCGCCGTGATCCCAGCCAGGTACACATGCCGGGTCGCAAGCTCGATGAACACAAGCACATACAGCCGCCGGAACAGCACCGTGTCCACGGCTAGGGTCGGAGGCGGGCCGCCATACCTCGCTTACGCGAGGCGGTCTGCCCGCCTCCGCCCTCCAAACCCGGCGTGCGAGTTCCCCCGCACCGGGCTATCCACAGGGCGTGCGCTGGTC
>Ga0137366_10004748_pt1 | contig 10673 bp, 10 predicted proteins | sample SagtaG_8_FD_104938 | JGI IMG/M metagenome (GOLD analysis project Ga0137366, IMG submission 104938) | Vadose zone soil microbial communities from Sagehorn Ranch, Mendocino, California, USA - Sage1_L_60_16 metaG | ecosystem: Environmental > Terrestrial > Soil > Vadose zone | place: USA... | reverse complement strand
GCCGAAGATGGCTACCAGGCCGAGCGCAGCTATTCGATTGCCTCGCCGCCCGAGGAGGCACCGCGCGTGACGCTCACCGTCGAACGGATCGATGACGGGGAGGTCTCCCCCTACCTCACCGAGGACCTGCTCGTGGGGGACAAGTTGGAACTGCGTGGCCCGGTCGGGGGCTACTTCGTCTGGGAGGCGCAGATGGGTGGCCCGCTCCTGCTGGTGGCTGGTGGGTCGGGCATCGTTCCCTTGATGGCGATGCTGCGCCACCGTGCCGCCGCGGGCAGCACGGTGGCGACTCGCTTGCTCTATTCGTCGCGCTCTCTTGAGGACGTGATCTACCGCCACGAACTCGACCACCTCTTGAAGAGCAGCACCATGCTCGAGGTAGTGCAGACGCTGACGCGGGCGCACCCGCCCGGCTGGACGGGCTATGCCCGCCGCATCGATACCCAGCTGCTACGCGAAGTGGCCTGGCCAGTCGAGCAGCGCCCGCAGATATTTATCTGTGGCCCCACCCCGTTCGTCGAAACGGCCGCGGCCAGTCTTGTGGAACTGGGACATGAACCAGGACGCATCAAGACGGAACGCTTTGGACCGACAGGAGAAACATGATGGAGCAAAAACTGGATGGCAACGCTGCCGCGGGCATGCTGCAAGCGATCTTCCCCTTTGACATGACGCTCGCCCAGGTCACCTGCGCGGGCTGCGGCACCACCACTGTGATTGGGGCAACCGCCGCCTACATGCACGGCATGGGGGCGATCATACGCTGTCCCAGGTGCGACAATGCCCTCATCCACATCGTGCATGCCAGGGGACGCTACTGGCTGGATATGCGAAGCGTGCGCGTCCTTGAAATTAAAGAGGGGTAAGACCGGACCTTTTGCGCAATGCCTCGTATCTGCTCAAAGCCTCGCCCACAAACGTGAGTAAAGCCTCCTCTAGAGTGGGGCCAATGGTGTAGATCTGCTCGTACGTGAGGGTGGTGCCTGTGGGCGATACGTCTACTGCGATTCCAAGTTGCTCCAGGCGCTTGACCAGGTCCGATTCGTGCTGTTGTTCCATTGTTTTGTCCTTCCCTTACTTGCCAACGCTCGTTTCCTCGAACGCCCCTAAGGCGCGCAGGGACGCCTTTTGTGCCCCGGTGAGACCCCGGATGCCCGTGATAGTGAGCCGCTCGTAGAGTCGATCCCGTCGCAGCGTTTGCTGCAGCTCGCCACTCTCGAGGTCCCAGAGCCGGATGGCCCCGTCATCCCCGCAACTGGCCAGCTTGCTGCCATCGGGACTCACCTTGAGCGCTTGCACCGTTCCCTGATGGGCTTCTTGCACCCGCACGCACTCCCCGCTCTGCAGATCCCACCAGCGCAGCCTGCCATCACTGCCCCCACTGATCAGCAGATCCCCACCGGGAACCCAGCTCAGCGCAGAGACCACCCCCGGATGCCCTTCAAAGGCATGCACCGGCTTTCCACTGTCCGCATCCCACACGAAGAGTTCTCCGCCCTCTCTCCCGCTGCCACCAGAGGCCAGCCGCCGCCCATCGGGGCTCCAGGCCACACTCATCACGACTCCCTGATGTCCCACCAGCTGCTGCTGCAGCGGGCCATCGGTCGCTTCCCACAGAGAGACGGAGCCATCATCACCCCCGCCGGCCACCCGCTTGCCATCCGGGCTCCAGGCCACGCGCCGGAGCAAGGTCGCCTGCGCACGATCTGCCCACCGCAGGGTGTGTGCGGCCACATCCCACACCTGCACCCCACGCTGATACGTGCCGCAGGCCAGCAGCTTTCCGTCTGGACTCCACGCCACGCCAAAGAAGAGGGTGTCAGCGGAGTCGGCGTCCCCAAGGATCTGGAGACAGGAGCCCAGGGTTGGGTCCCAGAGCCGGATGTCACTATCCGACCCGGAACTTGCCAGCTTGCTCCCATCAGGACTCCATGCCACGCCGTATACACGCCTGCGATGACCGCGCAACACGCCTCGCGGCCTCCCACCGGCCACCTCCCAGATGGTGACCAGGGTATCCGTACCGGAACTCGCCAACTGCGTGCCGTCTGGACTCCAGTCGAGGTCGTAGAGGGAGGCCACGGAACCCTGCATGACCCGCACGCACTGCGCATTGTCGACCTCCCAGAGCCGCAGGGTGCCATCGTCACTACCACTGAGCAGGTGGCTGCTATCGGGGGTGAAGGCCAGGCCAAACACAATGGCGCTATGACCCTGCAGCACCGCCCGCAATGTGCCGAGCTTGCCATCCCACAGCCGGATCGTTGTGTCCCGACCGCCACTGGCCAGCGTGCCTCCATCCGGACTCCAGGCCAGGGCTTCCACCCGCTCGGTATGTCCCACCAGCGTCTCGAGACAGCGTCCACTGGCGAGTTGCCACAGCTTGACGGTGCTATCCCAGCTCGCGCTGACAAGAATGCTGCCATCGGGGGCAAAGGCCAGGCCGCGCACCAGATTGGTATGCCCGGAGAGCGTCTGCACGCAGGTTGCTGGCTCGCTGTGCCCGATCTCCCAGAGCCTGGTCGTGCCCGCGACGTCGCCACTTGCGAGCAGGCGCCCATCCGGGCTCCAGGAAGCCGAGAAGACCGGACCGGGATGCGGTATGTCCTCCACAGGCGTGCCCAGCGAAGCCTCCCAGAGCCGGACGGTGGCATCAAGTCCCCCACTGGCGAGCAGTCTGCCATCGGGGGAAAAGGCCAGGCACGTGGTGCCCTGCGTGTGCCAGCCCGACCAGAGCAAGGCACCACTCGCTACTTCCCACAGCTTGACGCTGCCATCCATACTCCCACTGGCGAGCGTGTGTTCATCCGGGCTCAAGGCAAAGGCAAATGTCGTGTCGGTATGGGTCTGCCAGACCAGGTGCAGGAGCTTGCCTTCCTCGCGCCACAGCCGTACTTCGCCCCGCCTGCTGACGGCCGCCCAATACTGCCCACCACGGCTGATGGCCACTGCGGTGATGGCATCGAAGGCCTCGCTCAAGACGCACTCGCGCATCACGGCCCCGGACAGATTCGCGTCTTGCATCTCGACCCCTTGCAAGTATGCCCCACGAATGACGAGCCGCGAGAGATCCAGGCCGCGCAGGTCGCTCCGCAACGCTTTGAGCAGACTGATCACGTTGGCAGGACCATAGCCCTGACTGTTGCCATCTTCAGTACGGAAGTGCATGAGCAGCGCCAGGAGCTGGCCCTCGATCCTGGAGTCCGATGCGAGCTCGGCTCGCAGCCGCTCCACGAGCGGACGCACCAGCAAACGCACCTGGGTCTGGCGCACGTAGTCTTTCGCTTGCGCCTGCTCTACTGCATACCGGTGCAGGTGGTCCATCGCCTGCGTGACGATCTCATCGCTCAGTTGATCGAGTAGGGCACCAGTGACGTACTCCATCACCACCGATTGCAGCGTAAAACTGGCCCGCTGTCCCCGCTCGATGAGGGACCGTCGCGAGAGTGCTTCCAACGCCTCCAGCACCCGTGCGCGCGTCGGCCTGGGAACCAGCAGGGAGAGCAAGGAATCGAGCGACGTCCACTCGCGGACCACCGCCAGCCAGGTGAGGAGCGTCTGCTCCAGCAGCGTTAGCCGTGCCACTTGCTGGCGCAGTACCACGCGCATGCCATTGAAGATCAGCTCCCCCGACTGCAGGAACGGGACGATCTCGCCGCCAAAGAGATCGACGATGGCCTGGCCCACGATCTTGAGCGCGAGCGGATTGCCCGCGTAGCTGGCGATCAGTTGCAGCCAGGCGGAGGATTCCCCGCGCAGGTCCTTGTCTTCCAGCAGGGAGCGTGCTGCCTCTTCAGAGAGGCCCAACAGGCGCAGTGAACGGACTGGCCCGCGCGGCCCTTCCAGGGCCTCGATCTCGCGGGGTTTCTCGCGGCTGGTCAACACCACACAACTTTGATGGGTGGACTCACCAAGCCGCTCGATCAGTCGCTCGTAGCCCTGGTAACCGGGACGGTAGTTGCCCTCCGGGTCTTCCACCTCGATGAGCGTCTCCAGATTGTCCAGCACGAGCAGGCAGCGCTGCTCGTGCAGGCGTTCGATCAACTGGTTGATGCGTTGTTCCAGCGAGGGGGGGAACTCGGCGGGTGGGGTTTCCGAGAAGAAGGAGATACAATCGGCGACCAGGTCGTCACAGGAGGGGGCATCGCGCACCGAGCGCCAGAGTACGGCGTCGAACTGGGGGGTGATCCGCTGGCCAAGGAGCGAGACGAGCGCGCTCTTGCCGATGCCACCCATACCAACGATGGCGATGAGCCGACACTGCTCTTGCACAATCCATTGCGAAAGTTCGGCTAGTTCTACCTCACGACCTGTGAAGCGGCTCACATCCAGCGCTCCGACCCAATCAATGCGTGGAAAAGCTGCTGCTTCCATTGCAGGAGCCTGGTCTAAGGTAGCACCGACCTCGGTGGTGGAAGTGAACACGAGCGTAGTCTGGGTACTGAGCAAGGCCGCGAGCCAACCCAGATCGAGGAGTTCTCGTTGATGCGCCGTTTTCCACAAGGCGCGGATCTCCTCTTCCTCCCGCCCCGGCGTGAAGACGTGCTGCTGCACACACAACGCGACAAAGTGTTGCAGGCGTTCCGCTTTGGGATAGTTGCTGCCGGCCTCCCACTCGCCGACGGCGCGGCGGGAGACCCCCAGCAGGGCGGCCAGACCCGCTTGCGTCAGGCCAATGCTCGTGCGCAGCTTGAGCATGACCTGCCCAAAGGCATAGTCGCGCTCCCGGTAGGAGTGCCGCGTCATCGGCGTGCTCCTTTCCTTGCACGTGACCCAGCGGCACCACGCTAGCAATGGGAGGGAACATGCCAACTGTTGCAGGCTGTCTTCCCCAGGCATTCTCAAGTATACTGCTAGGTGTGGGATGCGCTCGAGGCGGGTCCACGCTGCTTGGGGGATCTGGGGCATGGCGAAAGACTCCAGACGCTCCCTGTGACTGTATCCTTGTATGCTACTCTATGTGCTAACTTGTCAAGGTTGCGATGAACAAATGCTACGGTATGGCCCTTTACTTCATCCTTATATGATACCATATTTTCTGACCAATGATGAGCCTCTTGCCCACGAGATCCTGTTGTCTGACCCCGGAAATAAAGTAAGTGGAAGCGGCATGCCACTTGATGGGGAGTGACCCCTCCAGAGCCTCCTTCTCTACTCTTGTCTGAGGGGGGATGGGGCTGGTACAATTCCTGGCTCCTCTCCATCGTCATGATGCATGTCGAATATGATCTTGACCCGCTTTTGTGGGGCAAGCTCACTTTCACTTCACCTCTCCAAACCTAAGAATTCTTTATTCATTTGTACAGCAACCCGTACAGCAACGCCGACGAAAAACAGCAAAAATTGGCGACACGCAGCGAACAACAGGACCAGGAAATAAGCACGAGGAGAGCATCAGCGAATACGAGCGAACCCTCCAAAGCGTTTCCCGTATGCGCTACTATTCACCACTGTTGCAACGCCTCTAGCCGCTTCAAATCTAACTTGAGGCGTTTACATTTTTGGCCCAATCCTCATTAATGTAGCAACCATGTAGCAACCGGGATTTCTGCTCTTTCTTGGGCGTCATCTTGTAGTAACCCTTCCCATTCCCACGATATGCGCAACGAGATGGCAGCAAGCAAACAAAGAGAAACCTGACGATATTTCGAGAAAGCAGAAGAGCGGAAAAGTGGTTGGAAGTTTCAACATAATCGCGTTCCCGGCAACCTTTTCAGTGTAAACGCGAACTCATTACATCATGATGGTAAAAAACCATCAACGTAAGCGCGAACTCGCCACTGTATGAACGCAGAAAAGAGTAATCATTGCAATTTAGCTGTGCAATTTGCCCGGCTCAAAGCCCATTTCCTGTCATTCCAAAAATGAAATGGCGCTGAATTTGAAGCATTCTTTGGCTCACCTCTCTGCTTGGCGGTGGTGTATCGGAGGAGCTCTCAATGAGGGTTTGGAGGACTCTCAATAGTTGGGATAATGAGGCCCGAAGAGACAAGAGCTTGCTTTACTCTTGCCTCTCTGCATTGACACCCCGAGCTATCGTCTGCTCACGCGAGAAAAGTGAGCAACGCGGCATTGACCTCCTCAGCGCGCTCCTGCTGTATCCAGTGGCCACAATCGGGCAGAACCTTTGTCTGGATCGCCGGCACCCAGAGCCGCATCTGCTCGATCCACCTGTCTGGGCCTACCAGTTCAAAAACGGGATCTCGTCCGCCACACAGAAAAAGGGTGGGTTGCGTGATCCGGGCATTGATATAGGCAGCCAACAGTTCCCAGTTTCGATCAGTATTCCGATACCAGTTGAGTCCGCCGGTAAAGCCCGTGCGAGAGAACTCCTGGCTATAGTACGCCAGATCGACTTCCGTCAGCCAGGGCGGCAGAGACGCGGGTAGACCCACGTGTGCCAGGGGATCGTCCGTCTGCTCGGAGAGCACCGGGTGCCAGCGCTCAGACGCGGACGCGTCCCCGGATGCGCCACACAAAAATTGGCGCATGGTTGTCGCGACCTCGCGTTCAAGCGCGACCTCGGCCACGCCTGACTCCTGAAAATACAACTGATAGAAAAACTGGCCTTTGAACCTTTGCTGCCAGCCCTGGGTGGGTCGGAGCGTGCCCTTTGCTCCCTGGAGCGAGCGACGGGGAATGTAGGGAGAACTCATCGTTACCAGGACGGGAAAGAGATCCGGGCGCATCAGCGCCGCCTGCCAGCAGACGTTACTGCCCCAGTCGTGACCGATGAGCGTCACCTGAGACTCGCCCAGCGCCTCAAGGACGCCGACCAGGTCACCAACCAGGTGGAGCAGTGTGTATGCCCCTTGCGAAGCTGGCTGGTCCGTTTGCCCATAGCCGCGCATATCGAGCGCGACGACGTGGTAGCCAGCCTCAGCCAGGACCGGGATCTGCTTCCGCCAGGAGTACCAGAGTTCGGGAAAGCCATGACAGAGCAGGAGGAGCGGGCCAGTCCCTTGCTCGGCCATATGTATCCGCAGACCGTTCGTTTCAATACATCGATGCGACACCCCATCCAGGTGAACAGGTGTGTGATCCGTTGCCATGGCATTGCCCCTTTCCCTGTGAAACAACTCCTGCCTCATTCTATCCAAACGTGATGCGGAAAGCAACGTTTCCATGCAAAGATCAGCGCTTTCCATGCTCGCTTTTCCCCTACCCCAGAGAGGAAGGAGAGGAGAGATGGGCTCAATACTTCCTCAAATTCAGTGTCATTTCATTTTTGGAATGACACTGTACACTCAGTGTAATAAATCCGCGGTTACGATGAAAACCTGTCATTTGTTCGCACATACACTGACAGCATTCGCGTTTACGTGGCAACCAGCAGGGGCAATTCAAGCTCAGTTCGCGGTCGCGCTTACGTTGACGCCTACAGTGGTGTGGAACAGAGATGTAGAGATGCTTGTAAATATTGAAGACGTATCAAGCAAGACGGTACCCAGAAAAAAGAAGCAAACGGTGTTCCAGAGAGTTTATGCAGTAGTGACCACATCCAAGCCAAAGAGAGTAGCAAACGTGGCAGGGAGACCATGGATTGTCACTTTCAGGAACGTATCGGTCGAAGGACAGGTATTGCGAGCCAGGCGCTCATCCCACGAAAGACGCCAATGCGCACGTTGTGCTCGGGTTTGTCTCTCTGGCACTATGCTGTCTTGTTTCTTCTCCGGGTGAATCCTCTCAGAGGGAAGAATGACGGTTTGCGAACGAAGCAACTGAAACCACCGACGCCGGATGGGACAGCGTGGCCAATCACCCCATAGGACTGGGAAAGGAGCGGATTCGGCAGGAGATGGGAGAGGCTCACGCAACATCAGTGGAGCTTGCTGTCGGTGGAGGCGCGGTCGAAGCAGATGCGGAGGATGCGGTGGGCCAAACAACGGCACTGACCCGGACGCAGGCTTCTTCGTTGTTGTGGCTTCTTGACACTGATCTCGAAGAGAACAGGGACGGCAATGACATGCGCGAGCACCATAGACCATGCGTACAGAGCCGTTGCGCGGAGGCTCGGCGCTCTTGCAGCGTTAAGGGGTGATCAGCCGGACGAACGCATCCGTGCCATCGGGTTGGAGCACAAAATCGGAGAAAGCCCAATCCTTTGGTGCGCGTATCGATGGGCCCATTGAGGGGGACCATACGATATGGACTCAACCACCGCAGCAGACTCGACTACCGCAGTAGACTCAACCACTGCAACAGGCTCAACCACTGCAGCAGGCTCAACTGATTGAGCTGGAGCAAATTCCATCAAACGCATGGCTGTAGGAGAAAGGTGTTGCCCGAGTTCTAAACGGAGGTTCCAGATCCACTGCGAGAGGATCTGCCAGCAATCCTGACCAGAGGCTGAGCGAGAGACTGAAGCGGTCTGGATCTTGCTCTTGATCTTCATCAGATAAAACCGTCTCAAACGATCCACGGTGCAGATACACCTGCAGCACATCTGATGCGGTAAATGCGTGAGGTGGCAACGTCGTGTAGAAGAGCTCGTAAACGGTTTCTTTGCATACGACTCCAATAGCAGGCTTGTGAGCACCAGTTGGATGAGTAGCGACAAGAAGACGGACAACAGGCCCTGTTGGGGTGAGTGGCACGGCAAGACCATCGTAGAGATCGCGAACGGTTCCGCTTTCAGGATGGGTAACCTGGGCATCAGGGGCTGATTGGAGTCGGGTTTGGACGGGCGGCGGAGATCAAGCCAGGCATACTGCTTACTCCGTCCAATCACCCCCAACTTCCAGGAGAGAATCTCATTGACAGGAGCCGTGTTTCCGTACAACCCATCAATCCGCACGACAACCTGGGAGAGGGGAAGCGCAAGCGCGGCCGCGTACACCGTGATGGCTTGGAGCCCTTGTCGCAATTCTGCGAGGGTCTTCGCCGTTTCCTGGACCTGAAAAGGTGCCGAGCCATTGATGCGTGTATGGCTGTAACACCGTGGTCCTGGTTCGCCCCACCTGTCCTCGCTTGCGCCCGAAATACCCTTTGGCGCACACCCGATCGAAACGACGATGAGGAGCGGGAAGGTCTTTTGTCTGGGGAAGTGCCCGCTGTCGTGCTGCCTGTTTGGTTCCATCGATATCGACCAGAAACCAATGCTTTCCCAGACGATCCCACACCCCACCTGGTGGAGAACCGAACGTGGATCGTGCCACCAGATCCTCTTGAAAGAGAAGCCGGAGGGCTTCGACACCTGGCTGATCAAGAGCCGCGAGAAAACGGCTGAGGGTGGAATGACAGGGAAGGGCGTTGCGGCCAAAGAGAGCCATGAACGTGGAAGCAAAAGGCCAAAGGCGCTCGTAAAACGCTTTCAAGGTGGGTTCCCCACTCACCGCATATCCGATGAGGACGACGACAAAGTCAATCGTGTCAGAGAGACCAAACCTGGCGCGGGCAAACCGCGCCCGTTGCTGGATGGCATCCAGAACGCCAAATTGAGTAAGTACATGGGCAAGAACGGCCACCTCAGCAAACCATGAGGGCGTGGCGGGAACAGACGAAGGCGCAATCTGGACTTTCACGGAAGGATGCATCATACTGGTTCTGTGTCCTCCTTATTGGGCAATATATCTTTTTCATCCTTCTAAGGAGACACATTTTTGTCTTTTTTACCAGGATTTTATTCTTTCTGTCTCTCATGTGCTCTCTGCTGCTCGCTTGCTGTTATCTCGTTGCGCATATCGTGGGCATTGACCTCCTAGTGCGTCTCTGGCATGCTCAAGGGTATAACAGCGACCAATCATAGAGTTTGGTCTACTCTGCTTCTTTTTCAAGCCTTTCTTGCTTGATGAGTGCAGCATCGAGTTGTCTCATTGCATCTTGTTGCATTCCTGGAAGGACGTGCGAGTACACATCCATCGTCATACTGATCTGCGTGTGTCCCAACAACTCTTGTACGACTTTCGGATGAATGCCAAGGCTCAAGAGTAATGTCGCCGCACTGTGACGCAGATCATGGAAGCGGATATCTGGTAACCCAGCCCGCGTGAGGATCTTCTTGAATTCCTCAACGACATGATTGGGATTGAGATGCTTCCCAGTGAGCGTGCAAAATACATAATCATATTCCTGCCAGAACTCGCCAGCTTTCAACTTGGCTTCCAGTTGGCTGACACGATGCTTTTTGAGAGCCTCGAGCGCAAAAGGCGCAATCATCACGCTTCGACGGCTCTTCTGCGTCTTTGGTTCCGCTTCCACATAGACATGCTCTCGCCCTGGCATATTGGTAGGGACTCGTGATAAAACACGGCGTACTTGTAGTATTCCTGTCTCAACGTTGATATCTTGCCATTTGAGGCCCAACAGTTCTCCTCGCCTCATTCCCGTTGCCATAGCCAGGGTAAAGAGCGCTTCCCACTTGTGCCCATGCACGGTAGCAAGCAAGTGTTGCATCTGTTCCATGGTTAAAGGCTGTATTTCGAACTGTTCCTTGCGGGGAGGCTTAACCAGATCACAGACATTGCGAAAGACCAGTCCCCACTTGACAGCCGTGTCTAACGCGTTATGCAATACGCTATGGTAATAGATGATAGTTGCCGGGGCCAGGCCTCTCTCCCCGACACTTTTAAGAACCGCAGTGCAAAGCGCCAGTGTTGCTGGTGTCGCCGCAAGGGTAAGCATTGGCGTAGTGCGCCATCGAAGCCCCCGCGCTCACTATCGCGTAAGTAGAG
>Ga0137366_10004745_pt1 | contig 10675 bp, 10 predicted proteins | sample SagtaG_8_FD_104938 | JGI IMG/M metagenome (GOLD analysis project Ga0137366, IMG submission 104938) | Vadose zone soil microbial communities from Sagehorn Ranch, Mendocino, California, USA - Sage1_L_60_16 metaG | ecosystem: Environmental > Terrestrial > Soil > Vadose zone | place: USA... | reverse complement strand
CAGATCATGCCGCGTGACGGCGAGTACGGCGAGGTCCGCTGGGACGCCGACGTCACCAAGCAGGACGGCTCGTCGGTCGCCAAGTACGACGTGCTGACCCTAGTCGCCAACGACTAGGCCCGTCGCTGGGCCACGGGTCGCTTGGTGCGAGCCTGCAACGAGTGGCCCCGAGGTGTGGTAATGATTGGCCCGTTGCGGACACGCACGCAGCGGGGAGGAGTTCACATGCGCAAGGTGCTCGCCGTCGGCTTGGCGCTCGCCTTCATCGTCGCCGTGCCGACCGCGGTGATGGCCGCGTCCGGCGTATTCAGCTCATCGCTCGACCTGCAGACGTCAAAGTGGTCCACTACCACGGCGACGACCTCAAGCACCACGTTCAAGACCATCCCGGCCCTGGCCAGCCCCACCATCTGTGCCCTGAATCAGGTGACCGCCACGCTCAGCGTGGAACTCAACGGCGCCCCGGCCGGGTTCCAGATCCGGGTCGACGGCGGCGGGCTCATGCAGCCCGGCGCGGTTCGGTTCAACCCGGCCGGTGCCCACGATTCCTTCTCATTCACGTTCGTCATGAGTGCGAGCCCCTTCGAGAACAATGATCACCACGGCTTCGATGTCGAGTGGCGATCACCAACCGGGAAGGCGACGACGCTGGAGCGTGCGACGCTCAACCTGCAGTACGAACACGGCACACATAGCTGTTAGGCCCGTTCGGTGAGCCGCTGTTGGGCGGCTCCTGCGGCGGCTCCTGCGGCGGCTCCTGCGGCGGCTCCTTCAGCGGCTCCTTCAGCGGCTCCTTCAGCGGCTGCTTCAGCGGCTGCTTCAGCGGCTGCTTCAGCGGCTGCTGGACATCTGTTGGGCACCGCCTTACCCGCCCCGCCAGCTGCAACGGCGGCTGCGTAGCTCGGTTCGGCCGTCCTGGTTAACCCCTGCGCATGCCCTGTGGATATAACGACAAACGCGGCTTGTCCCTTGTGGATATACGCACACCATCCGCATAAATTCGCTAAAATATTCGTATTCATAGTTAGGCAACGTTTCATCGCCGGTCAACCCCCTCGGGAGGTGAGCTCAGCCGATGCGGTCCGCCGATGCCATCACAGTTGCCGTGAGCAATGCGGCTCAGTCACGCGGCGGCCATTGCGAGAGGCGCGGGCGTGACGCGGCGCTCGCCGCAGAACTCGCCGCCCGTGGCCCTGGCACGCCGGATAGGCTCGGTTTGGGCCTGCCGGTTCTTGACGGGCCGGATGTCGGCGGGCCGGTTCTTGGCGAGCGGGATGTCGGCGGGCCGGGCCTCAGCGACGCGGATGTCGGTCGGCTGAGCATCGACCAAGGCGTAGGCGAGCCAGGTTTCGGCGAGCCGCCAATAGAGCCGGAGCTGTGCGACGGTGACTGTTGTGAGGGCAGCGGCCGACCGTCCGATCCCGAGGAAGACCTTCCGGCGGAACTGCTGATCGCGCAGGCTGAGGCGGCAGCGGCTGCCGCCGCGCCAGAATTGCTGCCGGCTGGTTTTCTGCTGCGCGACGGCGAACCCACCGGGACGGGGTTTTCCTCCGGCGGCGTGCTGGACAATCTGGAGCCGGGACCGGTGCTGGCGGGGTTCGCCGCCGACGCCGACGCTGAGCTGCCCGCGTTGTCCGATGATGAGCTGGTCGGTGTAGTGCGGGCCTGGCGGCGGCTGTCGTCGTGGACAGCCGCTCGCGAGCTTGCCGCGGTGAGTGAGCTGCTTTCCCGCCGCGAACAGGGCCGCGGTATGGGGGCAGGCCTCACTGACCCGGGTTGTGATCCGTTCGACTGCACGGCTGCGGAGCTGGGGTGTGCGCTGACGATGACTCGGCGCAGCGCGGAGCGGCTGGCGGACACCGCGTTGGCGCTTCGGGATTTGCCCGGCACAGCCGCGGCGCTGGCAGCTGGGCGGATAGACATGCCGAGAGCGCTGGTGATCCTGGACCGCACGACCGGTGTTGAGCGCCATTTGATCCAGCGGGTCGAAGCACGTGTCCTGGAGAAGGCGCCTGGGCAGACCACTGGGGAGCTGCGGGCGGCTGTTCGGTTGGCAGTGCTCGCGGTCGATCCCGCTGCCGCGCTCCGGCGGCGGGAGCGGGCGGAAAAGGAAGCGCGGGTTGAGCTGTGGGACGAGCCTGCTGGCACCAAAGCGCTGGCAGGCAGGGATATGCCCCCGGCGGAAGTGCTGGCCGCCGACAAGCGGATCAGTGCGCTCGCGCGTTGGCTGAAAGCCAACGGCGCCGAGGGAACAATGGACCAGTTACGCGCACGCGCCTACCTCTCGCTGCTGGTCGGCCAGCCCGCCGAGGACTTGTTGCCCGCCGACGCACCCCCACGAGCAGAGAACGCACAAACTGCGGACAGCACCCCCGGGCAGCCCAAGCCCGGTGACGGTGCGCCGGGTGACGGTGCGCCCGGTGACGATGCGCCTGCTCCAGAGGCCTCAGGCAGGGTGCCGAGCGAGGGTGTGCCCAGTGCCAACGCATCAGGCACGGCACCAGACGAGGGTGCGCCCGGTGCCAGTGTTCCCGGCGCCCCCGACGCCGACCCACCCGGCACCAGCGCGCCCGGCGCCAACCCACCCCACGCCATCGTCCCCGGCGCCCCCGACGCCGACTTGCCCGGCACCAGCGTTCCCGGCGCGGCCGGCACCGACCCACCTGGCACCCGCGCACCCGGTGCTGACCCATTCCGCGCCGACCCAACAGGCGCCGACCCAGCCGGTGCTGACCTGCGCGGTTACAACGGGATTGGCAGCGCAGGCCTCATCCCGACCTCTGGGTCGCTGAACCTTACGGTGCCACTAGAGACGCTGTTGGGGTATTCGGAGGCACCGGGCCACGCTGGCGGGTTCGGGCCGGTAGACGCGCCAACCGCCCGTGATCTTGCTGGGTTGGTCGGTGACCATCCCACCACGCCCTGGTGCGTCACCGTGACCGACCGAGCCGGGCGCGCGATCGGGCATGGCTGCGGCCAGCGGCACAATGGCAGCGGCTGCCGCGGCGACCCGCCCGCGGGCGAAACGGCCGGCACCCGCGTCGGCTCGGCCCGTGAACCTGCCCACCGCTCTCCCGGTGGTGAACCGGTCAGGCCTGGCACCGGGTCTGGCAGTGGCGGTTGGACACAAATCGTGATCAGGGTGGGCTGGCTCGCGGCTGGGCAATGCGCCCACGAGCGGGAAACCGCCAGCTACCAGCCGTCGCAACGGCTGCGGCACCTGATCGAGATCCGCGACCAACGGTGCGCGTTTCCTGGCTGCCGACGGCCTGCTGCCCAGTGTGACCTGGATCACACAACTCCCTATGACAAGGGTGGATTAACGTGCGAGTGCAACATCTCTCCGCTCTGCAGAGCCCACCACCGAGTCAAGCAGGCCAGCGGATGGCGGCTAAAACAACCCGAACCCGGCCATCTGGAATGGACCACTCCCGCCGGCCGCACCTACAGCGTTCGCCCTGGACCTGTGTAGTTACCGCCGACCAATAGCAATCACCGCCAAACGGCGGGCAATTATCACCGTTCGGCCAGCGGTGACGAACGACAGGCCGGTGTGCTTGAGCCCGCCGCGCTCGGACGCCCCTGTCCGCCCGCGGCCGGGCCCGGCCCGATCCGTGCCCCGCGCCCCGCGCCCAGCCTGACGCCGCACACGGAGACCGTGCTGGGGTTGGTGGTGCATGCGGGATGGGTTCGGCAATCATGAGTCCATGAGCGAGTTGCTGGTCGGCTACGCCACGCGCCCCGGAGCCGGCGTGACCGCCGATGACCCGAGCCTGAAGGCGTCACAAGCCTCCACCGACGGGGCCTTGAGTGTGTTTGAGACGAGCATCGACGTCGGCCCGCCGCTGCATGTCCACGACCGCGAGGATGAATGCTTCTATGTGCTCGAGGGCGAACTATCCATCCGCTGCGGCGACGACTTCTTCGATGCCAAGGCGGGCAGCTTTGTGTTCTTGCCCCGCGGGCGGGCGCACCGGTTCTCGGCGAAGGACGGGTCCGCCAGGCTGCTCCTGATCGCCGTCCCGGCCGGAATCGAGCACTACTTTCGCGACATGAGCACCGCCCCAGCTGGCGAGGAACGCCGCCGGATCGCCGAGATGCACGGCATTCACGTCGTGCAGGAATGAGCCGCTCACGAAGCCGTACGATCGCCGTGCAAGAGGCGACAAGCTCCATCAACGCCGACCACCCCACCTCAACGCCGACCACCCCACCTCAACGCCGACCGCGTCACCACGTCCTTGTGACGTTTCCTTGGTTAGAGATGACCACGGCTCCGGTTGGCAGGCGCCTCCTCAGCGGGCTGTTGTCAAAGCCGGGATCGCACGCCTGGTCAGCGTCATAGTTGCGCTGGAGGCTCCGCACGGCCGAAACATCCGCGCTGACGATCATCAGTGTCCTCGAATTGCCGACTCCCGCACGTGTCGTCTGCGACGGGCAATGAGCGCGGATCGTCAGCGTGTGCCTGCCGCTGGTTGAAGTGATGTTTGCTTTCGGGAAGTAAAGGCGGTGGTTTAGTCCTTCGCGCGGGTTGAGCCTGATCACGAGCCATAGTTGCCTGTCAAGGGTGGGTGGCCGTTTGACGGTGACACAGACCACCATTCCCGGGCCGATTCCAGGTTTGCCGTCGTCGGATTCGGCACCGTCGATGGTCGCCTTACCCAGCCTTGTCGATGTGCGGTCGCTTGGTTCAGGCGATATAACCCGGCCGAGCTTGGGCGAACTGGCGGGCAACGGGCAGTCGGGTGTGTGAACTGGGCCCCGCGCCGGTGACGGACGCACGGAAAGCGGCATGGCAGTATTTGGTTCTGGCGTGTTGGCCGATCTACTCGTTGTCGACGTGCTTGGCGCATTTGCGAATATCGCTACGGTCGCAATTGTGAGACCAATTCCTCCGGTGGATGCCGCCGCCGCCCTGCGTACCTTTCCCGGGGACACCGTAATGCATACGGCGACCATTAAGGTGGCGATGAGGGTCTCGATGATGGGAGCTGGGCCGGCGAGGTGGTGGACCACCAGGTCGTAGAGCAAGAGGCTTACACATACGAGCCCGACAGCGCCGGCGGTCACCGCGACGGTAAATCTCACCGCGGTCATCGGTCGCTTTGGTTCAGGCCTGCGATCATCCCTTGAACCGGACGACTGCTTGGCGTGCGGTGAACGATGCGGACCTGCCGGTTCCCTCGGCCGGCGGCGCAAGAAGTTCTCGATCATTTGTTTCTGCTTTTTTCAGCGCACGCCCGAGGGGACAGCGTAGATTTTCACCCAGTCGACATGCATTATCACGTATTTAGGTGTTGTCTTGTCCCGGTGGCAATAGCCACTGCACCCTTGGTCGTTTTGGAGCCCGAGGCGGAAGGGTGTGCTTGGCACGAGGTTCTTTCGTGGGTTTGCCTGTCGCACTACCGTCCACTGCTTGTGGCCGTCCAGCCAGAACGTGATGTGGCTAGGCAACCAGTCCACGGTTATGACGTGCCACCGCGTGAAATCTGCCTTGATCCGATGGCCTGCTTGGTGGTTGTCGTGCCCATAGTGCAGAAACTCGGCTGCCGATTGGCGCGTCGAGTCGAACACCTCGGCGAGGTCTATCTCGCCCTCATCAGGCCAGTTCTCGTCACTTGGCCACAGCAGAACGACGGCGGCATAGCCTCGCCCCGGGTCCGCGCGGAAGCGGATCTTCCAGCGCCCGTAGGCCTGGTGGAACCGATCCCCTATCCCGCCTGAGACGTCACCGAGTCTCGGGTCGACATGGCCAATCAGCTGCAACTCGCCATGCCTGACGCGGACGGCCTTGGCCGAGCGCCTGGGATGCCCTGGCCTGGGATGCAGGTCCGCGTAGATGAACCACCGCCGCCGGTTGAGCGTGGTCCCGCGGAAATTATCGATTCTGACCGGCTTTCCCCAGCGGATGCCCGTCGCGCTGGCCACGGCCAGATTGGGGTGCCTTCGCGCGTCGCCAGCGGCCAACCGATCGGTGCCGAAAGGGCGCTGCGCGCAGGCTGTCGCGGCCCCCGAAAGAGCGGCAGCCATGATCACACAGTTGAAAACCTTCCGGTTCATTCAGAGCCCCTCGCTTGTTGAAGCACCCGCTGTCTCGCGTGTTCAAACCTGCAGCGTAAAGAAGATCATTGCCAGCGGGTAACCACATGGCATTTGAACGGGCAACCACACGGCATCTATACGTGTTTTCCCGTTAGTCTCCGAACACCCGGCTGTGTATTCTTGCGGCACGAACAGCCGCTCCACAGAGCCGAAGATCACATTCTTAGCGTCCTACTATTAAGGCTAGGAGAGACCGTCGTGATGGAAAGCAGGGCAATCGATCCCCGTCCTGCTCTTCGCATTGCGCGCGATAGCCGGGTGCTTCTGCTTGCAGGCGTTCCTACCCTCACTGTGCTGGAGGCCCTCGCGCAGCGCCCGCTGTGGTCTTCGCACACGATCCTGGTTGTGGTCAATCTGGCCACGCTGGTGACTTTCCTGATCACAGGCGTTCTTCTGCGGGACGAACCCGGCCAGCGTGGGACATCGTGGGCGCTGATCCTGGCTGGCGTGAGCAGGCCGCTGGGCTGGCTGAACCAGTGGGGCACCGGGCCGCTGCCACTGTACGCGAGTGTTTTCGGATATCTCGATGACATCTTCGGCGCATGGGCATTGCTTCGCTACCCGAATCACCGCCTTGAACGTCATCAGCGGCGCTTCCTCGCAACGCTGTTGTTCTGGCTCGTCGGCGGTCCGGCTTTCCTCGCCGTTGTCTCACGCCCCGGCTGGCATCACTTCGCCACGTCGTCGTGGTGGCCAGGCTTGGCTCCAGACCGGCGCGTGTACGACCTCGGCTCAACTGTGGTCAATGCCGGCGCATTGGTACTCGCGGTGATCTTCATTGGATTACTGCTGAACAGGTTCTCGCGGGCGAAAGGGGTGGACAGGCTCATCCTCACACCGGTCTTCGTGGCGGCCATCGTGGCCGCGATCGCCGCCGGGATGGTCGTGACCGGGTTCTTGTTCTCGGCTGTCAGCGATGACCTTTTCACAATCGAGGGGGCGGCGGAACTGGCGGTTCCTCTGGCGTTTCTGATCTCGGTGATCCAGCGAGGGATTGCCCGTGGCGGGGTGGCCGACCTCACCGCGCAGCTATCCGGCCCGGATCCAACTAAGGCACTACGCCAGGCGCTCCGCCAGGTCCTCCGTGATCCGACGCTCGAAATCTGGCGCTGGGCGCCCGAGTGCGGCACCTACGTCGACAGCGACGGCCGACCAGCGAGTCCGAACCAACCCCGGGGCCGGATGGTCCTTCGCCTCTGCGCGAGCAACGGCCGACCGCTGGCCGTCATCATCGCCGACCGATCCGCCGCGCGTGACCGCGCTTTGCTCAAGGGCGCGGTGGGTGCCAGCCGGATGGCGTTAGAGAACGCACAACTGCAGGCTGATCTCAAGGCCAAGCTCAAAGAGACTCGAGCGTCAAGGACACGCATCGTCGAGGCCAGTCTTGCCGAGCGCAGACGTTTGGAACGAAACCTTCACGACGGCGCTCAGCAGCGATTGCTCGGACTCGCTGCCACCCTGCAGGCCGCGCAGACCCACGCCACCGATCCAGCCGTGATCGCTGCCCTGGAGCACGCGGGCACACAGCTGCGCGAAGCCCTCAGCGAACTTCGCGACCTCGCACGAGGCCTACTCCCGCCCGCGCTTAGCCACTCGGGGATCGGCGCCGCGCTTGAAGAAGTTGCCGAACGCCTCCAGGTCCCCGTGCGTCTCAACGTGACATGCCGACGGTTTGCCCCAGCGATCGAGGCCACCGCCTACTTCGTCATCTGCGAGGCGCTGACGAACACGGCGAAGCATGCTCAGGCGCACACGGCCGCTGTCCATGTCCGCTGCGAAGAGCAGATGGTGCTCATTAACGTCGACGACGACGGCAAGGGCGGCGCCGATCCGTATGGCGCGGGGCTCGCGGCTCTAGCGGACCGGGTCAATGCCATGGGTGGAGAGCTCGACATCGTGAGCCCGCCCGGGGGCGGCACGCACCTGAAGGCGAGAATCCCATGCGCGTAGCCCTTGCCGACGACTCCGGGCTCTTCCGCGACGGGCTGGCACTCCTGTTGCGCGCCGCCCGCGTTGAGGTGAGCACACAAGCTGCCAACGGCGCCGAACTGCTCGCGCGCATCGCACACGATCTGCCGGACGTCGCCATCCTCGACATCCGGATGCCGCCGACCTTCACCAACGAAGGGCTTACCGTCGCCGAGCACCTGCGTGCCCGCTATCCAGACGTGGGGATCCTCGTTCTCTCCGCGTACGCAGAAACCCCGCACGCCGTGCGCCTCATCGAGATCGACTCCCGCAAAATCGGGTATCTGCTCAAAGACCGTGTGACCAGCATTAACACCTTGATCGACGCCCTCGAGCGCATATCGGCCGGAGAGGCCGTCATCGACCAGGGCATCATCCAGCGGCTGATCGACCGCAAGCACGCGACAGACCCGTTCGCGTCGCTGACGAGCCGCGAACGTGAGGTTCTCGCACTAATGGCCGAAGGACGGTCCAACGCCGGAATTGCCCACCTTCTCGGCGTCGACAAGCGGACGGTGGAAGCGCCAATCGGTGATATCTTCCGCAAACTTGGCATCCAGCGCACCCCGGATGATAATCGGCGGGTCCTTGCGGTCTTGACTTGGCTGCGCGCGGCCGGGAACCGCTAAGCCGGCATCTCTGGCTCACAGCGGCTCGCCCAGCGATGCACCGGGCTGTATCAGGCGCGGGGGGCCCGCCTCTTACTGGTCAGGATCTTTCCAGAGGGGGGTTTCATGAGTTCAACGACAAACGACCATGGCGATGCGGTGCGGTCGGCGCTCGCCGAACAGCTCGGCACCACCGAGATCGACATCGTCTCCGAGGTGGCTGCGCGGCTGCCGTCCGGCGAAGAGGTGCGGCTGGTCCATGCCGCCGTCCGCGGACAGCCGAACCGGACGGCATCGGTTGCGGTCGACGCCAGTGGCGCGGTGCACTCGCCGCGGCGGTTCGAGGCACTGGCCGGCCGCGATCTCTTCGCGCCCGAGATGCACGTGCCCGAGCTTCCCGCCGGGGCGCCACCACAGCCGATCACGATCGACCCGGCGGCCAACGACTTGGCACTTCCTGAATGTGCGACCGAGGACGAGACGATCACGGTCCACGTGCCCATATCGGGGGTTCCGCCACAGGCCGACGTCTACCTGCTTGCCGACACCACGGCAAGCATGGGCCCCATCATCACCACGGTCCAGGCGGGCATCGACACGGTCCTCAACACGGCCTTCCTTGGCGACATCGCATGGGGCGTGGGGAACTACAAGGATTTCCCGATACCCGCACCCAACCCGTACGCGTTTCAGCCCCAGCTTCCCCTGACGCCTGGCGCGGCTGGCGTCGCCGCCGCCAAGCTCGCGGTGATGGCCTGGTCGGCGAGCGACGGTAGCGACACGCCCGAGGGACAGTTGTTCGCGCTGCAGCAGATCGCGACGGACCCGGCGATCGGCTGGCGGCCTGGCAGCAAGCGGATCCTCGTCTGGTTCGGCGACGCACCGGGGCACGACCCGATCTGCCAGGCCATCTCCGGTGTCCCCGACATCACCGAGGCCACCGCCAAAGCGGCGCTGTTGAACGACCCCAAGATCACCGTCGTTGCGATCAGCACCGATACAGGAACCGCAGGCGCCCTGGACGGCGACCCGACCGCCGGCTCCACCGACTACGGCGTGTGTACCGTCGGGGGCACCGCGGGCCAGGCCACCCGCATCGCGGCGGCTACCCCCGGTGGCTCGCACACCAGCGGCGTGAACACGGCCACCATAATCGCCAAGCTGGTCTCGCTCATCTCCTCGGCCGTACACTCCATCGGCCACCTGGAGCTGCAGCCCACCGGAGCGATCGCGCAGTTCGTCACCTCGATCACTCCGTCCGGCTACGACTCGCTGCCCGGCGACGTGGAGCACACCTTGCCGTTCGATGTCACCTGGACGGGCGTACAGGACTGCGCGGACAAGGACCAGGTCTTCACGGGCAGCATCGATGTCGTGGCCGACGGCGTCGTCATGGCGAGCAAGCCGGTGAAGATCACCGTGCCCGCCTGCCGCTGGCACCACTCGGTCGAGATGATCTGCGGCACCCAGAAGGGCGGCGAGGGGCACGACCTATGCCAGACGGTTGTCGACGGCCGTTACGCCACGGCGGTAACGATCTACAACCCGTCCACCTGCGTGGTGCGGCTAGTGAAGTACTTCGCGCCGCTTGTGCTGCACGGCGATCCCGTCGGGCGCGAGCCGAAGAAGGTGCGGGCGAGGCCCTTCGCGCGGCTTGAACTCGCGCCAGGCGAAGCGACACTCGAGGACTGCTGCGCGCTTGAGGCAGCGGTCGGCAAGACCCCGCCGGGCAACCCGCTCGTGCTCGGCGTGCTCGACATCGTCGCCGACCACGCGCTCGAGGTCACAGCGACGCACACGGCCAACGGGGCCGGCCCGGCGGCGACCTCGATCACCGCACGCACGATCAAGCCCCGACGGGCCTGAGCACGGTCCGAGCCGACTGAGTCGGTCCGAGCCGGCCTGAGCCGGCCTGAGCCGACCGAGCCGACCCGAACGGCCCGAACGGCCCGAACGGCCCGAACGGCCCGAACGGCCCGAACGGCCCGAACCGGCCT
>Ga0137366_10004736_pt1 | contig 10680 bp, 9 predicted proteins | sample SagtaG_8_FD_104938 | JGI IMG/M metagenome (GOLD analysis project Ga0137366, IMG submission 104938) | Vadose zone soil microbial communities from Sagehorn Ranch, Mendocino, California, USA - Sage1_L_60_16 metaG | ecosystem: Environmental > Terrestrial > Soil > Vadose zone | place: USA: California... | reverse complement strand
CCAGTGCGATTATGAGAAAAATTAATGCCCAACGCAGCATGCTTTCACCTCCTAGAAAACAATCGCATTGGTGAAGCGCTCCGCGCGTTTCTTTAACCTACTAAATCCGACGAGCCTTCCAAATGCGTTGTCTCTGCATAATGAGCACAATCCTGTTAATTATTCTCATTCTCCTGTTAATTGGAGCGTTACCTACGTGGCCGTATAGCCGGGGCTGGGGTTATTATCCCAGTGGCGGACTCGGTTTGATTCTTTTGATTCTGATAATTCTGGCTTTGGCCGGTGCAATCTGACTGAGTAACGACACGGCTCGAAGCGCGTCAATAAATCCGACGCTCAACGAGATTAGGAATCCGATCGAAGGCGACAAGATCCGTTCCGAGACGCGATTCTTTTGTATGAAAAAATATATTTGTCTGCTTGTCGGCCTGGCACTCCTGGTAGCGTGTGAACAAAAGGAAACGACGGTCACAAAATCCGCCCGCTGAAAAGAAAGAAAGTAACACCACCGTGGTGAACCCGCCCACGCAGAAAAAAGAGAGCAACACCACGGTGATAAACCCCTCGCAAAACCAATCTCCAACGACGACGAAGGAGAAAACGGAAATTAACGTTAACACTTCACCGAGTCCGCATTAACGAGAAATTGCGCGCGGCGCATGAACGAGATGCGAATGAAGTAGAAATATGCGCTTCCTGCTATTCATCATCCTGATTCTTCTATTAGTCGCGGCTCTGCCAACATGGCCGTATAGCACCGGTTGGGGATATTATCCCAGCGGAGGTTTGGGTCTCGTTTTGTTAATCGTGTTACTTGTCGTTCTACTGCGCTAGAGATAGGAAGCGCCTCACGTGATGCCTGACTTAGACTTCAATCTTGCGCCTTCGGCGACTATTTGCCATCATCTTCGGAGAAGCCGATCCACCTGCCACGCGTATACCACAGTGGAACGCGTTGTCCTCAACGCGTTGGCATAGTAACGCGGCACTGCCGCCTGATATTTACGCGTTCCGCCACCGACTTCTCATCGCCCTAGGGAGAAGGCGATGCACCTTCGGAAATGACGCGCATCACACCTTGTGGCGCAGCGGTCTCAGCGTATGGGTCAGTTTTTGCAGGCCTAGTTCCAGCCGTGTTTTCACCGTTCCCAGCGGAGCATGTGTCGCGGCGGCAATTTCTCTGTGACTGAGTCCCTTGAAAAACGCGAGCTCCAGCGCCTCGCGCTGAAGCCGGGGCAACACTCGCATGCACTGCTTGAGAAAATGACGCAGGTCATTCAACACGAAAACATCGTCTGCCTCACGTGGCGAGTTAGGCGCCTGCTGGATCACGCGCTTTTGATAACGCTCCCGCACACGAGAATAAGCCTGGCGCCGGCGCAACCGGTCGATGGCACGGCGGCGCGCGATGGTAACCATCCATCCAAGCGGCTTACCGGCTTTAGGGGAATAACGGTCTGCTTCTTTCCAAATCTGGATAAAAATCTCCTGCAAAACATCATCAGCCTCGGCTTCTTCATGAACGACTCCGTCGATTGTCGCGCGCAATCTTTTGCCATGCCGGTCATATAACTCGGCAAGCGCATCATAGCGCTGTCGTGAAACCGCTTTCATCAGCGCCTCGTCAGGCACTGAAGATACTCCCGGTTGATCCAGAGTGGATCCAATCATACTCAATGCCTCCGTGCCTGTGGCTTTGACTCTGCTTCACGACGCGCCGTTTGCTTGTCGGCGCCCCACCAATCCAGCTTAGCCATGCGAGAAACGGGCGCCGGTCGCGGGTAAAGCCACTGATGCGGCCCTGAAGTGCATCCCAGGGTAGGACAATGCAATGTATATCTGCCGCTACTGAAACGCCGGATCTCGATCTGCCTGCCTTTGAATTTTCGCTCGCAAACAGTACAAACCCGCCGATCGTCGAGCGAATTCCAATTCCGGAATCGATCTCCCGCGCGCAGTATCGACAGCCGATCGTCGAGCGTGACGTGCGCGATCATAACAGAAAAACATCTTGCTCATTGCACCAAAACAAACAATCGGGACGCTGGATGATTAGGTGATCAGATAAAATCCTACCAAGGTTCTCTCCAGAGACGGGAAGTCCTGCGAGCCCGTCCAGGCTCGGGCTCGCAGTAGTCGGAGGGATCAGGCGTCAAGAAGCTAGCTTGAGATGCAGCGCGAATTTCCGCAATCGCGATGCCAAGCCGCCCTGTTCTTCGCCGCGATCCGCTAGCTTCGAAGAAGCACCGTTGTGATCCTCAGATGTCGTCGTCGTCGCCAGCGCCACGAGTTCGTCCGTGGGCAATACCCAATCCATCGGAATGGAGTTACATCGCTCTGTTGGACAACTCAGTCGTAACGGTCCATTTCCCCGAGTTCCACCTGCTATCTGAATTTGCGAACCGACAATAATCTTACCGCAAACGAGACAGAAACGTTTGTCATCCAACGAATGCCATTCCCGAAACTGATCGAGCCGCCGCAGCACATCCAGTTTATCTGGATCGGGCAATCTGGTCGGTGGGGAAAAGCTCACGGAAAAACATATACACCGCCGTCGATTGACAGAACAATCAGGCGCGCGGCGGATTTACCTATCGGTGAAAACCTTATGGCAATGTTATGCTCACTGGCCCGGTCGAGTTTGTGTTCGAAAGAACGATTCAGATTTAACGCCCGTAACCTTGGTGTCTTGTCATTCCAAGCGCAGTCGAGGAACCTCCAATTCCAAGGAAGAAATAATCAGAGATATCTCGACTCCGCTCGACATGACAATTGAATGATGGCTACGCGCTGTAGAGGGATCGCTGATCTCGGCACGTAGGTGTACGCCCGGCGTTCCACAAGGCGCCATCATCGATCCCAGAAAAAAACCACATCCAATTCCACGGAGGCGTGCGTTCTACACGCGAATGAAGAAAAACAATGGTCACATTTCGCGTGAAAGCCGCGCCATGGACTATGCGCTGGCCGTAATGGAACAGATGGAGTTGTACTGCCAGGCCCACCCCGGGAGCCCGGCGGCGGTTCGGCGTCCCCGATTATTTGTTCGCGGCGAGCTTTGGATCGCGCTGCTCGGCCCAAGCGTGGAAGAAGGAATCGTTGGCATTGGGTCAACTGTCGCCGCCGCCTTGCGCGCGTTTGACGCGCAATACCTGGCTGGATTGCGACCGGCCGCTGAGGTGATACGCGACCTTCGAACAACGTGGAGCATGTCCTCCGCAGCTGTTTGATCCCATCTCGGAAGATGGAGCGCGAGTCACCGCAACTAGTCTGTCACAACCGGTGTTAAATTGTGACACGAATCAAAGGTGAACAGTAAAGGATTTACGAGAAGGGAGAATCGTTAATGAGGGCGGGACGACTGAGGCGGACGCGCTCGAGAACATCGAAGGCCAAACGCGGAGCGAGCAAACATAACAAGGCAATGCGGTGCGTAATACCACATGATGACGCCTCCACCCAGTTTGAATCAACGCACAGTCTTCTTCTTTCGTCGCTAAGATATTGGGAAGTTGAGCGTGATCTAATCGAGGAACGTATCGCTGCTCTTAGGTCGCTGACCGTTCCTTCGTGAGATAACGAAACTCAATGAGCCCACGCTCCAGCGCCGGCTGCGTGGACGCTGAACCCCGGCGTCTGAATTCTTTTGCGACGGCCCGAAGCGATCTCTTTACTGGCAAATCGCTCGGACGAATTGCGTAAAACGATTGGCGTCTTGAATCTACCGCAGCAACGGAGCATTATTGGTTGTTGGTTAGGAGACCAAATGCCCCCGCGCAAACAAGCAAGAAGCGCCTCATCGCATAAGAAGCGAAACCGGCACCGCACTAAATCGCAAAGCGCGGACCCTTACGTCACAGGCAAAGGCAAAGATGGAAGTTGCCCGATTGTAGGCATCGGCGGTTCAGCCGGCGGATTTGAGGCGGCGATGGAACTGTTGCGCCATTTGCCGGCCAGAACGGGCATGGCGTTTGTGATCGTGCAACATCTCGATCCACATCACGGCAGCCATCTCGCCAACCTACTCGGCAAAGCCACATCGATGCCAGTCAGCGAGATTGCAGGAACGACGACGCCAGAACCAAACGCGGTTTACGTGCAGCCACCGAACAAATGCGTGATTGCCAAAAGCGGAAAGCTCACGTTGGTCCGTCGCACAGAAAGACTCAACATCGCAATCGATCACTTTTTTGAATCGCTCGCAGAAGAATGCGGATCACGGGCGATCGGCATCGTGCTTTCCGGAACCGGTAGCGACGGCACGGCCGGATTGCGTGCGATCAAAGCGGCCGGCGGTTTGACCTTCGCCCAAACTGAAGCGAGCGCAAAGTTCGATGCGATGCCGCGCAGCGCGATTCGCTCCGGCTTCGTGGATCTTGTTCTGCCGCCGGACGCGATGGCGCGGGAACTCCGGCGCATTGCCGATCATCCATACATCCGTCGGCCCCTGCCCAACGCAGAGGAAGTTGAAAAAGAGACCTATCGCCAGGCCGACGACCTGGGTCGAATTTTTCTTTCGCTAAAAAAGCAGATGGGCGTCGATTTCAGCGGTTACAAGGAAACCACGCTGATTCGGCGGGTCAACCGGCGGATGGCGCTGCATCGGATCGAAAAGCTGAGCCAATACGCGCGGTATTTGCGCAACAATAAGAAAGAGATTGAAGCACTCTTTGACGATCTGCTCATCAACGTGACGCGGTTTTTCCGCGATGAAGCGCTGTTCCGAGCCTTGAAAAAACGGTTCCTTCCAACACTGCTCAGAAACAAAAAGAAAGAGCGACAACGAGAATTACGCGTCTGGGTACCGGGTTGCGCCACAGGCGAAGAGGTTTATTCGCTCGCTATTTGCATTCTCGAAGTGCTTGGCAACCAACTTTCCAAAATCCGCGTCCAGATTTTCGGCACCGACTTGAGCGAATCGGTCATCGAGCATGCGCGTGCGGGAATTTACCCAGGCGCGATCGAGAAAGATGTGCCAAGGGCGCGACTCAATCGCTTTTTCGTCAAGCGCGATGGTTCCTATCAGATCCATCGCAGCGTGCGCGATATCTGCACGTTCGCACGACAAAACCTCACCTCCGATCCGCCCTTCTCGCGACTGGACCTGATCAGCTGCCGCAACGTGCTCATCTATCTGAGACCGGAATTGCACAAGCGTTGCATTCCGCAATTTCACTACGCGCTCAATCCCGGCGGTTACTTGATTTTGGGGCCGGCCGAATCAGTGGGCATGTACGACGAGCTTTTCGAACTCGCGGACAAAAAAAATAAAATTTACACCAAGGAAGCCAAGGCTGGTCCGCGCGCGGCCGATCTCATTCCGCCGCGCGGTCTTGAACTCTCGCGGTTCGGAACGACAGCCCGATCTGGTAATGGCGTAAATTTCAATGCCGACATTTTGAAAATGGCGGATCGCATCGTCCTCAGCACCTACGCGCCGGCGGCAGTCGTCATTGATCATAACTTCCTGGTGCAACAGTTCCGTGGCCGCACCGACCTGTTTCTCGAGCATACGCCTGGGCCAGCGACGCTGAACCTCATTCAATTGGCGCGGCCGAATCTCGTGCCAGACTTGCGGGCCACGATTCGTCGCGCCATCAAAACGGACAAGCCTGCCCGGGCAGAGCGGGCGAAAGTTACGCTCCGAGGGAAAAGCTACGAGATAAATATTCAGGTTGTACCATTCAAAGTCCCCGGGGCCGATAAGTCGTGGTTTCTGGTGATTTTTGACGAGAGCACGAGCGGAAGGAAGCCGGAGAGGTTACTGCGGGTGCTGGGCAAAATGTCAGCGCAGCGTGAAGCGACGGAGCTGCGTCGCGAATTGGCAGCTTCGAAGGACTCGCTCCAAACCATCATCGAAGAGCAGGAGGCGACCAATGAAGAGTTGAAGGCGGCCAACGAAGAAATCGAGTCGAGCAACGAAGAGCTGCAATCTACGAACGAAGAATTGGAGACTGCAAAGGAAGAATTACAATCAACCAACGAAGAGCTGACGACATTGAACGAGGAGTTGAGCAATCGCAATCTTGAGATGATGCAGCTGACCAATGAGCTCAACAATCTGCTCGCCAGCACTCAAATGCCAATCGTCATGGTGGATAATGCGTTGACGGTACGGCGTGCAACGCCGGCGGCCCGCAGCGCCTTTAATATTTTGCCGACCGACATCGGCCGACCATTAAGCCAGCTGCGACCTAATATTAATATTTCCGACCTGGACAATATTTTGCGCGATGTAATCGAAACGCTGGGAACACGCGAGCGTAAAGTGACCGATAAGGAAGGCCGTCCGTACTCACTGCGGGTCCGGCCATATCGCACAACTGACGACAAAATCGACGGCGCCGTCATCACGCTGGTGGACATCGAGGGAGGGAGGGAAGGCGACGTAGTCAAATCACGCCGCCAGACAAAAGATGCCTCGTCGCGTCAATAACAAACGGGAGCTCAAGCGTGCCCGCCACAACGGCGCAGCAAACCGCGGCGACACGGGCAGGTCGATTCCAGCGTCCTTGAAAACAACGCGAGGAATATCCCGTGGGCCGCGGAAATTTTTGTCTCAACACGACACACGAAAAGCCGCTAAGAAAAATAGGCCGACTCGTTCCACGCCTAACGGGGCAATCCGAAATCCGAAGACGGAACTGGAAGCCGCCACACAGCGATTTGTCGATCTTTACGATTTCGCGCCGATCGCATATGTCAGCTTCGGCCGGACCGGGCGAATTGAGGAAGCCAATCTGACCGCAACTGAATTGCTGGGCGAACCAAGGGATCGATTAATCGGACGCCCATTCGCGTTCTATGTCACCGACCTGGATTTGTTCATGCGGCACCTGCTTTACTGCCGCACATCACAGCGACAGGTAAAAACGGAATTGCAGTTAAAGACCAGAAAACGTGAACCGATCCCCGCGCAACTTCTAAGTACACCGATCACCTCGACGATAACAAATGGCGCCCTGCTCTACCAAACCGCCATCGTCGATTTGCGCGAGCGCAAGCGCCACGAACAACAGCTCGCCGAGCAGGCGCGCCTGCTGGATTTGACCAACGATGCCATCATCGTTCGCGACGCAAACGACCGGATCACTTACTGGAACACAGGGGCCACAAAAACTTACGGCTACATGCCTCAGGAAGCACTCGGCAAAGTGACCCACAGTTTGTTCAAGTCGGAACACCCCGAACCGTTACCGAAAATCTACGAAAAGCTGTATCGTGATAATTACTGGGAAGGCGAGATCGTTCACACCTCGCGAGACGGCAGGCGCTTGGCCGTGTTCTCGCGGTGGGTGCTGGATCGCGATGCACAGGGAAACCGCGCATACATCCTCGAAACGAACAACGATATCACCGCACGTAAACGTACCGAACAGGCCCTGAAAGTTGCCAGCCGCCTACCGGTAGAAAATCCTGCACCAATCATTCGATTAGCACAGGGACAAATCGTGACGTTCGCAAATCCGGCTGCGGAAAAACTCAAAAGTTTTGGGGTAACAGTCGGCCACGCCGCGCCTGCTGGGATCCGGCGGTTTGCCGCAGCTCGCGAACGCAGCGTTGTGGAGATGAGTTTTGGTAACCGTACGTATCAGGTTGTGGTCGCGCCGGTGCCGGAAGGCGATTACGTAAACCTCTATTTTACGGACATCACCGCGAGAAAACGCAGCGAGCAACAGCAACAGGCACTTCATCAATTTGCCCAACAGCAAAACACCGCCACGTCGCTTTCCGAAATTTACCAGGCTGCACTTGGTGCGGTTCGAACAGTTCTGCGGTGTGATCGCGCTTCTATTCTGCTCTTTGACGAGAAGGAGGTGATGCGTTTCGTAGCTTGGCACGATTTGTCAAAACGTTACCGCAATGCAGTGGAAGGCCATTCGCCTTGGAAAGCAGATGCCAAAAATCCCCAGCCGGTCTGCATTTCCGATGTCGATGTTGCGGATCTCCCGAAAAAACTGAAGGCGGCAGTCAGATCTGAAGGCATTCGAGCCGCCAATTTCATCCCGCTAATCGCAGACCGAAAACTGATCGGAAAGTTCATGGCTTATTATAATAAACCGCACTCTTTCTCCGACTCCGAATTGACCCTCGCGCTGACAATCGCCCGCCAGCTCACGCTCGGCATCGAACAAAAAAGAGCCGAGCAAGCCTTGCGCGAATCGGAGGAACGCCTGCGAGCGATTATCAATCAAAGTAACGCCGGCATTGCGAGTTGCGATTTAAACGGCCGTTTCATCTTCGCCAATAAGAGGTTCCGCGAAATGCTCGGTTACACAAACGCAGAACTCGCGACCAGGAGCATCTTCACAATCACGCATCCCGCCGATATTGATATCACGAAACGCCGCTTCCGGGAGATGGCGCAAAGAGGCCAGCCAGTGGAAACGGACAAACGTTACGTACGCAAGGACGGGTCTGTTATCTGGATCAACGTCAGCGATACACCCGTGTTCGACTCTACAGGCAGGCCGGAGTCGGAGGTAGTTGTAGCCATCGATATCACCGAGCGTAAAAAGGCGGAAGACGCGCTGCGAAAATCTAAACAACTGTTGGAAGAGCGCGTGCGCGAGCGAACACGAGAACTCCGTACGGCAAACAAAGAGTTACTAGATGAAATCGCGCGGCGGAAAGGCTTGGAAGGCGAAATTCTTGAAATCAGCGATCGCGAGCAGCAGCGTCTCGGCCAGGAAATACACGATGGGCTTTGCCAACACCTCACCGCGGTGGCGTTCATGGCGCGTTCGGTTGCATTGCGATTAAAAAATCATCGGGTCATTGAAGTAGGTGACATTGAAAAAATCGCGCAACTGGTGAACAATGCTGCGACCGATACTCGAAATCTTTCGCGCGCCTTGCACCGTATCGATGTCGATTCAGCCGGATTCGTAATAGCCTTGCAGGATTTGGTTGATCGGGAAATCTGGAAAATACCGTGCCGGCTGGAAGTCAAACCGTCCTTCCACACTGAAGATGATATGGCGGCAGGGGAACTCTATCGCATCGCTCGTGAAGCAGTCATCAACGCCAATAAACATTCTGAAGCACGAGAAATTGTAATTAAACTGGAGCGGGCGGGAAAGGAGATGGTTTTGCGCGTGATCGATGACGGTGTCGGAATTCCAAAAGAGTCGAAAACCAAGCGGGGCCTGGGCGCTCACATTATGGGCTACCGGGCTCGGCTGATGGGCGCCCGTTTGGAGATCGATTCTCCAAAAGGAGGGGGTACACGTGTATCCTGTTATTTGCCAGATAGAAGGGTCCAGTCAAAGGAGGGAAAAAACAACCGGACACGGCCGCTGCCTGTGAGAATAGTCAAAGCATTAGCCACCCTGATCTAAATTTCCTGCATCGGATAATCAATTGAGCGGCGTATCATTTAATAGGGAGACTTAAATGACACGCCCCGCAGGAATCTCGACGAAGCCGAAATCGGCTTTACGACATTCCCATTTGGATCGCAAGAACGGTGGAGCTAAATGAAAAGCGCCAGATCGACTAACGCGAATCCGAAATGCGACGCCCCAAAGGTAAAACGGATTGTAATTGTCGATGATCACCCGCTGTTTCGAAAGGGTCTTGAACAATTGATTCAATCCGAAGATGGGTTTGCAGTTTGCGGCGAAGCCAACAATGCGCCTGAAGCGATGGATGTGATCCGCAAACTGAGTCCGGACCTGGCGATTGTGGACCTTAGTTTGCCCGGCGCCAACGGCATAGAGTTAATCAAAAACATCCGCGCAGAGTTCTTGAAGCTGCCAATTCTGGTGCTCTCGATGCACGATGAATCGCTCTACGCATTGCGCGCGCTGCGCGCCGGAGCAGAAGGCTACGTCATGAAACATGAAGCGATGACCAATGTGATCCAGGCAATTCGCGAAGTTTTTAGTGGACGTCCTTATCTCAGCCCGGCCATGGCGGCACAGGTGATTACAAAATTCGCGCATCGCCAGGCCGAAGGCGAGGCCGACGCCGTTGAGAGACTGAGCGATCGCGAACTTGAAATTCTGGAGTTGATCGGCAAAGGCAACGATGTGCGGCAGATTGCGAGAGTATTGCATCTTAGCCCCAAAACCGTGGAGACCCACCGGTCGCACATCAAAGATAAACTTGATTTGAAAAATTCGCGCGAAGTAGCGCGCTTCGCCTTGCAATGGCTCAGCGCGCGCGGAACGTAGGCGGACTCCAAAAGCCGTTTCAACGGCTTCCCCGTTCCCTCCAGCGGAGTCTCTCCGATCGACGACGAGTCCCTGGAAAACGCCGGCAACGCTCGAAATATCTCCGCGCGTCCACTACAAAAGAGATTGCAGCCGCCGGCCGGATTTGAGATAATCGGCCCAAACGATGCAGCCCGCGCTTGAACTTGTCATCGCCGAGCTGGAAAAAATTCGGGAGACAAGTGACCGGGCCCCGCGCGTATCAAGAAACGCGCTGGAGCAGTTGCAATCTACATATTCTCTAGCCGCTTCCCTGCCTGGCACGCCGGAGCCGAGCGAAGGCCGGCGGGAAGCGCACGTATCGCCCGCACGACGACAGCTCCTCGAAGCTTCAGCGAATAAAGTCCAGATGCTCGCCGCCGTTCGCGAACGCGTTTGTGGTTGCACAAAGTGCGCGCATCTTGCCCGCTCACGAACTCAGACGGTTTTTGGGGTTGGCAATCCTGATGCCGAAATCATG
>Ga0137366_10004726_pt1 | contig 10689 bp, 11 predicted proteins | sample SagtaG_8_FD_104938 | JGI IMG/M metagenome (GOLD analysis project Ga0137366, IMG submission 104938) | Vadose zone soil microbial communities from Sagehorn Ranch, Mendocino, California, USA - Sage1_L_60_16 metaG | ecosystem: Environmental > Terrestrial > Soil > Vadose zone | place: USA... | reverse complement strand
GAGCGGTAATGTTGTGGGATGGGGTCTCACCCTCATTCCCACTCCGCATCGCTTTCAGATGAATGGAAAGCTTCTCTACACATGGTGTGCGCTTGATGCGCTGACCTATCCTGTGATGCTCCACCTTCCGGCCCGCGTGGAGTCGTCTTGCCCGGTCAGTGGGACGGAGGTCTCGCTTTCAGTCACGCCTACAGACATTAATGTCCTGACTCCTCCCGGTGCCGTCGTTTCTCTGGTGATCCCGGTCCGGGACCAGTCGTGTACCTGTGACCGAGGCTCCTTCTGCGCTCAGGGGCACTTTTTCCGTTCGAGACGAGACGCTGCAATGTGGCGGGAAGCACGATCTGGTGGGCGCATTCTTTCAGTGGAGGACGCCTATCGACTTGGGAAGCTGGTGGTACGATACCGCTACGAGGGCATGACCGAGCATGAGCGCACGTAGGAATCCGGGTTCTCTCATACCTCTCTGCTACCCGGGAATGTCATCCTTTTCTCAGTCTGAGGAGGGTCTGTACAATCTTGCGGTTGCTGCTTACGCCTGTCCCATGTAAGTAGGCTTCAAAGGCGGTCTGCTGGATGCCTGTGTTCATAGTTGGATAGGCGTGAATCGTCGCAAGGATATCCTTGATCGTCAGACGGTGCTGCATCGCGAGCGCTATCTCACCCAGCAATTCACCTGCATGCACACCAATAATGTGAGCTCCTACAATCTCTTCCTTCTTGCCTGCTAACACCAACTTGATAAAGCCTGTCGTTTCACTTTCAGTTTGCGCGCGATCAATAGCAGCAAGGGGCAATGTCACGACACGTATACGCTTGTGGTGGTTCTCAGCCTCGTCAGGTGTCAGTCCGACACGAGCCACCTCTGGATCGGTGAACGTACACCAGGGCACCACCCGGTAATCGACTTTCTTTTTCCCAATGGGGACAAGTGCATTGCGTACTGCAACTCCCGCTTGATATGCCGCTACATGCGTGAAGAGATAGTCGCCGATGACATCCCCGATCGCGAAAATATTAGGGGCAGAAGTCTGAAGATATCTGTTCACGTGAATGCCTTTGCTCGTATATGTAACTCCCGCTGCTTCCAGATGTAATCTCTCTACATTTGGCCGCCGACCCAGGGTTAACAGGATTTCATCAGCCTCGAACGTCAAGAGACGTTCACCCTGCTTCGCCGTCACCACTTTTTTATGACCAGCGCGCCTTGCGCTGACGTATAGAGCATTGGTGACGATATTGATCCCCTCGGATAGCAATACTTCAGTAAGAGTAGTTGATACCTCTTGGTCTTCTTTCGGTAAAATGCGATCCAGGCCCTCAACGATGGTCACATTTACACCCAGGCGTACGAATGCCTGGCCTAATTCCACGCCGATAGGGCCGCCGCCAACAACTATAAGGGAAGCGGGTAATTGTTTCAGGTTAAATACACCTTCATTCGTCAGATAACCAGTTTCTTCCAGGCCTGTTATTTGAGGAACAAGTGGTCTCGAACCGGTGGCAATCAATGTATTGCGGCTCGTAAACGTCTCGCCATTCAAGGTGAGTTCGGTGGCAGCGTTGAAAGAGACGTTGCCGAATTTGATAGTGACACCCTCGGTATACACTCGTTCTCCTTCGGCCACGCGTCCAATCACGCCCTGGATATAGTTTGAGACTTGTGCCATCTCAACGTCAAGCATAGCAGGCATCAGTCCTAATTTCGCTGCATGTTTGACTTGATGAACAACCTGGGCTACGTGAATCAAGCTCTTGCTTGGTACGCAGCCATAATTCAGGCAGTCTCCCCCCAGGCGTTCTTTGTCGATGAGTAAGACATTCGCGCCGAGCGAAGCTGCCAGACGTGCGGCAGTTAATCCACCCGATCCGCCACCGATGATGGTCATATCGTAGTGTGTGCGGGTCATGCATTCTCCTCAGGGTTTGTTGAAAAGTGCTGAGCGAACAGCGCTCAGTTTACTCATCGAGCCGTGACTGGAGGCCCGCCACATCGCGCAGGATGACACGCCCGCGCCCCAGTTCCACCAGTCCTTCCCGCTGGAAATCATCGAGTACCTTCGTGACCGACTCACGCAGCGCTCCGATCATATCCCCCAGTTCCTGGTGGGTAATCGATACCACCTCGCCATTCTGTCCCTGACTTAGTCGCACGAGTACGGCGGCGATCCGCGCCGGAACGCTCCGGTAGGCCATCTCCTCCAGGCGTGCCTCGCACAGCGCCAGGCGACGGCCCAGTACCTCGATCATCCTGAGCGCCACTTCCGACCGCTTGCGCATCAGTCCCTCGATATCGGCGCGGCTCATGACACAGATCAAGGAGTCTTCAGCAGCTTCAGCAAAGGTGTGCCTGAGCGATTCACCAATGAACGGCATCTCACCGAAGAACGTGCCGGGTTCGATCACCGCCAGTTCCAGCCGCTTGCCCGAGGGAGTCAGACGATAGAGCTGCACGCGTCCGCGTTTGAGCAGGAAGAGCACCTCGGCGCGATCTTCCTGTGAATAGAGGATCTGACCTCTGCGACAAGTCCGCATCTCGGTCTGTTGCTCAAACGCAGCCATCGTCTCTGGCTCAAGGTCGCAGAAGATGTCCATGGTGAGCATACAGTCGCGGTTCTTCAAGGCGGTGGGAGTCCCAGGTTGTCGCACCTGCTCAGTTCGTTTCCTATGCAGCAGTGAAAATGGGCGTCGAGAAGTCAACTTGCTTCCTCCTTGATCTGCTGCTGAAGTTCGGTGCAGAGCATAGAGAGGAACGCATTGCGCTCAGGATTTCCGAGCGACACGACCTTGCCATCAAGCACGTAGGTTGGTACGGCAACGACGTGCGGGGGAATATGCTGACCAGGCTGGTCAAGATGGATAACAGTAACCGTCAGACCAGCGATGGTCTGGGCACGCTCTGCGATGAGCAGCGCTTCCTCGCAGTTTGTACAGTGATTGGTAACATAAATATCCAGGTGCATAATGCTTTCCTCCCTGCTCCTCGGTAAGGGACTGGACTGCTTATCTTTCGCGATCCCTTGTCATCCTATGTTATACCATACGTTAGCTAAAATCCTGCGCGAATGGGGAGCGTCGTTGCTCCCCGTTCGCGCTCAGGCAGCATAACCGCTTAGACTGCCTTTCAAAACAAACAAACTCCATTTTGCAGCACCGGCATCAGATTATGCTGGTATTATGCTACTTGCCTTATTTGCCGACCTGCCGGGCTGGCAAAGTCTTGCGGCCGCAATATCGGCCAGAGACCGAGAACCAGGCCAAACATCAGATGCCCAAGGGTAAACGAAAGTCCTCCTAACATCTGCAGCAGATTTGGAGCGCCAGCGATCGGTGCCACAATAAAGCTCATGAGCAACATCGCCAGCACCCCATAGACCATGCCACTGATCACCGCGAGAGCACCCTTCAGATGTGTTGCATAGACAATCAGGCCGAAAATCATGCCAAAGAGCGCCGACCACATCATGTGTATGACCAGTCCCAATAGCCCTGCACCGGGAGCGAAGTAGAAGACACCCTGGTGGAGAGAGGTCATGAGTGACTGCTGCCCGGCAAGTGGTGAGGCGATGGCGTAGAGCGCGGTGAAGAACCCCATGTGCAGGTACGTTGCCGTGGCAAGCATGGTAAACATCGCCATAACGGCTCCAGCGATCATACCTGTGATGGCTCCGATGATGAGCACTTTGATGAGTCGAGTTGAGTTTTTCGTGGTGTCCATGGATACCTCCTTGTAATCCTATGTTATTGGTAAGATGTTTCTGGTCAGGGGTATTGCAAAGTCAGTCTAATGCAGGTGGCAAGACTACTTTGCAACTGCCCTGTATCTGAGGATGAGCATGCTGCTCAATCCGTTATGCCCAAAGTATACTGAGGAATCAGGAGGGATTCTGTAGTCCTCGCTACATAGCTGTGCTCATAGGAAATTTCATATTAGCGCAGGGGGAGAATCTCGCTTTCAGCAAACAGAGGTCCCACCTCCAATGCCAGGGCTAGTTCGGCATAGAGGGATGGAGGGACGCTGATGTCGGCCAGGTAGAGCTCACCCACGTATGCCTCAACCCCTGGAGCACGCAGTCCTGCTTTGGGTAACGCTAACGTCATAGTCGCTGTGGCCTGAATCGCCGGATCAAACACGATCCCGCTCGTGGTATCGATCCCAGAGGGAACGTCAAGAGCAAGTATGGGTGCAGGCTGCGCGTTGGCCCAGCGAATCAGGTCAGCTACTGCTCCATGTGGGGCACCTTTGAGACGGTAGCCAATCAGGCCATCCACGATTAACCCAGGAGTTCCAATCTGACTGACAGCTTTAGCTATGGGTATCTTCATGTAGACTACAGACAGAACGTAGATTTGAGGGTATACTTGGTACCAAAGGGATCTGTGACCTTCATGTCAACATGTTTTAAAAGGGAGGAAGCAAACCGCATGCGTGCATTGATCTCCGAGAAACTGCGCAACCACCTCCAGCGCATAGGAAGTGTGGTACTTACAGTAACGCTAGAACCTCTACGTTGCTGAAGCGGCACCTTCTTTGAGGTATCGGTCGATACCCGTGAACCACGTGATCCCAGCCGTTACGAATTGTTTGTCCAGGACGGAGTACACATCTACTATTCCCCGAAGCTCGCCCGCAAGTCCGATGTCCTGGAACTGGATTATGTGCGTATCCTGTTCCATAGCAAGCCAATTATGTCGGGTCCAGATGACCTCGTGGCGACTCTCATCATGGGACGCATATAGCTTGATCAATACTCCATGCCGTAGTGAATACTCCTAACTGCACCGTCTGTAGTCTAGACTACAGACACAACGCAGGCACGAGAGTATATTTAGTAGGGAATGAACTCAGTGTTTTGAAAGGGACGAAGCAATCCAAATGTGTGCGATTCTTTCTGAGAATTACGAAATCATCTCCAGCGCATAGGGAGTATGGCACTCACGGTAACACTGGAATCCCCTGCGTTGCTGAAAGGGAGAAGTGAGTCCAGGCGTTTGTAGCAATCGTGTTGAAGATGGAGTTGTGATATGTCAACAACAAGAGATACTGGTCAATTGATCCAATTGCTTCTGCTTGGAGGACTCGTCGGTGGGGTTCTGATGGCGGTGTTTACTATGCTCGCCACCGCCACCTATCTGCAGATGGGCTTCTTTACACCGATGTACGCCATCGCGGCACCGCTCACTGGACGGCAAGCATTATTGACCTCCATGACGAATGGCGTCTTCTACTTTGCTGCTGGCCCGGCGCTGCTGGGGTTGCTGGTCCACTTGCTGTGGGCAGCGTTCTGGGGCATGATCTTTGGCCTGATCGCCCGGGGGCTGCATCTGACTGAGGGAGTGGCTATCATCAGTGGGTTAGTCTATGGTTTGCTGGTCATGCTGGTCATGAGCTTCATCGTGGTGCCTCTCGTGGGTGCTCCTGATCTCCTGCGGCTGGTGGGCTCGCTTTCGTTTATCATCGCACATGCGCTGTTCTATGGCCTGCCTCTGGGGCTGTGGCCGGTAGTGCAGCCGCAGTTATTCAACCGCTTCCCGGCCCAGCGAGCTGTATAATCTTAAATCCTCCAGTAGCAAACGGATGGGAATCAATGCTACAATGAACCTATCCAGCCGTGGCAGTAGACGATGCAAGTATTTCTTCTGCATCCTCAATCACGTACCGGTATCCCTGCTCTGTAAGAAACAATTGGCGATTGGCGGAGAACTCCTGGTCGCGTGTATCACGGGTCACAATCGAATAGAAGTACGCAAACCCACCATCTTGCTTAGGGCGCAAAATTCGCCCTAAGCGCTGCGCTTCTTCCTGGCGTGAGCCGAATGTACCCGATACCTGGATGGCAACATTTGCATCTGGCAGGTCAATTGCGAAATTCGCTACCTTGCTCACAACCATACGCTTGATTTCGCCGCGACGGAACTGGTCGTATAGCTTTTCTCGCTGCTTATTGGTTGTTTTACCGGTTAGTAAAGTTGCTTCGAGTTCTTCAGCAAGCACTTTGAGCTGGTTAATATATTGACCAATAATTAAGACCTGGTCATCACGATGACGCTCAGCGAGGAAGCGCACCACGTTGAACTTTTCTGGGCTTTCGGCTGCGATTCTGTATTTCTCTCGCTCATCTGCAACAGCATAGTTCAATTGTTCGTCTTCAGTCATTCCCACCCGGATCTCGTGACATTCTGCTGTCGCAATCCAGCCCTGACGCTCTAACTCACGCCAGGGTACATCATATTTTTTAGGACCAATCAAACTAAATACATCGGCTTCCCGCCCATCCTCTCGCACCAGCGTCGCGGTCAGGCCCAGGCGTCTGCGAGCTTGAATCTCCGCAGTAATACGGAAGACGGGCGCCGGCAATAAATGTACTTCATCATAGATAATCAGTCCCCAATCATAGCTGGTGAAGAGTGAGAAATGTGGAAAATCTTCTTCACCTCCTTCATGTCCTTCGCTATCCGCCTGCCCTTTTGTATGGGGACGCCGGTATGTGAGTATCTGGTAGGTGCTGACGGTAATCGGACAAATTTCTTTACGATCTCCCGTATACTCACCGATCATCTCTGGAGGGATATCTGTCTTATCAATAATTTCTTGTATCCATTGCCTGACAGCAATCGTATTGGGCGAAAGAATCAATGTAGCTCGTTGAATATCAGCCATGGTAACTAAACCAACAATGGTTTTCCCTGCTCCACATGGTAGGACAACCACTCCGCTACCTCCACTAGGCGCTCCTCCGGCATAGAATGCAGCCGAGGCGCCATACTGGTATGCGCGTGGTTCGAAATCCTTCCCTTCTGCTGTGACTGACCGCAGCTTCATAGGCAAGGGAGAACCATCGGTATAGCCGGCTAAATCTTCAGCAGGAAATCCAATATGGATCAACGCTTGTTTAATATGTCCCCGGCGCGCGGCATTGACTTGAATTGTATGGCTGTCCAACTGACGCAGCAAAAAAGGTTGTGTGCGTTTGTGATGTATGATCTCAGCAATTAGAGCCACGTCACTAGAAGTAAGCAGGAGCGCATCTCCATCGCGAATCAGCTTAATACGTCCGTAGCGACTAATATATTCACGGATATCGAAGATAATATTTGATGGGATGTCGTATTTGCTATATTGTGTGAGCAATTCGATAATTGCTTGCGCACTCATACCGCCTGCAGCAGCATTCCAGAGTGAAAGTGGTGAAAGGCGATAGGTGTGGATATGCTCTGGTGATTTTTCCAATTCTGCAAACTGGGCGACCGCATCTCTCGCCTCGGCATGCTGTGGGTGATCAACTTCGAGCAAAATGGTGCGATCGCTCTGAACAATCAATGGATTACCTGGATTCATATGTTCCTATTATACTCCTGGCATCTCCGCCCAATTCTTTACGTATTTCAAAATGGTAGTAACTGCCGCCTCTTCATGCCCGCGCATAAGGTGACGAGCGCCAATGATCACTTTAATACCCTTAGGACCTTTGAGCTGCTCAACAAAGGGTTCAAGTTTATACAGCGGACAAATTTCGTCAAATTCGCCGGTTACAAAGAGCTTGGGGCGTTCAAATGGTTTTGGAAAGCCATTTGCTGTGCGATAAAGCGGCAGGCTTATGCTGACAACTGTGCGTATTCGCGCATCAAAAGGTGCGTAGAGCAGGGTGATGTATGCGCCGAAACCGTGACCAATCACACAGATTTTCGCCGGATTTCCTCCCGCTTGCGCCAATGCGCAGTCGATAGCTCCAGCAAGATCAAGTGGTTCCAGGCGTCCATCGGTCTGTTGGCCCTCGCTTTTTCCCACTCCCCGGAAATTAAACCGCAGCGTTAGCATTCCCGACTCAACTAACCGGCGGGCGAGCGCTACAAGTAACAAATCGTTCATATCGCTACTGGCCGGTTGTGGGTGACACAGAACGATTATGGGAGCAAGCTTTATCTCTGTTGGAATATGAAGTACCCCCTCTAAAAGCATTGAGGGTTGCCCACGACTGGAAAAAGTTACAGGTCGTTCAGAAGTGGTTAATGATGAGGCCATATTCCCTTTCGTTCTAGTTGTCCAGGTTGAACACCGCCCCTGTATCTTATCGCAGTGAGCGCATTGCGTCAACTCATTTGAGAGATGTAAGAGATTTGGTATCATACACAGTTATATCTTTGTGCGTAACACGTTATAGTTAATAGAGCCTCAAAATTTGTAAAATCTTATCATAAAGTCGGGCAGACTCTTTGAATATGTGTCTGTAGATGTTATACTGAGTATATCGAGTTGGACTTAGGTATTTTTACTTACGTTGACTACGTTGCGCAACTCAATCAAAGAGTAGATTTCAATATTTCGCTGGCTCATCTTAGTTTCTTTGTTGCTATGAGAGGTAGATGTAGGTGTGGGCTATGTGCCTGTTATCTTTTCTATTTTTTAGCAACCTCTCAGAGCGGCTTCTGCTTGTGCGATATCTCCTCGGGGGACAGATATCGCTAAGCTTCTAACTGACAGGATCATACAAAAATCAGGAAACTCCGCCGGACAGGAATGCTTAGTGAGTAAAGTTGTTGGCCTAGGTTCAATGCTGAAGCTTATACAAAGCGCATACTCATATCTCACTGCATACAGAGATTTGCCCTGATGCCATGGTATAACATATACCGTGCTATTTGGATTAGTGTAGTTTTCGAGATTTACGTGCAGTCTGGGTGAGGTTTGTAGTAGAGAAGAGGAGTTAGAATTAGTTCTACGACAGTAGAGGCAGGAGCGTTTATGGCCGATATTTTAGTCGTTGAGGATGAACAATTAATTGCAGGGTTACTGAAAGAAACATTACAGACTGAGGGTTATAATGTTATAACCGTTCTCAACGGCGAAGATGCCATCAAGTTTGCGCTCTATGAAACACCGCACCTCATTTTCTTAGACCTGATGTTGCCTGGGATTGATGGCTACGAGGTGGTCCGACGTTTACATACCTACCCCAAAACTATGCATATTCCCATCATTGTGCTCAGTTCCCTTGGAGAACCGAAGGATAAAATCAGCGCCTTTGAAATTGGTGTAGATGACTACATTACCAAACCTTTTGATACCGATGAATTACTTGCCCGTGTTCATGCACAACTTCGTCGCGTACAACAGAACTTTCTCTCTCCTCTTATCAGCCTGCCGGGCGGTTTTCAGGTTGAGGTAGCCATCAAGCATAAGCTAAGCAGTATGGTGCCATGGAGTCTGCTCTACCTCGATCTAGATAACTTCAAAGCTTTTAATGATGCCTATGGTTTCCTCACAGGCAACGATATGATTCGCCTGGTGGGACGAATCTGTCAACGCGTGGTGCGCCAATATGGCAATCCCGATGACTTTGTTGGTCACGTTGGTGGAGATGATTTTATAGTGGTTACAACGCCCGAACGAGCACATATTCTTTGCAGTCATATTTGCGACCAGTATAAAGAGGGGAGTATCGCCTTTTATCGTCCAGAGGACCTCAGGTGTGGCTCGATTAGCGGTGTAGACCGAAAGGGACGACCCTACCAGTTCCCCCTGGTTTCGCTCTCTATCGGTGTGGTCAATAATCAACTTTGGCAACCACACAGTCTAGAGGAAATGAGTTATTTAGCGGCAGAAGCGAAGTACCATGCTAAACAATCCCCCAACAATGTATATCACATAGCGCCTCGACGAGAAGTAGCTGGCCACGATGCCTCTTCTTACCCTCCCTCACGCTATGGATCGACGTCTTCTCCCTTACCTCCTCCTCTTGCTCAGATTGTATATGGACATGCCCATCACAATGCTAGATTCGCTATCACCGAGGAGCATGTCCTCGAAGAATATGAGCAAAAAGTATAGTAAGAGCCAGGACTTTCTTTGAAAGTGGTGAATGTTACGAACCAGGAAGAAAAACACTTAGAGAGCATCCTGAGCAGCGAAGCGGACGAAGCGCAGCGTTTGGCTGTACGCGAGAATGCGAAGCGTGTCTTGCAGGAAAGCGGCCTTGCCGAAATGCTCAAAACACTCAACAAAAATGCACTCAAAGGTAGAGGTAGTTTTTACGAGTACGACTCTACAGTTCTTCTCAAATGGGGTACAAGTTATACACGACGCCATATTTGGATTGAAGTTGACGGTAATACCATCCGTTTCAGGCTCGCTCCTCATCGTCAGTGCGCTATAGCAGCGCCCATCTGTGATGGCGAATATCACACCTTCACCAGCACTATGTGGGCAGACCGGAAACTTTTGCAGGATGAATTATATAAATATTATCTCAAACCCATAGCTGAAACCTCATCCGATTAACCTCCTTATCTTCTGACCTACAAGGGATCAAGATCGAGTACCCGCACAACACCGACACTACTAAGGAAACCGCTAATCGCTTTATAGTTTTGGTCACTATAAAAGTCTTTGCGTTGTGTCTCACCTGGCCAACTCAGTAAATTCAGGAAGTTTGAACTGTATAAAGTAACTAAATCTTCGGTAGCATTTTGATTGTGTAATAATGGAGGATCGTGGATCAGTGCGCTATCCTCGTTCCGACCACGTGCCAGAAAAGCAAAAGCCAGTGTTGGTTGTGATGCCTGCCTTCGTAGCCCTTCTATCCAGCCCCGTTCTACGCGTTCGGTCTGGTCCGGTCGAACGGTGACTACATGTGCTGCTGCAATCACAGGTTGGGCCGAAGGACGGCTGTAGCCCCAAAGGTAGCGCAT
>Ga0137366_10004722_pt1 | contig 10693 bp, 11 predicted proteins | sample SagtaG_8_FD_104938 | JGI IMG/M metagenome (GOLD analysis project Ga0137366, IMG submission 104938) | Vadose zone soil microbial communities from Sagehorn Ranch, Mendocino, California, USA - Sage1_L_60_16 metaG | ecosystem: Environmental > Terrestrial > Soil > Vadose zone | place: USA... | reverse complement strand
GAAGAGGCCGCGCAGAGCGCCCGCGAGGCCGAGGCCGCCGCCGCGTAGGGCACTGATGGCGGACGACACTCGCACGTTCGCGGTCTCGCTCGTCACGCCGGATGGCTCCGCCTACGACGGTGAGGCGGAGATGATGATCGTTGCCGGCGCGGACGGCGAGATCGGCGTGCTCGCCCGCCACGCGCCGCTGGTGGCGCTGCTGAAGGCTGGGTCCACGCGCGTGTACAAGGACCGCTCGACCGAAGACGTGCTCGAGTTCGCGACCGGCCCGGGGTTCTTCAAGGTCGAGCAGGATCGCGCGCTGGCGCTCGTCGACGACGCGATCGACGCGCGGCACGTCGACGACGAGCGGGCACGCAAGCAGCTCGAGGATGCGCAGGCCGAGTTGGAGCGCCTGGAGCGCGGCGAGTCGGACGCCGACCGCTGGCAGCTCGAGCAGCGCATCCGCCACGCCGAGAACCAGCTGACGGTAGTGGGCCGTGCCTGAGCTGCAGGCCTTCGTCCCCGGGATCTACCCGCGCTCCGAGACGCTCGTCCAGGCGACGCGCGACCTCGACCGCGGCCGAACCACTCCGGAGGCCGTGGACGAGCAGGTCGAGCGCGATCTCGCCGAGGTCGTGTCCGCCCAGCAGGCGGCCGGCCTCGACCTCCTCGCCGACGGGATGCTCCGCTGGCAGGACCACTTCCGCCCGTTGCTCGAGGCGGCGGACGGGCTCGAGACGGGCGCGCTGACGCGTTTCCTGGACACCAACACTTTCTACCGCGCCCCCAAGGCCACTAGCGCGACGCCGAAGCTCTCGCGGTCTCTCGACGAGGGTTACGTCGCGCAGCTCCCCGCACGGCGGCTCGTCACGCTCCCCTCGCCGTACGCGCTCGCCCACGGGACCGGAATTCCGCCGACGGTGCTCGCGGAGGGCGTCTTGAAGCCGGCGCTCGAAGGTCTCGACGCCGAGCTCGTTGTGCTCGCCGAGCCGTTCTTCGCCCGGGACGAGGACGCGAAGTTCGAAGATCTCGCCGAGGCGCTGGCAGCCCTCACCGGCGGGCCGAAGCTGGCCCTCTGGCTCGAGTTCGGCGACGCGAAGCGTGCGCTCGAGGAGGGTGCCGCCGACCTCCCGGTCGAGGGGCTCGGGATCGACTTCTACGCGACGCACCTCGAGGATCTGCCCGACGGCTTCGACAAACTGCTGCTCGCCGGGGTCGTGGATGCCCGGAGCTCTGTCCTGGAAGAGCCGCGTGAGATCGCGGCCTTCGTCGAGCGCTTGGACGTCGAGCGGATCGCGCTCGTCCCGAACGGCGATCTCCAGTACGTTTCGCAGCCGTTCGCGCAAGAGAAGCTCGCGCGGCTCGGCAAGGCGAAGACGGCGACCACGGAGGCGGCGGCTTGAACGGACAGAAGTTCCTCACCCACGAGATCGGCTCGCTGGCGAAGCCGCCGTGGCTGGTCAAGACCGCGCAGGGCCGCGAGCTCGATCCGAGCGACATCGAGCACGCGCGCAGCTGGGGCGAGAAGGTCGGCGTCGAGAGCTACGAGGAGCTCGTCGAGACGCTCGAGCGCGGCAACGCCGACGCCGACGAGATCGCGCACTGGTCGAGCCGCTACTGCGTCCGGCTCCAGGAGTCTGCAGGCCTGGACGTCATCTGGGACGGCGAGCAGCTCCGCAGCGAGATGTACGCGTGGGCGATCGCGCACTCCAACGGCTTCGAGCCGCGCGGCACCGTGCGGAGCTTCGACAACAAGTACTACTCCAAGTCGGCTGCGGTCGGCCCCGTGTCGGTGCGCGAGCCGTACCACAACGAGGAGTTCTCCTTCCTGCAGTCGGTCGCGAAGGCGCGGCTGAAAATCCCGATCACAGGCGCGTACACGCTCGCGATCTGGAGCTACGACGAGCACCACACGCCGAAGCAGGGCCGGCTCGGCGCGGGCTACGGCCGCAAGCAGGAGATCGCCGCGCGCCGCGAGCTGACCCTCGACATCGCCCGCAACCTGATCCGCCCGAACCTCGAGGCGCTGATCGGGCTCGGCGCCGACTGGATCCAGATCGACGAGCCCGGCGCCTCGACGGAGGCCGACGAGCTCGACCTCTTCGTCGAGAGCTTCAACGTCAGCGTCGAGGGCCTCGACTCCTTCTTCTCGACGCACCTCTGCTTCTCGGATTACGACCTCTTCTTCCCGGCGATCGAGGGCATGAGCGGCTGCCGCCAGTACTGCGTCGGCTTCGCCAACTACGACAGCCGCGAGCTCGGCACCTCGGGCGCCGACCGGCCAGGGTACGAGGTGATCTCGAAGTTCCGCGACCTGCCGTACGACCCGATCCTCGGGCTCGGCGTGCTCGACATCCACACCGACTTCGTCGAGTCGCCGGAGCTCGTGCGCGACCGGATCCTCTACGCGGTCGAGGTCTTCGGCGACCCGGCGCGGATCCACGTCTGCCCCGACTGCGGCCTGCGCACGAGGAGCTGGGACGTCGCCTACGAAAAGCTGCGGGCGCTCGTCGAGGGTTGCCGCTTGGCCGAAGAAGCTTTAACCCGGGCGCAGGTCACCTCTTAACCGGTCCCTCCGGAGGGTCGGCTATCCTGATCGAGGCGGACGCGGCGACGGGCGTTCTCGCTTTCCCCCTATGAGGACGACGCTCAAGAGAGGAATCGGCCGCGGCGCCGAGGTGAACGGCAACGGGTATGGGGAGATCCCGCCCGGGACGCTTTCCCCCGTCACGCTCTACCGTCAGCCGCCGCCCGCCAAGCCCGGGCTGGGGAAGGTGATCGGCAAGTTCTTCCTCTCGCTCTTCGTCGTGCTGCTGATGCTCGTATCGGGTCTCGTCGGCGGCTTCTACCTTTGGGCGCACGAGACCGCTGCGGCTTTTCGGTGTCAGACGCTCGACTGCAAGAAGACGCAGTCACATCTCGCCGTCGTGAACGATCCACACCAGGCCGCCATCGCCCTCGTGATCGGCTACGACCACCGCGCGGGCGACGGCACGGGGTCGCCTTCGCGCTCCGACACGATGATGCTGATCCGGGCGGACCCAGGTACGAAGACCATCTCGCTGCTTTCGTTCCCACGCGACCTCGTCGTGCCGATCTACTGCGGAAAGTCCGCCTATCCGGTCGATCACGGGCGGATAAACAGCGCCTACGCGATCTGCGGCTCGGCCGGCTCGCTCGAGACCGTGCGGCACCTGACGGGCCTACCCGTCAACTACATGATCAGCGTGAACTTCGGCGGCTTCGTCGCGACCGTGAACAAGCTCGGCGGGGTCTGGATGGACGTCGACCGGCGCTACTACAACAAGAACGTCGGCACGATCGCGACGAACTTCGCGGACATCGACCTCCAACCCGGGTACCAGCTCCTGAACGGCCGCCAGGCGCTCGAGTTCGTCCGCTACCGCCACACGGATTCCGACCTCTATCGGCTCGCGCGCCAGCAGGAGTTCATATCCGCCATGCGCCAACAGGCGGCGCATTCACTAGGCGCCCAGAGTGTGGTGGGCCTCGTCAACAGGATCAAGGAGCACCACTACGTCGAGATCGCCTCTCCCCAGGGCCACGACTTCAATCTCAGCACGATCTACAGCTACGCGAAGTTCGCGCAGGGGCTTCCCTCCGGGCACGTCTTCCAGACGAAACTGACGCAGGTGACTGGTTACAACGAGCTCTTCGCGTCGCAGTCAACGATCGACAGCGCCGTGCAGAACTTCATGAACCCGAACGTCGAGACCGCCCGCACGAATACCGCCGTCGCGCTCGGGCGAAAGCTCAAGAAACACTTCACGCTGCCGCCCTCCAAGACGACGCTGACCGTGCTGAACGGAAACGGGGTCGCCGGCTCGGCCTCGAACGGGAGCTACCTGCTCGGCCAGAAGGGTTACCAGATCGTCACGCCGGCCTCGGGCCAGCCTATGAACGCTCCGACCTGGAACTACTTTCACTCGAAGGCGTACTTCGACCCGGCCCGCGGAGCGTGCAAGGGCGCGGCCCAGGGAGTCGCCCGCCTGGTCGGCAGCACGGACGTCGAGCCCGTGGGGCCGAAGATCAAGCACGACTCCAACGGCGCGTGCGTGACCCTCGTGGTGGGCTCGACCTTCCACGACCGGCTCGCTCCGGTGGTCGTCGAGCAGGCGCCTGTCCGGCACCCGCCGGTCATCCGCAGCGACGGCGGCACGACGCGCGCGGCAATGGTGAAGTACAAGAAGCGGCTGCCCTTCCGGCTCGAGTACCCGAACGTCATCGAGCGCGGTTCACAGCTCGATACCGGCTACGGCGAGACTCCGGTCCGCGTCTACAAGCTCGGCGGCCAGCCGACGATCCGCCTGACCTACAGGTTCGGGGCGAATCAGTACTGGGGGATCCAGGAGAGCGCCTGGAAGGACGCGCCGATCCTCGCCGACAAGAGCCTGACGCAGTGGGTCCATGGGCGGCGGTTCGACTTGTACTACAACAGCGGCCAGCTGCACATGGTGGTCCTCCGCACCGGCGGGGCGACCTACTGGGTCGTCAACTCGCTGCTGGACGAGCTTTCGAACGAGACGATGCTGGCGATCGCGCGCGGTTTCCGGCCGATGACTCGATAGCCTGCCGGGCGTGATCGGCATCTTCGGCGCAGGCTGGGTCGGCCTCGTCACGGGGGCCTGCTTCGCCGAGCTCGGCCACGACGTCGTTGTCCGCGACATCGTCCCGGAACGGATCGAGGCGCTGCGCTCCGGCCGGCTGCCGTTTCACGAGCCCGGGCTCGTGGAGCTCCTGGAGCGGAACCGTGAGCGGCTGACGTTCACGCTCGACGTCGCCGATCTCGCCGCGGCGCCGATCCTGTTCGTCTGCGTCGGCACCCCGCCGACCTATTCGGGGGACGCCGACCTCTCGGCCGTCTGGCGCGTCGTCGACGAGCTGCCGCCGCCCGAGGAGCGTTCGCTGCTCGTCATGAAGAGCACGGTTCCCGTCGGGACGGGAGAGAAGGTCCGCGCGGCCCTCGAGGCGCGCGGGCTCGCCCACGTCGGCTACGTCTCGAATCCCGAGTTTCTGGCCGAGGGAACGGCCATGCGCGACTTCATGGAGCCCGACCGAGTCGTCGTCGGCGCCTATGCAGAGGCCGACTCCGAGATCGTCGCGGCTCTCTACGACCCGCTCGGCGCACCGATCGTGCGCACGGACGTCGCCTCCGCCGAGATGATCAAGCTCGCCGCGAACGCGTTCCTGATGACGCGGATCAGCTTCATCAACGAGATCGCGAACGTCTGCGAGGCGACCGGAGCCGACGTCGTCCAGGTTGCGGAGGGCATCGGCCTTGACCACCGCCTCGGCCCGCATTTCCTCCGAGCCGGAATTGGCTGGGGCGGTTCCTGTTTTCCGAAAGACGGCGTTGCGCTCAAGCAGCTCGCCTCGAACTCCGGCTATCACTTCCAGCTGCTGAACGCGGTGATCGAGGTCAACGAGCTCCAGAAGCGGCGCGTCATCGGGAAGCTCGAAAAGCACCTCGGGAAACTGCGGGGCATGACGGTCGCCCTCCTCGGGCTCGCCTTCAAGCCGAACACCGACGACCTGCGCGAAGCTCCCTCGCTCGTGCTCGCCTCGCGGCTGCTTGCCGAAGGTGCTGACGTGCGGGCTTGGGATCCTGTCGCCGACGCGCGTCACCTGCTCCAGGGCGTCACCTTCTGCGACAGCGTGCTCGACGCGGTCACCGGGGCCGACGCGGCCGTGATCGTCACGGAGTGGGACGAGCTTCGCTCGCTCGCCTCCGAGGAGGTGCGGCAAGCAATGAACAGGCCGGTGATCATCGACGGCCGCAACCTGCTCGATCCCGAGGTTGCGCGTGAGACGGGCTTTACGTACGAGGGCATCGGTCGCGCAGCCTCGCCGTTCGCCGAGCTCCCCGAGACGGAAGAGCCAGAGCACGAGCTGAACCGCTAGTGGAAGCGATCATCCTGGCGGGCGGCAAAGCCGAGCGGCTCGGCGAGGCCGCGCAAGGCAAGCCCAAGGCGCTCGTCGAGATCGGGGGCCGGCCGCTGGCCGCCTACCAGGTCGAGCAACTCCGGGCGGTGGGCGTGCAGCGTGTGCTCGTCAGCTGCGCGGCCGGTCAAGAGGCGCTCTTCGAGAGCGCCCTGGGCGGCATCGGCACGGAGATCGTCGCCGTTGGCGAGCCGGAGCCGATGGGCCGCGGCGGCGGGATCCGGTTCGCCGCGGAGCGCAGGTTGGAGACGGGTGACGTCTTCGCGCTCAACGGCGACGAGCTCGTCGACGTCGGCCTCGAGCGGCTCCTCGACCTGCACCGGTCGAGCGGCGCCGCGGCCACGATCACCGTCGTCCCGCTGCGCTCGCCGTTCGGGGTCGTCGAGCTCGAGGAGGATGTCGTGACGGGCTTCCGCGAGGCGCCGCGGCTCGAGCACTGGGTCAGCTGCGGCATCTACGTCCTCGGCGACGAGGCCCTGGCGCGCTTTCCGGAGCGCGGCGACCACGAGACGAGCACCTTCCCCGAGCTCGCGGCGGAACGGCGGCTCTACGCACACAGGCACGAGGGGATCTGGCTGACCGTCAACACGCCGAAGGACCTGCGAGTCGCAGAGGAGCATCTGGCGGCGAACCCCGACTGGCCCGGCTAACGGAAATCCGTAGCGGAGCGTGGTAGGTTCGCCCGGCCATGCCGGACCACAATCACGTGAGCTCGCCCAATCTTGGCGGCGTGGATCGGTTCGCATCCGAGCCGAAGAAGGTCGAGAAACCCTGGGGGCACGAGCTGATCTTCGCGGTCACCGAGCGCTATGCGGGCAAGCTGCTGCACGTGAAGGCGGGGCAGTCGCTGAGCCTCCAGTTCCACAACGTCAAGGACGAAGCGTGGTACATCCTCGAGGGGCGGGTCCAGCTCGAGCTCGGCGCGCCCGGGGAGCGGGTGCTCGCGAGCGAAGTAGTGGGAGCGGGCTCCGCGTTCCGGTTCGAGCCCGGCACCGTCCACCGGGTACGCGCGATCGAGGACACGACGATCGTGGAGGTCTCGACGCCCGAGCTCGACGACGTCGTGCGGCTCGAGGACGCGTACGGGCGCGAGGGTACGTCCGAACCTTGACATAGATCTGTTAAGGTTCGCGCGATGGAGACGTTCACTGTCGGCCAGGCGGCGAAACAGAGCGGCTGGAGCCCGAGGATGCTGCGCTACGTCGAGCGGCTCGGCCTGGTCGTTCCGGGGCGCACCGCCTCCGGCTACCGGCTCTACGGGCTGGGGGAGCTGAACCAGCTCCGGTCGCTCGCCGAGCTGCGCCGGCGTTTCGGGCTGGCGCTCGACGAGGTGGCCTTCGCAGCCCGGTTGTGGCGTGATGGACCGCTACGGGCTGCCGTCGACGGCTGGCTTGCCGGCAGCGAGGCCGGTGCAAGCGCGTGGGTCGAGTGGGAGCAGCGAAAGCACGAGCGGCTGCTGGCCGCCTAATCAAGAGAGGGAGTTATGGCGACGACGAGGCGATTCGATGTGAAGGACGTGGCGCTTGCGCCCGAAGGCCTGAGCCGGATCGAGTGGGCCGACCGGCAGATGCCGGTGCTGGCCGCGATCCGCGATCGGTTCGAGAGCGAGCAGCCGCTCGCCGGCTACCGCATCTCGGCCTGCCTGCACGTCACGAGCGAGACGGCGAACCTGATGCGGGCCCTCAAGGCCGGAGGCGCGGACATCGTGCTCTGCGCCTCGAACCCGCTCTCGACCCAGGACGACGTCGCCGCCGCCCTCGTCGAGGAGTACGACATCTCCGTCTTCGCGATCAAGGGCGAGGACAACGACACCTACTACCAGCACATCGAGGCGGCCGTCGATCACAAGCCGCAGCTGACGATGGACGACGGCGCCGACGTGATCGGCGTCCTCCACTCGCACCGCCGCGAGCAGCTCGGCGACATCGTCGGCGGCACCGAGGAGACGACCACCGGCGTGATCCGCCTCCGTGCGCTCGAGCGCGACGGCGCGCTCGGGTTCCCGGTCGTCGCGGTGAACGACGCGAAGACCAAGCACTTCTTCGACAACCGCTACGGGACCGGCCAGTCGACGATCGACGGGATCGTCCGCGCGACGAACATCCTCCTCGCCGGCCGGAAGTTCGTCGTCGCCGGCTACGGCTGGTGTGGCCGCGGCGTCGCCATGCGGGCGAAGGGCATGGGCGCGCACGTGATCGTCACCGAGGTCGATCCGCTCCGGGCACTCGAGGCCGCGATGGACGGGTTCGAGGTGCTGACGATGGAGCGCGCGGCCGAGGTCGGGGACATCTTCGTGACGGCGACAGGCGACAAGTCGGTCATCACCGGCGAGCACCTGGAGCGTATGAAAGACGGCGCAGTGCTCGCGAACACTGGCCACTTCAACGTCGAGATCGACATCCCGGCGCTGCGGGGGCTCGCGACCGGGACCCGTAGGCTGCGCCAGTTCGTCGACGAGTTCACGCTCGCGGACGGCCGCCGGATCTACCTGATCGCCGACGGGCGGTTGGTCAACCTTGCTGCCGCGGAGGGCCACCCGGCCCAGGTGATGGATATGTCGTTCGCGAACCAGGCGCTCTCGGCCGAGTACATGGTCGCGAACGCGGCGAGCCTCGAGCGGCGCGTCTATCCGGTGCCCGAGGAGATCGACAAGGAGATCGCCCGTCTCAAGCTCGCGACGATGGGGATCGACATCGACCACCTGACCGAGGAGCAGGCGAACTACCTGGCTTCCTGGGACGAGGGAACCTAGGTCTGGTCGAAGGCCGGCAGGATAGGCGTGCTGGAGCCTGACCGGATCCTGCGGCTCGAGGACGAGCGCGTCGTCCTGCTCGACCAGCGCCGGCTCCCGGACGAGGAAGTCGAGCTCGCCTGCCGCTCCGCGGCTGAGGTTGCGGACGCGATTCGCGAGCTGGCGGTGCGGGGCGCGCCCGCAATCGGGATCGCGGCTGCGTACGGGTACGCGCTCGCGGCTTCGCGGGGAGACGAGCTGGACGAGGCGTTTGCGGTGCTCGCCGGGGCTCGCCCGACCGCGGCCAACCTCGCTTGGGCGCTGCGGGAGGTGGAGGCGGCGGCCGATCCCGCGGCGCGGGCTCGCGAGCTGCACGCCGAGGAGGTCGAGCGCTGCCGGCGGATGAGCGTCCATGCGGCGCGGCTCGTCGAGCCGGGCAGCCGGGCGCTAACGCACTGCAATACGGGCGGTCTCGCGACTGGTGGGCAGGGGACGGCCCTGGGCGCTCTCAACGAGGCGTGGTCGCAGGGCTTGCTGCAGCACGTGTTCGTCGGCGAGACCCGTCCGCTCCTGCAGGGCGCGCGCCTGACGGCCTGGGAGCTGGAGAGCGCGGGAATTCCGCACACGGTCATGGCGGATGCCGCGACGGGCTCGTTGCTGGCGGGCGGCGAGGTCGACTGCGTCTTCGTCGGTGCGGACCGGATCGCCGCGAATGGAGACACGGCGAACAAGATCGGCACGTATCCGCTTGCGGTGCTCGCCGACCGCCATGCGGTGCCGTTTTACGTCGTGGCGCCGACCTCGACCGTCGATCTCAGGACGCGGAGCGGCGCCGAGATCCCGATCGAGGAGCGCGATCCGCGTGAGGTGAGCTCGCGCTTTCCGGCGCGTAACCCCGCCTTCGACGTCACGCCCGCGGAGCTGATCACCGCGATCGTCACCGAGCTGGGCGTCCATCGCGCGCCGTATGCCGAGAGCCTCTCGGGAGCGGTTGCGGCTTGAAGGCGGTCATCCTCGCCGGCGGCTACGCGACGCGGCTGTATCCGCTGACGCGCGACCGTCCGAAGCACCTCCTGGAGGTCGACGGCAGGCCGCTCCTCGAGCTGCTGCTCGAGCGGCTCCCGCTCGGCGAGCTCGACGCGGTCTACGTGGTCACGAACGCGAAGTTCGCGGACCGCTTCCGCGAGTGGGCTGAGTCGTATCCGGCGGACGTGATCGTGCTCGACGACGGCACGACCAGCGAGGAGGACCGTCTGGGCGCGATCGGGGACCTGCAGCTCGTGATCGAGTCGGAGGGCCTCGACGATGACCTGATCGTCGCGGCCGGGGACAGCATCTTCACGGAGCGGCTGGATGACTTCGCGCGTTTCGGGCGTGAGCGCGACGCCGCTGCGATTGCGGTCTACGACGTGGGCGACCTGGAGGCGATGAAGCAGTTGAGCTCGATTGGGGTCGATGCGGACTCGCGGCTGGTCACATTCGAGGAGAAGCCCGAGCAGCCTGAGTCGACGCTCGCAGGCATCGCTCTGTACTTCTACCCGCGCGCGATCGTGCCTCTGGTCGGCGAGTACCTCGCGGAGGGGAACAATCCCGACCAGCCCGGGCGCCTCATCGGATGGCTTTACGAGCGGACGCCCGTCTATGCGTGGCGAGTGCCGGGCCGCTGGTTCGACATCGGGACGCCCGAGACGCTCGCCGAGGCGGAGCGCCTGTTCGAGACGGACTGACCCGCGCCGGCCCGGCCGCGGCGCTCGTTGTCACACATTCGTCACACCTGGGTCACACACGCGTGACGGTTTGACGCGTACCTTCGAACACGAGGTGAAGACAGGTGTGACGTGAGCATCCTCAACCTATTGCTGCCGGTCAAGTGCGTGGTCTGCGGGTCCGGCGGAGAGCAGCTTTGCGACGGCTGCCGGGAAAGCCTGCCGCTGCTGCGACCGCCGCTGTGCGAGCGCTGCGGGGCGCCAACCGTCTGGCCCGTGGCCCGCTGCCGGGAGTGCTTCGGCCGTCGACTCG
>Ga0137366_10004715_pt1 | contig 10699 bp, 11 predicted proteins | sample SagtaG_8_FD_104938 | JGI IMG/M metagenome (GOLD analysis project Ga0137366, IMG submission 104938) | Vadose zone soil microbial communities from Sagehorn Ranch, Mendocino, California, USA - Sage1_L_60_16 metaG | ecosystem: Environmental > Terrestrial > Soil > Vadose zone | place: USA... | reverse complement strand
TGATGCGGGAAATGGACGAAGCCGTTTACCAGCAGATCAGCAACGTCGCCACGTTGCCCGGCATCACCCGCTATGCGCTCTGCATGCCGGACGGCCACAGTGGCTACGGGTTTCCCATTGGCGGCGTCGCAGCGATGGACATGCAGAACGGCGGCGTGATCTCACCCGGTGGCATCGGATTCGACATCAACTGCGGAATGCGCCTCGTCGTCACCAACCTAACGGTCGACGACGTGCAGCCGCGTCTGAAAGAAATCGTCGATCTTCTTTTCCAACGCGTGCCAGCGGGCGTCGGCAGCCACGGTTTCTTGAAGATCTCGCGCGACGACTTTCGTAACGTGGTCGAACAAGGCGCGCGCTGGTGCGTCGAGCACGGTCACGGCTGGGACGAAGACCTCGAAGTCACCGAGGAGAACGGTTGCATCTCCGGTGCCGACGCATCGAAAATTAGCGACCGCGCGATTGACCGCGGCTATAACCAGATCGGCACTCTTGGCTCGGGCAATCACTATCTCGAAGTGCAGGTCGCGCGGCCTGAAGATGTGCGCGACAAGGAGCTCGCGGCGAAGTTCGGGATCACGATCCCGAACCAGATCGTCATCATGTTCCATTGCGGCAGCCGCGGTTTCGGACACCAGGTGGCTACCGATTATCTCCAGGTTTTCTTGAAAGTGATGGAGAGTAAATACGGCATCAAAGTCCTCGATCGCGAACTGGCGTGCGCGCCATTTGAGTCGCCGGAAGGGCGCGATTATTTCGCCGCGATGAAGTGCGGGCTGAACATGGCATTCGCGAATCGGCAGGTGATTCTTCACCGCATCCGCGAAGTTTTTTCCGAAATTTTCGGCAGCAGCGCCCAAGACCTCGGAATGCGCATGATCTACGACGTTGCACATAATACGGCCAAGCTCGAGAAGCACACTGTCGATGGAAAAGAGCGCACCCTGCTCGTGCATCGCAAAGGAGCAACGCGCGCGTTTGGGCCCGGCCACGAGGAAGTGGCCCCTCGCTATCGCGACATCGGCCAGCCGGTGATCATCGGTGGCTCGATGGAAACCGGCTCGTATCTGCTCGTCGGCACATCATCGGGTGCGCAAACATTTTTCAGCACCGCGCACGGCAGCGGTCGCACGATGAGCCGCACCAAGGCGCGTAAACTATGGCACGGCAAACAGCTTCAGCGCGACTTGGAAGCACGTGGTATTTACGTCCGCAGCACCTCGTGGGCGGGCCTCGCCGAGGAGGCCGGCGTTGCTTACAAGGACATTGACGAAGTGATCGAAGCGACCGAGCTGGCGGGGATCAGCAAACCGGTGGCGCGGTTCACGCCAATCGGGAATGTGAAAGGATGAGTTGAATGACGAAATCCGAATGACGAATGTCGAACGAATGTCGAAAACCAAATGACGAAACAGAGCCAGGCGCTTTCCGGTCCTGGTTATTCGTCATTTATCATTAATTCGTCATTCGTGCTTCGTCATTCCTCAAAATGCAAGTGCGCACACCGATTACGCTAGTCACCGGCCCGCTCGGCAGCGGCAAGACCACGCTACTCCGGCACATCTTGGCAACGCGTCCGGCCAGGATCGCCATCGTGATGAATGAATTCGGCGAGATCGCTATCGACACGAAAGTGATCGAGGGGAAAAGCGTGCGTATCGCCGAGCTCGGCGGCGGCTGCGTTTGTTGTTCGCTGCTCGGCGAGTTCGAAGCGGCGGTAAATGAAATCATCGCCCGCGTTGCGCCTGAAATCATCATGGTCGAAACCACGGGACTGGCCGAGCCCGAAGCGCTCGCATTCAACATTCAGGAAGCATTGCCTCAATGCCGGCTCGACGGCGTCGTTTCAGTGATCGACGCCGACATGCTCGTTCGCTTCCCCGAGCTTGGTCACACGACGCGACTGCAAATTGAGGGGGCAGACATTTTGCTTTTGAACAAAATCGATCTGATAGAGCACCGACAGATCGAATCGCTCGAAGCGAAACTGAGCGAAATTAATCCGACCGCGGCGATTGTTCGGACAGAGCGCTGCCGGATCGACCCTGAGTTGTTATTCGGGATCGGGCGCGAGAGAAAGCTGCCGCCGCCTGAGCATAAACATCAGCCCGAATTCGAATCGTTCACATTCATTTCCGACAAAAGTTTTTCCCGCGATTGCTTTGCGCACTTCGCCGACGGCCTGCCCAAGAGCGTGTATCGGGCGAAAGGCTTTGTCCGCTTCGAGGACTCTTCGCAGCTTTTCAACTTCGTTGCCGGCCGCTGGGATCTGGAGCCCTTCGAGTCGACGGAGATGCAGCTCGTTTTTATTGGGAAAGAAATTGCCGCGCAAAAATCAGCAATCCTTCGCGCACTCGATGAATGCGCGCAGCAAGACAAAAAATGACGAACCACGAATGTCCAATGACGAAGGAAGCCCGAAGCCAGAATGAGGAAACAATTCGCGCGCTAGCTTCGAGTTTCGACATTCGTCATTCGGGTTTCGTCATTCATTTGTCATTGGTCATTCGTCATTAGTCATTCTGTTCATGCCTTACCATTACCTCGAAGAGATCGGCACCGCCGACATTGCGTTTGAAGCAGCGGGACGCGATCTGCCGGAATTATTCATATCCGCCGCCGACGCGACGATGAACGTGATGATCGAAAATCTCGACGCAATCGAGCCGCGCGAGACGCGGCGCATCGAGTTGAAAAACGACAAGATCGATATGTTGCTGTTCGATTTTTTGCAGGAGCTTGTGTATTTCAAAGACGCCGAGCGCCTGCTGCTGCGCGTCCGCGAAATGCGGATCGACGAAAAAGAGGGTGCTTATTCTTTGAAGGCGACAACCGCGGGCGAGCCGTTGGACGCCGGGCGTCATCAACAACGCGCTGACGTGAAAGCGGTCACACTCCACGATTTCCGCGTCGAGAAAACCGAAGGCGGATGGAAAGCCGCTGCGATTCTCGACATTTGAGATGAAGGAGGGATGAAGCTCCTCTTTCTTGGCACGCGCGGTGAGATCGAGGCGCGGACGCGACGACATCGCATGCACAGCTCGCTGCTGGTGTCGTATGGCAGCGCGAGGGTGATGGTCGATTGCGGACTCGATTGGCTGGGAAAATTCGAGCAAGTGCATCCGAGAGCGATTGTGCTCACCCACGCCCACCCGGATCACGCCTGGGGTTTGAAAAACGGCGCCCCCTGCCCCGTTTACGCCCCGCAAAAGACATGGCAAACGCTAGAAATTTGTAGCATCAAAGAACGACATGTGCTCAAAGAGCGTACGCCGACGAAGATCTCTGACATCATGTTCGAGGCGTTCCCAGTGGAACATTCGATTCTGGCGCCTTCTGTTGGATACAGGGTAAGCGCGGGCCGTGCGCGGATTTTTTATGGGCCAGATCTCATCTTCATTCACGATCGGGCGGCAGCGTTCAATGGGGTGCAGATTTACATCGGCGACGGCGCAACCCTAACCCGGTCGTTCGTTCGCAAGCGCGGAAAACGTCTCATCGGCCATGCACCGGTTCGCACGCAGCTGATGTGGTGCAGAAAGGAAGGCGTGCCGCGAGCGATCATTACCCATTGCGGCTCGGAAATTGTCATTGGCGACGAGCGCAAACTTACCGCAAAGCTCCGCGCAATGACCACCGACCTCGGGTTCGACGCGAGTATCGCCTACGATGGGATGCAATTGATTCTCCGGTAAAGCTGATGCGAGAATTAGCACCTCCATGCGGCTGGACGAACCGCGCGCGACGAAATAGAGATAGTAATATGAACTCGTTTCCACGTTGGTTAATTGCGCTGTTGGTACTGTCGATTATTTCTCTTCCAGCGGGGGCGCAAACGCCCGAGCCAAAATCTTCAGCGCCACTGAAGGCCATTGCCGTGTTGCATCCCACGGCGGGCAACAAAGTCGGCGGCACCGTCACCTTCACCGAAGAAGCCGATGGCGTCCGCGTTCAGGCGAACGTTACCGGGCTCACGCCGGGCAAGCATGGTTTTCACGTGCATGAATTCGGCGATTGCAGCGCGCCCGATCTGGCATCCGCTGGCGGTCATTTCAATCCAACGAATAAACCGCACGCTGGTCCCGATGCGACAGAACGCCACGAGGGCGACATGGGCAACATCGAGGCAGACGCCTCAGGCAATGCAAAGCTGGACTACGTCGATCACCATATCTCGCTCACAAACGACGAGCAGTCGGTCATTGGACGCTCGGTCGTGGTTCACGCGAAAGCCGACGATCTCAAATCTCAGCCGGCAGGTGACTCGGGAGCGCGCATCGCCTGCGGCGTGATCGGGATTACCAAAAATCAGTAGCGCGAATTGATCTCGATCTAAATCTAAACTTTAATCTTTCTTCCTATGGCATTTCACCACGAGAAGCTAACCGTTTATCAACGAGCATTAGAATTCGTAACTTGGTCGCAGGATCTCATCGAATCGTTAACGAAAAAGACTTCTACCAGCGACCACTTAGAGCGCTCGGGCGACAGCATTGCCCAGAATATCGCTGAGGAAACGGCAAGTTCTCGCAGAAAGACCGTGCCCGCTTTTTCCAAATCGCGCACGGTTCGGCTTTGGAGTCCGCGGCGTGCTTGGACCTCTTGGTCGCGCGGCGTTGCTGTGCTGACATTGCGATTGTAAGAGGAAAGGCAATCTTGGAAGAGATCGTAAAGATGCTTTTTACAATGCTCGACCAGTTGGGTTGCCGGATCGCCGAGGTTCAGCTGAATATGGGGAGAGAGCAGAGGAAGAGGTAGAGGAAGATTCCTGATGCTGCTCATTCTCGAAGGCCAAAGTTTTTAGCGAAGGTTCCGAAGAGATCGAGATATTGTTCGAGTTAGTTTTACGTCGTATGCCTGATTTTGGCTCGCAATGAAAAAACCGAAAATAGATGATAAACTCACGCTCCTGGCGGATTTCGGGAAGACCGAAGCGATCTGCGTCGAGGTGCTCGATAATCCGGCCACCGAGGAGGGCGTTTTACTCAAAGTGATGGCGCGCGGCCCGTTCGAACAAGGCCAGCAGGTCTGGATCCTCGATCGCGATGGATCGAAAATCGGTGCCACCGTCGAAGACGTCGTCAAACAAACCATCGACAGCGAAGTCACGCTCTCAACTGTGTTGCCGGCGTAATTGGCGTAGGGTCGGACGCCCGGCCAATCCAACGTCTGTTTTGTTACATGCAGGCTTGATTTTGACGCGCCTTTTTCATTCGATGGTCGTGTGCCTCCTCAGGACGACGTGACCTCACTGGGCGCGACCGGTCCGGCATCGGCCGGCGCGATCGCCTTTACCACTACGCACTGGAGCGTAGTGCTGGAGGCGCAAGGCGAATCGCCGGCGGCCCAAGAGGCGTTGGAAAATCTTTGCCGCACTTACTGGCGGCCCATTTATAGCTTCGTGCGGCGAGAGGGCATTGGGCCAGAGGAGGCGAAAGATCTTACGCAGGGGTTTTTCGCGCTAATTTTAGAGCGCAAAGATTTCCAATCCGTGCGACAGGAAAAGGGCCGGTTGCGTTCTTTTCTTCTGGCTTCGCTCAAGCATTTCATGGCGAACGAGCGCCGTGATGCCGCGACGATCAAACGTGGTGGCGGCCGAACGCTGATTCCGCTCGACGATGTCGAGTCCTACGATTCCAGCGAGTTCGATCGCACTCACATGTTGAGCGCCGATTTGCTTTATGATCGCCGCTGGGCGTTCACTGTTCTCGAGCGGGTGTTCGCACGCTTGCGTGAGGAATCTCAGGGATCAGGTAGCGCGCCGCTGCTGGAGCGGTTGAACACATTGCTCTCGGACGAGCCGGATCGACCATCGCAAGCCGAGATTGCGCGCGAGTTTGGCATGACCGAGAACGCGGTCAAACAAGCCTTCCATCGATTGCGACAGCGTTACCGACAGCTGTTGCGTGAGGAAGTCGCGCAGACGGTGGCAACGCCAGCCGAGATTGAAGACGAGCTGCGCCATCTGATTGCCGTGTTACGCTCGTAACCTTTGGAGAATTTCCGTGCAGTATTTGAATGAAGAGAATTCGGGCGCGATGAGAATCACAGCGGTCAAATTTTGCCGCAAATGCGGAGCAGCCACTCCACCCGATTCGCCGCAACAATCATGCGGCGCCTGTCTGCTGGAGACGGGTCTCAGCTCTGACGAACCTGTAGCCGGGGTCGGCTTGTCCGCCGTAGCGTCTGCCAAGTCGGACGGCTCCGGCGGCCCGATCCCGATGTTGATGGACTTCGGCGATTACGAATTGCTCCAGCAAATTGGCCGCGGCGGACAAGGCGTGGTATTTCGAGCCCGCCAAAAAAGTCTCAATCGCACCGTCGCGTTAAAGGTCATCAGCCTTGGTCAATGGGCGAGCGAAGCGCACGTGAAACGTTTCCGCCGGGAAGCGGAGGCCGCCGCACGCTTGGAGCATCCGTGCATCGTCCCTATCTACGAAGTCGGCGAGCGCGATGGCTCGTGCTACTTCAGCATGAAATTTGTCGAAGGCGGCCAGCTTGATGAAGTAGCCAAACGCGAGCCGATGCCGCCTCGGCGTGCCGCTGAACTAATCGCGAAGGTGGCGCGCACTGTCCATTACGCGCATGAGCACGGAATTCTTCATCGTGATATCAAGCCGGGGAATATTCTACTGGATGCAGAAGGTGAGCCGCACCTTACCGACTTCGGGCTGGCGCGGTTGGTTGAGACAGAGAGCACTGTCACGCGCACGCTGGAAGTTTTGGGCACGCCCAGTTACATGGCCCCGGAACAAGCAAGAAGTAATTCGCCTCAAGGAGCGGCGGTCTCCTCGGGCGCCGTAGCCTCGGCGAAGGCGGCCAGTCCGCCGAATGATGCGGGACTCATGCGGGTAATAGATGTGTACGGACTCGGCGCTGTTTTCTACCAACTGCTGACCGGTCAGCCGCCTTTTGCCGGAGGGACAACCTACGAGACTATCAAATTGCTGTTAGATACCGAGCCGCGGCAACCACGCCTCTTAAATCCGAAAATAGATCGCGACCTCTCGACAATCTGTCTCAAATGTCTCGAGAAAGATCCAAAACGCCGCTACTCCTCCGCTCTTGCGCTGGCCGAAGATCTGGAACGCTGGGTAAAGCATGAACCGATTCAGGCTCGCCGCACCGGAATTTTTACCCGAGGACGCAAATGGGTGCGACGCAAGCCAGCTGTTGCTGCGTTGATTGCGTCGTTGGTTGCTTTGGCAGCGGCCATAGGCTGGAATGTTTGGAAAGGCGCACTAATCAGCCCTCCCAGCGCTCTCGCAACAAACGGAATCGCCGTTCTGCCGTTTGAAAACTTAAGCGGCAATCCAGATAACGCCTACTTGGCTGAGGGTATCCAGGACGAGATTCTGACGCTGCTGGCTAAGGTCGCAGACTTAAAAGTAATTTCGCGCACGTCCACGCAGCGATATCAGAATAAACCTAGGAATCTCGCTGAGATCGCGAAGCAGCTTGCCGTGGCGAACATACTTGAGGGCAGCGTGCAGAAAGCCGCCGACCAGGTGCGGGTGAATGTGCAATTGATCAACGCGCAAACCGATTCCCACCTCTGGGCCGAGACCTATGATCGCAAGTTAACTGACATCTTTAGCGCAGAGAGTGAAATTGCCAAAGGAATCGCAGAGTCGTTGCAGGCGAAGCTCACTGGTCGCGATGAGCAGGCGTTAGCAGCTAAACCAACAAACAATCCGGAGGCTTACGATGCGTATCTGCGCGGCCTGGCTTTTGAAGCTCGCTACAACTCCTCCCACGCGCTCGATCTTCTATGGAAAGCCACCGATTCTTATGAGCAAGCGGTGCAGCTTGATCCGAAATTTGCGGTGGCTTGGGCGCGGCTTTCTCGTGCGAATGCCTCTATTTACTCGGACCGCTACGACGCTACTACCGAAGCTCGCGGCGAAGGAGCGAAGCACGCATTGGAGAATGCGCAAAAACTTCAGCCGAACTCGGCCGAAACGCAGCTCGCTTTGGGTTACTATCAATTTTGGGCGCTGAGTGACTACGGAGCTGCCAAGGTCACGTTCGGTCGCGTCAGCAATATGCTGCCAAGCAACAGCGACGTACCATGGGCGTTAGGGCGAGTCACCCGACGCGAGGGACATTTTGATCAAAGCGTGGCCTACTTCGAGCAAGCGCTCGCCCTAGACCCGCGTAATGTGGAGTTACTAATGGACGCCGCATTCACTTACGTCACACTTCGACAATTTCCGGCGGCGCTAAAGCTCAAGGATCGAGTACTTGACATTATGCCAAATGATCTGGACGTGATGGCGTCAAAGGCCAACATTCATCAGGCCCAGGGTAACTTGGAGGACGCCGCCAAATTCCTATCAGAAATAGACGAGCAGACTGCCAATGAGGATTCTTTCGAAATCAAGATCAATCAGCTGAGACTTGAACGAAATTACGGTGAGGCCGTTCGATTGCTGCAGGCCCGACTTGCGCAATTCCATTTTGCTGCTGAACCTGAGCGGGGCAATGCATGGGTGCAGCTTGCTCTAATCCAGTACCTTGCTGGCGATACAGCTGGCGCAAAGGTGAGCGCTGAACAGGCACGAAACATATTCGAGCCGCTCTACAGAGATCAACCAGACAACGAACCGCCTTTGGTATCGCTGTCTCAAGCTTATGCCATGATGGGTAAGAAGGACGCGGCCGTCAAGGCAGCGGAGCGTGCGACCGTGCTTAAACGCAATAATAGAGATCAAACGTTCCGCGTCCCCTTAGAAGAGAATCTGGCGTCCATTCAGACGGTCGCCGGTGAGAATAGCCGTGCGATCTCAACTATTACCCAGTTGTTAAAGACCCCCTATTATAGCTTTAATTACATCACACCTATCACGCCCGCCCTTCTTAGGCTCGATCCGATCTGGGACCCGTTGCGAGCCGATCCCGCTTTCCAAAAACTCTGCGAAGAAAAGCAGCACTGAATGTCGACAGCTTTTTTGACGATCGAACGAGGAGTCACCGAAGACGGCAAGCTAGCGGGAAGGGGATGTGTTCCCCCGCTTGGCTCGCCGAAACACGCTTCGTTTTACATAAGGCAACGAAGAAAAACAAAGACTGGTCTCTCAGTTCGGTCTGGATTGGTTCGTCGCTTCCTTCGTTTCTCCCTGTTGCTAGGTTTCGCTCATCCGCGTCATCGGCGGTTTGTCTCTGCAACTTTCCCCGTAACCTCGCGCTGATTTCCGTTCTGTACCTCACTGAACGGCCAGAAATGATTTTCTCACAACGAGAAGTCACGGAACGCCAAAACAAGAAAGAGAAAATCCGGTATGAAAAACAACATATGGTTCAAACTGGGTGGAGCAGCGCTTCTGGGTCTGATGATCCTGGGCTTTGCCGTGCCAAGTGCCCAGAGTGCCACTATGGTGACGTTGACTGCCGTATATCAGGGCCAGCATTGCGACGACATGGGTCATGTTTACGTGACGTTGACCGCCACGCTCAACCCACCGGCGCAAAACGTGCGGTTTCAGTGGGACTTCGATGAGGACGGGATCTTTGATACCCCGCTCAGTCCCAACCCCACGGTAACCCACAGCTATGCTTACCGTTTAGGGCAATGCCACACGCCAGTGGTGCGGGCGGTCAAAGGTGGCCACAGCGCGACCGCTTCGGTCACCTTTTGCATTTTGCCTTGCCTGTTTTAATCAGCGCTTCAGTTCTTCAAAACTGTTCCTTTAGCCAGCGCACGCGGTTCGCGTGCGCCGGTTTTGGTTTTTAGAAGCAGAGGCGCTTTCCCAACCCCGAGAGCTTTCGGGGCTGGAAAGCCGCCCATCGCGTATCCCGCTTTTGTTTATTGCATCGTAAGCGGCTGAGGGGGATTAAAATCTTCATGTGAAATTCGTTAGGATAAATCGCGGACTGGCCATAGGAAATTACAAAGTAGAAAAGCGTGACGCGTCCTGGTTCAGAGTGACTGAAACGCCGCGCATCGTTTCTTTGTTGCCGGCTGCAAATGAGATCGCCGCCGCGCTGGAATTGATGGTTCGTTGCCAGGTTCAAAGGTTACAACTGCGAAACCTTTTCCTTCTAGACGCATCACTTGCACCAGCCAACTTGGTCGTTGAGCCTTGTGCTGTCACTGTTGGAGAGCGGTGAGGCGACGCCGGTTCAATCGCCCGTGCATGATTTGGAAAACGACCGAAATCCTTTTCCCATTCGCTAGAAGTGGGTGGAGAAACGGAACACAGGCATGTTGCCTGTGCGGCCAGCGGACGTCCAGGTCCGCTGTTTCGAATTCACCGGAGTAAAACTCCGCTGGCCGCACAGATTAAAAATCTGTGTTCCGAATATTCGCGCCATCCGCTGAATCCGTGCTTAAACCTTCGGTTGCGGGGAGCCGCGCTGGTTAATCCGTGGTCGTTCCATTTTCCGCGTAACCTCGCGCTGGTTTCCGTTCTGTACTCCACTGAACGGCCGGAAATGATTTTCTCACAACGAGAAATCACGGAAGGCCAAAACAAGAAAGAAAATTAGTTTATGAAAAAAGAGATTAAAAGAATCAGCCTAATGACAGCAATATTCCTGACCGTGGCGCTCGCCAGCTCCGCGGTGGAAGCGGGAGTAATACGAATTAATGGTACTATCGCAGGGAGCGAAAGTTACGCACCTTTCCCCGATCCAGCACAAGGGTTTTATGTCAATGGGAGCGTCACATCAACCGATACGCAGCTTGGTCCATTCACAG
>Ga0137366_10004710_pt1 | contig 10706 bp, 10 predicted proteins | sample SagtaG_8_FD_104938 | JGI IMG/M metagenome (GOLD analysis project Ga0137366, IMG submission 104938) | Vadose zone soil microbial communities from Sagehorn Ranch, Mendocino, California, USA - Sage1_L_60_16 metaG | ecosystem: Environmental > Terrestrial > Soil > Vadose zone | place: USA... | reverse complement strand
CCGGCTCCAGATGCGCGGCGACCCCGGTGTAGTGCGCCTCGTTTACTCCTGGCTGTAAGTCCAGCGGTACATGCTCACGCGCGACAAAGAAATTCTGGTTGTAGATGGTGAGTGCGGTGGCGTTGTCGTCGGCCATTTCTTCAGTCGGCTTCGACGCAGATGCTTCCTTCGAAGGCCCCGGAGCAGCCCGCAAGACTCTAACGCTGGTAACCGACAGTAACGTGAAAATAATCGCACCCAGCAGAAACCCCAATCGCTTCTTCATGAATTCTCTCCCCTTAGCACCGAGCAGTAATCGGTACTGTTGGGAGAACGCCCGCCCAGCGCGGACTTGCAGGGAATTCATGACTGTCGCCAATGCTTGCGGGCGCTCTCTACTCCGCATACGGATCGAGCTAAAGCTCGCTTCCTCCAGTACGCAGCTCGGTTCGCGGCCATGAATGGCCGCTCTTCCAGGTGAACGACTAGAAACAGATTCCCTGCGGTTCACGAGGATTGTTGAGTCTTGAATCGAACAAACAACCCTCGCCAAGCCCAACTCAACATGCGCCACGCGACCACAACGCCCAACAAAATCGTGACCAGCCACAGAACAATTGCTGGAATGTAGAAGACGAAGGTGGCCATCGCCGCGCTGTAGTCACCAATACCGTCGATCCCATCTCGTGCCGCGATTTTCAGCTGGTACAGCGGCCGCCAGTGGAGACCGAATACCTTCGCATCTGCTTCCGCATGCAGGTTGATTGTCAACGCGACCGTCTCTACCTGCTTCGAGAGCGCGTCAAATTCAGCCTGCTGCTGTTCGATCTGTGCACGAACCTCGTTGAGCTTGTCGCTCACCTCGACTGTGTCTTTAACTGTCCTGGCCTGCTTCAGGATTCCGAGATACTGCGCCTCCTGTGCATGGAAATTGTGCAGTCTTGCGGACAGATCCACGTATTGCTTAGTGACGTCCTGAGCTTCCAGTTTCTCGCTTTCAACGCGGACCCCGAGTTTGGATATCTCAGCTCGAACTAGTTCAAACTTGTCCACCGGTATTCGAACGGCTAGAGATGCGGTCGAAGCGTTTTCACCCCCATACGTCTCGGAGCTGATCAGAAATCCGCCGGCTTGTGCTGCCAGTAACCGAATCTTCTCGGAAGCCTCCTTAGGGCTCTTCACAAGAAGATCCATAGAAGCGGTCCGCACCATCTTGCGGTCTTCGTCGGATGCGTAGAACGCGTCCCTGTCACCACCGCCGCCTCCTCCTGCTCCAACAAGCTCCGCCACCGCGTACTTTCTTGTGCCTTGGGACATGGACATGTGAGTTCGCATGAGATTCGGCACTCCCGTAGCGACGAGAAGACCGACAATGAATGTCGCAGCTACCCCCATCCAGAAGTGCCGGTTCGTAACGACGGCGAGCTGTGGATTCATGGATCACTCTTTCTGTAAGCAACGGATGCGGTGGATTTTGGTTCCTACTAACACTTCTGGAGGAACGGTGCCCAACGACAGCATTGAAGATGCCATGCACGGGTGAGATCCTTCGCCTCCGCTCAGGACAGGCACCGTGGCCCCCAGATTTCTCTCTCACTTACGAACTAACGAAACGAACTTCACTTCGCTCATTTGCGCCAACGCCTGAAGCTTTTCGACCGGCAGTTTTCCGACCAGCGTTCTTCCCGGCGATTCACCTGCCCCTGGCTCGAATCCTGCCTTTCGCAATTCGTCCAGCACACTCGCGGAATTTTCTGTCAGCCAAATCTGCACTTCCACCTTGCCGTCGTGCACCAGCTTGCATTCCTGTTGCTGCTTCGCGGCGCACTCGAATGCCTCGAGCAGCGAGGCATGCAGCTTTGATTCGAGCGCTTTGCGCTCGGGTGTGAGCTTCGGCTGTTCAGGCTTTGTTGGAGAACTGGGCGCGTCAGCCGGAGGTGGGGACGGCGGTGGTGGTGTAGCCTTGTGAGCAGAAAAGACGGTACCCATCCTTCCCAACGCCCCGCCTACAACGGACGCGGGCCCGTTGCGAGTTTTTGTACTTGCAACGGAGGCATTCACTGTGACCGACTGGTTGACTCCCCCAGCTGCCCAATAACCTCCCATCAAGTTGTCCCCAAACACTCCCTCATAACTCACGCCCTCCGGCATGTCCACCGGTACTTCCACCCGCTGCGGTTTGCCGTCTTTCGTGACGACCCGGTCCTCCACAGCAACAAACGACGTGAACTGCGTCATCAGGCGGTAGTCGAGTCCTAGCTGCGTGATTTCTTTTTGAACCTCTGGCTTTGCGTTTCCGGCTTGTGCGCCTGCCCAGTCCTGCGACATCAAGTCGTCAATCCGTCGCCGCGCCCAGAAACCCGCGAGCACATTGTTCTGACTCCCGCTGCCTGCAAGCGCGACCGGAATCTCGCGAACAAAGTCTTCGCCCGCCCGCTTTCCGCGCAAGCGAATGTTGCCCTTGATTGGCGAGGTGTACCGTCCGGTAACGACCAGAGGCTTGCCATCGAACAAATCGGGCAGGCGTTGCGGATAGATGTCGCTGACCGGCAACCCGCGCCAGTCAATCGAAAGATCGGTCAACAGCGGTGATCGCAGGCGCTCGTAGAGCCGGTGCGCCCCTACGTCGGCTTTGTCAGTGAGCATGACAACTTCAGAATCTCCGCGCCCTGCCTTAGCCATTCCCTCAATCAGAAACCGATTCACCGAATTACCGATTCCGAAGGCGAACACGCGCGCGTTTGGGTGCTTCTGCACCTCGCCAATAATTTCCATGTCGTTGCCGACGTATCCGTCGGTCACGAAGCACACCACACGCACATGATCCTGTGAATCGGAGGGCGCCAACGCCGCGCGGATGGCTTTCATCATCTCGGTTCCGCCGCCCCCGTGCCGACCACTCAACAAATCTTTGGCAAGGCGAATGTTTTCAGCCGAGGGGAACACCGGTTCCGGAAACAAGATCTGCGTGTCTCCGGAAAAGGTGATCACGTTGAAAGTGTCGCCGGGATAGAGCTCATCCAGCGCACGACTGATCAACTCTTTGCCCTTTTCGATGGGGAAACCGGACATTGAGCCCGAGGTGTCGAGCACGAACACAAGTTCCTTCGACGTGACGTCCGACTCAGGGACGCTTGCCGGCGGCTGCAGGATGAGAGTGAAATAGCCGCCATCCGCGCTGCCTTGCGGCACCCAATGAGACAAAACCGCGTCACTGATCTGTTCACCCGCAACGTCGTACTTGAGCACGAAATCCTTGTTCGGAATCTCGCCTTCGTTCTGCAGCTTCACTTTGGCAAAACCCATCGCGGTCCGTTCCACGTCAATTTGGTGCGAAGTTGAGCGCAGCTCTTGAATCGGCACGCCCGCGTCAATCGCCAGTTCCAGCGAGATATCGTGTCCGGCGCGCGTTCCCGGCAAGGCAACATTCGGCGTGATGCGAGATGCATCGGGAACTTTGTTGGTGTCAGGAGACCAGCCTCCGGCCTGCTTTCCCGTGGCTTGGCCGGGAACATAGCGTGGCCCCACGACCATCGGGAATACAAATTCATACGCGCCATCCGTGTATTGAAGAGTTTCCGCGTAGCTGATGGTCACGCTGACCTGCTCACCCGGCATTATGTTGGCGACGGCTTGCGAGAAAATGTTCGGACGTTCCTGATCGAGAAGTGCCGCGGTGTGCCCGGTCGCCTTGACTTTCTCATAGATCGCGCGGGCCTCTTCGCGTTTCTTGATCACGCTGCGAATGGTGCGGCCGCCGACTTGGATCGTCATGTCATCAACCGCGGCGTTCTGCGGTAGAGGAAACGTGTAAACCGCTTCAATTGGATTTGACGCGGAGTTCTCGAAGGTCTGTGTGACCGTGACGCGCGCCAAGAATCCGCTGATCGCCCCGCGGACTTCGGTGTGCTTGAGCGGGCAATCACCTTTTTGCGATCCATCTTTGCCGATGATCTCCAGCGAGCCCGCAGATTGGCCAGGCGATGCGGCGAAAACTGCTTCGGGCTGGAATGTCCTTACGGAAAGCGCGATGAATAACAACGCCCACGCAAGGATTGTTAGGAGTGACGCAGACAGATACGACCAGGGGCCCCTACGGCAGCGCAGCATAAGTGCCTCCCCGACTGTGGAGTTGGAACCAGAGCACAATCGCAAACGTTGCCTTCTGCTCAGAAACTTTTCTTTGCTCATCGCATCCCCCTTCCGCTCACACTTCGGCGAGCGCACGCGGCATTCGTGTGGAATCAACTCCTCACTCGTGGCGACTAATCACGTTAGAGCGGACGTATCACGCTTTTGTTCCCAACACATTTATGCTGACTTCGCGCGACAAAGTTACGCGACAGACCAGAAAAGGGGAGGAATCTCTGGTCCTGCTTGATGAACGTGGGACTGGAGGAAGGTTGCAGCCTAAATCCGCGACACAAGCGTTGCCACGCACGGGCGAGGACGCCCGTGCCCCAAACGACCTGCACCCAAGGAGTAGGCATTGACTCCTACGCCGCTTGGCCGCTTTTTATCGCTTCAGGGCCGTTGGTGCGCGCCCAGGTGTACTGAATGCGGTGAATGACAGTCAAGGTAGAGAGCACGGCGATGATCCATAGCACGGGCGCCATGCGATTGAACAGCGCGCCGATAATGACCAGGACCAAACGCTCCGGGCGCTCCATGAATCCGACGCGGCACGAACCGATCAATGATTCCGCACGGGCACGGCTATAGCTGACCATAATGGCGCTGATCATTACGAAGGCAGTGAGGACGATGTAAAAGAAGCGGCCACCACGCGCGTAAAAGACAAGCAAGCCGAAGAATTGTGCCGCATCGCTGTAGCGGTCCACGACGGAGTCAAAAAAAGCGCCGAAACGGGTCACGCGGTGTTGCGCGCGGGCCACTTCACCATCCACCAGATCAAAGAAGCCGGAGGCGATTATCACCAGCCCGGCGTAGAAAAACATGCGCTGCTGGTTTCCCGCCGTCGCATAACCGAAGAAGAACGCAGCCCAGGCGTTGACTACCAGCCCCATGAAGGTGAGCACGTTAGGATTGACTTTGGTGAGAGCGAGCCAACGAACAATCGTCCGCAGCAAAACTGCGCAAGCCCGCCCGAAAGCACTAGTCCAGGTCATAGGGAGATTGAATCATTGAGTCATCGGATCATTGAATCGATGATTCAATGATTCCATTCCTTCACTCCGCCGCGGCCCCATCGTGAATGGTGCTCAGGCTAAGGATTTCCAACTCGCGTTTGCCATTAGGCGTAACCACATCGGCGGTATCGCCAACCTTCTTATTCAGCAGCGCACGCCCGATCGGCGATGTGGTCGAAATCTTGCCCGCAGCCACGTCTGACTCCTCGCTGGTCACGATGTTGTACTGGATTTCCTCATTTTTGGTACTGTCGTAAACCTTTACCGTCGAGCCGAGGCCAACTTTATCTTTCGGGATATTGTTCATGTTGACCATGGAAAGGTCAGCCAAACGCTTCCCAAGCTGGCGCACCCGGGCCTTGACGAACTCCTGGCGCTGCTTCGCCATGTGGTATTCGGCATTTTCGCTCAGGTCGCCTAATGCTGCCGCCTTCTTGATCTCCTTGGGCAGCTCGTGGACCAGCTCATGCTCGAGCGCGTTGATCTCGTCTTGCAGTTTTCTACGGATTTGCTCAGTCATTCTTGCCGATTATAAACGTTTGGGGTTACGGCGAAGAACCAGGTTCTCAGCATTCGGCACTCAACTCTCGGTTGGTCAGAGATCCTGCCACATCCTTTAGGGGGCTGACCGCTGAGTGCTGAATTCCCTCGGACAGGCGTCCAGATCGATAGCTGTGGAGCCGCGACTTCTAAATTATTGAAAACACGCCGTCACCCGCCCTTAAAATTGTGCAATTGCACCCAATCGGTTACAATAGCGACTGTTCGTGCCGCGCAGGCTGTTCCCTTATGGGCAGTAACGGAAACGGTGAGTTCCACATTGGTGATCGCGTAGTTTATCCCAACCATGGGGTTGGGATCGTCGAGCAAATTGGCACCCGCACTCTAGGGCAGCAGGTCGAGCGCTACTACCTCCTAAACATCAAGTCCAGCAATCTGAAGGTTACGATCCCATTCCACAGCGTTGGGATTGTGGGTCTTCGCCGCGTGGTAAAAAATGGCGATATTCAGAAGATCCTCGATTATCTCGAAGACGTCAATGGCGGCAGCGCTGCCGATTGGAAAGACCGTTTTAAAGAGAATTCCGACCGCATGCGGACGGGATCGCTGTTGGAAGTGGCAGCTGTTCTGAAGAGCCTCCTGGTATTGAAGGAAGCCAAGGGCCTTTCTTTCCGCGAAAAGAAAATGCTGGAGCGGGCGCGTTATCTGCTGGTTAGCGAGTTGGCTCTGGCGCGAAACTGCGAAGAACAGAACATCGAAGTGCTTTTGACCAAGACCCTTTCCCGCGTAAACCTCCGCTTTCCCGAAGCGGGCGAACTGGCGTCCTAACCTTCTGTTGCCGCGGATCACGCCGGTCAAACAGTACCCAGTCCTCATATAATTTCCAGGTGCTTCCCGACGACATAGCACCGACGCTCCATCCCCGAATTCTGGGCCTCGATGTCGGCTCCAAGACCATCGGTCTCGCGGTTTCCGATCCTTTGGGGATAACGGCACAGGGCCTTGAGACCATTCGCCGCAAAAATAAGCGCACGGATCTCGAACAGCTGGCCCGGATCGTTCGCGACTACGAAGTCTCAGAAATCGTGGTTGGCTATCCTTTGCGGCTGAGTGGCGCCGAGGGAACTCAGTCAGAGAAGATGCAGCATTTCGCTGAGGAGCTGCGAAAGCAGTTCGGTTTGCCAGTGCATTTGTGGGACGAGCGCCTGACCTCCAGCCAGGCGAACCGCATCTTGCGTGAAGCCGACCTCTCAATCAAGAAGCGCGCCGGCGCGGTGGACCGGATGGCTGCCGTGCTGATCCTGCAGAACTGGATGGAGGCGCGGGAATGGGGTCGCGGTCAGGCGACTTAGTTTTGCTTCTAGAGAATCCCAGTTCTTTCGCCAACCGATGCGGAAAGGTCCGCTTCCACGACCACCAGATCGCCGTAGCAACGAGTGCCCACAACATTGTTGCTCCGGAAATCACCGCAAGCAGACTGTGTTCGGGCAGAAATTTCCAAACAAAGATCGCAAAAGCAATTAGGCCGATGCTGGCCATCGCGGCCCCGGCGCAGTCCGCTCCCGCCGCATATCTTCCCCGATACATTCCATTCAGGCCCTTCTCACGCTTGCGCTGACGTTCGTGTTTTTCGACAAGAGTGCTGCTAGCCGCCAGAATCGCGGGGAATGCCAGGAACAATCCTCCGAAGCTGGGACTAATACTTTTTGCGATCAAGCCAGCGCCGGCAGTGACGAGTCCTCCAAGCACGAAGCGGATCCCATACTCGTACCATTTGGTCCGCTTTAATGCCGACGTACTCAGAGAAACAATCATTCGCGTTAACTCAGTATCAGTGTCCACAGAGCTACGGCGGCGGCCAGCCATAAAAGAAGTGACGAAAGGGATATCCAAAGCGCCGGAAGTCTGAACCTGAGCACGAGATAACTGACGACCGAGGCATAGATCAATAGCGCGACCGCGCCAATGATCATGGAGCGAGCTTCGATCGCCGCCGTCGCCTTTGTCTGCTTGAGCGCGGTCAATACGAGCGATGCCAATGCCACGGACGGCGCGGCACCGAACAATCCAGCGAATGTCTTTGGTTTGAAAAGGTCGGAAAGTAGCGAGAAGAGTGAAACTATGGAACCACCGATTATGAACCTGAGGATGAGGTCCTTCAAGTCATGACCTCCTGAATGCCTGTTACGCTGATTTGGCCCGCTTAATAGATTTGTCTAGCAACCCGGAAGCCTGTTTCGGTCCTTTGACTCCGAGGACCTTGAACTTTTCTCCGCTCTGTTTGTGGTAATTGACGAAGAATTCTCCAAGCTCCTTCAACAGAGTGGGATTCAGGTCTGAGACGTCTCTTAAGTCCGAATGGGTATGGCTATGCTTCGCGACTGCTATTAAACGGTCGTTTCGTTCCTTCTTTCCGTCCTCGTCCTGCTCCCCCTCAATCACACCGATGAGGCGAGACTCAATCACGCAGCCGGGGAACGCAGGCGCGTCCATAAGCAGCAGAACATCGGCTGGATCTCCATCGTCGGCCTGAGAGGAAGGAACAAACCCGAAATCGTATGGAAACTCCATCCCATCCGGAAGTACGCGATTGAGTCTGAACGAGCGCAGATCAGGGTCAAATTTGTATTTATTCCGGCAACCCTTTGGCGTCTCAATCACCACGTGGATGGTTGAGTTGTCGTTCTTATTAAAGGGTTTTAGAGTGATTGGAGCGGCGATTGCGTTTTTCAGTTTTTTCGACATGGCGCTAGTTGGGTCCCGAAACTCAGATGTGCACGCATGTTCGAGCGGTTGCCAGCTTTGCGCCAGTCCACGGCCGGTAAGCACTACTTCTGCTTGAAAACTTTCCCGTCCTTCATCACGAACTGCACATTCTCCAGCAGGCTCACATTTTTCAACGGATCACCCGTAACGGCAATCAGATCGGCAAACTTCCCCGGGTTGGCAGAACCGATTTGGTCCGAGCGCCCGAGCAAATCGGCAGCTGAAGAAGTTGCCGCCTGAATCGCCTGCATCGGAGTCATCCCATACTTCACCATGAAGGCGAACTGCTTGCCAGCGGTTCCATAGTCGCAAACCCCCGCGTCTGTACCAAACGCCAGCTTTAACCCGGCCTTAACAGCTCTCTTGAAATTCTGCCGGTGCAACTCTCCGAGTTGCCGGTCATGCTCAAGAAAATCGGCAGGCAGAGTACCATTCCTACCCTGCTCCTGAATGCACTCCTCATCGTAGATGTCCATATCGAGATAGGTGCCATGCTGTTTGGCGAGCACGATTCCTTCGTCGTCAATCATGGTCGCGTGCTCCACTGAAGCAACTCCCGCGCGAATCGCATTCTTAATTCCTTCCGCAGAGTGTGCGTGCGCTGCCACTCGCAAGCCGAAGTGGCTGGCTTCGTCCACCGCCGCCTGCAGCTCCTCGGGCGTGAACTCCTGCGATTTTGGATTGCTGCCGTGAGTGAGGACTGCGCCGCTCGAGAGCACCTTGATCTGATCCACTCCGTTGTGCGCCAACAAGCGAACTTTCTGGCGGACCTCCCAGGGGCTGTTCGCCTCTCCGTAGTGAAAATCCCAGGGAAGCTGGACATCGGGGGCCATTCCTGTCATGGCTCCCGCGCCGCCCGTGATCGTTATATAAGCGCCGGCGACAAACATTCGCGGACCTACAATGTCGCCACGATTAATGGCATCGCGAAGAGCAACATCGTTGAGCGCGCGATAAACGCCGACATCGCGCACGGTGGTGAAGCCGGATTCAAGCGTGACACGCGCGTTCCGCACTGATTCAAGCACGGTTTGTGAAGCCGATTTCTGTAACTGGAACACGGGATCGCCTTCGCCGAATTTCCCGTCGGCAAGGTGCGTGTGGCAGTCAATCAGCCCTGGCAACACGGTCATATTCGAAAGATCAATCACGGTTGCACCGGCAGGAATTGCGAGCCCAGCCCCAACCGCTTCAATCTTATTGGCTCGAATTACAATCACTTGGTCGGTCGCGACCGTGCCCTCGTTTGGCTGGATCAGTCTTCCGGCCTTGATCACAGTGACCTGGGCCAGAGCGACGCCGCAGAAAAGAAGCACGCCGAACAGAGGGAAAAATTTCCGCAATATCCACCTCGCATTAAATTGAGATTGTGGAGAGCGATTTTATACCGGACAAGCCAGCAGCGACGCAAAACCATACATTTATGTCATCCAACCCATGCGTGTTAGTCCTTTGGTAAACCAAACGTCACTTCAGCTTCCTCTAAACTAGCTGTACAGTGCGGAAATTATTCCTATTTCTGCTGATTCTCGTGATCGCGCTCGCCGGGTGGCTGGCGTGGGGACTATGGCTGCCCGTCTCTCCAAGTGGACAGAAGTTTGTCCTGCTCCGCCCTGGATATTCCACGCGCCGCATCGCTCATGAACTGAAAGCCGCCGGCGTAATACGCGACACCCACGTCTTTGTGCTGTGGCACTCGCTTCACCGGCATCCGTCTTTGAAAGCCGGCGAATACCTCTTTGAGCACGACGCCAATGCGGCCGAGATCCACAGCCGTCTGGCCCATGGCGACGTTTATTTCCATACGGTCGTCATCCCTGAGGGCTTCAATATGTTCGACATTGCCGCGGCGATCGAAAACGCTGGCTTGGGGCAGGCGAGCGATTTCGTGAAGATAGCAAGCTCGGATACTGCTCTCATTTCCGATCTCGCTCCGCAGGCTACGTCGCTCGAAGGCTATCTTTTCCCCAACACCTACAATTTCACCCGCACCCAGAGCATGCATGACATGGCCGCGGAAATGGTCAAGCAATTCCGCCGCGTCGCCTCGGAACTGGGGCTCAACACTGACGTCGAGCGCACGGTCACTTTGGCTTCAATCATCGAGAAGGAAACCGGAGTAGCCGAAGAGCGGCCTGAAGTCGGCAGTGTGTACGCGAACCGCCTGGCCCGGCACATCGCTCTGCAGGCAGATCCGAGTGTGATCTATGCAGAGTTGCTGCAAGGCGCCTACGGCGGCGCACTTCATCACGGGGACATGCGATTCGATTCGCTTTACAACACCTACGTGCACCCTGGCTTGCCGCCGGG
>Ga0137366_10004706_pt1 | contig 10712 bp, 5 predicted proteins | sample SagtaG_8_FD_104938 | JGI IMG/M metagenome (GOLD analysis project Ga0137366, IMG submission 104938) | Vadose zone soil microbial communities from Sagehorn Ranch, Mendocino, California, USA - Sage1_L_60_16 metaG | ecosystem: Environmental > Terrestrial > Soil > Vadose zone | place: USA: California... | reverse complement strand
GTTAACAAGTTCGCGCGCGAAAGCAAACGTGGGACTCAGTAAGCGGCGCTGAGCGACGTTCATAGTTCGCGCACCGATGTTTTCATCCGGAGAGATTCCGCCTCCACCATAAACGGCTCGCCCGGTATCGGTCTTCCTTTCAGGTCCCACGGGTTTTTCGGTTTCGTTTTTCCGATCCTCGCGGCTTACGCCACCACGTGTGTAGTAATCATAAAAACCCCCGTTTGAATAGTCGCGTTGAATCAGCCGACCTGACGGGGTGTAGTACTTTGCAGAGGTCAGGGTCAGGCCCGCGCCGTACTCGAGTGGGATAATGCTCTGCACCAGGCCCTTGCCAAAACTGGTTTTGCCGACGATTAGCGCGCGGTCATGATCCTGCATTGCTCCTGCGACGATTTCGGAAGCCGACGCAGTATTTTCGTTGATCAAAATGACCAACGGAGTCAGGTCGGGAGCGCTGTTTCGAGACTCATAGGTATTATCTCTGAACCCGTTGCGTCCCTTTTGGGTAAGTATCCGCTGTCCATTCTTCAAAAAAACCTCAGCCACGTGGATCGCCTGATCGAGAAAACCGCCCGGGTTATTTCTGAGATCCAGGACCAGCGAAGTCATTCCTTTCGCATGCAAGCGCTCGAGCGCTTCAATCAACTCATCAGTAGTGGTGTAGTTAAAACCGCGGGTCATGTCGATATAGCCGACTCCTGGCTTCAGCATGTATGAATCCGGGATTGAAGGCTGGGGAACAGCGTCACGTGTGATATCGACAGTCTGGATCTTCTTATCCGCAGCGCGCTCCAGCGTAAGCTTCACGGTGGATCCTCGTGGTCCACGAATCTTGTCGCGCACCTCCAGTGAGCTCTTGCCCGTCATATTCACGCCGTCCACTTCAACAATGCGATCGCCGAACCGAAGTCCGGCGCGGGTCGCTGGAGAGTTTTCGAAAGTTGCTGTAATAAACGTATCAGTCTGCTCGCCATAGACGTAGTTTTGGATTGAAGCGCCGACGCCGAAGTACTCCGAACGCTGGTCGGTCTTCAGGTCGTCAAACTCCTCGCGGTCATAATAACTGGAATGAGGATCGAGTGAACGCAGCATTCCAATGATCGACGACTTGAATACGTTGTTGTAGTCGAGCTTACGACCATCGACGTATTGATCCTGAACCAGCTTCAATGCCTCATCGAAATCGCGTTCGACAACGGCAGTAGCATTGCTCGCATTGCCGCGACCGGATTTCCGTCCGGGATAGCCGGGAGCGGGAGAAGTTCCGCTGGACGTCGTGCTTCCTCCGGGCGTCTGCGCCCGTTGCTGGGAAAATATGAAACCGGGAACGATTAGAGTTAGAACTATTAAAGTGAGAACAACGTGGGACAGAATTCTTTTCACTACAAAAATCCTCGGAATTTTCTTTACCAGAATTCACTAATCTGAAGCCCACAAGGCGGCAGCTAGCGTGGCGTTTGCAATATAACGGATGCAGCGAAGGCGAGCAAGGTTGCGCCGGAGCAAGTCAGTCTGTCATTGAATCCTGCCTGCCTCATTCTCTACACTCCAATTGGCCTTGACCATTTCATTAATACACTCTCCCACTGTGGCTGGAAACGGAGAAGGCGCTAGTCCGCCCATTATCAGCCAAAACGTTATGTTCATAAGCCAATTCCCCTACCGCTTAATTACAGCGGTTTCTATGGCACAAGTCAGCACACGAACCGAGCAAGCCCCAATCATAAAATCCTTCAAAAATAAGAGCCCATTCTTGCAGCGAAGAGAAGGAGATTTTTCGCTGTCGCTGAAATCAGTTGCGAGCCCGGATAAGCCACTCCGGTCAATCTTGTCCAAAAAGCTATTTTTGAATAGGTAGTAATCGTGGCCAAGCTGTCGCTCATTTGGGACTAAGCGTTGTATTTACGTCAACAGCAAAGTTTGAAATTCTTGTTGGCGCCATACAATCCGATGCAATGACAAAGCGAACAATCCTCATGATCGAATGTCTGCGGGGGCGTATTGCGGTCCCGTTAACCGAGTCGCTCCTTGACTGCTGTTTCAACCCATCCGTAGAATGAACTTACCTATGGAGATTGTCGTAAAGACGCACTGAACGATTCGTTAGTTCTAAAGGAGTATCCGGAGATGAGTAGTCCATATCACAAGGAAGAACCACCAACCCCCGAAAGAGTGGATGATCTAATGCTGCGAGACGACGACGCGGAGTCGGCCGGGGATGAGCGTAGTCGTACGGCTTCATCTGTCCGCGACATTGCCTCGCGTATACCAGAGTCGTTGAGCGCAATCGGACGCGACATCAGTCGCACCATCGAGAAAGCTATTTCTGCCAAGGATGATTATGTGGTGGCAGTGAAGGTTTCTCCGGAGGCTCAGGACAAGTTGGAGCAACTGGTCCAGGCCGGTGTTTTTCGCAACCGCGCGGAAGCGGCAGGTTTCCTGATCGACGAGGGCATTAAGACTCAGTCAGCGCTTTTTGAGCGTGTCAAGCAAAAGCTTGCGGAGATTGAGCGTCTTCGAGCAGAACTGCGTGGGCTGATCGCCATGAAGACCCCGTGAACCTTCGCCGGATTGCCTTGCGTTCACGCTTTAGTTCCCCTTCAAGCAGATCGTTGTAGTTCCTCGCGAGAGGCAAAGCGCGCCTGTTACCAACCGAAGAGATAACCTCGTGGCTGAAACACTTCAACTTCCTCCTACACCAATCGAACAATTCACCCTGGCAAATGGTCTGCGCGTAGTCCTCAGCCCCGACCGCGCTATTCCTGTAGTCTCAATAGCAGTTTATTACGATGTCGGATCCCGAAATGAAAAGCAGGGCCGCACAGGCTTTGCTCATTTATTTGAACATATGATGTTCCAGGGCTCCGAAAACGTTCCCAAGGCCGCGCATTTCCAGTACATCTTCCATGCGGGTGGCACCATGAATGGAACCACCTCAACCGAGCGAACAAACTATTTCGAGACGTTGCCCTCAAATCATTTGCCGCTGGCGTTCTGGCTTGAAAGCGACCGCATGCGTTCGCTCAAAGTGACCCAGGAGAATCTGGACAACCAGCGCAATGCGGTACAGGAAGAAAAGAGACTGCGCTACGACAACCAGCCTTACGTAAATGCCTTTCTGCGCATGAACGAATTGATATTCACAAATCCTGCGAATGCTCACTCAACCATCGGCTCGATGGAAGATCTCGACGCAGCAACCATTGACGACGTGCGTGAGTTCTTTCGCATCTATTATGCGCCTAATAATGCCGTGCTTACCGTTGTGGGCGACTTTGAAAACGCTCAGGCACGCGAACTCGTCGATAAATATTTCAGTGATATTCCGACGCAGTCTTATCCACCACCAGTGGACGTTTCTGAGTCGGAAGGCGTGGCCATTAGGCAAGAGACCTATCACGATCCGCTGGCTCCAGCACCCGCCTTTGTGCTGGGGTGGAAAATTCCCGAGCGGCGGTCGCGACATTTCTATGCACTCTCCCTCGCCGGCAGTCTTCTTTTTGATGGAGACAGTGCCCGGCTTTATCAGAAGCTTGTCAAGGGAGACGAATCGGTGGTCTCAATTGAGGGCGGAGTTGACGAACGTCGCGGTCCCTCGGCCCTCTATATCTTCGCGCTGCCAAAGCCCGGGCAAGACGTTACGACGATTCGACAACAAATCTTTGAAGAGGTGAAGAGAATCGCGAGCGAAGGTCCATCAAGCGAGGAAATGGAAAAGCTGCGAAACTCTCTTTCGAACGATGCGGTTCGAGGGCGGCAGTCGACCATGTATCGGGCGCAACGCTTGTCTGAGTTTGCACTTTACGATTCAGATCCGCGACTCTTCGACTCTGAATTGGATCATTATCTGAGCGTTACTGCCGAAGAGATCAGGAACGCAGTCGCACAATTCCTTGATATAGAGGATCGCGTCGTCCTGGACATCGTTCCGGCCAGCGTGCCCGAAGGGTCCGGCGAATCAGCCATCGCCTCTTCACCACAACCCGCCGGCGAACCAAAGCAGCCGGCGGCCCCGCCGAAACAAGTTCCTGACGCCCCGCCCGCAGAGCCGGATTCGCCGCTCAAAGCCGGTGTGCCAAGCTCAACGGCGTTACGACCTGAGCAGCAAAAAGATCCCGCGGATGCCCCCGCGTCAGGTGATCCAACCACAGGCCCCTGGCACCCATAAAACATGAGCCAACTGGAAAACTTTCGCCGTCAAGCCCCCGCACCGCTGTCTCCGCATCCCATTGTGATTCCGACTGCTCGGGAAACGATCCTGTCTAATGGGCTGACAGTTCTGGTAGTTGAAGATCAGCGTCTGCCACTTGTCAGTTATCGTCTGGCCTTACGAGTTGGCACCTCCTGCGATCCGTTGAAACTGCCAGGGCTGACCGATATGGTTGCTGGCCTATTGCCTGAAGGGACTGCGTCTAAGACCAGCAGGGAGATCGCGGAGGAAGTCGCGCTCATGGGAGCAAGCCTTACGGCCGGCGCAAGCTCTGACTACACCATTATCGCTGCTTCGGCACTGGCGAAGTTCCGCGACGAAATTCTCGGCTTGATGGCCGATGTCATACTCCAGCCATCGTTTCCCGAGAACGAAGTAGAACTTGGCAAACAAAACACCAAGGAGAGCCTGCGACAACAGCGCGCGCAACCTTCGTTTCTGGCTACGGAAATGGTTTCACGCATAATGTTTGGCAGCCATCCGTATTCCGTGGTTGCGCCGACACCGGAGTCTCTCGATGCTTTGACACGTGACGATTTCGTCCAGTTCCATCGGGAGAAGTTTGTTCCCAATAACGCTGTTTTCATCGTCGTCGGCGATGTTCGTTTTGACGAGATCTTGCAACGAATAGAGAAGCAGTTCTCAAATTGGGAAAAGGGCGCCGAACTCAAGACCGATTTTCCCGCTCCGCCGGTGAGGACCAGACGGTCGGCATATCTGGTCGATCGATATGGTTCTGCTCAGTCAAATATCGTTATTGCCAACAGCGGCATCACACGAACAAGTCCTGACTATTTTCCCATGCTGCTAATGCACACAGTGCTAGGCGCCACGGCCTCCTCTCGTCTCTTCATGAATCTGCGAGAAGAGAAAGGTTACACCTACGGTGCATACACGAATCTCGATGCGCGTAGAACTGCCGGCACCTTCCGAGCGACTGCTGAAGTACGCACACAGGTGACAGGTGATTCACTCAAGGAGTTTTTCTACGAGTTGAACAGAATTCGCTCAGAGCGCGTTTCCGAAAAAGAGATTGCGGACGCCAAGTCGTATCTGACGGGAGTCTTTCCCATTCGCCTCGAAACTCAAGAGGGTTTGATAGAGCAGCTTGTCCAGATCAAGATGCTGAATCTGGCGGATGATTTCCTGCAAACTTACCGCGACCGAGTGCAGGCCGTCACTCTTGACGACATCCAGCGAGTAGCTATCAAGTACATCAAGCCAGATGAAGCCGCTCTCATTGTAGTAGGCGATGGTGCTCGGGTGGTAGACCAAATCAAGCCCTACTGCGACGAAATCGAGACCTACACCACCGCCGGAAAGCGAAAGGAAAAGACCGCTGACAGCAACGGCCAGGAAACAACCGACGTGTCAGGCTCATGGTCAATCGAAATTGAGACACCTTTTGGGCAAAACATTCCCGCAACTCTGGTGATCACTCGCGATAGCTCCGGTCTCAAGGGCAGCGTTACCTCTGAAATGGGAGAAGCAGATCTCGGCACAATTGATCTCAAAGACAACTCCTTCCAAACCAGGACTTCTCTCAAAATGGACGAGCACGCGGTCGACGTTGAGATCTCAGCCCGGTTCGAGGGCGACCAAACTCAAGGGACGGTAACCCTGCAGGACTCCCCGCCTTTGCCATTTCTCGGCAGCAAGACAGGATGACTGGAATTCATTAACAGGATTAAAAGGAAAAGGCCCGGCATGGCCGACATGCCGGGCAACCACAGGAGGAACCGATTGTTATGGTCGCCGCTATGATTGCGGCGATCCTGTTAACATCGTAAACCTCTGATGTAGTTTTCCACGAAACGGGTTGCTTGTTGGGTCGCCTCTCGCAACAAGAAGGTCTACCAGTCTGAAAACCGCTCGCGCACGGTCGAGGAACCGCCTGTTTCCCGTCTGGTTATCGCTCATACCGCAGGATTGTTCCATCCCCGCCCACTGCCCAACCGACCTTCTTGTTGAAATACAGCGCATAAAGGTTTTGCTTCGTTGTAGCCTCTTGTCTCAGCCACGTCTTGCCAGTGTCGTTGCTCCTCAAGAGCGTGCCGCCGCGTCCCACAGCCCAGCCGTCATCGTCGTTGAGGAATTGGACACTGAGCATGGTTGCCTGGACGTTAGTGACTACGGGCGTCCAGGTATCACCGCCATCGATGGTGCGCAACAATGTTCCCTTTTCACCGACCGCCCAGCCTTTCTTTTCATCACGAAAGTCAACGTGAAAAATAGTCACGGTAGTTCCGGATTGTTGCGGAATCCAGCTTTCACCACCGTCGTGCGTGTTGAGTATTGTGCCACCGTCGCCAACAATCCAGCCGTGCTTGTCGTTTACAAAGTCAATATGAATCAGTTCCAAACGGCTCGGTGCAGGCTGTCTCTTCCAGGTCTCGCCCCCATCATCAGTGTGAACCAGAATGCTATCAACGACCCTGTCCTTTCGGCTTATCGACCCTACTACCCAGCCGCGTTTTTTGCTCGAGAAGCGAACGCTGTAGAGTTCAACTGAATTGCCATCGAAATCCGTGGGCAGGAACCTGCGGGCTTCACTCCAACGCACGCCACTGTCGTGCGTGACGAATATAGTATTCCCTGCCAACAAGAATCCGGCTTCTTTGTCGCGGAAATATATATCGTTAATTGCGTCTGTTGTACCCACCACTTGTCGTACCCAGGTAGTTCCGCCATCGTCCGTGCGGCTGAGGTACCCACCATCGCCTCCCACCCAGCCACGCTTGCTGTCAAGAAAATATACTGTATTCAGATCCCTGCCCTTCGCTCCGATCTGCATCGACATCCAGCCCTCTTGCGCCGCTAACGCAATCGACAGGGCCAGCAAGACCAAAACACACGCAGCAATCGAATGTAACTGTGGAGTCCTTGCATTCATGGTTTTCACCCTGGGTTCGAGAAGCCACCAAACCCCTTGCCAGGGATTTCGTGCCATTACCACAACCCAAAATAGGCTTCGAAGTTTGAATTCTTGTACCCTAGTTTCAACCGACAAGACAAGCGACAAGGCCGTGCGGCGAAAAAGGCCACGCACCATTAATGAACATGCGTGGCCTCGTTTCTGTGTTGGCTTACTGTCTAGACGTATCAAGGTGAATGTTCATTCACCTTGTATACCCGGCCCTCAAATATGACGAGCACTCGCTCGCCCAGAGCAAAGAAGGCAGAGAGCCCTGGTTTTTCTTTGATCAGAGCAAAGTACTCATCGCTGCCAAATCGCAACACTTTTTCCGGCAGGCGTGAGTCAGACTTAAACTCTGAATCAGTCCAAACACCATCGCGTAAGTAGAATGTCTTGCCGGCAACCTGACGCACTGCCGATGACGGTTTGTCATTCGCGATGGTCACAGTCTCCTGCTGCTCGCGAGCGCGTTTGCTTGCCCGCACCGCCCCCTCTCCGGTTGCAACCTTCGCATCAGCAGCCATCGGCGCCGGACGCGACGTCAAGCCACCACCCACACCAGGACGGGACATCGGCAAACCGATAACGTTCTGACTCGGCCCCGGAGACTCGACTGCGAGGTACGAAGTGTAAGGAGTAACGATACCGTAACGCGTTCCCAGGTCAACTATCTCGTCGCGCAGTTCCTGCTGCTCCCCGTTTGTGCGAATTTGTTCCATTAACCAGCCAACTCGTCGCGTTGCCCACAGACGTGGCAGGTAGTCGTTTGTTTCCTCTCGGAGTGGAAAACGAAGATTGTCGTAAAAGTAGTTCCTCATTGCTCCGCCCACCTTACCGCTCAGCTTCAAACGGACATAGTCCATGCTTATCGCGTTGTGATAGCGACCGATAAGTGTGACCTGCGAGCCGCGGAAAACATCTGGAATCCCGCGCGGGTAAACCAACTCGGTTTCGACGCCGGCCATATCGAGTTGCAGGTCTGTCAGAACCGGATAGTTGACCTTGGCAAAGAAATTTGACACTTTCACCTCGAGATCTTCTTTCGGCTCGACGTAGTCGGCAACGCCTCCATTCTCTGAGGCGAGCTTGTCCAACAAAGAGGTGTTCACGTCGTAACCAACGCCGAAGGTAAACAGTCGCATACCAGCTTTGCGAGCCGCGCGCACGTTATCTGCGATCCGCGTGATATTTGTTTCACCAACTGTGGGCAGCCCGTCGGTGAGAAACACTAGTATCTTAGGACGATTGCTCTCCTCGAATTGATGCAGTGCAACGACTAGCGATTGGTTGATATTGGTACCACCGACTGGTCGCAGCGCTTTCACAAACGCTTCGCCGCGCTTGCGACCCTGGTCGTCGGCAGCGATGAGACCCGTTTCCATCAAATGCTCTTCGCCGGCAAACGAAATCACGTTGAAACGATCCTGGGGCCGAAGAATGCTGATGCCATAGAGCAAGGCCCCGCGCGCTTTTTCGATCTTTCCCTCCGCAGCCATTGAGCCCGAAGTGTCGACGACAAAGCAGACGTCTTTGGCTGAATACTCCTGCTCGGACCAATCATCTTTGGGGGAAATCATGAGCAGGAAATAACCGTCCTTCCCGGCTTCGCGGTGCGTCAGCAGTGTCAGCCCGAAGTCTTCTTTCGAGATAGTGTAGAAGAGTTGAAAGTCCTGGGGTTCCTTACTGCTGTCGTTTTCAAAAGAGATCACTGCACGCCGCTCGCTGTTGTGCTTTACTTCGATGGCATGAGTGGGTGAATAGACATTTCGCAACGGGTCTTTGCTTTCCAGATCAATTCGTCCCGAGACTGATCCAATCTCTGCCAGTTGTCGTCCTGTGCCCAACGGATAGCGATAAGCGACCGTGCCTGACTCAGCCCGCACGACCTGCGTATAAGTGATTTCGAGTTTCTTATCGGAGTGAGGAGGGATCGGATAGATGCTCGCTTGAAACAGGTCCCTGCCGGCGTACTCCAACAGACCGGGATCGCGCATGCGGCGCACGATTTCGTCGTAGATTCGCCGAGCCTCCTCGCGCGAACGAACTTCTCCGACCAGACGTCTGTCACCATCCCAGATGGCAAATTCAGCAATGGAAGCAGACTCAGGAATCGGGAAAAGATAGGTGCCCTCGAGTGTGGCGTCTGTGTCGTTCCGAAAAACCTGCTCGACGTGAGTAGTCGCAACCTGCGAAACGATTTTGGTATCAATCCTGATGGACTTGATGGGCAAAGCCCGGGGTAAAGTGACGGGCCGGGGCGGTATAGGACAACGACCGCAGGGTCCGGGAACAATGACACCCTGGCCACTAGCCACCATCATCAAACCAGCGTTGACCGCAAAAAACAGTAAAAGTCGTGATAATCGAATTCGCATTAGCCTCTCCAAATAGTGAAATCCCCCTGGTCGAGACTAGAACGCAGGCTTTCGCACCTTCTTGCGCGTCCGCCAAGCTAAACCAGGGTTATTAGTAAAGTTCTCGCAAGCGCTTGTTGGAAAGAGTCACTATTGTCACAACGACGGTCACGACAATTCCGCCGGCAGCGAGCGTGTGAGGCGCTCCGAAGCGATGGGAGGCTGTTCCTGCAATAATGTTGCCGATAGGCATTGTGCCCATAAAAGAAAGGATAAACATGCTCATAACTCGGCCTCGCATTTGATCGGTTACGAGTTTCTGCAGCAAGGTATTCGTTATCGCTACTGAAACTACGACTGCAAAACCCAACCCAAAAAGGAAAACAAGTGACAGGACCAGACTAGTGGAAAGAGCGAAGAGCGTGACACACAAACCAAAAACGAACCCACCTCCCAGAACAAACCAGCCCTTCTTCCTGAAGTCGCCGAGGTAGGCAACGAGTAATGCGCCAAAGAGAGCGCCGGCTCCGGCAGTGCTCAGCAACCACGCCAGTCCTACCTCTCCAAGATGAAAAATATCGCGGGCGTAGATCGGAATAAGCGCGAAATAGGGAGCGCCAAACAGGCTGTTGACTGCAGAAAGCAGGAGCAGAGAGAAAACGCGAGGGCGATTCCGCACGTAACGAAATCCTTCGATCAGATCTCGCCAGAGTCCACGGCCATCCTTGACAGAATGTGAAGGAGCTTTCGATTGGCTCGACGCTCTTTCAAGCCGCACCATGCGCAACGCTACTACGACTGCGATAAAAGAAAGACCATTTATATAGAAACAGCCAGCCAGGCCAAACCATCTGAACCCGAAGCCAAAGAGCGCCGGTCCAACGACTCGCGAGAGCTGAAACTGGGTTGAGTTCAATGCGATTGCATTCGCAAGGTCCTCACGACCGACCAGGTCATAAGTCATCGCAAGATACGACGGGCTGGCAAGTGCCATGCAACATCCCGTCATAAACGAGAACCCCAGGACCATCCATCTGTTGACCGCTCCAGTCCAAATTAGAGTTGCCAGCCCCACGGCTGCGAGCCCGGCCGCAATCTGTGTGTAAATCAAGAGTCGCCGCCGATCAACGATATCGGCGAACACGCCGCCGAGAAGCGTCAGGACAAAGGCCGGCGCGGTGGCCATGAAAGCATCCAAGCCCAGCCAGAATGCCGAGTTTGTTAATTG
>Ga0137366_10004703_pt1 | contig 10715 bp, 7 predicted proteins | sample SagtaG_8_FD_104938 | JGI IMG/M metagenome (GOLD analysis project Ga0137366, IMG submission 104938) | Vadose zone soil microbial communities from Sagehorn Ranch, Mendocino, California, USA - Sage1_L_60_16 metaG | ecosystem: Environmental > Terrestrial > Soil > Vadose zone | place: USA: California... | reverse complement strand
TTCGAGCGGTGGGAGTGCCCGAAGTGCCACCAGATCGTCGGCATCGACCGCGATCCGGAGGTGGGCGGCCGTTTCCAGATCGATCGTGGTCAGCCGTGGAACTACTCCCCCGACGCGTTCAAGAACTAGACACCCACGACAGAGCGGCACGGAGTCGCTGAAGACGCCGGCAAGACGCTCGATACTCAGGTTGCAGTTGGCGAGGGGGCCCCATGAGGGGGCCTCGCTTGGTCTTCGGACCAGGGACGACGCCACCGTGTGCCCGAGGGCCGGACACCCCTCGACGGTCCAGGGCACGACCCAGCCAAGGACGGCCCGCAGGACCATGCGCGCCACCCGCACGCAGGTCAACATCCCGCCGCGGACCATATTCCCCTCCCTGACCTGTCCGGATCACGCCGTCGGCGCCGGAGGCCGTCGGTCGCGTGACCCATCGCTCAGGTGATGGTGACCGGTTTCCGAAACGCCTGCGCGGCGTTGTCCACACCCCCTTGCGGGAATCGTGGCGGCCTGGCGCGGGCGGCCTGGCCGGCTGTTACCATGCGCGAACGTCAGCCCGCCGAGCGATCCGAGGACCCGAACCGTGCCCAAGACCATGATCCATCTGGTCCGCCACGGGCACGTCGAGAACCCTGACCGGGTGCTGTACGGCCGCCTGCCCGGCTTCAACCTGTCGGCGCGTGGCAGGGCCCAGGCCGAGCTGCTCGGACGGTACTTCGCGCCGATTCCGCTGGCCGGGGTGCTGGCGAGCCCGCTGGAGCGGGCGCAGCAGACCGCCGCGGCGATCGCCGCGCCGCATGACCTCAAGGTCGAGTCAGACGATCGCCTCATCGAGGCAAGCAGCGTGTTCGAGGGCGTGGCGGGCAACGTCGGCTGGTACATCCTTCGCCACCCGGGGATCTGGTGGAAGCTGCGGGACCTGCGCACGCCGTCATGGGGCGAGCGCAACGTCGACCTCGCCGAGCGCGTCCTGGCGGTGGTGACCGCCGCCAGGGACCGCTTCCCCGGCCAGCAGGTCGTGCTGGTGTCGCACCAGGCGCCGATCTGGGTGGCTCGGCTGGCCTTCGAGCGCAAGCCCCTCGGCCGCTGGCCAGGCCGGCGGCGCTGCAGCCTGGCCAGCGTGACCACCCTGGGGTTCGACGACGACCGGCTCGACCGCGTGACCTACTCGGAGCCCGCCGCCGCGGCCCTCACCGGTGCCGAGCCGGGCCGCGCCGGCGCCTGACGGACCAATCCCCGCCCCGGGCGGGCTCAGGGCTCGATGGCTCCGTCGAGCAGGCGCAGGAGGTCCTCGCCGAACTGGTCGAGCTTGGCGGGCCCGATGCCCTCGATCGCCAGCAGCTCGCCGCGACTTCGCGGCCGGCGCTCGGCGAGAGCGCTCAAGGTGCGGTCGTTGAAGACGACGTAGGCGGGGACGCCGGCCTCGGTCGCCCGCTGGAGCCGCCAGGCGCGCAGCCGCTGGGCCAGGGGCGAATCGGGAGGTCGCGGCCGCGATCCGTTGGAGCGGTCCACCGCGGCGGCGACCGCGCGCGGGCGTACCCGCTGGCCGGGAGGCGCCAGGTCGTCCAGGAACCGCGAGGGCTTGCGTGGCTGCTCGCGGCCGGAGGGCCCGACGCGCCGAGCCGTCCACGCCAGCCACAGATGGACGCGCGCACGGGTGAGGCCCACGTACAGCAGCCTGCGCTCCTCCTCGACCTCGGCGGGAGCGCTCGCCTGCCGGATCGGCAGCAGCCCCTCCTCCAGCGCCGGTAACAGCACCGCGTCGAACTCGAGCCCCTTGGCGCGGTGATAGGTCAGCAGGTTCACGCCGCCGCCCACCCCGGCCGCCTCGTCGGCGGCGCGGCGCTCCACGTCGGCGAGGAAGGCGGCCATGTCGGCTTGCTCGTCGGCGGCCTCCAGCCGCTCGGCGATGCCCAGCAGGCTCACCAGGCTGGCGTGGCGCTGGCGCGCCTCCTCGCCGTCGGGCTCCTGGTCACGGCGGAAGTCCATGCGCTCGAACCAGACCGCCTCGATCGCGTCGACCAGCCCGCCGCCGTTGGCGCGGCCGGACCGCGAGCGCAGCAGCCGCAGGCCCTGGCGAACCTCGGAGCGCCGGAAGAACAGCTCGCCGCGGACCTGGTAGCGGATCGCCGCGGCGGCCAGCGCCTCCTCGATCGGGGGGATCTGCGCGTTGGTGCGCACCAGCACCGAGACCTCGTCCAGCGGGACCTTGGCGTCGGCCAAGCGGCGGACCTCGGCGACCAGGGCGGCCAGCTCGGCGTCGGAGGACTCGAACGCCACCACCGTCGGCTCCGGCCCTGGCGGCCGGGTCGCCACCAGTCGCTTGGCCCGCTGGCGGCCGCCGCGCGCCAGCAGCCGGTTGGCCATGCCGAGGACCTGCGCGGTCGAGCGGTAGTTCTCTTCGAGCTGGAAGACCCGCGCGTCCGGGAATCGGCGTGTGAAGCCGGTCAGGTACTCGCTGGAGGCCCCCGTGAAGGTGTAGATGGTCTGGTCCTCGTCGCCGACGACGGCCAGGTCCTGTCGCTCGCCCAGCCACGCTTCGAGCAGCGCCTGCTGTAGCGGGTTGGTGTCCTGGTACTCGTCCACCGAGAACCAGCGGTACTGGCCCCGGAACTCCTCGGCGACGTCGGGGTTGGTCTCCAGACCCTCCAGCATGCGGGCGAGCATGTCCTCGAAGTCGATGCGACCCTGGCGCTCCTTCGCGCGCTCGTACCGCTTGTAGAGGCCGGCGAACAGGTCCGGCGGCAGCGGCGCGGCCCGCTCCTTGCCCGCCACCGCGTCCTGGTAGGCCTCGGGGCCGATGCGCCGCGCCTTCGCCCATTCGATCTCGTCGGCGAGGTCCTTGACCGCCGTGAACTTGTAGCCCCCGGGGAGGCTGCGCTGCAGCGGGACCAGCAGCGGCGCCTTGGAGTCGAGGATCTCGGGGACGCGGCCCTGGTACAGGCGCGGCCAGAAGTAGCGGAGCTGGCGCCAGGCGGCCGCGTGGAAGGTGTGCGCCTGGACCCCGGCGAAGCCCAGCTCCGCCAGCCGCTCGCGCATCTCCCCCGCGGCCTTCTCGGTAAAGGTCACCACCAGGACGTGCCGGGGATGGACCGCGTCGGTGGCGATCGCGTAGGCCACCCGCCGCGAGATCACGCGCGTCTTGCCGGTCCCGGCGCCAGCGAGGATGCAGACCGGGCCGCTGGTCGCCTCGACCGCGTCGCGCTGCGCCGGGTTCAGGTCGTGGACGAGGAACTTCGGGTGCATGCCGGCGAGTCTCCCACATCGACCCGACGTCGCCACCCGTTTGTCCACACCCCCACCGGACGGCCCCGCCCGCCCGACACGGGAATCCCGTCAGGTCGCCAGGTGGACCACTCGACGGCTGCCGATGCGTCAATCCCGACTGCCGGCAGGTGCGGATCGCCCAGGAGCAGCTCGACGATCCCCTCCTCAACCGTCTTGCGCCCGGGACCCGAGCGCTGTCTGGATGATCGCCGGTGCTGTGGTCGTCTGGTTGGGGTTGAAGCATGGGCGCGCCCTGTCCTCCTGGTCGAGGACCGCGGAGTTGGGCCGCCCGCGCTCGCTCCTCTGTTGGAGGGGCGGCGCGGGTGGCTCGGGGACGGCGCGCACTACCGCGGTAGCGTGTCGAGGGTGGCTGTAACCCCTTACAGGAACCTCACAGCCCCAGGTCAGCGGGGGTGTCGGGAGGTGCTTAATCGGACCTTGACGCACCGCTGTCCCCCGGCCATTCGGCGTCGTCTGGGCTCGACAGCGGGTGGTAGCGTGGCGGTCGGGCCGGCTCCGATGCCGGATCTGAGTGGTTCCGAAGCCTCTGAGGGGATCTGGGATGCCGCAGCCTGATAGGCGGGATCTGTCGATCGGCCAGCGGATCGCGGCGCACCGTCGCCGGCTGGGGCTGACGCAGGACGGCTTGGCGATGCGGCTGCATCGGTCCAAGAGCTGGGTCACCAAGATCGAGCGTGGCGAGCGTCCGCTGGACTCGGTCCGCACCTTGCTGGAGGTCGCCCGGGCGCTCGGCGTCGAGGTCCGCGAACTGACCGGCCAACCGTGGTTCCCGGAGCCGGGCGGTCCGGGGCACGAGGCCCTCCCGGCGATCCGCCGCGCGCTCTTGGCGCTCTCACCACCGCCGATGGGTGCCGATTCGGACGACGGTGAGCCGATCGACGCTGGGGACCTGCCGGCGGTGGAGCGTGACGTGCTGGCGGCCGGGTGGCTGTGGCAGCGGGAGCCGAACTGCTTCTCGGTGGTCGTGCCCCTACTACCCGGGTTGATCATCAAGACCCGGTTGCTGGTCGAGGTCACGGCCGGGGAGGAGCATCGGCGGGCGTGCCGGGCACAGGCACTGCTCGGGCACCTGGGCCAAGAGGTGCTGGCCCGGCTGGGCGAGCCGGACCTGTCGTGGGTCGCCGCCAACCAGAGCGCCGACGCCGCCGAGCAGGTCGGCGACCCCGCGCTCTCTGGCGCCAGCGCCTGGCGGGTCTGCCACGCCGTGCTGCGCGTCGACGACGTGGACGAGGTGTACACGGTGGCGACCGGCGCCGCGCGGGAGCTTGAGCCGGCGCTGGACGAACCGTCCGGGGAGCTGCTGTCGGTCTACGGAGGGCTGCATCTGGTCGGAGCGATCGCCTCGGCACGAGCCGGGGATCGACCGGCCGCGCAACACTTGCTCAGCCGCGCGCGGACGACCGCCGCGCGGCTCGGCGCCGACCGCAACGACTACTGGATGACTTTCGGGCCGACCAACGTGGCCATGCATGACGTCGCGGTGCTGATCGAGTCCGGCGACCCCAAAGGCGCGATCCGCCACGGCGCCACAGTGGATCCCTCCGGACTGGCGTCCCTGGAGCGCCAGTCGACCCATCACGTCCAGCTCGCCCATGCGTACACGTTGCAGCGCAAGGACTCGGAGGCGGTGCGGGAGCTGCTGGTCGCCGAGCGGCTGAACCCCGAGGGGGTTCGCTACAACATGCTCGCGCATGACTTCGTGCGCGGGATGCTGCGGCGTGAGCGGCGCCGGGTCACCCCTGGGCTGCGTGGCCTGGCGCGCCGCCTGAACCTGCTCGACTGGTGAAACAGTCCGAGTGACACAAGCTGTGTCATTGCCGCATCTCGCCCGAGCCTAGCGTCTCGCTCCGAGAGCGTCACTCGGAAGCAGGTCCAACCCCGAGCTGTGAGGCTGCCGGCCGCGTGGTGACGCGCTCATCCCTCGACGCAGATGGAGGAGAGCGACATGGACGCACCACCTGGGCGGCGGCCAGGGACGCCGGCAGTTCGCCTCAACACCGCAGACCCGTTCCTCGTCAACACGACCAGCACCACACCGACCTCTCGTCAGGTGTCGTCGGTCACCGGCGAACAGCGCGGGGTGTTGCGGCGGGTCGGTGAGGCTGGCGGCAACGTCCACCGCAACGCGATCCCGCCCAAGATGCTCGCGGTCCTGCTATCGGCGCGGCTACTGGCGGCCTACGGCCTCGACCGGGTCGAGCTGACCAGCCAGGCCGTCCAACTCCTCGCCGCCGGCGACCCGGACCAAGCTGAGCGCCCCATCGGGCTGGCCGGCTCCTGATCTGACGATGTTGACCGGGCCGCCGCGTGGAGGGTCCGTGGGCGTTCGGCACCACCCTTGGCGGATCACCGGCGTCTACCTATTCGAGATGGCCAGGCTGCTGGCGGTGTTCCGAGAGCGAGGGGTCAAGATCGGGATCGCCACGAGCTTGCGCAAGTCGGACGTGGAGGCTGCTCGCGTATTCCCCGAGAGCGATCGGTCACCGTTGTCGCTGTCGCCTGACCAGGTGGCCTTGCTGAAGCTGTTCACCGGGACGGTGGCGGAGGCTGGATGATGGCGTGCACGGCGCTCTGAGCAGGCATTGGCGTACACGCCGCGGCTCGATGGCGTCATCCGGAGATTGCCGCTGGCCAGCGAAGGCCCGGGGGGCCACTCGTTGGCGCCTCTCTGCGGCTTGGCCGTCGTCAATGCAGCGTGGGCGGCACCATCTGCGCTGCCGGCGGGCGCGTCAGCCTGAGTTTCTCTGCCGAAGGGAGAGACGGGGTCGTGTCGAGCACGAGCGGGGCATAGCTGCAGCGGTACGCCCGCCGCGCACCGGGGCCGACGAGCCAGAGGTGCGGGGCGCGGGTCAGCCACAGGCGCCAAGCGAGCTGTCGCGCCTCGTCCCCGCGCCGCCTGGTCTCCTCGCCGGGCGGAGCCTGGCTGAACCGATCTCGGACGACATCGATCAAAGGGGTCCAGCATGCCGGCGGCGCGTTTGGCTTCGCCGAGCACCACGACCGTGCCCTCGTCGCTGAGTACGGCGAGGTCGAGCTGCAGGCTGCGCTGCGGAAGCTCGAACAGCACGCGGCCGGGCGGGTATCCCAGGCGGCGCACCAGCTCGATGTAGGCAGCGAGCTGTGGCAGGTACTCGGCGTTGTACCAGCCGCCGTCGCGGCTGCGGGATAGCAACGACCATCGCCCACTCGGTGTCGGCCTGTCGAGGGTGTTGAACTTGCCACCTCGTTCCAGGCGGATCAGCCCAGATTCGAGCCCTTCGAAGAACAGGACGAGATCAGCGTCGTCAATGGTATTGGGAGTCGGGATCAGGTCTGGCCGCTCCATGCGATCGGGATGGTCCTCGTACAGCTCGGCGGCAGCGCGGACGAGGAGGTCGCGGAAACGTTGCTGGAGATGCATCGTCGCTCCTACTCGGTCTCCAGGCGGGGACTCTCGCTGCTCCGCTTGCGAATGCTACGGCGTGGCCAGTGATGGAGTCCTTCCCGACCGTTGCACGTCAGCGTCGCTGCCGTCGGCATCCTCCCACCTGGGCCCATGGGTCGGGGGGTGTGTGCAGTTCGCGGTGTTGCTGCGGAGCCGACCGGTTTATGATACCGGGCGCGCTGAGCGCGCCCGCCCGCCGTGCTTGCTCTCCGTATGGGGATGCCTGTGGACCGAACGCTTCAGGACCTCCTGTTGGAGCGGATCGACGCCGACCCGCGCCTTGATGAGGCGGCCGGGCTGTTGATCCTGGCCGCCGCAGACGGCCCCGACGCGCTCATGCAGGCGCTGGAGGATCGAGCGGTCGATCGCGCCGAGCCCACCACAGTTGGTCAGGCGGTCGAACCAGTCGGCGCGTACCTCGGTCCGATCACTGTGGAGGGCTTCCGCGGCGTCGGCCAGCCGGCCTCGCTGCCGCTGCAGCCCGGCCCCGGGCTGACTCTGGTAGTGGGGCGCAACGGCTCGGGCAAGTCGAGCTTCGCCGAGGCCGCCGAGATCTTGCTGACCGGTGACAACCGCCGCTGGTCGGAGCGCTCGGCGATCTGGCGGGAAGGGTGGCGCAATCTGCACCATCCATTCCCCACCGAGGTCTCGGCGGAGCTGGTCGTGGAAGGCGTAAGGGGCAGGACCATGGTGCGGCGCTGGTGGCCGCAGGGGGCGGAGCTCGAGCAGAGCCTCACCGAGGTCCAGCCGCATGGGCGGTCAAAGACGGACCTGCTGTCCCTCGGTTGGGACCAGGATCTTGTCGCTTTCCGCCCGTTCCTGTCCTACAACGAGCTCGGCTCGATGCTCGACGAGGGGCCATCGAAGCTGCACGACGCGCTGTCGTCCGTCCTCGGGCTCGACGGACTGGTCACCGTCGAGAAGCTGCTCGCCGACGCCAGGAAGGACCGGGAGAAGGCCCACAAGGACGCGCAGGCAGCGCTCCAGCGTCTGTTGCTCCGTCTTGAACAGCTCGACGATGACCGCGCTCGCCAATGCGTCGGAGCCCTGGTTGGCAAGCGGTGGGACATTGACGCCGTCGAGTCGGTTCTACTGGGCACGACCGCTGATGGCGAGGCGGCCAGCGAGTTGGGGGTGCTGCGCCGGCTGTCTTCGATCGAGGGCCCGAGTGTGGAAGGGGCGGTGGAGGCGGCCGCGCGGCTTCGTGAGGCGGCGGCCGCTGTAGCTGAAGTCGCCGGGACAGATGCCGAACGTGCCCGCTCTGTGGCGGACGTCCTCCAGGCAGCGCTGGACTTTCACGCGGGCCACGGCGACGGTGACTGCCCTGTATGCGGTCGCCACGGGGCGCTCGATCCGTCATGGCGCGCAAGCGCCGACGCGCAGATACGTGAGCTCCGCGTGGCCGCGGAGACGGCTGAGGCCGCGAGCCGTCAGCAAGAAAGGGCCGTGCGGGCCGCGCTCGACTTGTTGACCGCCCCGCCGACTGTGCTCGACCAGGCCGGGCAGGTGGGCGTCGATGCGTCCGCGACCCTCGCGGCATGGCGGCAGTGGGCGGAGCGCCCGGTCGCGGACGATCCTGACGCGCTGGCCGCGCATCTGGAGAACCGCCTCGACCCGCTTCTTGCAGCGCTGGAGCTCGCCCGAGCGTCGGCGTGCGCCGCGTTGGACCGGAAGGAGAGCCAGTGGCGACCCACGGCGCGCGACCTCGCCGAATGGCTCGGGCCCGCTCGCGAAGCCCAGCGCGGAATCGAGTCCGTACCTGCCCTCAAGGCGGCGGAGAAGTGGATGAAGCAGACTTCCTCGGATCTGCGCAACCAGCGGTTCGAGCCCATTGCGGAGGAGGCGCAGCGGATCTGGGAGCTGCTTCGCCAGCAGTCGAACGTGGAGCTCGCCCGGCCGGAGCTCGAGGGCACCGGCAACCGCCGCCGCGTCAAGCTGGATGTGACCGTGGACGGTATGGGCGGCGCGGCGCTGGGGGTGATGAGCCAGGGCGAACTGCACGCCTTGGCGCTCAGCCTGTTTCTGCCGCGGGCGATGCTGCCGGAGAGCCCGTTCCGCTTCATCGTGATCGACGACCCCGTCCAATCCATGGACCCAGCGAGGGTGGACGGGCTCGCGCGGGTCTTGGAGGAGGTGGGCCGCAAGCGGCAGTTGGTCGTGTTCACCCACGATACCCGCCTGTCCGAGGCGGTCCGACGCCTGGGGATCGACGCCAGGATCCTTGAGGTCACGCGCCAGCCTGCCTCGGTCGTCACCGTGGTGGAGGCGCTGGACCCGGTCGACCGCTACATCAGCGATGCGTGGGTGATCGCCCGGGACGAGGAGCTTCCCGCCGAGGTGGCGGCACGGCTGGTTCCTGGGTTCTGCCGCGAGGCCATCGAGGCTGCCTGCACGGAGGTGGTGCGCCGCCGTCGGCTCGGGCGGGGTGAGCGTCATGCGGCCGTTGAAGAGCTACTGCTCGGCCTCACCACAAAGCAACGTGCGGCTCTCGCGCTCTTCGACGACCCTGGCCGCGCCCGGGACGTGTACACCGGGCTGAACCGCTTCGGGCGGTGGGCGGGTGATGTGTTCCGAGCCGTCAACGAGGGGGCGCACCAGGGGTACGCAGGCGACCTGTCGAACCTGATCCGGGACACCGATGGCCTGGCCAAGAAGATCCGGGCCGTACCCTGACGTGAAAGGGAAGGACGTGACGCCGACCGACCTCCTGAACGCGGCGCGGACGATGGTCACGCAGTCACGACCAGGAACCGCAGGCCTTTGGCCCCGTGCGGCCGCGCTGTTGGGCAGGCAGGCCTTGGAGGCGGCGCTGGATGAGCTGTGGTCGCGGACGCACCCGGGACTCGAACGGGCGTCCATGAGGTGCCAGTTGCTGTGCCTGCCCATCGTCCTGACTGACCGCGAACTCGCCGGCCGGGCGGCGCACGCCTGGGTCGCCCTCACGCGGGCTTGCCACCATCACCCGTACGAGCTGCCGCCCACGGCTGAGGAGCTAGCCAGATGGCTCGATGCGGTGGAGGCCGTGATCAAGAGATGATGTTTCCTGTCACCGCATCGCCATCAGCATCCCGGCGGCACGACCGGATGCCGATCATCTGCGGCACTCGACGGTGATGCGACGATTGCTGTTCCGCCGAACTCGCATCGACCCACTTTCCGTTGTGCCTGGTGGCGTGCGATTCCCGGCTACGTGCCCAACCCTTGGAGGGGGTCGTGGTCCGCGGTCCGATCTACCACCCGCTGGGCCTTGCCTACCTCCGTGCGGGGAAGGGTGCCCGGGGGCAGGACATGGACCTCCGGGCGCAGCGCAAGTCGGCGCTCCAGCGCCACGGCGATCGAGGCGCGCGTTCGCTGGCGCTGGTCATCGCCGCCTACATCACCTGCCAACTCGCATACGACGATGAGGCTGGGCATGGTTTCGGTGCGGTCGACGACGAGGAGGTACTGCGGCCCCAGGGCCGGCTCGGCGAGTAGGACCGCCTCGACCTCGCTCGGGTATACGTTGACGCCACGGATGACCAGCATGTCGTCGGCACGCCCGACGATCTTTGACATGCGGATCAGGGTCCGGCCGCACACGCACGGGCCGGGGTCGATCGCGGCGATGTCGCCGGTGCGGTAGCGGAGGACGGGCATGGCTTCCCTGGTGAGGGTGGTGAAGACTAGCTCCCCATAGGTGCGCGGTGGTAGCGGCTCGCCGGTGGCGGAGTCGATGACCTCGACCAGGAAATGATCTTCATTCACATGAAGGGTGCAGGGCACGCCGTCAGTGGGTGATTCAGGTAGAGTCGAATGCGCCTCGATGCATTCGCAGGCGACGCCGGGGCCGATGACCTCGGAGAGCCCGTAGATGTCGAGCGCCTTCAGGCCGAGCAGCGTCTCGATCTTGACGCGCATCGCCTGGGTCCACGGCTCGGCGCCGAAGACGCCCGCTCGCAGCCGCAGCTCGCCGAGGTCGATGCCCTGCTCGACCAGAACTTCGCCGAGCCGCGCGGCGTAGGAG
>Ga0137366_10004689_pt1 | contig 10731 bp, 8 predicted proteins | sample SagtaG_8_FD_104938 | JGI IMG/M metagenome (GOLD analysis project Ga0137366, IMG submission 104938) | Vadose zone soil microbial communities from Sagehorn Ranch, Mendocino, California, USA - Sage1_L_60_16 metaG | ecosystem: Environmental > Terrestrial > Soil > Vadose zone | place: USA: California... | reverse complement strand
TGGCAGTGTGCTTACGTCATTCGCAAAGGTTCATTCGAGGAAAGACAGCGGCGTGGGCTGCAGGCGTTTCACGAAGAAATCGGCCGCTGCGTTCCGTTCCTGTCGGACCGCACCGGTGAGATCGAGCAGTGGAATGATGTGAAGCTGTTGAGCGTGAAGGTCAATCATTTGCGGCAGTGGTATCGCGAAGGCCTGCTGTGTATTGGTGATGCGGCGCACGCGATGTCTCCGGTCGGCGGAGTTGGTATCAATCTCGCGATCCAAGATGCGGTGGCAACGGCCAATCTGCTTGCGCCAAAGCTGCTTAATCACACATTGAATTTAGAAGACCTGAAGTTGGTGCAAGATCGGCGGGAGTTGCCGGCGAAAATGATTCAACGCGTACAGATCTTCTTGCACAAGCATCTGCTGGAGCGCGTTTTTGATTCGCGTGAGACAATTCCGCCTCCATTCTTGCTGAGCATGACCGAGAAATTTCCAAGGCTGCGACGAATCCCTGCGCGAATGGTTGGGATCGGATTTCGACCAGAACATTTAAGAAGTTAACGCAAGGCTTGCAAGGCCCCTGCTTATGGGTGCTCCGTCAAATTTCTCTCGGAAGGTAATTGCATTCAAAGTCCCCACCCTCTCGCAAAAAGCGCGAGAAGGATGGGGCACCCAAGGGATAGTTTTCCTTCACTAAGCGGCTTCAAGCACCGACAGAATGTTTCCCGCGGGATCCTTGAACCAGGCGATGGTTGGTCCGTTGCCGCGAGAAATACCGCGAGCGTCGGTCTTCAAACTAGGTTCGTTATAGACTTCGAATCGCACGCCGCGCTGGTTGAGTTCATCGACAGCTTTTTCGACGCTCGGCACAGGAAAATTCAGGACCGTGAAAGTGGCGGGCTGGTGATTGGGCTTAGGGTACATCAGAGCTTTTGCGCCACTGGAGAGTTTCAGCTCAAGCGTGCCCTCTGGTCCGGGAGAAAGTTCGACGCCGAGCGTTTTGCCATAAAATTCCTTGGCCTTTTGAATGTCGTTCACTGAAAAACTGCTGAATGCTTTATTGGTGTTTAGCATTTGGCTGCACTCCTGAATTTTTAGTGTTTTAACTTCGATGCGAAATCAGGGGTCGGGTGGCCAGCCAAAGGCGCCCATCTTTCCACAATCTGACCCATGATTTGGTTGACAAGCGAATCGTTTTTCTAATAGGTTCTATGGCCTATGACACGAACTCAGCAGCCTGCGCTAACGGCATTTGCCGTTGGAATGCTCGGCCTCGGTGTGCTTGCGCTGATCTACGCGGATTTCGCGATGGTATGGCAGCCGGTGCCCCAATGGGTCCCGGGGCGCACGGCTCTCGCATACGCTTCGGGTGTCTTGATGCTACTCGGCGGTCTGGGATTGCTGGCGAGGGCAACGAGGGTATGGGCGGTTCGCGTCTTGTTTCCGTATCTGATTGTCTGGTCTTTGCTGAAGGTGCCTGCGCTTGTGGTGGCGCCGAAAATTGAAGCTGTCTGGCTCGGCTTTGGCGAACTCGCCGTCCTTCTGGCAGGAGGCTGGGTTTTGTTCGCGAGATTGGCGGAGCTGCCAGATGGATCGCCGCTAGGGTTTGCAACGAGTGAGAAGAACGTTTACTTTGCGCAAAAGTTTTTTGCGGTTTGGCTGATACCGATCGGGCTATCGCATATTTTCTATGTGCAGGCGACTGTGGATCTGGTACCGGCGTGGCTCCCTTATCGTGAAGGCTGGGCGTACTTGACTGGCGTTGGACATATCGCTGCCGGATTGGGTGTGTTGTTCTCGATTTTTCCGCGCGCGGCTGCATATGCCGAAGCGGCAATGATCGGCGTATTCACCGTTCTTGTTTGGGTTCCTCGGATTGTGGCCGAACCGAAGGCACGGCTGCCGTGGACAGCATTCTTTATCTCGTGGGTCATCGCGGCTGCGGCGTGGGTTGTGGCGCAAAGCATCTCGGGGAAGTCTTCGACTGAGAAGCTGGCGTCCGGGAAAAGCGCTGCAGTGTGAAGGTCCGGCGGCTTACATAGATACCGACTGCTTGGTTTGCCGCATTCTCTCCGTCTGGATTCAAAACTTTCAACGAATTCTTGTCATGATTTTGTCAGATCCATTGACACTTCTTTACTCAAGCCAGGCATAACTTTTGTCGCGTCCCGGGGTTTCTATTGATGTGACGAAAGAAGAGTCAGTAAAGAAAGGGTTGAACATGAAATTCAGAAATTTAGCGGTGGTAGGGGTGATGGCATTGGCGTTGTCGCTCTCGGCGGGCGCGACAACCTCTGACGCTGGGACTGCGAGGATTCAGAAGCAGGTCCGGCATGAGTTGAATATGCTGCCGTATGCGAACGTGTTCGATTACATGACGTTCACTGTTGACGACAGTGGCGCGGTGACGCTGAATGGAGAGGTGACAAATCCTGTCCTGAAAAGCGATGCCGCGAACGTGGTGAAGAGAGTGGAAGGCGTGGCGCGCGTGGACAACAAGATCCAAGTGCTGCCAGTTTCCTTCTTCGATAACGGATTGCGTGTGCGACTGTATCGCACAATTTATAGCGGTCCGCTCCAGAGGTATTCGTTGGGAGTGAACAAGCCGATCCGCATCATCGTGGAGAACGGGCATGTGAAGCTCGTCGGTGTGGTTGACAGCGAGATGGACAAGAATATTGCCGGCTTGCGGGCGAACACTGTGCCGGGAATCTTCTCGGTGGATAACCAACTGAAAGTTGTAAAAGGGTAAAAGAGTCCCCGTTCACGCCTTGCTTGTTCGATCTCGAGCAGTGCAGGCTGGGCGGGGATTTTTTTCTGCGAAAGTCACAATCCCATCCCTTCGACTTTGCTTAGGCAGCCCTAGTCGCAAACATCTTGACCAAACCCGGGACTACCTGTCCGGAGTATCGCACTACAATGTCCAATCTGCTGATCTAAAGCGTTTCAGGTATTGACGCTAAGGTAGCGCTCGATTTTAAGATGCTGCTCGTTCTGCTTCATCTTTTTTCTACACAAATCAGCCGTGTCGCTGCCTACTCGAGGAGAACACATGCGCAAAGCACTTACCGCCCGGAGGATTTGTCTCTCCGCCTCCCTAATATTTGGACTTATCCTCATCTCGAAAGAGACCTGGAATTATTTGAGGCCGGTACCGGTCTCGGCCAACTCACACAGCTACAACTTCCGCAATGTGGTGATTGGTGGCGGCGGTGGGTTTGTTCCTGGAATCATCTTCAGCCCGCGCCAGGCGGACCTCATTTTTGCGCGTACGGATATTGGCGGCGCTTATCGGTGGAATCCGGCTACCAGTCAGTGGGTTCCGTTGCTTGATTGGATCGGTCCTGATGACTGGAACCTGACTGGAGTTGAAAGCATCGCGGCAGATCCGATTGATCCTCGGCGGGTTTATCTCGCGGCCGGCACTTATACAAATGAGTGGACGAGCCAAAACGGGGCCATTCTGCGCTCATTCAACTACGGTCAAACATTTCAGCGGTTCGATTTGCCTTTCAAAGTCGGCGGGAACATGCCGGGCCGCACTATGGGCGAGCGGTTGGCGATTGACCCGAACCATAACAGCATTCTTTATCTTGGAGCGCGCAGCGGGAACGGATTATGGCGAAGCGCGGACTACGGTCAGACTTGGTCGAAGGTGACCAGCTTTCCGAACCCGGGAACTTACTTTCCGGACGCGTCCAGTTCCTACACCCACGATTTGATCGGCGTCGCCTGGGTAACTTTTGATCCGCGGACCCTTGGAGCAGGTGGGGTTACGCAAACTATTTATGTCGGCGTGGCCGACCTTGGCAGCAGTGTGTACCGCAGCACCGATGGAGGAAAGACTTGGGCGGCAGTGCCGGGACAGCCGACGGGTTTTCTGCCGCATCATGGCAAGCTGGCTTCGAATGGCATGCTGTACATCAGCTACAGCAACGGAGCCGGGCCGTACGATGGCTCGAGCGGCGACGTCTGGAAATTCGATACCTCAAACGGGGCGTGGGCACGAATCAGCCCGGTGCCTTCCACCGACACTGGAAATGATTACTTCGGTTACGGTGGCTTAAGCGTGGACACACAAAATCCGAATGTGCTGGTTGTGGCAGCGCTGAATTCCTGGTGGCCGGACACGATCTTTTTCCGCAGCCTTGATGGCGGCTCGACCTGGAATCGCATCTGGAACTGGGGGCCGTGGCCGACGATTGTTCCGAATTACACTCTCAGTTTTGCCTCAGTGGCTCCATGGCTGACCTTCGGTGACACGCCTTCTCCATGCACTTCGCCCTCAAATCTGAATTCGTTATGTCCGCAGCCGACGCCCAAGCTCGGCTGGATGGTAGGTTCACTGGAAATTGATCCGTTCAATTCCGATCGGATGTTGTACGGGACCGGCGCGACTGTGTTCGGCACGAAGAACCTCACAGCGTGGGACACGGGCGGCCAAATTCAGGTCTCAGTGAATGCTGTCGGCGTCGAGGAAACATCTGTGCAAGACCTCATCAGTCCTCCAACTGGCGTTCATCTTATTAGCGCGGTCGGCGACATTGGCGGCTTCACTCACGCAGATTTAAATACGCCAAGTGTGATGCACACCAATCCGGTCTTCAGCACGACGACCAGCCTCGATTTTGCCGAGAGCGTTGCCGGCTTCGTGGTGCGTGTGGGTAACGGAGGGGCAAATATTGCGTTCTCCAACGATGGCGGCGCAACGTGGTCGCCAGCGAGTAATACGCCATCTGGCGCATCCGGCGGCACGGTGGCCGCCGCGGCGGACGGCAGCCGTGTGCTGTGGAGTCCCTCTAGTCCCCCTGGACAGGGTGTTTGCTTCTCTACGGACCACGGAGTAACGTGGACAGCCTCGCTTGGGATTCCGGCAGGAGTTCGGGTGCGCGCCGATCGCGTGAATCCGTCCAAGTTTTACGGATTTTCTAATGGCACGTTCTACGTCAGCACTGATGGCGGCGCGACCTTCGTTGCTTCACCTGCGACTTTGCCGTCTGCGAGTTCCGCATACTTTAAGGCGGTGCCTGGACGCGAGGGCGACATCTGGTTAGCGGCAGGCACTTTGGGCCTTTGGCATTCTGTTGATAGCGGCCAGAGCTTCACGAAGATTTCGATCGTGGACTCCGCCGACAACATCGGCTTCGGCTTGCATGCGCCGCAGCAGAAATATGCAGCTCTCTACGCCACTGCGCATGTACAAGGTGTAGCCGGAATTTATCGCTCTGATGACGGAGGCAAGACCTGGATTCGCATTAACGACAGCAAGCATCAATACGGGTCAACTAGTGCGTCCATCACGGGAGATCCGCGTGTGTATGGGCGCGTGTACTTCACCACAAATGGGCGCGGCGTTATCTACGGCGACATCAGCACAGGCCCATAGATGTGACCGCCATACCGCAGGGTCGGTGATTGGATCAAGCTGCTGCGTGGTTGAATGTCGTCTTCTGAGGCACTGCTGCCAAAATAATGCCCCGCATGTCGGAGGTTCGGCAGCAATCGTCGGCACCCACGTTCAAGGTGCGCGTCCACATTTCTTCGTCGGCCACGCGGTGATTGCAAACAATTCGCGTCTGCTGAAACTCATGCTTCAATGCTTCGACGTCGCCGAGAGTCGCGGTTTCGAGATCAAGAATGATGGCGAAGGGCTGGTGCTTTGCCGCCGCGTGACGCAGTTCGTCCACTGACGTGGCAACGTGTACACCATGGAATGAATTCGCCAGCGAGTTGGCAAGGGTTTGCGCGATGGTTGGATCGCTTTGGAGCAGGAGTACGTGGGTCTGCTGCATGGGGCTGCTCGGTTCCTGCCGCTAAGTACGGCTGCTGGACCCTGACAATGTCTGCCCAGGGTGGAGGAAAGTTTTGCCGCAACGCACCGTTTAGCACTGCGCTCTAGCGCTCGAACGATTCGGCCTGCATCTTGCCATTTTGTTTAAGGAGGATCTCCACTTTGCCTTCTGCTTCTTCCAGCTCTTTTCGGCACGAGGCCGAGAGCTGCATGCCCTCTTCAAACAGTGTCAGCGATTTTTCCAGCGGGACTTCGCTCTGTTCTAGTTCTTGGACGATCTTTTCCAGTCGCTGGATGCAATCTTCAAATTTTGCCAAAAAAGGAGAACTCCCTTGTCGCGATTCTACACACTGCGACCTTAGCGACTATCGGGTGAACCATGTAGCAAAACGTTTTAGAAGTCTAAGGGTGCCGAAGCGGACACTGTGGATTCTAGCTCGCTCCCGCTCCTGTACTCCCGAGGGCTTCGAGCACATCTACCGCGGCGGAATATTTGCCCATGGGAGCGCTGATTTGCGCCCCTTGCACCATGCCGCGCACGGCGATCAGCATCTCCCGCGCGATGACGATCCCTTCCTCGCGAGCCGCTTCGGGGGATGGCGCGCGCGTCATCCGTTCCAGGATTGAATCCGGGACTGATACTCGCAGTTCATCCTTCATGAACTCGGCATTGCGCACACTTACCAGAGGCCAGATGCCGGCAATGACCGGAATACGACAGTGCTCGATTCTTTTCAAGAACGTTTCCAGCAGCGAGAGATCAAATACCGGCTGTGTGACGGCATATTCTGCGCCAGCCTCGACTTTGAACTCGAAGCGGCGGATTTCTTCGTCGATGTTCGAGACTCCGGGATTTGCGCCCACGCCGATGGCGAACCCCGTTCCTACGCCGATGGGATTGCCGCCGATATCCAAGCCGCGATTCAGATTATGGACAATATTGACCAAGCCAATCGCATCGACGTCGAACACAGCTGTGGCGTCGGGATAGCCGCCCATTTTTGGAGGATCGCCGGTGATGCAGATCAGGTTTTTGATTCCGACTGCGGCCGCGCCAAGTAAGTCCGACTGTATGCAAAGAACGTTGCGGTCACGGCAGGTGTAATGGAGGATGGCCTCGATTCCGGCCTGCTGTTGCAAGAGCACCGACAATGCCTGATTGCTCATGCGGGCGGAAGCGCGTGGGCTATCAGGTATGTTGATTCCGTCCACGCCGACTGACTTCAGGAAGCGGGCACCTTCCAGCTCCTTCTGAATGTTGGTTCCTTTGGGCGGGACGATTTCGACCATGGTGACAAATGCGCCGCCGGCGATCTTGGCCCCAAGCTGCGAACGCTGGGCGAGAGGCACAGCCTCGATGGCTGCGGGAAGCTTCACTTTCGTCTTTACCTGCGGATCGGAAACCTTGGCGCGGGCTTGGCTCGCGCGGAGCCCGGATTTCATTACCCGAATGTGTTCCGGCGTCGTTCCGCAGCAGCCGCCGACCAGCTTGACTCCGGCGGCAACGAATTTCCTGGCGTAACTGGCCATGTACTCGGGCGAACACAAATAAATGTTGCGGCCTTCGACTGAACGCGGAATTCCCGCGTTTGGTTGCGCAGAAACGGGAAGGGAAGTCGCGGCCCGCACGCGTTCCATAGCATCGAGCATGGCGACCGGTCCAACGCTGCAGTTACAACCGATTACGTCCGCACCCCACTGCTCGAGTCGAGGGCCAAATGTTTCGGGCGTTGAGCCGTCCAGGCAGTTGGCTTCCTCGTCCACCGTGACTTGGGCGATTACGGGAACCTTTGGATTGAGCTCGCGCGCGGCCAGCAATGCCTGGTGCAGTTCCTCGAGATAGCCGAAGGTTTCGAGAATGATAACGTCCACACCGCCTTCAAGCAGGGCCGCAATCTGCTCGCGGAAAGCGTCTTTCGCTTCCTGGAAGGAAGTCTTGCCCAGGGGCTCAATCCTGATTCCGAGCGGGCCCACAGACCCCGCGACCCAGGCGTCGAAACTTTTGGCTGCTTCCTTGGCCAACTTGGCCCCAGCAAAGTTGATGTCGCGCACTTTGCCACCGAGACCATGACGTTCCAGCCGGAAGCTATTGCCGCCAAAGGTGTTGGTCTCAACAATCTCCGCGCCAGCCTGCAGATATTCGTGATGAACGCCGCGGATGAGGTCTGGCTGGGAAAGGTTCAGCTCGTCGTAGCAACGATTGATGAAAATGCCCTTCGAGTACAGCAAGGTTCCCATCGCGCCATCGCAAAGAACTGCGGAAATCCTCAGGCGGGCAAGTAAATCTGCGGGCATGATATTGAGAATACAGTACAGGACACGGATTTTGTATTAGTGGACAGGCGTTCCAAGTGAGAAGTAAGACCCTTCCTACGCGAGAAATGTTCTCGGTACCCTCTGTTATAATCCGCTCTTCGCATCTAACTCTCTATCCTTCAATGCTCTTCGGAGTCCCAGGGTTGAAAAGAACCTTAAGTGCTTTTTCTGTCTTTAGCTTGATCAGTTTTGGCTTGGTTTCGTGTAGCAGCTACAACGCGCCGCAGAACGGCGGCACACGAAGTGGACTCAAGTTTCGAGCATTTGTCTCGAATCCTGTCCATCCTTCACAAGCAGGCGGCGGAACTCCTGCTCTGGATGTCGTGGATGCGGCCAAAGACCTATTGACCTTCTATGCGGTCTCGCTTGGCGCCTCGGAGCCGGATGCTGGCATGATGGTGGAGAGCCCGAAACGTGACCGCACGTTGGTGTTCAGTCCCTCCAACAATGGCTTGGCGATTGTCAGCAATGCTCAGGAGAGCGTTGAATTGACCATGGGGCTGCCCGGTGCTACGGAAAGCATGTTTGTGTGGACCGACAACACCACAGCTTTTGTTGCGGTGCCGAGCGTTCCTATCGCGGGACAGGCATCTCCTGGCGGAGTAGGCAGGATTAATATCTCCAGCGGAGCGATTACGGCGACCATTGGTATTCCGGGCGCGCACTTCCTGGTGCCCAGTCCCGACGGAAGCAAGATTCTGGTCATTTCTGATAGCACAAATTCCGTTACCGTCCTGGATCCCAACCTCATCACCACCGGAAACCCGTTGACGCCGGTGTTGCCCCCGGTTAATGCACCATTTGATAAGCCGGTTGGCGCGGTTTTCAGCGCGGATGGTTCGAAGGCTTATGTGTTGAATAGTGGGCCAGAGCGGGGAGGAATCGCGGCTAGCGTTTCGGTCGTTGACATGAATAGCAGCGCGGTCCAAGGAACTCCCATAGCGGTTCCCGGCGGTGCGACAGTGGCACTGCTCCAGGGGACAAGTCTTTTTGTGGCGGGTACCCCGAGTGCTCCGGCTAACGATTGTGCCGGTGTGACTCCGGCGACGGCCGCGACCAGTTGTGGACGGCTTACGGTCGTTGACACGAGTTCATTGGCGGCGGGGGCCCCTGTTCCGATCACCGACTGGTATCACGATCACATGCAGATGGGCGCGAACGGCCAGCTGTTCGTCGGTTCCAGCACCTGCACCAACGTCAATATTTCCGGTGGCGAAGTGCGCGGATGCCTAAGCATCGTAAACACAGCTACCGGCGGCATCACAGCTCCGCCCGACAACGGAAACGTGACCGCAATTGAGCCTGTTCCTAACCGCGATGTGGTTTATGTCTGCGAGGGAGGGGCTTTGCGAATCTATGACACCACTACCGACAAGCTGCAGACCACGCCGGAACAGCCGAACGTGGTCGGCCAGGCGATCGATGTGAAAGTGGTGGACTTTTGAGTAGCACTCAGCAGTCAGCACTCAGCATTCAGCCAGGAGTGGTTAGGGAATCGCAGTCGTTAACGGAAGCTATGAACGCAGTTTGTTTGGCTGAATGCTGATTGCTGAGTGCCGGGGTGCTATTTCGGTTCCAGCAGTAGCCGGTGCGTTGCCGATTCTTCTACTGCGGACCTTGAAAAGGGCAACACAAACGTGAAGCCGGTATACCAAGCCTTCCATTGATCCATGTAGTAGGGGCTGAGGAAATTTCCGGACTGCCCAGTGACGGTGTTAAGAGTGGAAGCGTCGAGATTTGAGAGATCAGCGGTGAATCGCTCTGAAGGTCCGTAATCGCGGCCGGAGGCTTTCACTGTGTAGCCGCTTCCCGATTGCTGCTGTTCGCCCGGTCCAGCCCATCGGCGCAGAATTGGAATTTTTCCAAGCACAGGGTTTTGAATCGTGACTGTATTCTGCGTCCCCCATTTCCAGGAATTTAGATCGGCCGAGGCCCGCTTGAGCGCTCTTTCCATTGCCTCCGCAAGCAGGTCGTCGTAGCTGGAATAACCTGACGGAAGCCAGCGAGCTGGCTGGTGCGAGAGGACATTTTCCAGCCATACCGTTTCCATCATCCAGTGAGTGGTTGCCCAACTGGGAGGACCTCCTTGAAACGGAAGCGTGCCTAGTTTGGCCGCAAGCAACATCCTTCCTAGCTCTGCTCTTGCCTCGGAGGCGATGGTAGGGGCAATCAAATTCGAATCCATCTGGCCGTTCCACTCGCGCAGAATGTTTGCCGCTTGGTGCGCTTGTTGCGACGCATTCCTCGAGTGGTCGATTGCGTAGACGAACTTATCGGCCACAAAGTGATCGAGCTCTGAGTAAACATCGTTTTCGAGACCCATCATGTCTGAAGCTGAGAACTTCCTGCCGGAACCGAGGACGCGGTAAATCCGATCTGTGCGCCAGGGTGCTTCCCACTGCACACTGATGGAGTATGGATAGAGATCGGGCGTGATTCGACCGTTTGCCGTTGCAACAATGCCAGAGGCAGGATTCAACACGCTCGGCAACTTGCCAAATGGAACGTAACCAGTCCACTCATGGGCATTGTTGCTTCCGTCGGCGGGAAGGCTGCCATCGCCTGAGGCCCGAATCGGGACCTTTCCCGTCGCCTGGTATCCGATGTTTCCATCAACATCGGCATAAACTACGTTTTGT
>Ga0137366_10004685_pt1 | contig 10734 bp, 6 predicted proteins | sample SagtaG_8_FD_104938 | JGI IMG/M metagenome (GOLD analysis project Ga0137366, IMG submission 104938) | Vadose zone soil microbial communities from Sagehorn Ranch, Mendocino, California, USA - Sage1_L_60_16 metaG | ecosystem: Environmental > Terrestrial > Soil > Vadose zone | place: USA: California... | reverse complement strand
TTCCACCGCCGACGGCACCAGCGGCGAACCCGCCGCGGCGGCCACCGCGGTCACCGCCCCGGCCCGCTCGGCCGGGCCGAACTCGGCCGTCACCCACGCTACCGCGGCGGGCAGCGGATGCAGCCGGAAGGCCGCCTCGGTGATCACGCCCAGCGTGCCCTGTGACCCGGCAAACAGCTTGCCCAGGTCGTAGCCGGCCACGTTCTTGACTACCTTGCCGCCGGCCTGCGCGACCACCCCGTCGGCTCGCACCACGGTAATGCCGATCAGCAGGTCGCGCGGGGCGCCGTAGCGGAACCGCCGCGGCCCGGCGGTGCCGGTGGCGACCACCCCGCCCACGGTCGCCTCGGCCGGGACGTCGAGCGCCAGTTGCTGGCCGGCCGAACCGAACGCGCCGGCCAGCTGCCCGATTGTCGCGCCCGCCTGCACCCGCGCCACCAGGTCGCCGGCCTCGTGCTCCACCACGTGGTCCATCGAGCGCAGGTCCACCACCAGGTCACAGCGGGACGGCGGGGCGCCCCAGGCGAGCCCGGTCCCGGCGCCGCGCGGCACCACCGCGAGCCCGCCCCCGGCGGAGGCCGCGGCCCGCAGCAACGCTGCAACCTCGGCGGTCGACGCCGGCGAGGCGACAAAGGACGGGACGACCCCCGCCACCGCATCGGCGGCGGTGCCGTCGGTGAGCGACGGGCAGGCGGCGGCGAGCGCGGGGCGGACCGCGGGAACCGAGACCCGTTCGGTATCCATATAAGAAGATCTCTGCCTGGCCGGCCACTACTGCCGGGTGCGGCGCCCGCCGGTGGCCCGGCACCTCGCCGCACAGCCGGGGGGTGGGGAAGATCTTGCCCGGGTTGCACAGGCCGGCCGGGTCGAACGCGCACCGGACCAGCTGCATGGTGTCCAGGTCGTCGGCGCCGAACATCCTCGACATGTACCGGGACTTGTCCACGCCGACGCCGTGCTCGCCGGTGATCGAGCCGCCGTGCTCCAGGCAGGCGTCCAGGATCGCGCCGGACACCTTCTCGGCCGCCTCCGCCTGGCCGGGTACCTTGTCGTCGTAGAGCACCAGCGGGTGCAGGTTCCCGTCGCCCGCGTGGAAGACGTTCGCGACGCGAATCCCGGCCTCAGCAGACAGCTCAGCGATCCGGGCCAGCACCGCGCCGAGCGACGTCCGCGGCACCACCCCGTCCTGGACGATGTACGCCGGGCTGATCCGGCCCACCGCGGCGAACGCCGACTTGCGCCCGGCCCAGATGCCCGCCCGTTCGGCCGGGTCGTCGGCCGCCTGGATCTCGGTCGCCCCGGCCGCCTCGCACAGCGCGCGCACGGTCGACAGCTCCGCCTCGACCTCCGCGGCCGGGCCGTCCAGTTCCACCAGCAGCACCGCACCCGCCCCGGCCGGGTAGTTGCAGTGCACGGCCTCCTCCGCGGCCTCGATGGACAGCGCGTCCATCATCTCGATCGCGGCGGGCAGGATGCCGGCCGCGATGATGTCGGACACCGCCCGTCCGCCTTCGGCCGTCGAGGAGTACGCGACCAGCAGCAGGTGCACGACCTCAGGCACCGGCATCAGCTTGACTACGATCTTGGTCACGATGCCGAGCGTGCCCTCCGAGCCGGTGAACGCGCCGAGCAGGTCGTAGCCGGTCGTCACGCCGGTGCCGTCGCCGAGCCAGGTCAGCTCGCCGGACGGCGTGACGATCTCCAGCCCGGTGACGTGGTGCACGGTGAACCCGTTCTTGAGGCAGTGCGCCCCGCCGGAGTTCTCCGCGACGTTGCCGCCCACCGAGCACACCACCTGGCTGGACGGGTCGGGCGCGTAGAACAGGCCGAACGGCGCCGCGGCCTTGCTCACCGCCAGGTTCGTCACGCCGGGCTCCACCACCGCGCGCCGGCTCACCGGGTCGATCTCGACGATGGCACGCATCCGGGACATCACGACCAGCACGCCGCTCTCGTGCGGCAGCGCCCCGCCGGACAGCCCGGTGCCGCTGCCGCGGGCCACGAACGGCACCCCGGCCTGAGCACAAAGAGCCACGACCTCGGCCACCTCGGCGGCCGAACCCGGCAGGACCGCCAGCGCGGGCACGCACCGGTGCGAGGTGAGCCCGTCGCACTCGTAGGTGCGCAGCTCCAGCGGATCGGTGATGACGTTGCCCGCGCCGCAGATGTCCCGCATCCGGGGCACCAGAGCCTGGATGGTCGCTGCCATGGGCCCTCTCCCGCCCGGTGATAACCCTGTGCTGATTGTCCCCCTTTCCAGGCCCGGGGAACAGAAACCCGTTAGGGCATCCGCTCGTACGCCGGGATGGTGAGGAACTCGGCGAAGGTGTCGGCCAGCGCGACCTCGGTGAACAGCGCGACCGCCTGGCCGTACCGTTCGGCGTCGAAGCTCTCGCCGCTCACCGCGCGGATCTTGGACAGCTCCTCGTCGATGAGCCGCTCGACCAGGTCCCGCTTCACCACGACGCCGTCGTCCAGCGCCACGTCGTTGTGGATCCACTGCCAGGTCTGGGAGCGGGAGATCTCCGCGGTGGCCGCGTCCTCCATCAGGTTGAAGATGCCCACCGCGCCGCTGCCGCCGAGCCAGCTGGCCAGGTACTGCAGTGCCACGCTGATGTTGTTGCGCAGCCCGGCCTCGGTGATCGTGCCCGGCGTCTTGCTCACCGCGAGCAGGTCCTCGGCGGTGACGTGGACGTCCTCGCGCTGCTTGCCGAGCTGGTTCGGATTCGTGCCGAGGACGCCGTCGAAGACCTCCTTGCACAGCGGGACCAGGTCGGGGTGGGCGACCCAGGAGCCGTCGAAGCCGTCGGCCGACTCGCGGGCCTTGTCCTCCCTGACCTTGGCCAGGGCCTTCTCGTTGACCTCCGGGTCGCGCCTGCTCGGGATGAACGCCGCCATCCCGCCCATCGCGTGCGCCCCGCGCCGGTGGCAGGTCTTCACTAGCAACTCGGTGTAGGCGCGCATGAACGGGGCGGTCATCGTGACCGAGTTCCGCTCGGGCAGCACGAAGTCGCGGCCCCGGGTGCGGAACTTCTTGATCACGCTGAACAGGTAGTCCCAGCGCCCGGCGTTCAGCCCGGCCGAGTGCTCCCGCAGCTCGTAGAGGATCTCCTCCATCTCGAACGCGGCCGGGATCGTCTCGATCAGCACGGTGGCCCGGATGGTGCCGCGCGGGATGCCGAGCGCGTCCTGGGCCAGGTTGAACGCGTCGTTCCACAGCCGTGCCTCGAGGTGGCTCTCGTTCTTGGCCAGGTAGAAGTACGGTCCCTTGCCCGCCTCTAGCTGCCGCTGCGCGCTGGTCACCATGTACAGCGCGAAGTCGGTCAGGCTGCCGGAGGCCCGCACGCCGTCGATGAGGATGTGCTTCTCGTCCAGGTGCCAGCCGCGCGGGCGGACCACGATCGTGGCCAGCTCGTCGTCGGGCCGCAGCGCGTAATCCTTGCCCTCGGCGCTGGTGTAGTCGATCGTCCGGTCCAGCGCGTCCTTGAGGTTGAGCTGGCCGGTGATCATGTTGTCCCAGAGCGGGGTATTGGCGTCCTCGAAGTCGGCCAGCCAGACGTTCGCCCCCGAATTGAGGGCGTTGATGGTCATTTTCTTGTCCGTCGGGCCGGTGATCTCCACCCGGCGGTCGATCAGGCCCGGTGCGGGCGCCGCAACGCGCCAGCTGGCGTCCTCGCGGATCCCGGCCGTCTCGGGCAGGAAGTCGAGCATCGCGCCGCCGGAGAGTTCGGCCTGACGGCGGCGGCGCGCGGCCAGCAGCTCGGACCGGCGCGGGCCGAGCTCGGCATGGAGAGCGGCGATGAGATCGATGGCCTGCGGCGTCAGGATCTCGTCGTAACGATCGCCGTACGGACCGGTGATCTCCACGCGTTCGGTTCCCGGCATGTCTCATCCTCCCTCAAGTCTGGCCTTCATCTTAGGGTGGGCCTGGGGGAGATAGCAGAGCCGGCCACTTGGCCTGGGGCGCAGCGCCCGGGAGCGGGCGTCATGACCCGGCCCGCGCCGCCGTGCGTAACAAATCGCATCTCCCGGCGTCTGGTATTACTAAGCCAGCGCCTTTGCCCTGGTTTGCGAATGCCCGGAGGGCCGCCCGGTAAGGGCGCCGACGCCAGCTAGCGGGCCAATTCGAATAGCTGCAGCAAGCGCCCGGCCGCAAAGAGGCCCTGAGCGCCGCACCCTGGCGGCGAGGCTGGCGAGTACCTCCGGACCAGGTCGAAGCCGCGCGGCGGTGCTTTCACATTCCCCGGGACTACCGGGAGAGGGGGCGCAATGATAAGCTTCTGTATTCTATACCGAAAAGCTAACGCGCCCAATATTGAGTCAAGGAAAGTATACCAATAAAGATGACGCTTAGTCAAACCAATTCCGCGTCGGCCGCGGCCATCGGCCAGGAACAGTCGTATCTCGAAATGCTTTACCGTTTGCTCGACGAGGCGCGGGACCGGACCGAGAGCGCGCTCACCCAGACACTCGGAACCGGCGGCGCCGGGGGTACGTTCCAGGCCCGGGTCGAGCGCGACTTCACCGCGACCGAGCAGTCGCGGCGGCTGGCGCAGCTGAACGCGGTGGAGCACGGCCTGTGCTTCGGCCGCACCGATGCCGAACCCACCGCCGATCGCCCGGGGACCCTGTACATCGGCCGGATCGGCCTGCGGGACGACGAGCACGAGCCGCGGCTCATCGACTGGCGCGCTCCCGCGGCCCACTCCTTCTACGCCGCCACCCCCAGGGACCCGAACGGGCTGATCCGCCGCCGCCACATCTACACCAGGAACCGCACGGTCACCGGGGTCGACGACGAGGTCTTCGACCTGGACCGGCTGTCCGAGCCGGACCGCCGGAGCCTGTCCGGCGAGGCGATGCTGATCGCCAGCATCACCAGCCGGCGTACCGGCCGGATGAGCGACGTGGTGGCCACCATCCAGGCCGAGCAGGACCGGGTCATCCGTTCGGCGCTGCAGGGCGTGCTGGTCGTGCAGGGCGGCCCGGGCACCGGCAAGACGGTCGCGGCGCTGCACCGGGCCGCGTACCTGCTCTACACCCACCGGCGCACGCTCGAGCGCCGCGGCGTGCTCGTCATCGGGCCGAACGCCACCTTCCTCCGCTACATCAGCCAGGTCCTGCCGTCCCTCGGCGAGACCGACGTGGTCCTCAGCTCGATCGCCGAGCTCTTCCCCGGCGTCAAGGCCGCCCCCGACGACGATCCGGAAGCCGCCGTGGTCAAGGGCAACGTCACGATGGTGAACGTGCTCCGCCGCGCGGTGCGCAACCTGCAGCAGGTACCGCCGGGCGACCTGGAGATCACCGCGGACGGCGTGACCATGACCGTGCCGAACCAGGTCGTGCTGCGCGCCCGCGACCGGGCCCGCGGGCCGCGCAAGCCGCACAACGCGGCCCGCAAGCTGTTCATCACCGACATGCTCGGCGCGCTCGCGGCCGCCGAGGCGCGGGCGCTCGGGCGCGAGCTGGACCCCGAGGACGTGCCGTACGCGCGGGCCCGGCTGTGGGACGAGCCGCCGGTTCGGGCCGCGCTCGACGCGCTGTGGCCCTTCCTGACCCCGCAGCGGCTGGTGGCCGGCCTGCTGGCCGAGGAAGGTGCCCTCCGCCGCGCCGCCCCCGGTCTACCGGCGGCCGAACGGTCCGCGTTGCTGCGCCCCGGTCACCCCGACGCGTGGACCGTGGCGGACGTGCCGCTGCTCGACGAGGCCGCCCAGCTGCTCGGCACCGACGACACCGCGGACAAGCGGCGACGCCGGGCGCTGGACCGGGAGCGCCGCGCCGAGGAGCGATACGCCCGCGAGGTCCTCGAGATCACCCCGGTGGGGAACGAGGCTTTCGGGGGCTCGACCAGGCTCGCCGATCTCGTCGACGCGAGCACGCTGGCCGACTGGAACCGCGACCCGGGCCAGCAGCTCACCACGGCCGAACGGGCCTGGGCCGACCCCTCCTGGGCCTACGGCCACGTGATCGTGGACGAGGCGCAGGAGCTGTCCGCGATGGCCTGGCGGATGGTCATGCGCCGGATCCCGACCCGGTCGATGACCGTGGTCGGAGACGTAGCACAGCGCAGCAGCGCGGCCGGCGCCCGCTCCTGGGCGCAGATGCTCGACCCGTACGTGAAGGGCCGCTGGCGCGAGGAGCTGCTCACCGTCAACTACCGCACCCCGGCCGAGATCATGGCCCTGGCCGCCGACGTGCTGGCCGCGGTCGCCCCCGGCGAGAGCCGGCCCGAGTCCGTCCGCGAGGAGGGCCTGGCGCCGCGCGCGGTCCAGGGTCTCGCGGCCGTCCCCGGCGTGGTGAAGGAAGAGCTCGCCGAGATGGGTGCCGAGCTTGGACAGGGCGGACGGCTGGCCGTCATCGCGCCGGGAAACCGGATCGCCGAACTGGCCCAGGCGCTGCCCGCGGCGGTACCCGGCGACCGGCCCGAGGTGCTCGACTCCCCGGTCGCGCTGCTGACCGTGGGCCAGGCCAAGGGCCTCGAGTTCGACCGCGTGGTGCTGGCCGACCCGGCCGGGATCCTGGACCAGTCGCCGGCCGGCGGCCACGACCTGTACGTCGCGATCACCCGCGCCACCCACCGCCTCACCATCGTCCACGACACCCCCCTGCCCGCCAGCCTCTCCCGCCTCACCGAGCCCCCTCGCCCCTGACGCCTCCTCGCTCCATCTGGAGCCCGCAACCGCAACGCCTCCTCGCCCCAGCTGGAGCCCGCAACCGCAACGCCTCCTCGCCCCGCCGGAGTACCCCTGCCCGTGACGTCCGCCCGCCGTTCCCCCGCCGACCATGATCGTGAGCAGTTTGGGGTCATATACGCCCAAAACTGCTCACGATCATGAAACGGTGAAGCCTGTGCACGCGGTGCTGCGGGTGCTGGGGGAACGAGCTCGCGCGGGGAGCCTGCCGGGGCAGCGACGCGATGGGTTCCGGGTGGCGCTGGCCATCGAGGGCGGCGGGATGCGCGGGACGATCTCGGCGGGCATGGCGCTGGCACTCGACGAGCTCGGCCTGGTATCCGCGTTGGACGCCATCTACGGTGCCTCGGCCGGGGCCATCACCGCCGCGTGGCTGCTCAGCAGGCCGCAGGGGCTGCGCGGCTGGACCGAACCCTCCTATGCCCGCGCCTTCATCCGCCGCTCCGCCCTGCTGCGCGGCCGCCCGGTGGCGGACATCCGGGCCCTGATCGAGGAGCTCTACCAGACCACGTTCCCGATGGACTTCGACGCGGTGCTGGCTAGTCCGGTCGAGTTCCACCCGCTCGCCACCGACGCCGCCACGGGTCAGTCCACCGACCTGCGCCCGCTCTGCGGTACCCCGGCCGAACTGCGCCTGGCCCTGCGAGCCAGTGCCGCCCTGCCGCTGCTGGCGGGGCCGCCGGTGCAGCTCGACGGCCGCCGCTTCTACGACGCGGGCCTGTCCGAGTCCGTCCCCTATCGCACCGCGCTGGCCCAGGGCGCCACGCACGTGCTGGTGCTGCGCTCCCGCCGCGGGCCGGTCGCCGTACCGGAAGGCGGCCGCGGCCCGGCCCGTTCGGCCCGCGTGATCGCGCGCACCGCGCTACGACGGGAGCCCCCGGCCCTGCGCGCCGCCTTCCTCGGCCGCGACGCCCGCCTGGCCGACGACGACCGCCGCCTAGCCGAATACGAGTCCGCGCCCCCACCCGAGTCGCCCGCCGCCCCGCAGCCCGCCGCCCCACCCAGCGCCGCCCCACCCAGCGCCGCCCCACCCAGCGCCGCCCCACCGGCAGCTTCGGTAACACCCGCATCAGGGGCCTCGGCGGCGGTGTTCTCGATCCGGCCTCTGGCTGGCTCACCCGCTGTAAGCCGCCTAGCCACTGACGGGCGCCTGCTCCAGGCCGCGTTCGAGTCCGGCCGCGCCGCCACGCACGCCGCCTTCGCCCCGTCTACCTCATAGCCCCCGCGCCGGAGTGCCGCGCTTCATGATCGCGAAGACTTTGCTACTCCATGCAGTAGTAAACCCTTCGCGATCATCGAAATCCTTTCCGGAAACCGGTGCCTACCATGATCGGGGAAGGTTTTGGTCTGCCCGGACTAAAGATCCTTCCCCATCATGGGAATCGCTCACCAGGGGAGCGGGCCGTAGGCGTCGGCCGGGGCTCCCGTGGTCCACAAGTGACCCCAGAGGATTCCGCTGGGGCCGTTGGCGTCCAGGGTGGCAAGGTGGACGCTGGCTTCCGCTCCCTCGGCGACCGAACGGAACCCGTTGTGACGGTTCAGGTCGGTGGCGGTGTAACCGGGGTTGGCCGCGTTCACCTTGACCGGGGTGTCTCGCAGTTCCTTCGCGTAGAGCGCGGTGATCATGTTGAGCGCGCTCTTCGACGACGGGTAGGCCAGGCTCGCCGGCATCTGCGCCAGCGGGCTGGCCGGGTCGGTCATCGAGGTGATCGAGCCCACCTCGCTCGACACGTTGACGATCCGCGCGGCGGGCGCCCGGCGCAGCAGCGGCAGCATCGCGTTCGTCACGATGATCACGCCGAACACGTTGGTCTCGTAGACCTCGCGCATCGCGTCCAGGTCGGCCTGGCTGGGCGGGCCCCCGGCCCGCGCAATGCCGGCGTTGTTGACCAGGATGTCCAGCCGGCCGTACTGGTGGTCGACCCAGTCGGCCGCCTCCTGCGCCGACTTCGGATCGGTCACATCGAGCCGAACGAACCGGGCGTCTGCCCCGGCATCGCGCAGCGCTCGCTCGGCCTGAAGGCCGCGGGCCTCGTCCCGCGCGCCAGCCAGCACGGTAACCCCGCGGGTACCCAGCTGGCGGGCAGTCTCCAGGCCGATCCCCTTGTTGGCCCCGGTGATCAGGGCGATTGTCGTGGTCATGCCGCCGACGCTAGTAACCAGGCAACGAAGCCGGGAGAGACCGTTCGTGCCTGGGACTGGCAGTACCACCCACCGGGCGCCGGGCCGGAGCGAGAATGAGGGACATGAACTCGAACCGCCGCACCGAGCTGGCCGGGTTCCTGCGGGCCCGGCGCGCCCGGCTGAGCCCGCGTCAGGCCGGCCTGCCCGAGGCGGGCACGCCGGGGAGACGCCGCACGCCAGGGCTGCGCCGCCAGGAGGTAGCGCAGCTGGCGGGCCTGTCGGTGGACTACTACATCCGGCTGGAGCAGGCCCGCGGGCCGCACCCGTCCCGGCAGGTGCTGGCCGCGCTGGCCCGGGCGCTGATGCTCACCGCGGACGAGCGCGACTACCTGTTCCGCATGGCCGGCCAGGCGCCGCCGCCGGCGCCCCGGCCGAGCCGGGAGATCAGCCCGGGCATCAGGCACCTGCTGGACAGCATGCCGGGCATCCCGGCCTACGTGGTCGACGCGGCGTACAACGTGCTGGCCTGGAACCGGCTCGCGACCCACTTCATCGGCGACCTGTCCCGGTACGAGGACAGGAACATGATCCGCTGGACGTTCCTGCGGGCGCCGCAGGAGGTCGTCTGGAGCGACGCCGACTTCGTCCGCTTCACCAGGTCCACGGTCGCCGACCTGCGCGCCGCCTACGCCCGCTACCCCGGCGAACCCGGCATCGACCGCCTCGTCACCGAGATGCTCGCGCTCTCGCCGCGGTTCGCCGGGATGTGGGCGGAACACGCGGTCGAGGTGCGTGGGCCGATGCTCAAGCACGTCGACCACCCCCTGGCCGGTCCGCTGGAGTTCGAGTGCCAGGTGCTGCACGTCGCCGAGACCGGCCAGCGCCTCATCGCCTACTGCGCCGCCCCCGGCTCGGCCACCGAGGCCGCCTTCGCCGAACTGGCCGACCGCGCCCCGCTGCCGGGCTAGGGCGAGCCGACGGCCGAAGCTCATCTGCCAGACCAGATCACCTGACCCGCCGGGCAGCCGGAGCACGACTCGGGTCACGTTCTCATGGGCGTAGCCGTAGTACTCCGACAGCTTGGCGTGGTTGACGATGCCGCCGCCCATGTTGACCACGGCGGGTGGTCCGCTGGCCGGGCGGCTGGCAATGGCCGAACCGCCCCGCAGGTTCGCCATGCCCATGAGACACCTCTCCAGTTAAAAGGTTGCATCCGGGGGAAAGGGCCTGCGGGGCACATATGACGCTGCCGCGGTGTTAATCAAGTGAAAACCCGTCCGGTGCATGGCACCATCGGGGGGACGGGAAGCACCAGGAGGGCAATGAGCACGGTTTTTGATGAGCAGCCGGACTTCGGGGACCAGGATCTGCCGAACATGGACCTGGAGGACCGGCACGCGCTCCGGCGGGTAGCCGGGCTCTCCACCGAGCTACAGGACATCAGCGAGGTCGAGTACCGGGCGCTGCGGCTCGAGCGGGTCGTGCTGATCGGGGTCTGGGCCGAGGGCAGCCTAGCCAGCGCGGAGAATTCGCTGCGCGAGCTGAGCCGGCTGGCGGAGACGGCGGGCTCCGAGGTGCTCGACGGCCTCATCCAGCGCCGCAGCCGGATCGACGCGGCCACGTACGTGGGCTCGGGCAAGGCGCGCGAACTGGCCGGCATCGTCGCGGCGGCAGGCGCCGACACGGTGATCTGCGACGGCGAGCTCACCCCGAGCCAGCTGCGCAACCTGGAAGGCGTGGTGCGGGTCAAGGTCATCGACCGGACCGCGCTGATCCTGGACATCTTCGCCCAGCACGCGCGCAGCCGGGAGGGCAAGGCCCAGGTCGAGCTGGCCCAGCTGCAGTACATGCTGCCCAGGCTGCGCGGCTGGGGCGAGTCGCTGTCCCGGCAGGCCGGCGGCCGGGTGGCCGGCGGCGG
>Ga0137366_10004684_pt1 | contig 10734 bp, 15 predicted proteins | sample SagtaG_8_FD_104938 | JGI IMG/M metagenome (GOLD analysis project Ga0137366, IMG submission 104938) | Vadose zone soil microbial communities from Sagehorn Ranch, Mendocino, California, USA - Sage1_L_60_16 metaG | ecosystem: Environmental > Terrestrial > Soil > Vadose zone | place: USA... | reverse complement strand
GGCCCCTCCTGTGCCGGGGAGGGCGGGTCGCCACAGCGCGGACTCCAGGCGCCAGACGGTGAATTGCGCCTATGACCTGCGGGAATGGAAAGGTTAAGATCTTGACTCTATAGAGGTACTTAGAGTCTAATTGCCTTCCCGGCTCCGTTGGGGCCAAGAAAGCCGGTGACCTTGCCCGTCTCGACCTCGAACGAGATGTCATCAACCGCAACCGTGTTGCCGTAGCGTTTGGCGAGGTGCTCGGCCCTTATCATGGGTTCTCCTTCCAGCAGAAGCTCTCGTCATCCCGTCAAGACAGCAAAGCGGGCAGGGATGCCAGATCCATCACGTTCACGGTACGCAGAGGGCCGAAGACGAGAAATCCGGTTAGCACCCGAATTGCGACCGGATGGATAACCCCCGACCCGAGGGGGTTATCCCCCGGGTGCATCGGCCACGGGACCGCCTCAACCAACGGGCTTCGGGGAAGCGCGTTGGTTGAGGCGGTCGTGGTATCGGACAGCACGTACGGGATTCCGGCACCGTAACGAGGCATACCCCGGTGGAGCGGCCGGCGGGATCCGGCCGCCCCAGCGGCATCCCGGAATGCCGGCGGCGGGGCCGAGGTTGACCACCGGAGCGCCCTGCCGATCGCCGGGGACGACCCGGCCGCGAAGGCCGCGGTGACCCGGTTCCTCGACGCGATCGGGTACGACACCGTCGACGCCGGTCCGCTCGGCTCCGGTGGCCGCCGCTTCCAGTTCGGTACCCGGGCGTTCGTCGCACCCTACGGGACGTTGAGCGACCAGCGAGGTACCCCGGCCGGCGCGGCGGCAGTACGCGCCGCTCTCGGCGTGTGACGGCGACGTCGCAGCTGAACCGGTTGCAGGCTGAGCTGGAGTTGGGACCGGCCGCGCACGGCTGGGACGACCAGCGGTGGACCCTGGCCCGGGTCGCAATCCTGATCGGCCGGCTGTTCCACGCGCGTTACACCCTGCGGGGCACCTCGTACCTGTTACACCGCATCGGGTTCAGCAGGCGGCGTTTTCTTAGCGCTGGTCGCGGGATGCGCATGATGGAGTGCGCGGAGCGGCGACGGCGCGCATCGCGTAGCGGCTCGCCTATGACGAGTTGAGATGCACCGCGATCGGCCGTGTATGAGCGGCTGGGTTCGTGCGCGAGGCGTGCTTGGCGAGGCGGGGGGTCAACGCGCATTGTCTGCGCTGCTTATCGATCCGGTGTGGCTGCTTGGATGGCGTCGCGGAGTGCGGTGAGCTGCTGGTGGCTGCGGGTGAATGGCAGGTTGCGCAGGTCGATGGCGCCGCCGATGAACGGGTCGTCTGCGTGGCGTGGATAGATGTGCAGGTGCAGATGCGGGATCGAGTTGCCGTGGATCTCGTAGTTGACCCGCACGGGCCGGACCACCTCGGCCACGGCGCGGGCGGTGCGCATCGCGTCGTCGAAGAACGCCTGCTGCTCAGCGCCGGGGAGGTCGTAGGGTTCGATGACGTGGCGGCGGGCGATCAGGCACACGTAGCCGGGCAGCGGCGCCTGCGCGGGTGCGGTCACCCACGATGCCTCGAGGGCGACAAGGGTGTCTTCGGGTTGGCCGGTGGAGCGGATGGATTGGCAGACGGGGCAGCCGTCCGGGGTGGCGTAGCGCTGCCAGGTGCGCAGGTCGGACCATAGCCCGAAGGCGCTGCGGCCGCCGGCGGCGGGGTCGCCGGTGCTGGTGGGGTCGTTGGTCATTGGAACCCCCAGGTGTGGGTGTCCTTGCTGTGTGGACGAGGTGGGGTTGGGTGCGGGGCGCGGTCGGCGGCCAACTGCAGCAGGGCGGTGTTGCGGCTGGCGCGGCAGTCGACGCCGAGCTTGCCGAGCCGGCGGGCCAGGTGGGTGGGGCGCATCGGGGTGTCGGGTCGGCGGCCGGGAAACAGCCAGACGGGAGTGTGGTCGAGGTTGCCGGCCATGCCGACGGGCCGGTTGCCGGTGAGCTGGTGTTATGCGACATGCTGAATGGTGATAGACAGGCACACGATCGTGGTGATGGCTCCGGTCCGGCCCGCCACGCCGACAACCAGGGGCAGCCCGGTCGGCGGGTCACCGGCTTCGTGTCGCCTGCGTCCGCGCGCCGTCTTCGTGTAGCAGTCGGTGGGCGCCATGTGCCGTACGGGTGGCGTGCGCTCCTGGCCCTGACGACGCCCCCGCGTCCGCGTCGTGCCACCAGGGCAAGGTGCGGTTCGGGCTGGCCTGGTCGCGTAGTCGATGGTCGCGTCTTCTCCTGTGCCCGTACCTGCTCGGGATGCACCGAGCCGATCTGGTGTCGGGGCGGCCCTGGGCCGGTCTTAGGTGCCTGGAGCGCTTGTGCGGCGTTGGGGTTGGTCTGTCTGGCCTGGCTGCCAGGGGCGGCGGCGTGGCCACCAGGCCGGCACGGCACGCCGGTAGGCCTGGTACTGCGCGCCGAACTGGCGGTGCAGGGTGGGCTCCTCGTACCCGTGGACGAACGCGGCCATGGCGGCACCGACGGCCGCGGCGTACCCCAGCAGGGCGGGCTGGCCAAGTGGGCGGGTCAGGGTGGCTGGCGGACCGTGCCGGACAGCAAGGCGAGGAGGGCCTGCTCGGCGTCGGCCCGCGCGGCCGTGGGGTCGGCGGCGTGGGCGATCAGCAGGGCGGCCTCGATCATGGCGCCAAGCACGAGCTGCGCGAGCACCGGCACCGCGACGGGCACCAGCAGCCCGTCGCGTGCGGCCGCCTGGAGGGCGTCGGTGATCACGCCCAGTCCGTGGCGGGCCTCGATCGCCCGCCAGGTCCGCCGGCCCAGCACCGCGGGCGCGTCGGTGAGCGCGATCCGCGCCACCTCGGGTCGCTGGCAGACGTCCAGGAAGCGGCCCAGCCCCACGACCATGCCGGTGGGCCGGTCGGGGGCGGCCGCGATGGCCGCGGCGATCTCGGCGGTCACCTCACCCTCCAGCTCCTCCAACACGGCGCGGAACAGCTCCTGCTTGCCGGCGAAGTGGTGGTAGAGCGCGCCGCGGGTGACGCCGGCCGCGGCGACGATCTCGGCGGCGGGCACCTGCTGGTAGCCGCGCTCGGCGAACAGCCGACGGGCGGTGGCGACCAGCGCGGCGCGGGTGGCGCGGGAGCGGTCCTGCTGGCTACGTCGTGGCATGCGTGCGCGCGAAGTCGACCACCAGTCGGGCGAGCAGCGCCGGCTGGTGGTCGGGGACGAAGGCCCAGGAGTCCTCGATGGTCGCCACGGTCGCGTGGGGGAGCAGCCCGGCCAGCCGATGGGCGAGCGCGAGGGGGAACAGCCGGTCGTCTTCCGCCCAGGCCAGCAGCACGGGCTTGGCGAACTGTGGCAGTGCGCGCGCGGCGGCCTCGTGGGCGCCGAGCGGCCAGTCCGGCGCGATGCAGCGGAAGCCTGCCGCGGCGACCGGCGGGACCACGGCACGCCAGAGGTCGGCGTTGACCAGCAGGCCGTGCACGTACACCACCGGCGGGCCCTCGCCGCGCTCGCGGTAGCGGACGCGGCCCGCCGGCAGGGTCACCTCGTGGACAGTTCCGAGCGCTTCGCTGCGTGCCATCGGGCACCTCCCAGGTCGCTGCCCAAGACATAAACATACGTACCGTATGCATGTCAAGCGCATTGGCTGGGTTGCGCAGCAGGTCCACGGCCGCCCGACCCTTGAGCTTGCCGGTAGTGCCAACACCAACACCCACACCCGCTGACCACGCTGTCTCGATACAGGTATCGGGCAGTGTCGGCAAGGGCACTCCTGCAAGAAAGCGGGCGGCTTCGGCGGCCAGGTCCCGGCCGTGGTGGGCGGCGTGGATGGTGAGCTTGCCGTGCTCGGCGCTAGCACTCGCCAGGTCCCGTAGGCGCGCAGCAGCCGGGCGTCGTCGGGGTGGGCCAAGGGTGGCCGCGAGCTGGCCGATGGCCTGTTCCAGGCGGGCCAGGGTGGGGGTCGCTGACCATTCAAGTTCTGTACCTGCGGTAGTGGTCGCCAGGGAGACGATCGAGTTGGCGTTCCTGGCGTCGAAGGAGCCGCCGACAGCGTCAGGTCGGCGATCACTGCTCGCGGAGCAGTCCGGCATCCGTGAGTGCCTGGCGCAAGCGCGTGACCGCCGGGTGACGCTTCGTTTGCCGCTCGAGGAGAGTCAGTCGCCACTCATAGCGCGGCGCTTCCCGCGGTCGCAGGATGACGAGGCGGCCCCTCTCCAGATCGGAGGCCACCAAGCGCTCGGGGAGGAACGACACCGCTCCGGCCGTCTGGACCAGTTCGTGCGCTACGGCCGCCGGGCCAACCTTCTCGTAGCGATCGAGGCGACGTCCGCGCGCCAGCACCAGGCGCTCGCGGAGATCCTCAACTCCCTCGTCCCACTCAAACAGGGCCAAGGGCTGGTCGGCGATCTCTGCCAGACCGTAGCTCTCTGGCGCCGACACCGCGAGGGGATGCTCGGCCCCGGCCACGCAGACGATCGGGATCGGCTCAAGCGCGGTCGCCCGCAGCTCGCTATAGGCAGCTGTGCCGGCGATGCCGGCATCGAGGCGGCCGTCGAGGAGCATCTCGACGACCTGCCGCGAGTGCTGACTCGTCAGCTGCACGTCAAGCTCCTCGCCGACCAGGGCGGCGGCGAGCGGCGCGAAGAGCATCTCGGCCACCGATGCTGGCGCGGCCAGGCGCAGGCGCAGGCGATGTCCGAGCCCGCGCAGCGCGCTCCGCCCCTCAGCGAGGATCGCCAGCGCGCGGTCGACGTAGCCTGCGAACTGCTCGCCGGCCGGCGTCAGCTCGACCCCGCGCGCGCTGCGGGCGAAGAGGTCGACGCCGAGCTCCAATTCGAGGTCGCGGACGCGCGTGCTGACGGTCGGCTGCGCCACACCGAGGGCCGCCGCCGCCTGGGACATGCTCGGTGAGCGAGCCAGCTGCTGGAAGATCTCGAGGTCGCGCAACTGCACGATATAGGTAATTCCTATCGCTTGGGCGTATGCTATCTGATACCAGTATATGCCTTGGTATCCTGGCTGCGTGGCTCGCATCAGCTACCTGACGTTGCTCCGCCGGCCTCCGACGCTCCTGCTCTGGCTTGGCCAGTTCGTCTCGACCGCCGGCGACTGGCTCTACCTGATGGCTGCAGCCTGGATGACCTACAAGGTCACCGGCTCGCCCGCGGCCATGTCCGCAGTGGCGATCGCCGCGATCGTCCCCAGCCTCATCGTCGGCTTCGTCGGCGGCACGCTCCTCGACCGCTGGCCGCGTCTCCGCACGCTCGCCCTCATCGACCTCGTCCGTGGCTTGCTGGTCGCCCTGCTGCCGGCCCTGTACTACCTCCACATGCTCAGGCCCTGGGTGCTCGCCGTCTTCGGCCTTGCCCTCGGCACGTCCTACTCGTTCTTCTGGCCCGCGCTCCAGGCCACGCTGCCGGGGCTGGTCCGAAGGCCCGATGAGCTGCGCGCAATCAACGGACTCGTCGACTTCACCAACCGGCTCGGACGCATCGCCGGACCGGGGCTCACCGCCCTGACCGCGTTCATACCGCTCGTTCACTTCTTCTCGCTTGACGCCGGCTCCTTCCTGCTGTCGGCCGGCGCCTTCGTCCTCATCCTGCGCCGCTGGCCGCCCGCGCCCGCCAGCGAACGCCAGCCGATCGCATTCCGCGACCTCCTGCTCGGCTGGCGCTTCGCCGTCAGCGACCGCGTCCTGCGGACGGTGTTGGCCGTGCGCGGACTGGACAACTTCTTCTGGGCCTTCTACATCATCGCCGCCCCGGTGCTGGTCGACCGCCGCTACCGGACGAGCGTCGGCGGTTGGGGGCTGATCATCGTCGCCTACAGCCTCGGCCAGCTCGTGAGCAACATCGTCGCCGGCAACCGCCGCAGCAGCGGCCAGCCGATACGTGCGCTGGTCCTCGGCTGGGTCGTCCAGGGCCTCGGCTTCATCGGGCTCGGGCTGGCACCCAGGCTTGAGCTGGGACTCCTCGCGATCTTCGTCAGCGGCCTCGGCGGCCCTATCGCCCATGTCACCACCGACACCTACGTCGCAGCAACGACCGCGCCCGATCGCCTCGCCCGCGTCTTCGCCCTGCAGCGAACGGCGATTGACATCGCCACCGCCGCCGGCATGGCCACCTGCGGCGCGATCCTCGCCCTCATCCCCCCACAAGCGGCGCTGCTGCTGGCCGGCGCGGGGATCGTCACGCTCACCCTTGCGGCAGCGACGGCCACTGGTACGGGGAAACGCGCAGGTTCTGTCGCCATGCTCCGAACTCGCGGCCGCGCTTGAGGTCCTCTGCTCTACTCGAGCGCCAGCGCCAATTCCACGAACTCAGGCTGGTTCGCGCAATGCTCGGTTCGGCCCAGGTCGAAGGGTCCAAGACCAGCTCCACGGTCGCGCCGACCAGGGCGGGGGGCGACCTGGTAGCGGTGCCGAGCAGGCTGACCATCGCCTGCTCGGTGACCTCTCTCAGAGCTCGATGACGGTGCCGTCGTCCGCCAGGTCGAGGCCGAGCTCGGACCGATGCGCCAGCAGGTCGGGGCTGGGGTGGGTGAGGAGCAGGCGGGCACACCGCAAGCGGGACAGGTTGGCGCGCAAGGTCGACAGGTCCATGTGATACCGCACGCGCCGGGAGCTGGTGTATGCCTCGCAGACGAACAGATCGGCCCTGTCGGCCAGCTCGATCAGGGTGTCGGTCCAGGCAGTGTCGCCGCTGTAGGCGATCACCCGGCCGGCCACACGCAGGCGAAGGCCCAGGCCGGTCAGGGCGCTCGCGCCACAGTCCAGCAGCACCGCCTCCTCCCGGCCCAGCGGCTGGACGTGCACGCACGCCCGCAGCCGGCCCCCGCTTCCGAAGGCATCCTCCGACCCGGCCACCGTCGCCCGGACCCGGCCACGCCGGCCCAGCGGCGCCGCCTCTTCAACCACAGCGAGCATCACTCCCAGGATGGAGCTCTACCCGTCCAGGGCCAAGCCGTAGGCCAGCCACCGGTGCGGGCTTTCCGCCCGCGGCCTGAAGTCGTGGCTGGGAAGGCGCGTAAAGCCCATGCGCTGGTACAGCCCGACCGCGACCGTCATCGGCGGGATCGAGTGAAGGACCAGGTGCGTCGCCCGGCCGCGGCGGGCCAGGGCGACCAAGTGCTGGACCAGCGCGCGGCCCACGCCCGCGCCACGCCGCTCGGGGTCGACGGCAAGACACCGGAAAGCGGCCCAGTCCGCCGGGAAGGTGACGGCAGGGTGGTATCGGGCGTTCCCAGGTGGATAGTAGTCGACCGATCCGACGATGCTCCCGTCCAGCACAGCCACCCACAGATGTGCCTGGTCCTGCCGGCCCTCGACGTCGGCGACGCTGCGGAGGTAGTGGTCCCAGCCCTTGGGCCAGTAGAACCCCCATTCGAGCTCCGCGAACGCACGGACCAGCAGCTTGGCGACCGCATCGGTCTCCGTGGGACGCGCTCGGCGGATCGTCGGCTTGCCTTCTGGCATGTTCAGACAATAGGAGGTCTGTCAAGTTAACGGTGTAATTGGTGGGGATGGGGCTACACCAGGGGATGACCAGATCGTACCGTATCAGCCGCCAGCCCAGCTCAGCGGTTCAGTGCGGCCAGCAGTTTGCGCAGCACGCGGTGCAGGTCGACCCGTTCGGCTTCGGTCAGGCAGTCGAGCAGCTGCCGTTCCACCCCCTCGCCGGCGCGGCGCAGGTCCTCGATCGCGGTGCGCCCGGCGGGGGTGAGCGTGATGGCGTGCCGGCTGGTGACCGGCGCGTCGGGCGGGATCGGCGCGGCCATCGCCCGGGGCTTCGCCGCCGAAGGCGGACGCGTCGCGCTCGGGTATCACACGGCCAAGGACCAGGCGCAGCGCCTCGCCGCCGAGATCGACCAGACGGGCGCCCAGGCGCTGGTCGTCCAGCACGAGCTCGCCGAGCCGCACAGCATCCGCGCCGGCGTCGAGCTGGTCGTCGGCGCCTGGGGCCGGCTGGACGCGCTGGTCGCCAGCGCCTGGGCGACGCCCGGCTGGCTGCCGCCGGACACGCCGGCCGAGTCGGTTCCCGACCAGGCGTGGCAGCAGCAGCTTCGCGTCAACGTGGAGGGCACCGCGTCCGCCATCCGGGCGGTCCTGCCGCAGATGCGCGCCCAGCAGTGGGGCCGCATCGTGCTGCTGTCCTCGGGCGCCGCCGACGGCGCGCCAGGCCTGGAGCACTACGCGACCGCCAAGGCTGCCCTGCGCGGGATCAGCCGCAGCCTCGCCGGCAGCGCCGGGCCGGCCGGCATCCTCATCAACGTGGTCATGCCGGGCCTGGTCGCGACCGCGCGGCAGCGTCGGACCATCCCGACCCAAGCGCTGGAGCACCTGGCGGCGCAGACGCCGACGCGGCGGCTGGCCACCGAGGACGACGTGGCCCGCGTCGTGGTGTTCCTCGCCTCGGCGGCCAACGCCAGCATCACCGCCACCGAGATCCGCGTCGACGGCGGCCGGCGGGGATAGCGCTTTACGATCGACTTAGTGACAGCAGGGTGATTGGCAATGCCTCGCGCCGCGCAACTGTGACCTCATGCAGAGGAGCAGGTGCTGGCGCGCGGACCGGCCCGAGGAATGGGACGGGATCCCTATGATTTGGAACCATGTACAGCGCTTGCGCCTCGGTCTTCGAGCCGTCCCTGCTACTGGCCTTGCGGCACGACTGCCTCCGCGTATCGTGCTGGGTAGGAGGCGCGGGTGCAGACGCTCAGGCAGGTACTGTGGATCGGTGGGCCACCGGGCGCGGGCAAGTCAAGCGTTGCCACACGGATCGCCCGCCGATACGGGCTGCGCTGGTACAGCGCCGACACGCGGACATGGCAACACCGCGACCGCGCTCTCCGCACCGGGAACGCGGCAGCGCGTCGCTGGGAGGCGATGACCCCGCAAGAGCGCTGGGTGGGCTCGACGCCACGCGAGATGCTCCGGATGTCGCTGCACCGTGAACGTGGCCCCATGGTGATCGACGATCTTCGAGCCCTGCCCGACTCGCCGCTGGTGGTCGCAGAGGGATCGACGCTCCCGGCCCACGCGCTGTCGTGTGGGATCGCGGAGCGGTCGCGGGCCGTTTGGTTGCTGCCCACACGCGAGTTCCAGCGAGCGACACTGACCGATCGAGGCATGGCGCCCGGCCCGACGGCGCTGTACCTCCTGCTCGGCGAGACGATCGAGCAAGAGGCGAGGGAGCACGGCGTTCCGACATTGACGGTCGATGGATCCCGTGGCATCCAGGAGACGGTTGCCGCAGTCGAGGAACTGTTCGCACCGGCACTGGCGGAGGGGCCACGTGCTGAGACGCTTGCCGAGCGTCGGGCGCTGCTGCGCGAAGCCAATGAGGCGATCGCATCCCAGGTTCGCGGCTTCTACGGCCGCCCGTGGGTGAACGGAGATGCCGAGGCGGTTGTGCGTGAGCTCATCTGCGAATGCGGGGACCCCGCCTGCGCCGCGAGCGTCCTCATCCAACTGGGCGCGCTGTCTTCGGGGGCGGTCCTCGCGCCGGGGCACCGTTGAGGGTGGACAGTCTGCTCGCCACGACCACGAACCTGAGATCCTCGAGACGCCCCTCCCACTCAGGATGAACCTGCTCGCGCGCAATTGGGAAGAGCGAGTGCAACGCATCGGCGAGCGCGTCGGATGCCGGGCCCGGTGCCATCTCGTCCGCCTGCCTCGCAACGGGCGAGTGCCACGTCTATACGCGATCCTGCGACCCAGGACTGTCGCTCCTGGCGGTTATGCTCGAAGCACGCACATTCCCCGTCACATCGGAGAACTGGTGGCCATCCGTGGTGCAGACTCGTCACGTGCGCCGGCTACAAACTCGTGGACGCCAGGCAACGTGGCCTGCTCGGCCTAGTGGACCTCGCCGGCGGCGAGCGCGGCCAAGGCGTGGTCGAAGCGGCCGTCGGCCTCGTCGGGCTGGAGACCGGCGCGCAGCCGTGCCAGCGCCAGGATCCGGTGCGGGTCGGTCTGGGGGTCGAGGACCTCAATGGGAAGGGGAGCCGGCGGAGATGGGGCGCGGCGGGATCGACTGGCGCGATGGGCTTGGGGTATGAACGTCCCCCTCCCCTTCGAGGACGCGATGCCGAAGGCTCGGATCACCGGCGGCAGCTTCGGTCTGGAGCGCCGCTTCGACGCTGCGTTTGTGGCGCGACTTGCACTCCGCGAGAAGCAGGTTCAGCAGAGCTACCGGCCGATCATCGGCATCCACAAGTGGTTCGCCCGGCGGCCAGGGAGCCTTTTTCGCAGTCTGCTGCTGGCCGAGTTCGGCTCCAAGCCCCTGAGCGAGGACTACTGGGCCACCCATGACCTGTCGCGCGTCATCGCTGACCCGTTCATGGGTGGCGGTACGACGGTGTTCGAGGCGTTGCGCCTGGGGATCAGTGTCGTCGGCAGCGATGTCAACCCGATGGCGTTCTGGCTTGTGCGGCAGGCGGTCGAGGACATCGACCTTGCAGCGTTCACCGCAGCAGGAAAGCGCGTCTGGCAGGCACTGCAGAAGGATGTCGGCGAACTCTACCAGACCAAGTGCCTGTGCTGCGGCGAAGCCGCGGAGGTCAAGTACTTCCTGTGGGTGAAGACGTGCCGCTGCCCCAACTGCGGAAAGGACGTGGAGCTCTTCCCTGGTTATCGGGTGGCTGAGGCTGTCCGCCATCCCCGCGAGGTCTACCACTGCCCGCGTTGCGATCGGCTCTGCGAGATCGAGCCCACCAGCGAGCCCGAGTGCCCCGGCTGCGGGCTGTCGCTTCGC